>SXGT01199844.1_pt1 | contig 23971 bp, 12 predicted proteins | sample 3176221 | NCBI WGS metagenome assembly SXGT01 (sample SAMN11356862, study PRJNA531348) | freshwater metagenome | isolation source: freshwater sample F1-120 | place: China: Fuxian Lake, Yuxi | collected 2017-12-25
CCACGACAATTTGATCGTCAACAACGCCAACCACAAAGCGAAGCCGCGCGGCTCCTGGGGCGTCGGCGGCATTACCCTCTCGTCGTCGGAGGATTGCATCGTCGAGAACAACACACTGATCGGCAATCGCGACGGCTTCACGCTACGGGAACAAAATCGCACCACTCCACGCATCGACGGCGGCGAACGCCGAATCATGAATAAGAATCACATCATTCGCAGGAACCTCATCGCCCATTCGCAAGACTTCAACATCGGCCTTTGGATCGATATGACTTTCTTCGGCCCTCATCCCGCCGGCCACGACAAGAAGGATCCCGTTTCCGAGGACCCGAAGACCTTAAGTATTCGCTTCGAGGAGAACCTGCTGTGGGCTCTGCCGGGCCGGCCCAACTATCAATACGGCTGCGTCTGGAGGCCGAAGAGCAAGCCGGCCGACACGCCCGCGGACTTTGCCAAGGCGTCGGGAATCGCGGACACGTCGATCGTCGCCGACCCACGTTTCACGGACATCCATGCTCACGACTACCGCCTGCTCGCGGACTCTTCGGCGTCGAAACGAGGCGTGGGATTGCGCGAGTTTGAAAAGATCCCGCAACGATAGGAGCGGTCGCCCGTGCTCAGCGGGCAGCCACTTGTCGGGCCAAAGGGGGCAACGCAACCGCCAATTGCGTTGCCGAGTCGTCGCAAAACTCCATTGACTATGGGTAACACCTCATCTACAATCATTATAAATTCCGATAATCCAATGGGACCACCGTGACGCCGTGGGGCATCTCGATGATGCACTTTTTGAACCAAGCGATCGCGTTCGGTATCGGCGGCTTTAGCGATGGTTTGATGGGCGAATCCGTGATCGGCGCGGTCTCCTGCCGGGATTGATTTCACTCGCCTTCCCTCCTGACTTCCGTAACTTCTTCGCGGAGTTCCCGATGCTTTCGATGCTGAGCAAGCAACCCTCATCCTTTTGTGACCACGGCTCGCGCCGTCATTTCCTGAAAATCGGCGGGCTCGCACTGGGCGGGTTGGCGTTGCCCGATCTGCTGCGTGCAGAGGCATCGGCTTCGCGCGGAGGCGCGACGTCATCGCACAAATCGATCATCATGATCTACTTGTCCGGCGGGCCATCCCATCAAGACATGTACGACCTCAAGATGGACGCCCCGATGGAGATTCGCGGCTCTTTCCGTCCCATCGACACGAACGTCACGGGGATTCAGATCTGCGAACACATGCCGCGTCTGGCACGCATGATGGACAAGTTCGCCATCATTCGTTCGCTCTACGGCTCGGTGGATCAGCATGCTTCGGACATGTGTCTGAGCGGTTATCCCATCGGCCCGCTGGGAAGGCAGAATGGCCATCCCTCGCTGGGTTCGACGGTCTCGCGCCTGCAAGGTCCCGTTGATGTCACGGTGCCGCCTTTTGTTGGTCTGACCACACGCACCGGACACGCCCCCTATTCGAATCCTGGCCTGCCAGGCTTTCTGGGATTGGCACACGCCCCATTCCAGCCCAGCGGCGAAGCCATGACCAACATGCGGTTGAGCGGTGTAACACTCGATCAACTCCGCGACCGTCGGGCGTTGCTTTCCAGTTTCGATGGTTTCCGCCGCCAGGCAGATATCAATCCCGCCATGCAAGCCGTAGGCGCCTTCACCCAGCAAGGGCTCAACGTGCTCACTTCCAGCCGGCTCGTCGAAGCACTGGACCTGGATCGCGAACCGGCGTCGATCCGCGATCGTTACGGCCGAGGCAATTCCAGCCCGGCCTTCGGCGAAGACGCTGGCCCACACTGGATGGATCAGTTTCTCATGGCCCGCCGCCTGGTGGAAGCCGGCGTGCGCTGCGTCACCCTCTCATTCGGAAGTTGGGACCGGCACGGCCAAAACTTTGAGCGGTTGCCCGAGCAGTTGGCGAAACTCGATCAGGGCGTCACAGCTCTCGTTGAAGATCTCCACGAACGCGGCCTGGATCAGGACGTCAGCGTCATCGCCTGGGGCGAGTTCGGACGCACGCCGCGCATCAACCCCGGCGGCGGCCGCGATCACTGGCCGCAGGCTTCCTGCGCACTGCTCGCGGGAGGCGGCATGCGCATGGGCCAGGTCATCGGCTCCACGAACCGCCTCGGGGAAGTTCCCCAGGACCGCCCGGTCCACTACCAGGACGTGTTCGCCACGCTGTATCACCAACTGGGCATCGACGTGCGCACGGCAACCATCCCGGACCACAGCGGCCGGCCTCAGTATCTGCTCGATCGCCACGAGCCGATCCGCGAGTTGATTTGATTCCGCTTCATTCTTGTGATCGTCCCTCCATAGGAAGTACACCATGGCTACGATTTCGTCGTTCAAGTTACGGTTCGTACTGTCGGCCGTCGGGACCTTCGTCGCGGTCTTGAGCCTGTTACTGGGAACCCAGATCGATCCCCCCACGCCTGCCGCGGCCGGGGAGCCGAGCAAGGGGTTCGTCGATGTTACCGAAGCCATGGGATTGAAAGGTATGAGCGGCGGAACCGCTGCCTGGGGCGATTTCGATAGTGATGGCTGGGTCGATCTCTGCGTCGGCGGCCAAGTGTGGCGCAACGAACAGGGGAAGAAATTCGTGAAGGTTGCCGATGTGGCCGGCGAAGCAATCTGGGGCGACTTCGATAACGACGGCTATCTCGACCTGTTTTGTTACGGGAGTGGAAGGCTTTTTCGCAGCATCAAAGGCACTAAATTCGAGGAAGTGAAAATCCTGCCGAAGCTGCCGGAGCGGGTTTGCCTGGGGGCCACCTGGGGCGATTTCAACGGCGACGGCTTCCTCGATCTCTACCTCGGCGGCTATGAGATTTGGCCCGACAAAGAGTATCCCGATATCATCCTCATGAGTGAAAAAGGAGAGCGCTTTGTCGAAACTTGGCGACAGACTCGAATCCTGCGCGCCCGCGGCGTCACGGCTGCCGATTTCGATGAGGATGGCCACCTCGACGTATTCGTCTCGAACTATCGCCTCCAGCCCAACCTGCTCTGGAAAAACGACGGCAAGGGCAAGTTCACTGACGTCGCCCACGCCTACGGCGCCGCCGGCAACCAGAAGCTGGGAGCCTACGGACACACCATCGGCTCGGCGTGGGGCGATCTCGACAACGACGGGCATCTCGACCTGTTCGTCGGCAATTTCAGCCATCCGCCGGACTACCAGGATCGCTCTCAGTTTCTGCGCAACAAGGGACCCAAAGGCAAATGGCATTTCGAGGACATGACCAAGACCGCCAATCTGCGCTGGCAGGAATCGTACGCCTCGCCCACCCTGGGGGATTACGACAACGACGGCTTGCTTGATCTCTACTTCACCACGGTCTACGCAGGCGACAAGAGTGTCCTCTATCGCAACCTCGGCAAGTGGAAGTTTGAGGAGATCAAGGCGAGCGCGGGCATAACGCCGGCACTGACCTATCAGGCCGCCTGGGCTGATTTCGACAATGACGGCCAGCTCGACCTGGTCACCGGCGGTAAGCTATTTCGCAACCCGGGAACCAAGAATCATTGGCTGAAGGTGCGCCTCGAAGGCAGCGGCAAGGTGAACCGAGCGGCCATCGGGGCCCAGGTTCGACTGCGTCTCGGCGAACACACACTCACCCGCCAGGTCGAGGGCGCCACCGGGCAGGGCGATCAGAACGATCTCACGCTGCACTTCGGCCTGGGCAATCACAAGGATCCGGTCAAACTGGAAATCCGCTGGACGGACGGCACCCGCCAGGAAGTAGACACCCCTGTGGATCGCACCGTCACTATCAAGCACGGAGAAATCCGAAAAGAACCAAAATGACGCGAGGCCGACAGCTACGACCCGATTCCTGTTTGAATTGAGCTGAACTGAAGATGTAGTTCAGCACCCGCTTCTGTCCCTGCGAACCGCGATTCAAGCCTGTACGATCGGGCTGCTCCGCTTGTCGCCATTCGCCACGAAGTCCACGCTGGATACCAACAGGCGTTCTTTACCCCGATCGAAACGAGAGAGCAACATGAGTAGCCTCCGCATCCTGGCCCTGAGCCTACTGATTGTATCCGCCACGACCGATTCAGCATGGGGGCAGCTCCTCGTGCGTCGATACAACGACCCCGGCTACTCGCACCTGGGCGTTTACGGCGGCGGAAGCGAGCGGTATTTCGACTATAACCTGAACCACATCAATCTGAGCAACTCGTTCCCCAGGAAAGCCGAATGGTGGGCAGGCCTGAAGGCGGGCCACAAGGGACGGGATAATGCCCATCGACATGACATCTACATCGTGTACTGCGGCGAGCGCGATGCCAGCCTGGAAGTCGCCAAAAAAAAGCTGGATGCCTGGCTCAAACCGGAGCGAGATTGCCCAACGTTTCCCGAATTGATCCCCGCCATCTGCCTGGGGGAAGAAAACATCGGCACTCGCCGCGAGGTGCTCGAGGGTCTGGCGCGGCACATCCGCGATACGTATCGAATACCGGTCTTTCAGTGGTACACCGACCCGTCAGGACCCGATCCAAGCCTGACCGCCGATGGCTGGATCTTCGATGCTTATGGCTGGAATCGCATGAGATTTCGCAAGCACCTGATGGCGTTTGTTGCCCTGGGCAAGCCAACGATCTGTGTGCCCTGGGCCACCGATCCGCACTGGCCACAGTGGAAGCAGTATCCGACGACTCAGGCGCTGATCGACGCGGAATGGCACCAGTTCGAGACCTGCCGGGAATTCAACGTTTCGTGTGCCGCCTTCGCGGTGGCGGGGCCAACCGGTTCCGTCAACAGCTGGATGGGTAGTTCGACCAGGGAAATGGTGCTTCTGAGAAATGCGCTGCGGCTCAAACGCGAGGTGATGCACGGCACTCGCCCCGGCGACCTGCCGCTGGCGTCGGCGAACTTCTCGGCGCGCGACCGCAGCGTTCAGGTCGGAGGTGATGCTGGTTCGCCGAGCCTGTACGAAGAAGCGTTTACGGGGTTCAGTTGGCTGCACGACGCGGACGTGCGCGGGTTCGTCGACTTGCGGCTCACCAGCCGCCCTGACGAGCCAGGCTTCTTGCTGACCCGGACGCGACCTGGAAAAGCCGTGCGTGCGTCGCTGGTCTACAGGTTCGAGTCGTATTTTCCGCTCGCTTCGGTCGAGGTGACGCTGGACGCGGCCGCACCAGCCACCGCACGCTGCCGCAACACGCTGGCGATCTCCAGCGATGAACTGGGCAAGAAGTGGCCGCTGGAAGTGGTGCAGCACGGAACCGACAAGATCGAACCGCTGGTCCTCCAGGACAAGGAAATACTCAGGGGCCAGCGCGTTTTCTACGTCCGCGTGGCGATGGAAAACCATGCTGACCGGGTGGACCTGCCCGGCAACCGGCTCGACCGCCTGCGCGTTCGCTGTGTTCATCTGCCTCCGGCACCTGGGGTTGCGGCCCAGTTGGTGGCCGACGACTATGGCAACCTCACCTACCAGGACGACTTCAGAACCGGCCGATGGCGACACCTCGGACGACTCGAAGTTGGCCACTCGACGCACGGCGGCTATCGGGGCGATGGTTTCTGGGTTGGGTTGAAGGGCGGATATGCCACCTCGGTGCGTCTAGTCCAACGAGTATCCGCACCGCAACCACTGAAACAACTCGCTGTCATGGCGGACTGCTACGCCGACGGCAAGAACCTGGGTGGCGGAGTCACGGTGCAGGTCGCCCCGCGTAACGGTAAACCCAGAGGGGGAACGAGCAGCCGAGATGTCCACAACGGCCCGCTGCGTCTGGAAGTGCCACCAAAGGAACTTGCGGGACTGAAGGAATTTGACGTTCACATCGTCCTGTCGAGTACCAGTGGAGTGGAAGACGGTAACAAGGCCTGTGCGACACTCAGAGGCCTGTCCATCCAGGCGAAGTAGCCACGACGTTCCTGCCAGCGAGGATGCGCAGCATGACCAAGACCTCATCTCAGCGCGTGTCGGATCGGAAACTCCCTCGCCGAGCTCTTCTGGGCGCCGGTGCAACGGGAGTTGGGTCACTGCTGGCCCCGCACCAGAGCGACTTGAGAAGGAAGGTCTGGTGCTGGAGAGCCCTTGAGCGCGGAACACCACGGGCGACCATGGTGTGCCGGCCTGTGTTACAGCAGATCTGGGACTTTGAGGATGACAAGGAGGGACAGCAACCCCGTGGATCGCACCATCACCGTCAAACGCGCTGACAACAAGTAGAGGGCGCGAACGAAATGATCTGCGCTGACACCCAATACGACGACGCTTCGGGCCGCCCCGTCAGCATCGTCGGCCCGGGCAGGCCAATCCAACAGTTGCTCTAGTGTCTACTAGGATGTTCGGGTTGACCTACCGGGTCTGGAACACACTTATGGAACGCGGGAATCACATGACCTGTCGGCGTTTTCTTGGGCTCGCAACTGTCGCAACCATGCTGGCGACGGGTTCGGCCGCCGCGCAGTCGGTGGACTATCTCAAGGAGGTGAAGCCGCTCCTCGTGTCTCGTTGCGGGTCCTGCCACGGGGCGCTGACGCAGAAGTCCAAGCTCCGACTGGACACCGCGGGTTTCATCAAGCAGGGGGGCCGAAGCGGACCGGCAATCGTCCCAGGCAAGGGCGATGAGTCTCTCTTGATCGACGCCGTTCTTGGCCGGGATCACAAACACATGCCGCCGCCAAATGAGGGAGTGCCTCTGACCAAGGCACAGGTTGCGATCCTCAAGAAATGGATCGACGCCGGCGCACCCGCGCCCAAAGACGAACCCATACCAGCCGACCCCCGAACGCACTGGGCGTTTCAGAAACCCGTGCGACCAGCAATTCCAAAAACCTCCGACGAAGCCTGGCGGCACAATCCAATCGATGGCTTCGTAGCCGCCCAGCACGCCAAACATGGATTGACCCCTCTTCCCGTTGCGGACAAGGCGACGTTGCTTCGTCGCGCGACCTTGGATCTGACAGGTCTGCCGCCCACGCGCGAGCAACTTCACGCGTTCCTGGCCGACACGTCGGCCGATGCGTACGAGAAGGCTGTCGATCGCCAGCTCGCCTCGCCACAGCATGGCGAGCGGTGGGCACGACACTGGATGGATATCTGGCGGTATTCCGATTGGTACGGCCGTCGGCAGGAGAAGGACTGGCGCAACAGTAGCCCTACGCTTTGGCGTTGGCGGGATTGGATCGTCAACTCGCTTAATGCAGATAAGGGCTATGACCGCATGGTCCAGGAAATGCTCGCGGCGGACGAGATCGCTCCCGAAGACGACGGCGCCCAGGCTGCGACGGGCTTTCTGGCCCGCAACTACTACAGCTTGAATCACGACACGTGGATGAAAGACCAAGTCGAACACACCGCGAAAGCGTTTCTCGGTTTGACGCTTAACTGCTGCCATTGCCATGACCATAAATACGATCCGATTTCTCAAGAAGAGTATTTCCGCTTTCGAGCATTCTTTGAGCCGCTTGGATTGAGGCAGGATCGAGTCCTCGGAGAACCCGATCCCGGACCGTTCCAGAAATACAATTACAGCGGCTTCGGCAAGGTCATTGCTAGCGGACTCGTGCGTGTGATGGACGAGCGACTTGACGCCAAGACGCGGATGTATCGGCTGGGCAACGACCGCGATTACCTGTCGGACCGGCCTCCGGTGACGCCGGGAGCCCCTGCAATTGTCGGCGGCGCTCGGTTGAAAATCAATCCCGTGACGTTGCCGCCGGCCGCAAGCTACCCGGGGCTGAAGAAGTTCATCCAGGACGACGAGATCGCAGCGGCGGCGAAAGAGTTGGCCAGCACCCGCGCCGTGCAACCAGCCGATCCGCTGCGAGCCGCCGCTGCCGAGGCCCGGCTCAAGGCGATTCACGCCGTGATCGAGGCTGATCGCGTCAAGCATCATCTGCAGAAAGGGGACGCCGCCGCCTTGGCGACAGCCGCCGCCAAAGCCCAGGCGTTTCACCAATTGTGCCAGGCACGCCATCAACTCGATCAGGCGGAACGTCAACTGACAGGTTCGCAGGCGAAAAAAGATACAGCGTTGGTCAAGAAAGCCGAGCAGATGCTGGCTGCCGCCAAGAAACAACTCGCAACTGCGGAGGCCCGACACGCCAAACCTACCGAACAATACACGCCGTTGACGCCGACATACCAAACCATCAGCACGGGCCGGCGCGCGGCGCTGGCGATCTGGCTTGCCTCGACCGAGAATCCGTTGACGGCCCGGGTCGCCGTCAATCACATCTGGATGCGGCATTTCGGCGAGCCACTGGTCAAATCGGTGTTCGACTTTGGGCTCAACGGCAAGGCGCCGACGCATCCGGAATTGCTCGACTGGCTCGCGGTCGAATTCATGGAATCGAAATGGAACATGAAACACCTGCACAAGCTCATCGTGACGAGCCGGACTTATCAGTCACGTTCGAACATGGCTTTGGACAATCCGAACCTGGCCAAAGACGCCGACAATCGTTGGTTATGGCGTTTCACCTCGCGTAGATTGGAAGCCGAAGTGATCCGTGATGCCATATTGTTTACCGCGGGCGACCTCGACACAAAACTCGGCGGCAAGGAGATGGAGCCTGCCGAGGAAAAGAGATCCAAAAGGCGAAGTCTCTACTTCACGTGCCATCCCGAAGCCGGCGGTTCTTTGAAATTACTGGAGTTTTTCGACGCGCCCGATCCCAGCGATTGCTACCGCCGCGCGGAAAGCCAGGTGCCGCAGCAGGCGCTGGCGCTCACGAATAGTGAGTTTGCCCTTGAGCGAAGTCGCTCGCTGGCGACTCGGTGGTTGGCCGATGCGAAAGGCCAGGACACCGGGGCGATGATCACGAAGGCATTTGAAGATGTGCTAACGCGTCGTCCCACCAAGGAGGAATTGGGTGCTTGCATGGATTTCCTGAAGGTGCAAACTTCCTTGGTCGCCAAGACCGGCTCTTCGCAAGGGGAGGCACAACGCCGGGCATGGGAAAGCCTAGCCCGCGTCTTATTCAGTCATCATGAATTTGCTACGCTTCGTTGAGCCAATGTGTTACCTTGAGCTGAACGACAAGGGTGAGGGGGAGGTCATGAATCGCCGTGTTTTTCTTTCCGACTTCGGAATGGGTTTTGCCGGCTTGAGTCTGGCCTCCATGTTGCATGGCGACGGTATTGTTCGTGCGAATGAAAATAATCCGCCGCCGGATGGTCGGCCTCATTTCCCACCGAAAGCGAAGTCGGTAATTTGGATCTTTCTTTCGGGCGGCTACAGCCACATCGAAATGTTCGATCATAAACCCGCACTCAACCGCTACGCCGGGAGAACGTTCAGAGAGACACCGTACCCGGATCCGTTGCAGTCGCCATTGCACAATCAACGTTCTCGTTCCGTCGTCAACGACGCCATCAACGTTCGCGAGAGATTTGCAACCATCTATCCGCTTCAGGTGGGATTCCGGAAGCATGGCCAAAGCGGCATCGAGATCGCCGATTGGCTTCCGCATCTCGCGGGATGTGTTGACGACATCGCATTCGTTCGCAACGTCTGGACGACCGACAATGACCACGCGGCGGAGAATCAGATCCATACGGGCAGGCACAAACTCGACGAGCGACAGCCAGCCATCGGGAGTTGGACCAGCTATGGAATGGGAAGCCTGAACGAGAATCTACCGCAATTCGTAGTTCTCGGCGGGCCAACACGTGCCGACACGCGGGAGTCCATCCAGGGCCATTACCTTGGACCTCGACATGATGGCATCCCCATCAATCTCGATGGCGAGCCCTTGCCGTTCGCACGCCGGCCGGCGCATCTGCTTCCAGAAGAACAGCGCAATGAGTTCGAGTTGATTGGTCGCTTGAACGGCCTTGCAGGAATTGAGTATCCCGCAGACGAAGCCCTGCGCGCACGCATCCGCACCTACGAGTTGGCCTATCGCATGCAAATGGCCGTGCCGGAAGCTCTCGATCTTGCACGCGAAACGTCGGCAACTCAGCGGCTTTACGGCCTCGACAATCCGACGACTCAAGTAGCCGGGCGCCGATGTCTCGCCGCTCGCCGCCTCGTTGAGCGTGGCGTCCGCTTCGTGCAACTGTATCCGTCCCCCTATGGCGTGTGGGATTCTCATGCCAATCTGCGGGCGAACCATGGCAGGCTTTGTCCGCAAATCGATCAGCCGACAGCCGCCCTTTTGAAAGATCTCAAACAGCGGGGTATGTGGAACGATGTGGCGGTCGTCTTCTGCACGGAATTCGGCCGCACGCCCGGGCTGGAAAGCCGCGGTGGGGCCTCCCAGGGGCGTGACCACCATCCCCACGGATTCACGGTGTGGTTGGCCGGCGCCGGCATCAAAGGAGGCATAATCCACGGCGCGACCGACGAACTCGGTTTCCACGCCATCGAGCCAGCGCACTACGTGACCGATCTGCACGCAACCGTATTTCACCTCCTCGGACTCGATCCGCGTCGCCTGGAAATGCCCGGGCGCCGAAGGCTGGAAATCGACCACGGCCAACCGATTCGAGAGATTTTGGCGTAAGAACTAACCGCAGATTCGTAGGGGCCGGCGAACTTTCGAAACCAGGACTAAACTGATGCAATTCCAAAGTCCCATGACCCGCCGACGTTTTCTTGGGCTCGCGTCCGTCGCAACCATGGCGCACGGACTGGCCGAGATTGAGCGCTTGCGGGCCGCGCCGGGAGACACGCATCCCGATACGGCTGTCATTCTGGTGTGGCTGAGCGGTGGGCTGTCGCACCTGGATACCTACGACATGAAGCCGAACGCACCGGCGGAGTACCGGGGCGATTTTCGGCCCATTCGTACCAACGTGTCGGGTATCGATGTATGCGAACACCTGCCGCGACACGCTCGTTTGGCCGACCGCTTTACGCTCATTCGCTCACTGTCGCATTCGTTTGGCGATCACGACGGCGCTCACAAGCGAGTCCTCACCGGGCGAATTCCAAAATCACCCGTTGGCTTTGTGAACGACGCCCCCGCCGTTGGCTCCCTAGTTGCGAAAGTGCGTGAAAACCACCGCTCGGAAATTCCGACCTTCACGTCGGGACAACGGGCTGGAACGGACGTTGATTCCTACTCGCAAGGCGCCGCCTATCTGGGGCGTGCGTACAGTCCTTTCTTGATACCAGGCGATCCAAGCGACTCGGGTTTTTCGATTCCGAACCTCGTCGTGGTTCCAGAGACCCGTCCCCAATTCAATGACCGCCTTTCCTTGCTCAGGACATTCGACCGGCTTCGGCAAGATATCGACCGCAGCGGCGCCCTGGAGGCGAGCGACCGGTTTCGGCAGAACGCCCTTGGGTTGCTGACCAGCGACGCGGCTCGCCGAGCGTTCGACCTGAACCTGGAGAGCGCTGCCGTCCGTGATCGCTATGGACGTCATCCCTACGGGCAGCAGGCACTGTTGGCGCGGCGCCTAGTTGAGGCCGGAACAAGTTTTGCAAACGTAGTCATGGAACATCCGGGCGGACCGTCGCCGAGCAACACGATCTACAACTGGGACTGTCACGCCGTCAACTGTCACGTCTTCGACGACGGACGCTGGCGGTTGCCGTTCTTCGATCAGGCGGTGAGCGCGCTGATCGAGGATATCTACGCGCGCGGCCTCGATCGCAAGGTCATGGTCGTAGTAACCGGCGAGTTTGGCCACACGCCGCGCATCAGCTACGCGCAAGGGACCAGCACCGGAGTCGTGCAACCGGGACGCGATCATTGGCCGGCGGCGTGGTCGATGTTGGTGTCCGGAGGAGGCATGCGAACCGGGCAGGTGGTGGGATCTACCAATGCATTGGGCGAAAGCCCGCGCGATCGTCCGCTGTCCCCCAACGACGTTTGGGCGACCGTCTATCGCCACCTGGGCATCGACCCGAATCAGGCGTTCCCCGATCTGACCGGGCGACCGATGCCGATCCTTCCCGAGGGGGAACCGATTCGGGAGTTGATTTGAGTGCCTTCACGAGAAAACACGAACTGCGGAGTACGCGAGAGGCTTAAAGCGCCGTCCCGTGAGCCAAAGAGATTTGAGGGAGTCGAAATGTCATCTTTCAACCCACGTATTTCGTTGCAAAATACCTTCTCTCGGCGAAATTGGCTTCGCGTCGCCGGTATCGGAGCGGCCGGACTAACATTTGCGGGTCTTTATCCCAATTCGACCCAGGCCGGCCCCGATTCGGCGCTCGACCGAACCTTCGGTCGGGCGAAGAACCTGCTGTTCCTGTATCTAGCGGGGGGCCCATCGCAGTATGAGACCTTCGACCCAAAGCCCGATGCTCCGTCCGAGATTCGGGGGATCTTTAGCCCGATCGCCGCCAATGTAGCTGGCGTACGTATTTGCGAACTGCTGCCCCGAACGGCCAGCATTGCCGATAAACTGTGTATCGTCCGTACGATGTCGACTCGCGATCCGAATCATGAGTCCAGTGGTTATTGGGTCAACACGGGCCATCGCTACCAGGGCTCGAATATGCGGGCGACTCATCCCACCGATTGGCCGACGTTTGGCTCCATTGTCAAAATGATCAAACCCAGTTCCCAGTTGCCGTTCACGTCGGTGGTCCTGCCCGAGCCGATCATCGCCAATCCCGGCATCTTTCTTCCGGGCCAAAACGGAGGATTTCTTGGCACGCGGTGGGATCCCGAGTATTTCCGCTGCGACCCGAACGCGGCCAATTTCAGGATCGAAGCCTTCGAGCCTCCGTCCGACTTGGCGCCCGCGCGTCTCGGAAGTCGGCAAGCGCTGCTTCGGCATCTGGACCTGCACGCCCAGGCAATTGGCCAGACTGAAATGGCCCGGCAACACGACAGGATGATGCAAGATGCGATGGGCATTTCCGGCAATGCCCGCGAGGTATTCCACCTCGACAAAGAACCTGCCGCCGTTCGAGACCGTTATGGCCGAACCAAGTGGGGCCAATCGCTGCTACTGGCAAGGCGTCTGATCGAAGGCGGAGTCCGCATGGTCTTTGTCAATTGGCCGCGAGAACCTGGCGACATCAGCGCCGGCAATCCGCTCTGGGATACGCACTCGAACAATAACGCACGCATGAAAGAAGTTCTCTGTCCGCAATTCGATCAGAGCTTTCCCGCGTTGATCGAAGACCTGGACCAGCGCGGCCTGTTAGCCGAAACGCTGGTCGTGGCGATCGGCGAAATGGGGCGCACGCCGACGTTCAACGCTTCCGGGGGGCGTGACCATTGGGGCAACGTTTGGCCGTTCGTGTTGGCAGGCGCGGGTATTCGCACCGCTCAGGTCGTCGGGGCGAGCGACCGTAACGGCGCCGAAGTTCAGGACGGTCTGGTAACGCCTTCCGACCTGACTGCAACCATGGCCCACCTCCTCGGAATCGGCCACCACGCGATGTTCCGCGACCGGGACGACCGCCCGCACAAAGTCACCGACGGGGAACCGATTCGCGCGGCACTCAGCTAACGCGCACACGAACCATTTCCAAGTAGTTCGAGAATTTAGAACCACATGCATTGGGAGTGCTCATGCGATTCGATCGAATTTCTGGAATTTCCCGCCTGATCCTATGTTCGATTGCCATGGCACATCTCGCCTTGACTGCTGCTGCCAATGATGTCGTCGATATTGGCTCACGCCGGGAACTGTTCGTCGATGATCACCTGATCGACAAACTGGCGGGCAAGGCTCAGTTGCAATTGCATCACCCTGTGCCACGGGAAGTCTCGCTCGTCACTGACCAACCTTGGGAAGGTAACGCCGTTAACTACGTCACGGTGTTCCGCGACGGCGACCTCTATCGCATGTACTACCGCGGCGCCGACGAGATCTACACGCCGGATAGCTACAAGGCGACGCACCGCGAAGTCTACTGTCACGCCGAAAGCAAAGACGGCATCCATTGGACCAGGCCCGATCTGGGGTTGTTCGAATTCAACGGCTCGAAGAAAAACAACATCGTCCGGGACGGCCTGGGCGGCCACAACTTCACGCCGTTCAAAGACACCAATCCCAATGCGAAAGCTGACGCGATCTACAAGGCGCTCGCCTATGGGGCAACCAAGGCGGGCCAAGGACTTTATGCGTTCAAGTCAGCCGACGGCATCCGTTGGTCCTTGATGTCGGAAAAGCCGGTGATCACCAAGGGGGCCTTCGATTCGCAGAACCTGGCATTCTGGGACAGCGTCCGCAGGGAATATCGCGAATACCACCGCGACTTTCGCAAGGGCCGCGATATCCGCACGTCAACCTCGAAGGACTTTCTTACCTGGACGGAACCCCCGTTCCTTGAATACGCGCCCGAGCGGGTCAGCGAATTGTACACGAACCAGATCATCCCGTACTACCGCGCCCCACACCTGTTCCTAGGCTTCCCCACACGCTACATTGATCGCGGCTGGACGGAATCGGCAAAGGTCCTGCCGCGGCCCGATTATCGCAAGCTGCGCGGCGCCAAATCGCCACGCGAGGGCACGGCGCTCACCGACGGCATGTTCATGACCAGCCGCGATGGCAACAAGTTTCATGTTTGGCCCGAATCGTTCCTTCGGCCAGGATTGCGCACCAAGGACAACTGGTACTACGGCGACAACTACCAGAACTGGGGCCTGGTCGAAACGAAGTCCGCTCTCGAAGATGGACCGAACGAGATTTCGATCTACGTCACCGAACGCACCATGCAGGACAAGCCGGGCGTGCTGCGGCGGCATTCGCTGCGGATGGACGGATTTGTTTCCGCGCAGGCGCCGCTTGCTGGCGGGGAGTTAGTCACCAAGCCGATCCGCTTCAACGGCAAACGCCTGACACTGAACTATTCGACCTCCGCGGTCGGCAGTGTCCGCATCGAGATTCAGGACGCCGACGGCAAGCCGATTCCTGGCTTTCGGCTCGGCGATGCCCAGGATCTTTACGGCGACTCCCTGGAGCAAACCGCCTTTTGGAAGGCTGGCAGCGATGTCAGCAAACTCGCCGGCCACGCCGTGCGTTTGCGGTTTGTGCTGCGAGACGCGGACGTTTATGCTTTCCAATTTCAGGGCGAAAGAGTTCAGAAATGAACGCCGGGTGAAGTCGAACTTTGGGTCAAGGAAGCTCGCCAAACGCGATGAGATCCACGGGCGAACGGGGTTGAAAGGCCCACAAACTCCATTGATTATTGCGGCCGAGCTGTTATCATACACCGTGATATACACAACCCAATGGATTTAATATGCCTGCCTACCCTTGAGCACTAATCTGCTCTTCACATTGGGCCGATCCAATTTTCGTCAAGATGACAGTCAAGATTCCAACGCGGAGCACAAAAAGACGATGCACCGGCAAACCATCGTAACACCATGGCTCGTCACGTTGGTGCTGGCCAGTTTGGCCTGCACCGGCGGTCCGCTATCTGCTTCCGGGCCGGCGAAGTCCGCGCCGGCTGCACTGGCGTCAAAGACGGTCACTTTTGAATTCGATATTCAGCCGTTACTGACTCGTTTCGGCTGCAACGCCGGCGCCTGCCACGGCAAGTCACGCGGGCAGAACGGCTTTGCACTTTCTCTGCTGGGCTTCGATTCCGATTTTGATTACAGCGCGCTGATCCACGAAGCTCGTGGCCGGCGTGTTTTTCCAGCGGCCCCAGAGCATAGCCTTCTCTTGCGCAAGGCTACCGGGCAAATGCCGCACGGAGGCGGCAAGAAGTTTGATGTCGGGAGTCCCTACTATCAACTCCTTCTCACCTGGCTGCAAGCAGGAGCGCCGCGCACTCCTGCCGACGCCCCCAAGATCGTCCGGGTCGTGGCGGAACCGGTGAACCGGAGCCTGATCCCCACGGAGAGCTTTCAACTCAAGGTGTTTGCGGAGTACTCCGATGGCAGCCGACGCGATGTCACCGATGGCAGCGCCTTTCAGTCGAATGACAGCACGCTGGCCGCCCCGGTCGGAAACGGCGTGGTGAAGGCAGGTGCGTTGCCTGGCGAAGCAGCCATTATGGCCCGATACATGAACCATATCGCGGTGTGCAACGTGATCATCCCCCTGCCCGGCAAGGTTCCCGACGAAGCCTACCAAAAGCTGCCGCGAAACAATGAGATCGACGACCTGGTTTGGCAGAAGCTCAAGCTGCTCGGAGTACTTCCCTCGGCGCCCGCAAGCGAGACGAGTTTCCACCGGCGTGCCTATTTGCGAGTGATCGGCCGTTTGCCGACGCCGGATGAAACCCGCGCCTACCTCGCCGACAAGAGTTCGGACAAACGTCAGCGCATGATCGATCAATTGCTGGAGCGGCCCGAGTATGCCGATTTCTGGGCCAACAAATGGGCCGACTTGCTCCGCCCCAATCCGTATCGCGTGGGGATGAAGGCGACCTGGAATCTCGACTCGTGGCTCCGCGATGCGTTCCGAAAGAACAAGCCATACGATCAATTCGTGCGCGAGTTGGTGACCGCACAAGGGAGCACCTGGCGTAACGGCGCCACCGTGATCTATCGCGATCGTCCTGATCCGGTCGAGGTTGGCGCGTCGGTCAGCCACCTTTTCCTGGGCGTTCGGCTCGAATGCGCCAAGTGTCACCATCATCCATTCGAGGTCTGGAGTCAGGATGACTTCTTCGGCTTTGCCGCATTCTTTGCCCGGGTCGGACACAAAGGCGGGCTGTCGCCCCCGATCTCCGGCGAAGAAGAAATCATTTACACGATGGACGCGGGGCAATTGAACCATGGCCGGACGGGAGCCGCCGTCCCCCCCAAGACGCTGAGCGGCAAACCGCTGACTCTTGGGCCCAAGGATGATCCGCGCGAAGTGCTGGTCGATTGGATGACCGATCGCACGAACCCCTATTTCGCCAAGGTGATGGCCAATCGAATATGGGCCGAATTGATGGGACAGGGACTTGTCGATCCGGTCGATGATATTCGCGCCACGAATCCCCCGACGAACGGACCGCTCCTCGACGCCCTCGCGGACGATTTCCGCAAGCAGGGATACGACATCAAAAAGCTTATCCGCAAGATCACGGCCTCGCACGTTTTTGCGCTCGGTTCCAGGCCGATCGAACGCAATATTCCCGATACCAAAAACTTCTCGCGCTATTACCGCCAGCGCATGCGTGCCGAAGTCCTTCTGGATGCCGTCAATGATATGATTGGCGCCCAGGAGAATTTCGCAGCACTTCCGCCGGGCGCCCGCGCCACGCAGTTGTGGACGCATCGCGTGTCGTCCACCTTTCTCGATACATTTGGTCGCCCCGATTTGAATCAGGATCCCCCCTGCGAGCGACGGACCGAATTCACCACGCCGCAGATCTTGCACTTGATGAACTCGCAAGCACTCAATCGTAAATTGGCGCTCGACTCCGCCCGCTGTGCAAAATTGGCCGCCAGCAAGGAATCGAATGAGAAAATCGTGGAAGAGGTCTATTTGCTGGCCTATGGCCGTTTTCCAACCGAAGTTGAACGAAAGACCGCCCTTGAAGGCTTATCTGTGCCGGGCAATCGGCGCAGTGCGGTCGAGGACCTGTTCTGGGCATTGCTGAACACTCCCGAGTTCTTTATTGTGGATTGAAAGCGAGAAGATATCATGGCAATTCATCGCAACTGTCAGGGAATGAACCGGCGCGACTGCCTCAAACTCGGTCTGGGTTCGCTGCTGAGCGGCGGTTTGGTCGATGCGCTTCGTTTGCGATCCAGCGCCGGCGACTCGACGGCCCCTCGGACGAGTTGCATTCTGATTTGGCTGGACGGCGGGCCGAGCCACATCGATTCCTTCGATCCCAAGCCCGATGCTCCCGTGGAGATTCGGGGGGAGTTTCAACCCATCTACACCCGCGTTCCGGGTATGTACTTTTCCGAAAACATGGTCCGGCTGGCGGCGCTCAGCAACAAGCTGTCGATCGTACGCTCGATTCGCCACGATCAGAACAACCACGGCGCCGGCAATCATTACATGACCACCGGTGCGCCGACGCGGATCCCCGTCAGTTGCGGCGCGTTCTCTAGCTACCATCCGAGCATGGGCTCGGTCGTGTCCCACGAGCGAGGCGCGACCAATGGGATGCCTCCGTATTTTTCGATTCCATCGATGTCGCGATCCGGCGGGCCGAACTTCCTCGGCGCTCGCCATGCACCGTTTGAGGTGAGCGACGATCCGAATCAGGAGGCGTTCCGGGTTCGCGACGTGACGATTCCACGGGGGTTAGCCGATGGCCGCGCCCTTGGCCGACGAGACTTGCGCAACCGGTTGGACCAAATGGAACGCTATCACGATCGCGCCGCTGGCGATCCTGCGCTGGGAGTCGATGAGAACTTTCAGCAGGCCGTTTCGCTCATGAGTTCCGCGACCGCCCAGCGGGCCTTCGAGATTCAGCGCGAGCCGAGCCGTATCCGCGACGCCTATGGGCGGACCACGTTAGGCCAGCAGGCGCTGCTCGCACGGCGACTGGTGGAGGCGGGCGTCCCATTCATCACGCTCAATAACGGCGGCTGGGACCATCATTCCAACATCTTCCCGGCGTTCCGAAACCAGGTGCGAAGCTTTGAAGCCGTCGTGGCCACCCTGATTGATGATCTCGATCAGCGCGGCATGCTGGACACGACCCTCGTGTTGGTGCTCGGCGAATTCGGCCGAACACCGCAGATTTCCACTCTTCCGGGGTCTACAACACCTGGGCGCGATCACTGGTCCAACGCCATGTCGGTGCTGGTCGCAGGTTGCGGCACGCCTCGCGGGCAAGTCGTTGGCACCACAGACCGTCAGGGCTATGCCGCGGTGGAAAGAATCTACGGCCCCGAGAATTTCGTTTCGACGGTCTACACCAAACTCGGCATCGACCCGGGCAAGATTCTCTACGCAAGCAACGGCCGACCCACGCACCTGGTCAGCGACCCGCGGCCAATTGCAGAGTTGATGTAATCTTTTTTCGCAAGCCCGCGCAATCCGCGTCTGGCATTCGATTCTTTCGGGGCTTCGTCATGCGCAGATTGCGCCCATGCAGTGTTCTGGCGGCGATGTTGGTCGCAACCAGCTTTGTTTTCTCCCATGGCATGTTGCGGTCGGCACCGCCCACGCTTTCGCATCTGTTTCCGGCGGGCGGACAGCGCGGCGCGAAAGTTACAGTCACCTGCACCGGCGCCTTCGGCTGGCCAGTCAAAGTCTGGGTGCCGGGGCTCGAGGTTGTACCCGGCAAAGAAGCAGGCAAGCTCGACATCACGATTCCCAAGGATCTGGCGGCCGATCGCGTCTGGATTCGGCTCTACAACTCGGAAGGGGCTTCGGCAGCGGCGCCTTTCCTGATCGACAATCTCAAAGAAATAAACGAGCAGGAGCCAAACGATGATCCTCGCACGGCCCAGATGCTTGCCGATCCCAACGTCATCATTAATGGCGTTCTGGCGAAGGCGGCCGATGTCGATTGCTTCGCCGTTCGCCTGAATGCCGGTCAAACGCTGGTCGCAAACGTCGATGCCAACACTAGGCTTGGCTCCCCCATGGATGCAATCCTCCAGGTAACAACGACCGATGGCATTGTGCTGGCAGAAAATAATGACGATGTTCACCTCGACCCTCGCTTGACCTTCACGCCGACCAAATCCGGCACTTACCTGGTTCGGATCTTCGCGTTTTCGTCCACTCCGAATACCTCGATTCAGTTAAGCGGCGGCGCCAATTACATCTATCGTTTGACCCTGACGACGGGGCCATTTATCACGCACGCAGCCCCCTTGTCGGCGCCGCACGCCAAGCCCGGCGCCGTGGAGGTGTTCGGCTGGAACCTTCCGCCAAAAACAATGGTCCCCACCGTTCCATTCGGCGCTCCCAAGTTCGCGGAACATCAGGAATGCGAAATTCTGAGTGATCTGCGGCTACCGACCGAGTCGCGGCTGGGTTTCGCCTTTGCGCCGCAGTTTGCCGGCGCCGCCCGTGTTCGTTTGACTTCTCACGCGGTGGTTTTGGCCAGCGCGCAAACGGACCCCAAAAAGCAGATGGCGCTGGTCCTTTCGTCCTCCGTCACGGGTTGGTTGCGCGCTCCGCGTCAGATTGATACCTTCCGTGTTCCGCTCAAGAAGGGGCAGCAAGTCGTGGTCTCCGTCGAAACCAATTCGCTGAACTTTCCGTTCGACCCGGCCGCGGAACTGACCGATCCCGGTGGGGCGGGTGTCGCGAAAGCCGCAGACATCGGGCCGAACCGGGAAGCGGTGTTTTCGCACGCCGCGGCCAAGGACGGGGACTATCTACTGACGGTCAGTGATCGCTTTCGTCAAGGGGGCGAGCGATACTTCTACCGTCTGACGGTACGGCTGGAAGAGCCTGATTATGAGTTGTCCGCGGCCACCGACGCCCTCGTGGTGACGCCGGGAAAATTGACCGAGTTGCCGATCAAGATACAACGACGAGGCGGATCGGTGGGTCCCATCACCATCCAGGCCGTCGGGTTGCCACCCGGCGTGGCGGCCACACCCGTCGCCTCTGAACCGACCGGTCCCACCGCCGCGTCCGTCACACTGAAACTCTCCACGACTGGCCCCGCCTTCTCTGGACCAATTCGGATCGTCGGCAATGCGAGCCAGCCGAAGGCGATCGAACGATTTGCCCGAACGGCGCCAAGGCTAGGTGCCGTGTTCGAGTCGATCTGGTTGACGGGTGTTGAAAAGAAGTAGCCGCGGATCGTCTTGTATCCTTTCGAGGTAATCGCCATGCCGCGTTCGAACATCTCGGCAGCGTTGGCCAGTCTGTTGTGTGTTGGGATGATGGCTCCTCGCCTGGTTGCCGGCGAAGCGCCAGACTTCGACAAGGACATTCGACCCATTCTGGCCGCGAGTTGTTTTCGCTGCCACAGTGAGGGCAAGCCCAAGGCAGGGCTCGACTTGCGGACGGTGGCCTCGATGCTCCGCGGCGGCGAGACAGGACCGGCCCTCGATCCGCGCCGCCCGGCCCACAGCCTGTTGCTCACCATGGTTACCCAAGGAGAGATGCCGCCCGGCAAAGAAAAACTCGCTCCCAAACAAATTGAGATCTTCCGTCAGTGGTTGGCCAGTGACGCCGTCGCAAAGATGGCGCCAAAGCAAGGGCCGGGGACATTCGATCCGGATCGTCCGCACTGGGCCTTTCAAAAGCCAATCAAACTGCGGCCTCCTGAAGTCAAGGACGCCGGGCGCATCCGTACCCCTATCGACGCATTCCTCCTGTCCAAACTGGAAACCAAAGGCCTGAGTTTCTCGCCGGATACGGACAAAGTCACGCTGCTGCGACGAGCGCACTTTGATCTGATCGGTCTGCCCCCAACGCCTGAGGAAGCCGAGGCGTTTCTCAAGGACAACCGTCCCGATGGGTACGAACGGTTGATCGATCGACTCCTGGCCTCGCCACATTACGGGGAGCGCTGGGGCCGCCACTGGCTGGACGCCGCCGGTTACGTCGATAACCGGCTATTCGACGGCGACCTGGCCAGTATCTACCCCAACGAAGGAATTTGGCGCTACCGAGACTATGTGATTGGATCCTTCAACTCGGACAAGCCGTGGGACCGTTTCATCACGGAGCAGTTAGCGGGCGATGAGTTGGCGGATTGGCGGAATGCCGACAAGCTCACGTCTCAAATGCGCGAACTGCTGACGGCCACGGGTTACCTGCGCCTGATTGAGGACCACACCAGCGAGCCCCAGTATGGCATCGACAAGCGCTACGATGTGGTCTTTCAGGTGATGGAGATGACTTCGACCAGTCTGCTGGGAGTGACGATGGAGTGCTGCCGATGCCACGATCACAAGTACGATCCCATTTCCCAGCGCGACTACTATCAGTTGATGGCCTGCTTCGAGCCGGCCTACAACGTCCACAACTGGCGCAAACCTCAGGACCGATTCCTGCCGGATGTTTCTCCCAAAGAAAAAGCAGGCATCGACCAACACAATGCCGAGGTCGACCGCCAAATCGGCGAGTTACAAAAGAAGAAGGAGAAGCCAGCGGACCTTCCGAAACGTGTCGCGGAACTGGCGGCAAGCAAGCGATCCTATGGCAAGATTCAGGCAGTCTGGGACGTCGGCCCGCCGCCGGCCTCGCGCCTGCTGCGCCGAGGCAACGTCAACACTCCCGCAGCGGAAGTGGCGCCTGCCTTTGTCAGAGTCCTTAGCAAGTCGGGCAAGGCCGGGGTGCAGAGGCCGGCGGAAACGCAAGGAACATCAAGCGGCCGCCGCCTGGCGCTGGCCCAGTGGTTGACCAACCCGGAGCATCCGCTCACGGCGCGGGTCATTGTCAACCGTGCCTGGCACCATCACTTTGGGCGTGGTCTCGTCGCCACTCTGGGCAACCTTGGCCGCTCGGGCAGTGCACCCAGTCACCCCGAACTTCTCGACTGGCTGGCGAGCGATTTCATGGAAAACGGCTGGAGCCTTAAACGCTTGCACCGGCAGATCATGACCTCCACCGCTTATCGTCAGTCTTCTCGACGCCCATCGAATACCGACGCTCTTGCCGAACGCCTCGACCCAGAGAACCAGCTTCTCTGGCGGATGAACCTGCGCAGGCTCGAAGCGGAAATCGTCCGCGATGCTGTGCTAGCGGTCGGCGGCAAACTCGACCGAACGATGGGTGGTCCGCCGATCTCCATCACGAACCCGCCGGACGGCGTTTCCGAGGTCAAGCGCGCGCCGACTTCGACCAGCGCCTCGCGACGCAGCTTGTACCTGTTCGCCCGCCGGGTCTATCCGCTCAAAATCCTGGAGGTGTTCGACGCGCCCATCATGCCGGTCAACTGCACCCAGCGAACGAATTCCGCCACGGTTTTACAGTCGCTCACTTTCTTGAACAGCACCTTCGTGATCGACCAGGCGAGCCTTGTGGCCTCGCGAGTTCGGGCGCAGGCAGGGGAGAACGTCGCGAGGCAGGTGGACTTCGCCCATCAGATCGTCCTGGCGCGTCCCCCCTCCAAACGCGAGCAAGCAAAATGCCAGGCTTTCCTTAGGGAGCAAACTGCAAGCTACACGAAAAATGGCCGTTCGCCGGAGAACGCGGAAAGAGACTCGCTGACGGACCTCTGTCACATGTTGCTGTGTACGAATGAGTTTCTTTATGTCGAGTGAACGAGAATCTGCGGTTGGCATTCGAGGGAAAGTCATGCCTCCTTTTATCTCTCGCCGCGAACTGTTGCGGCAAAGCGGACTGGGTTTTGGCAGTCTCGCGTTGGCTGGAATGTTCCAGCAGGCCGGCATCCTCAGCGCTCAGTCCGAACCGGCAGAGCGCCGTGGCGATAACCTTCGACCACGGCCAGGCCACCATCCCGCCAAAGCCAAAGCCGTGATTCAGCTCTTTCAGAACGGCGGGCCATCGCAAATGGATCTATTCGATCCTAAACCGGAGTTGACAAGGCGAAACGGCCAACCCCATCCCGAGCAGGTGGAGACCTTTCAACTCGGCAACCGCAACGTTCTCCTTGGCTCGCCGTTTCGGTTCACCCGCCGCGGTCGGTGCGGCATGGAATTATCGGAGATCATTCCCCATCTCGGCTCGGTCGCCGATGACCTTTGCCTGGTCCGCTCAATGCACACGGAGAACAACAACCATCCCTTTGCCATCAACATGATGCAAACCGGGAAAACCTTTGCTGGCCGGCCGGCGATGGGGTCCTGGATCTCGTGTGCCCTGGGTAGCGAAAATCAGAATCTACCCGGCTACGTCGTGCTGCGCGATCCAGCCGGCTATAACACATCGGGCCGCATGGCTTGGTCGAATGGCTGGCTGCCCGCTTTATACCAAGGAACCGAATTCGGTTCCAGCGGCAACGTGGTCCCGCATTTGCGCTCCCCGCAACCGTTGCCGCCAGATGCTCAAAACCGACGCCTCCAGTTGCTTGCAGAATTGAATGAAGACCATCGCCGGTTGCACCCGCGTGAACTGGATTTGGACGCGCGCATTTACAATTTCGAGTTGGCCGCGCGTATGCAGTTGGCAGCCTCGGATCTGCTGGACCTGTCCCGCGAAACGGCGGCCATCCGTCGGCTGTACGGCCTGGACAATCCCGCGACCGCAGGCTACGGCCTTCGCTGCCTTATGGCGCGTCGCCTCGTCGAGGCC
>SXGT01718693.1_pt1 | contig 23968 bp, 21 predicted proteins | sample 3176221 | NCBI WGS metagenome assembly SXGT01 (sample SAMN11356862, study PRJNA531348) | freshwater metagenome | isolation source: freshwater sample F1-120 | place: China: Fuxian Lake, Yuxi | collected 2017-12-25
CCGGAGACCTTGTACGTGTTGCTGTCGAATTTTCCGCCGGCGTGCAGCTCGGTCATCACGATCTCGGCGGCAGAGCGCTTCAGTTCGTCATCGTCCTTGATGCCCGTAGGGATGCCGCGTCCGTTGTCGAGCACGGAAACCGAGTTGTCGGTATGGATCGTGACGACGATCTCGTCGCAATGCCCGGCCAACGCCTCGTCGACCGCATTGTCGACCACCTCGAAGACCATGTGATGCAACCCGGTTCCATCGGACGTGTCGCCGATGTACATTCCGGGACGCTTGCGCACCGCCTCGAGACCCTTGAGTACCTTGATGCTGTCGGAGCCGTAGTCGTTCGGATCCGTGATCTGCCGTTCGGGTTCACCCACTGCGCCTGCTCCTTGAAGATATCTCTTGCGCCTTCATCCCGGCTGGATCAGATCCGCATCGGCATGACGACGTACTTGAAATCGGGTTCCGCCGCGAACTCGATGAGCGCGCTGGAGGCCGCATCGCCGAAACACGCCGTCACTTCGGTCGCCGACACGTTGTTCAGCACGTCCAGGAGGTACGTCACGTTGAACCCTATGTCGAGCCCGTCCCCCCCGTATTTCACTTCCACTTCCTCCACCGCCTCTTCCTGCTCCGTGTTCGACGACACGATCTTCAGGCTGTCCTGCGTGAGCACCCAGCGCACGCCGCGGAACTTCTCGTTGGAAAGTATCGCGGCGCGACTGAGCGACTGGCGCAACGTCTCGCGATCGATGACCAGGCGATTCTTGTGCCCGGTGGGGATCACCCGCGTGTAGTCCGGGAACTTTCCGTCGACGAGCTTCGACACCAGCTCGATGCCGCCGAAGCTGAACGAGGCCTGGGTGCCGGAGATCTCCACGTGGACCGGGTCTTCCGTGTCTCCCATCAGCTTGCCGAGCTCGATCACCGTCTTGCGCGGAACGATCACTTCCTGGGCGGAGACCTCGGAATCGAGCGCCAGCGCCGCGTAAGCAAGCCGGTGGCCGTCGGTCGCGACCAGCTTGAGCTGCTTCGAACCAGCCACCACCAGCAGGCCATTCAGGTAATAGCGGATGTCCTGTTGAGCCATCGCGTATTGCACGAGAGCGAGGTGCTTGCGCAGCGTCTTCTGGGGAACGGAGAACTTCGCCACGTCGCCGCTCGGCTTGGCGAGCCGCGGGAAATCCTCCGGGGGCAGCGTCTGCAGCGTGAAGCGGCTGCGGCCGGCCTTCACCAGCAAACGCTTGTCCTGCATCTGCAGGCTCACCTCGGCATCCGAAGGCAGCGCCCGCAGGATATCGACCAGCTTTCGCGCGCCAACCGTGATGGCCCGGTCCTCACCCTCGCCGCCGGCGCCACTGCGCGAGGTGATCTGCATTTCGATGTCCGTGGCGAGGAACGACAGCTTGTCGCCGCTGCGATCCATCAGCACGTTGGAGAGTATCGGCAACGTATGGCGCCGTTCGATGATTCCGCTGACCGAGGACAGGGGATTCAGCAATTCGTCCCGCTTAGCCTTCACGATGACCATCTATCTAGTTCCTTAAATAAGTAAAACTAGTAATAACTAATAAGGACGGCCGGATCCGGGGATAACTCCGGAATCCCTTTGCGGCCCGCCGCTTGCAGCCGAAACTGGGCACCGTGAATCCTGTGCATGGATTCCTTGCAAGTGTGGATCGATTCGCGCCGCCGCCGGAAAAGCGCGGATATCCACAATCGATACAGCATCCGCGCACAGCTTGTCCGCATTCATCCCTTGAGCACCTGTTCGAGGACGAGGTAGTCGCGGTTGATCGCGGTGTCGCGCTTGCGCAGGTCGGCGATCGTCCGGCAGGCGTGCAGCACCGTCGTGTGGTCGCGGTTGCCGAACGCCTCGCCGATCTCCGGCAGGCTCATCGGCGTGAGGTCCTTGGCGAGCGCCATGGCGACCTGCCGCGGCCGCGCCACCATCCTGGTCCGCTTCCTGGAGTGCATGTCCGATACCTTGATCTTGAAGTATTCGGCCACCGTCTTCTGGATGCCCTCGACGCTGACCTGGCGGTTGGCGACGTTGAGGATATCGCGCAGCGCATCCTTGGCGAGGTCCAGCGACAGTTCACGGCCGTTGAAGCGCGAGTACGCGAGGACTTTCTTCAGCGCCCCCTCTAGCTCGCGCACGTTGGAGCGGATGTGCTTGGCGATGAAGAACGCGATTTCCTCCGAAAGCACCACCGCTTCCGCCTCGGCCTTCTTCAGCACGATGGCGACGCGCATCTCGAGCTCGGGCGGCTCCATCGCGACGGTGAGTCCCCAGCCGAAGCGCGAAATCAGGCGTTCCTCCATCCCCGAGATCTCCTTCGGGAAAGTGTCGCAGCTGATGACGATCTGCTTGTGGGCCTCGACAAGAGCGTTGAAGGCGTAGAAGAACTCCTCCTGCGTGCGCCCCTTGTTGGAGAAGAACTGGATATCGTCGATCAGCAGCAGGTCCAGAGAATGGTAGTACCGCTTGAACTCGTCGAAGGATTTCTGCTGGTAAGCACGGACCACATCAGTGACGTACTGCTCGGCGTGCGTGTAGCGGATGCGCGCCTGCGGGCGCTGCTCGGCGAGGCGGTTGCCTATCGCCTGCAGCAGGTGGGTCTTGCCCAGTCCGACACCACCGTAGACGAATAACGGGTTGTAGGACACGCCGGGGTTTTCGGCGACCTGGATCGCGGCGGCCCGCGCCAACTGGTTTGCCTTGCCGGTGACGAAACTGTCGAAGCTGAAGGCGCGGTTCAGGCGCGCGCGATCCGGTGCGGGAGCGGCGGCGACCGGCGCGCGGTCCTGCTGCGGCGAGCGCGGCAAGGGATCGGGGGCGCGGTTGATCGTCAGTTTCAGCGCGAGCGCCCGGCCGGACGTCTCCGAGGCCAGCTTTTCGATGCGGCTCGCATAGCGTTCCCGGACCAGGTCCAGCACGAAACGGTTGGGGGCGCTGAGCGCCAGCGTGGTGGCGTCACCGGGCGCCGCATCCGCGGAAAGGGGGCGGATCCACGTGTTGAACTGCTGGGCGGGAAGCTCCTGTTCGAGTCGCCGCAGGCATGCTTCCCATAGCGCTTGCATAACCTTGAATTTTACCTGTTTCCGCGCAAGTTATCCACAGATCAGGTTGACAAGGATGCCCTCGGCGGGCTGTAATACCGCCCTTTTTTTGCTCCCGAGGCAACACCCATGAAGCGGACCTATCAGCCCTCCAAGACGCGCCGTTCGCGGCGCCACGGATTCCTTGTACGGAGCCGTACGCGGGGCGGCCGCGCGGTGCTTCGGAGCCGGCGGGCCCGCGGCCGCAAGCGCCTGTCGGTATAGACGTCTTGCTCGCGCGAGGGACGCGCGCACGCCAGGGTTTCGGTCACGACCGCCGCTTGTCGCGGAGCGAGGACTTCGAAAAGCTGATGAAGCAGGGCACGCGGCGCAGCATGGCCGGCTTCGTGTTCTTCTACGCGTCCAGGGAAGAGGGGCCTGCTCGGCTCGGCATCCTGATCTCGCGGCGGCACGCATCGCGCTCGAGCGATCGCAACAAGATCAAGCGGTGCATCCGCGAGGCGTTCCGCCAGGAACACGAGCACCTGGCGCCGATCGACGTGCTGGTGCGGCCCCCGCTGGGCCTCAGGCCCGTCGCGGAAACGGGACGACGGCTCCGGGAAATGCTGCTTAAGCTGGGCAAATGACCACCATCCTGACCTGGATCATCGGGTTCTACCGCTACTGCATCGGGCCGATGCTGCCGCCCGCTTGCCGTTTCCATCCGAGTTGCTCCACGTACGCGGACGAAGCTGTCCGCACCCACGGCCCGCTGCGCGGCAGCTGGATGTCCGCAAAGCGGATCTGCCGTTGCAACCCCTGGCATCCGGGTGGCGTCGACCCCGTTCCGCCACGCTAAGGACCCATGGACACCCAGCGCCTGATCCTGTTCTTCATCTTCAGCTTCTCGCTGCTCCTGCTTTGGGACGCATGGGAGAAAGAGAAGAATCCCAAGCCGGCGCCGGCCGCGGCAAGCGTGCCCGCAGTGCCGTCGGCCGTGCCCGCGGCGTCCCCCGGCGCGACGCCGCCGTCCAAGCCGGCGGCTTCCGCCACTGCTCCGGTGGTTTCCGGCGCGGCGCCCGTGCAGGGCACGGGGGAGCGGATCGTCGTCAAGACCGACCTCTACGTGGCGGAGATCGATACGCTCGGCGGCACGCTGAAGCGGCTGGAACTCCTCAAGCACAAGGATTCGCTCGACGAGAAGAAGAACTTCGTCCTGCTCGGGCCGGAGCAGGTCTATGAGGCGCAGAGCGGCCTTGCTGGTGACCTGGGCGCCAACCACCGCACGCTGTGGCAGGCACAGGCCGGCGAGCGAGCGCTCGCTGCCGGCGCAGCGAGCCTGCAGCTCAGGTTGTCCGCGCAGGGCAAGGACGGGCTCGCGGTGGAGAAGGTCTACACCTTCCATCGCGACAGCTACCTCATCGACGTCGCGTTCGAGATGAAGAATGGCGGCGGCGCGCCGGTGGCGCCCCGCGCCTACTTCCACCTCACCCACGGCGGCAAGCCGCAGAACGCGGTCAGTTCGGTGGCGCAGTCCTTCGGCGCGCAGAGCTTCACCGGCTTCGCCGAGTACACCAACAAGAACAAATTCGAGAAGGTCGACTTCACGGACATCGACAAGGGCAAGGCAAGCCACGTGAAGCAGGCGAACGACGGCTGGCTCGCGTTCGTGCAGCACTATTTCGTTTCTGCATGGATTCCCGCCGGGGACGGGCCGCGGGAGTTCGCGATGGAGAAGCTGGCGGACGGCGCCTACGTCGGCCGCATCATCACGCCGGTGCCTGCCATCGCACCGGGCGGGACGGCGACCGTGTCGGCGAAGCTCTACGCCGGACCGCAGGAGCAGCGCCGGCTGAAGGACGTGGCGCCCGGCTTCGACCTGGTCGTCGACTATGGCTGGCTCACCATCATCGCCTGGCCGCTGTTCTGGGTGCTCGAGAAGAGCTTCGAGTTGAGCGGCAACTGGGGCGTGGCCATCATCCTGCTCACGATGCTGATCAAGCTTGTGTTCTTCCCTCTGTCGGCCGCGAGCTACCGCTCGATGGCGAAGATGAAGGTGATCACGCCGCGGCTGACGAAGATGCGGGAGATGTACGGCAACGACCGCGTGAAGCTGAACCAGGCGATGATGGAACTGTACAAGACGGAGAAGATCAACCCGCTCGGCGGCTGCTTCCCGATCCTGGTGCAGATCCCGGTGTTCATCGCGCTGTACTGGGTGCTGCTTGCCGCGATCGAGTTGCGCCACGCGCCGTTCATGCTCTGGATAAAGGACCTCAGCGCGCTCGATCCGTACTATGTCTTGCCGATCCTGATGACCGTGACGATGATCGTGCAGACGCGGTTGAACCCGACGCCTCCCGACCCGGTGCAGGCGAAGGTGATGCAGGTGATGCCGTTCGTTTTCAGCATCTTCTTCTTCTTCTTCCCCGCCGGGCTGGTGCTGTACTGGCTCGTGAACAACATCCTATCCATCGCTCAGCAGTGGCAGATCCAGCGCATGTTCGACCGCGACAGGCCTGCCCATGGGAAACGCTGATCCGGCACCAGGCGGCGCCGACACCATCGCGGCGCTGGCAACGCCTCCCGGGCGCGGCGGCATTGGCATCATCCGGGTATCCGGGCCGAACGCGGGGACCGTCGCGGCAGCATTGACCGGCAGGATTCCGCCGGCGCGCAGGGCGGTCTACAGCGAAGCACGCGATGCGTCCGGCAGGCTGATCGACAGGGGCCTTGCCCTGTATTTCCCGGCGCCGGGGTCGTACACCGGCGAGGATATCTTCGAGTTCCACGGCCACGGCGGACCTGCCGTCACCGGCGAGGTGTTGCGCGCTTGCCTGGCCTCCGGCGCGCGGCTCGCGACGGCAGGGGAATTCACGCAGCGCGCCTACCTCCACGACAAGCTCGACCTCGCGCAGGCGGAGGCCGTCGCGGACCTCATCGACGCGCAAAGCGCGGAAGCGGCGCGGCTGGCGATGCGTTCGCTCACGGGAGAGTTCTCGGCGGCGATCCATGACCTCGTCAGCCGCCTGACCGACCTGCGCGCCCTGACCGAGGCGATGCTGGATTTCCCCGAGGAGGACGTCGACGCGCTGCATGTGGACGATGCGCGGACACGCCTCGCGGACCTGCGCTTGCGCCTGGCCGGGGTACAGCGCGGCAGCCGCCAGGGACGCCTGCTGCAGGAAGGCGTTCGCGTGGTCATCGCCGGCAGGCCGAACGTCGGCAAGTCCAGCTTGCTGAACCGACTCGCGGGAGAGGACCGCGCGATCGTCACGCCGGTACCCGGAACCACCCGGGACGTCCTGCGCGAATCGATCCGCATCGAGGGCGTGCCGATCCATGTCGTCGATACCGCGGGGCTGCGCGAAACCACCGACGAGGTTGAACGCGAAGGCATCGCGCGGGCATGGACGGCCGTTGGCGACGCCGACGTGCTGCTGGCCGTGTTCGAGGAGGGCGACGCGCCCGGCGCGGAGGAAGAGGCGATCCTGCGGCGCATGCCGGTCGCAGCGCGACGGATCCGGGTGTTCAACAAGGTCGACCTCGTTGCCGACGCGGCGGCCCGCGTCGAGCAAGCTGGCGTTCCCGCAGTCCACCTTTCGGCGCGCACCGGCGACGGCATCGACCTGCTGCGCCGGGCCATCCTCGACGCGGCCGGCGCGCAGACTGGCGGGGAGTCGATGTTCCTTGCGCGGGAGCGACACCTGCAGGCACTGGGCGCCGCGAGCACGCACCTCGGCGTCGCGGAGGGTGAAGGTGGTCGCTGGGAACTCTTCGCCGAGGAACTGCGTCTCGCGCAGGCCGCGCTGGCGTCCATCACGGGCGAGTTCAGCGCCGACGACCTCCTCGGCGAGATCTTCTCCCGCTTCTGCATCGGCAAATAGGCACGCATCCCAGGTCGTTCTGGGTAGTCCGCGAGATCATCGCAAATCCCTGTGTGGTCTATTGAATATTGTCCCATGGTGTCCTAGACTGTTTCCCAACAGCCCGACGCCTGTGTGTCCAAGACTCCCGGTCATGGACACAGAATTGCCCTCTGACGCGGTGATTCTGGACACGGGGGCGGGCCTCTTGGACACACCAGAGAGGGGGAACGCATGGCACTGACCGATACCGCGATCCGCGCGCTCAAGCCGCGGGAGAAGGCCTACCAGGTCGCTGACGGTGCGGGGCTGGTAGTCGAGGTCATGCCGGGCGGCGCGAAGGTCTGGCGCCTGCGCTACCGGCTCGTGGGGCGCCCGGAGAAGCTGACCATCGGGCATTACCCCGCCGTGAGCATCCTCAAGGCCCGCAGGGCGCGCGAGGACGCGCGCATTGCGGTGGCCGAGGGGAGATCCCCTGCCAGGGAAGCTCAGACCTCCAAACGCGAGCAGCGCGAGGCGGCGCAGTCTGGGGAGAACGTCGCCGAGTTCGCCCGGTACTGGCTCGCCGAGGTCGCGGACAAAGCCAATCGCGACCCCCGGAACATCCGCCGCTATGTCGAGAACGACATCATCCCAGCCGTCGGGGCGAAGCGCCTGGCGGATGTGACGCCCGCGGATGTGTTGGCGCTGTGCGACCGGATCAAGAAGCGCGGGGCCGATCAGTCCGCCCTCGCTGTACGCAATCTGCTCAAGCGCATCTACGCCTTCGCCATCGCCCGCCAGCGTGTGACGTTCAATCCGGCCGCAGCGATTGAGGCGCGCTACATCGCGACGGCCAAGAGCCGGGACCGGGCGCTGAGTCGGGAGGAAGTCGGCAAGCTGCTGCGTGCGGTGTACGCCTCAGGGATGCGGCGCGCCCACAAGCTGGCGCTACACCTGTTGCTGCTGACGATGGTTCGCAAGGCCGACTTGATCGGCGCGCGTTGGGAGCACGTCGACACCGAGTCCGGCGTATGGCAGATCCCGGAAACCAAGACCGGCAAACCGCATGTGGTCTACCTGTCCAGGCAGGCGCGTGACCTATTCGCCGAGTTGCGCGATTTGGCGTGCGGTTCACCGTTCGTCCTGCCGAGCCGGTCGAACCTGCAGCAACCGATTTCGCACAGCACATTGAACGTCGCCATCCGCGCGCTTGGGCTCGAGATCGCGGATTTCGTGCTTCATGACTTCCGGCGTACGGCGAGTACGCATCTTCACGAGGCCGGGTTTGTCTCCGATGTTGTCGAAAAGGCACTCGCGCACACTATCAGCGGAGTGCGGGGCGTCTACAACCGCGCCGAGTATGCGGAGCAGCGTCGCACGATGCTGCAACAGTGGTCGGACATGGTCGAGTCGTGGGTAAACGCGAAGGGTGCCGAGATCGTCACGCTTGGACTGGCGAGGGCTGCGTGAGCGAAGTCACTGCGAGGGAATTGATCGTGTGGCGCGAGGTAGAGTATTGCACCGTCTACTCCGGTTCGATGCGCGCCCTTGTCGCGGCCGGCGTCGCCACGTTGGAGCAGTTTCCAACCGGCCTGAATGGCGAGAATCGAACGATGAAGTCCGGGGGCTACGCCGGGCACCGAGCCAGTCCCGGTCAGCGATGGAAAGTACGCCGGCGCGGGCGGGATCTGTTCGACGTGTTCAGGTGGCACCAGCTACGGCCGATTCGTCCGGCGGTTGAGCGGTTCATGAATCAGGTGCTAGCAGTCGAATAGCCCGCGATGTCCACGTCTCCGCTTCTGACGCGGGCTTCGGCTAACGTCGACGATGCCCAAGCCAAGGGGAAGAAGTATCCACGGAAGCCTCTCGCCCCCCTTCCCCCGGAACCTCGGATTCCACGGCTACTCGTGTTCGTAGATCTCAATTGCGTTGATCCGAAGAGGCGCAAGCACGCGGAGTCCATCCGCTTGGAGTGGAAACGCAGACTCGGGTTGTGGCGAACAAAGCCGAGACGAGCCATTCTGCATCCAATGATCGCCAGAGCGATCTTGGATGATGTCGAAAGAGGGCGCGCAATCTTGGTGAAGCAAGGCCGTAAGGCCACGAACGAACGGGCGCTAATCGAGGCGTGGCGAGAACGTTCTCGCTCGATCGGGGTGGCGATGAACGAATGCTCGGCTCGAAGGGAGGCAGAGGCACTTGCTAAGCGGTTGAGTGATTTGAGGGATGTCCTCCAGATAGTCGAGTAGCGCGCCACTCTGTTTTCTGGAGAAATCCGGGATCACTGTAGTACCCGTAGGCCGTCATGAAATGACGGAGAACAACACGATACGGGGGCTACATGGACGCTTCGCTTCTTCGCCTGCAGGATGTGATTCAACGTGTGCGACTGAGCCGCACGGAGATCTACAGGCGCGTCGCCAATGGCAGTTTTCCAAAGGCGTACTCGCTAGGGTCACGCGCTGTTGCGTGGCGTGCCGATGAAATCTCGCGTTGGATCGACGAACGCACGCACCAACCGAACCGTCATTCGGAGGAGCCTGCGGCACTCACAACCGCTCGGGCAAAGTTCTGGCAGGACGTTCGCGAAGGAAAGAGGCCGCACCCGCGCAGCCGGCGGCCGCTGCCGTCGAACGTCAAGGCGATAGAGAAACGCCGTGACCCCGCCAAATGATGATCGCCCGGTCGCGGCGGCAACCGCTGGCTCGGACGAGGGATTGCAAGGGACGAAGCATCGTAGCAGACCGCCGCTCAAGTGGAAGCGGGTGCTGGCAGCGTTCGTCGATGGCAGAAAGCTAAATCGCTTTGACGCAGCACGCGAGCTATCCGACCACTGCTTGCACAGCACCGTCGCGGCGCTGCAGGCGAAGGGCGTCACGATCCTTCGCGAGACCGAGCGCGTGCCAGGCTACATGGGCATCGGGACGGACTGCCGCCGGTACTGGATAGCCCCCGAGTCGGTGGCACTTGCCAGGGATCTGCTGGGCCGTGGGTAAGTCGCGAAGTGGGAAGAGGGGCGCGGGCCATAAACGGGAGGAGGGACCGTTCTTCGCGAAACCGATTGCGTTCCTGAAATCCCCGCTCTACCGGCGCCTGAGTCGATCGGCGAAGGTCCTGATCGACGATCTGGGGGCGCAGTACAACATGGAGAACAACGGCCAGCTTCTGGCGACGTTCAACCGGTTGAAGGACCTCGGTTGGGGTTCAGAGGAAACACTGTTCCATGCCCGACGCGAGCTTGAAGAGGCTGGCATCACGGTAGAGACAAAGAAGGGCGGGTATCCGAACCGCGCGAGCTGGTACGCGCTGACGTTCTTCGATCTTGATCCGCACACCGACTACGACATCAAGGGAAGCGCGTTCATGAAAGGGATGTGGCGAGTAAGGAGCGGCCTCATTGCGACGGAAATGGAACAGCGCTCCTCCGGAAAATCGAAGCTACGCGCAAAGGATAGCTGCGGAAATCGTAGTTCCGAATCCGGCGAGACTTCAAAAATCGAAGCTATCCGACCCAAAAGACCCAGCACCGCAGCTACGGATTCTGGGGTTGATTCTAGACTTACCATCTCCACCCCCGAGTCTCTCGACCCTACTCCACCTGCCCCGCCGCCCGATTCAGGGCAGTCCAGGGAAGCGCGGAGGGGCTCCAAGCCGCCTCGGCCCGGCGAAACCCTTTGCTACGCGTTTCTGTCGGAGCAAGGGCACGGAGAACGAAGCGCACGAAGCCGCAGCCTGAGCTTGCGCAAGAAGTTCGGCGATGAGGTACTCGTGCGGGCCATTGAGGACTGGCGCGAGATGGGCGCTTCTGTGGCCGGAACCGAGGACGTGACCGACTGGATCAGCGATCGCTGCCGCGCGCTCCAATTGATAGCCTCAGCGGGCGCCGGCGGCCCGGAAACGCGTGACGGGGCTGCTGCTGGGAGGTCAAGGTGAGAACGACTCGGCAGGCAGCTCGGCAGGCAGGCATGACGGAAGTCGCGTTTGACCTTGCCAAGGCACGCTTGGCGGCCGCCGGCCAGAGTTACGAAGCCGCGCGCATGGTTCTGGTCGATGGAACGTCCGTCACCGCCGCAGCCCGCGCGACAAAGGTACGCCGGCAGGTCGTGTATCACGCGATCGAGCGCATCAAGGGTGCCTTCGCCACGCTGGACGCCTGCGCCTATTGTGGGCAGAAGTTCCCTCCGGTCTAGGCAGCGTATGGCGCAGCACTTGGCCGAAGAAACGCGGGCACTCATCGAAGCCTGGTATAGCCCAGGTGTGCCGTTGCTGCCGCGCGGCCGGCACCGGACTTCGATGGAGGATCTGTACAGTCTCACGGTCGCGGAGTTTCCTATGTCGCGTACCAGGGCGAAATTGTGGGAGGCATTCGCGCGGTTGCACCGCGAGTTGCGGAGACCTATGAGGGGATACTGGATCTGTGGGTCGTTTCTCTCGATGAAGCTGAACCCGAAGGATATTGACGTGCTGTTGGTGCTACGCGCCGACAGATCTACCCCATCCCGGGCAGAGTCCCTCGAATGGTATGAAACGAGCCTCGCGTATTGAATCCAAGATAACTACGTCGGTTTGGATCCCTCGATACACGTCGATGACGACACTGGCCGTTTGGATATCTGGCTCGCCATCTGGCAGGATTGGGTCGAGAACGGCAAGCCGTGGCTCATGCCGCCAGGTGCCGCGAGGCGAGGGATCGCGGTTATCCCTGTCGACCCGGACCCAGATACGTCTGGTGAAAATTGTCCGTCGGTATGGACCCCATGACGCGCGTGCGCGCGCGCACGAGGAGACGTCTGAAGGGGCGGTGGCGCGGGGGGCCATCCCCTTGAACGTATCCCGGTACTCACAGCTACCGTCCCCTAGGCGCGCGACCCTTGCGTCATTTCCACGCGCTACAACGCATTGATTCATCGAGGGCGCCACGGAGAATCCCCGCAGTGCCGAGCGGACACGATGGGCAACGTGATTCGACAAAAGGTTACATTAAGGTCACATCTACAAAGTCGCCGCAATCAGAGCGACTACAAAGGCGGCGAACACGATCCAGAAGTCGAGTGTTTCCGGACCAGGGAGGCAGAGAAACAGGACGGCCGAGCATACGGTGATCGCAAGGACCTTGACGATCGAACGTCTGATCGTCGGCCACACTTTGGCGGTTGGGCCGTCGTATACCAGCGCGCCGATGAGGCCAGGGCGAGGTTCAAGCCAGGAGTTCTCGCCGATGCGGCACCCACCAATGTACTTCTCGGGCCAATCGACCGTCGCCCGCGGATTCCACTTGAGCTGCCACTGCTCAGGAGGCCCCTGAAATTCAACCTTTGGCGGCTCGCTAGACGGGGCCTGCGGCTTCATCCCGAGTCCTCCTTTTGCTCAAGCTCGCTGCGCGCAGAGGCGGTTGGCGTGGCCACGGCGTCGATCAACTTGCGCCACTGCCTGTCTGTCACTTGCTCGTTGCGTTCTAGCGCCTGGTCCATTGTCTTGTAGAACGCGCGAACGTGCGCTTCCGACCCCATCGTGACGATCTTGAGCACGTCCAGCATGGTCGTCTTTGCCTCGGGGTGCTTCTTGGCGTACCGCATCGCGGCGTTGTTCGGATCGAAGCGATCAGAATAGGGAATCGTAGGCCTTGTAAGCAGCGGTGTTCTCGAAAAACTACTTCGAGACCAGAGAAATCCCCGACCCGACGGGCGACGGAGAGGTCGCGACCTCGTCCAGCCACGGCGTCAGGCAGTCCATGTATGGACTGCCGCCAAGCAAGGCCGCGCGTGCGCGCAACGTCGGAAATGGAATCACACCATCAACGGCGTCCGAGGGCTTGGAGGTCTCGCGCATTGCGCTCTTGCCCGGATCATCGGACATCGCGTTCGTCGTGCCGCATTCCCGCCGCGACACCTTTGCTCAACTGGATATCCTTGAAGATCACGATGAGATGCGTAAGCACCTTGGCATATACCTGGTCGAACGAAAGATCCGCCGTCAGGTGATTGTTCCCCTCGAACATCTGTCTCAGCGCTTCACAGGCAGCGGCAACTTCGGGGCTTTGGATTGGCGGCGGATCGCTCTTGGCGCGCGGATTCGCGCGTTCCTCCGCCAGCATCTCGGCAAAGACCTCGTCGAAGATGGCCCCTACGTCCAACTTCTCGTTGTCGAGCTCTCGTGAGGAGGGGTCACGCACGGGGGATGGGGCCCCTATTTGGTCCGCGAAACGTCGCGCGCGGGGCCTCCCCCCTGGGTGAGGAGGTGGCCTCGTTTGCCGTGGCCGCGGCTTCGAGCGCTGGAGCAACCTGCAGGGCCCGCCAACGCGCGAGGCCTTCACGCAACGCAGAGAGCGCACGTCGCTTTCCATTCTCAGTGCGGGGGCCTGTACTCAGACCGCCGTGGAGCCGGCAGCGGCCGTTCTCGAGCGCCTTGCATCCGCACGGCCATCCCTTGCGAGTTCTAGCACCGCATCGGTCGTCTATGTGGATGTCCACGATCGGCGCGCTATAGTCTGTCTTGGAAGCCGCGTTTCGTTTCGTCCGAAACTGGGCGGTCGCCGGTTAGTTCAGCGATCTCCTTTTCCGACGCGCCTGTGGCCGTCTTGATCGACGCCCACGCGAACGCGAACAGAATGCCCGAGGGTATGTATTTCCACCAGCCGACGAACGCGATGATCAACCAAACGCCTATGGCGCCGGAGATCACTGCCCAAGTCCAAGGGACCCAACGATTGCTCGCCATTTCACGCTCCGCGGATCAGTCGGCGAAAGCATCCTAGCAGCGGCAAGTAGTAGCGTCTGCGTCCAAGAATGCGTCCATCCATCGAACCTAGCGCGCGCGCCCTCTCGCTGAATCAGCGGGTTGGGCGCGTTCGCTAGCTTCTGCATCGGTAGGGAAGTCCATGCGGCCGGCCCGGGACACGCTGCTCAATCCGCTGGCGAGCCTCGCCGCGTGCACGGCGGCGGGTGCGCTGTGCTCGTGGCTTCGCCTGCCACTGCCATGGATGATCGGGCCGATGCTGGCGATGGCCGCGTGCAACTTCGCCGGTGCAGGATTGAACGCCCCGCTCGGCGGCCGGCCGATCGGCCAGGTGATCATCGGCACGGCGCTCGGCATGTATTTCACGCCCGCCGTGGCGCGGGAAGTGGCGTCACTGTGGCACATCCTGGTCGTCGCCGCGATCCTTGCCATCGTCATCGGGGCGCTGTGCGGGTGGATGCTCTCGCGCCTGTCGGGAGCGGACCGATCGACTGCGTTCTTCGCCAGCATCCCGGGCGGGGCGACCGAAATGGCGGTTCTCGCCGAGCGCTACGGAGCCCGTGTCGACCATGTCGCGTTCGCGCAGTCGCTGCGCGTCCTGCTCGTGGTCATCATCATCCCCTTCGCGCTGACCTATTCGGGCGTGCACGGTTCGGACTTCTACACGCCATCGATGGCGGAACTCGATCCGGGAAAGCTGGTGGTTCTGTTCGCGCTGACTGCAGCTGCTGGCGGCGTCCTCGGCGTCGCGAAGCTGGCCAATCCGTTCATGTTCGGCCCCCTGATCCTTTCCGCTCTGCTGGCGATGGCCGATATCCAGTTCTCGGCGATGCCGGCGCCGATCACGAACGCGGGCCAGCTGCTGCTCGGTTGTGCGCTCGGCGCGCGGTTCGAGCGGCGTTCGCTGGGAAGCCTGCCGGCTTTCGCGGCCGCCGTCCTGGCCAGTGTCCTCGTGGCGATCGTGCTGTCGACGCTGGTGGCATTCGGCCTGTCCGCACTGACCGGCGTGGCGTTCGCCAGCCTCGTGCTCGCGGTCGCACCGGGTGGCATCGCCGAGATGTGCATCACGGCGAAAGTGCTGCAGCTCGGTGTGCCCGTCGTCACTGCCGCACACGTCACGCGCGTTATTGTCCTGGTGTCCGCCACCAATGCGATCTATCGCGCCGCCCTTGCTGTGAGGCAACGATTCCGGCCTTGAAATCAGGGGTTTAAAAGCGAGGCACGGGCATCAGTGGTGGGTGTTAGAATCCGCCCCCACGGATTTCAATGATCGGCCCGGCGTACCCAGGGCCGTTTTGCTTTCTGGAGCCTCCCTCCATGAACGATCGCCAAGCAGCTCCCCGGGACCTCTCCCAGGCACCTTCCCATGTCCGGCATCGCGGTCTGCGCGACTGGATCACCCGGATGGTGCAACTGGCCAAGCCGGAACGCGTGGTCTGGTGCGACGGCTCCCAAGGGGAGTACGACCGCCTCTGCGCCGAACTGGTCGAGTCGGGCACGTTCATCAAGCTGAACGAGAAACTGCGTCCTGGAAGCTTCCTCGCGCGCTCGCATCCATCCGACGTCGCGCGCATGGAGGATCGCACTTTCATCTGCAGCGCGAAGAAGGACGACGCCGGCCCCACCAACAACTGGGTCGAGCCCACCGAGATGCGTGGCACGCTGTCGCGCATCTTCGGCGGCTGCATGCGCGGCCGCACGATGTACGTGATTCCGTTCTCGATGGGCCCGATCGGCTCGCATATCGCGCATGTCGGCGTCGAGATCACGGACTCGGCCTACGTCGCGGTCAGCATGCGCATCATGACGCGGATGGGCCGCAAGGTGGTCGACTGGATGGGCGAGGACAAGCCGTTCGTGCCCTGCGTGCATTCAGTGGGCGCACCGCTGGCGTCCGGCGAGAAGGACGTGCCCTGGCCCTGCAACGACAAGGAGAAGTGGATCGTCCACTTCCCGGAGACGCGCGAGATCTGGTCGTTCGGCTCCGGCGATGGCGGCAACGCGCTCCTCGGCAAGAAGTGCCTTGCGCTGCGCATCGCGTCGGTGATGGCGCGCGACGAAGGTTGGCTTGCCGAGCACATGCTGATCCTCGGGCTGCAGTCGCCCAGCGGCAGGAAGACGTACATTTCGGCGGCGTTTCCGAGCGCCTGCGGCAAGACCAACCTGGCGATGCTGATCCCGCCGGCGGCCTACGAGGGCTGGAAGGTCACCACGATCGGCGAGGACATCGCCTGGATCAAGCCATCGAAGGACGGGCGCTTCCACGCCATCAATCCGGAGGCCGGTTTCTTCGGCGTCGCGCCGGGGACCTCGGAGAAGACCAATCCCAACGCGATGAAGATGCTGCACCGGAATGTCATCTTCACCAACGTCGCGATGACGCCGGACGGTGACGTGTGGTGGGAGGACATGACAAAGGAGCCGCCCGCGTCGCTGACCGACTGGCAGGGCGATCCGTGGACGCCCGGCTGCGGCCGCCCGGCGGCGCACCCGAACTCACGCTTCACCGTCGCTGCCTCCCAATGCCCGTCGATCGACCCATCTTGGGAAGACCCGTCGGGCGTGCCGATTTCGGCGTTCGTGTTCGGCGGCCGGCGCTCCTCCACGGTGCCGCTGGTGGTCGAGGCGCCGACCTGGGAGGATGGCGTGTACATGGCGGCGACGCTGGGTTCGGAGACCACGGCGGCGATCACCGGGAAGGTCGGCGTCGTGCGTCGCGACCCGATGGCGATGCTCGCCTTCTGTGGCTACAACATCGGCGACTATTTCTCGCACTGGCTGAAGATGGGCAAGGCCGTGGCGAGCGCCCCCCGCATCTTCCGGGTCAACTGGTTCCGCAAGGACGCCGACAATCGTTTCATCTGGCCGGGCTTTGGCGAGAACATGCGGGTGCTCGACTGGATCGTCGCGCGCTGCGAGGGCCGCGCGCAGGGCATCGATACGCCGCTGGGCATCGTGCCCCGCCACGAGGACCTGAACTGGAACGGCCTTGAGCAGATCACCATACGGCAGTTCCAGGAGCTGTCGCAGGTCGACGGCGGCGCGTGGAAGGACGAGATCGCGTCGCACGACGATTTGCTCGGCAAGCTGGGGGCCCACCTTCCCGGCGAGCTCGACCAGCGTCGCACCCTGTTGCACGACAGACTGGCTGCGTGACGCACGTCTTCCACCGCAGTCCGCGGGACAGCTACGCGGTCGCGGTGCGCGGGGAAGGGGCCTACGTCTTCGACCGCGAAGGCAAGCGCTATCTCGACGCATCCGGCGGTGCCGCCGTCTCGTGCCTAGGGCACTCCGATGCGGTGGTCATCAAGGCGGTGCAGGAGCAATTGGCGAAGCTTCCGTTCGCGCATACCTCGTTCTTCACCAACGAACCGATGGAGGCGCTCGCCGATGCGCTGGTGAAGCGCGCGCCCGCGTCGCTGGACAAGGTGTACTTCGTGTCCGGGGGGTCAGAGGCCGTGGAGGCCGCGTTGAAGCTCGCCCGCCAGTACTTCGTCGAGAAAGGCGAGCCGCAGCGGCGCTACCTGATCGCACGGCGCCAGTCCTATCATGGCAACACGCTCGGTGCGCTGGCGGTCGGCGGCAACGCGGCGCGACGCGAGCAGTTCCAGCCGCTTCTGATCGAGGTATCGCATGTATCGCCGTGCCATGCGTATCGCGGCCGGGAAGCGGGCGAGACGGACGACGCGTACGCAATCCGGCTTGCCGCGGAACTCGAGGCCGAGATCCAGCGGCTCGGCGCGGACAAGGTGATCGCATTTCTCGCCGAGACCGTGGTCGGCGCGACGCTCGGCGCGGCGCCGCCGGTGGCGGGATACTTCAAGCGCGTGCGCGAGGTCTGCGATCGCCACGGCATCCTGCTGAGCCTCGAGGAGGTGATGTGCGGCATGGGTCGCTGCGGTTCGCTTTTCACATTCGAGCAGGAAGGCATCGTCCCCGACATGGTGACGGTGGCCAAGGGCCTGGGCGCGGGCTACCAGCCGATCGGCGCGACGCTGGTGTCGAAGCGGATCCACGATACGATCGTCGGCGGCAGCGGGTTCTTCCAGCATGGGCATACCTATCTGGGTCACGCGGCGGCGTGCGCCGGCGCCCTCGCGGTGCAGAAGCGCTTGAACGAAGACGGGCTGGTCGCCAGCGTGAATCCGCTCGGCGATTCGCTGGAGCGAAGGCTCCGGGATGCGTTTGGCAACCACCCGCACGTCGGCGACATCCGCGGGCGCGGCCTGTTCCGCGGCCTGGAGTTGGTGCAGGACCGAGATGGCAAAGTGCCGTTCGACCCGGCCCTGCGGGTTCACGCGAGAGTGAAGAAGGAAGCACTGAGGGCGGGGCTGCTTTGCTATCCCACGGGTGGCACGGCGGATGGCGTTCGCGGAGACCACGTGCTGCTGGCTCCACCGTTCATCGTCGAGGAAGCGCAGCTGGACGAGCTCGTCGACAAGCTCGGCCGCGCCCTGGAGGTGACGCTTAGGTCCACCGCCGCCGCGTGACGATTGCGGCGCGCGTGCCGCGCCGGTAAGCTTCCCGCTGTATTCAACCCCCGGGAGTCCCGCATGCGCACTTCGATCCGTATGGCCCTCGCCCTAGCAGTCGCGGCCGGCTTTTCGGCGCCGGCGGCGCAAGCCCAGCAGAAGTACATGACGATCGGCACCGGCGGCGTGACCGGGGTGTACTACGCGGCGGGTGGCGCGCTCTGCCGGCTCGTCAACAAGGACCGCAAGGTGCATGGCATCCGCTGCTCGGTGGAGTCGACCGGCGGCTCGGTGTTCAACATCAACACCATCAAGGCCGGCGAGCTGGACATGGGCGTGGCTCAATCGGATGTGCACTACAACGCCGTCAAGGGTGCCGCGCAGTTCCAGAAGGATGGCGCCTATGGCGACATGCGCTCGGTGATGTCGCTTCACCCGGAGCCCTTCACGGTCCTGGCACGCAAGGAGGCGAACATCAAGTCGTTCGCCGATTTCAAGGGGAAGCGCTTCAACGTCGGCAATCCGGGCTCGGGGACGCGCGCCTCGCTGGAGGAACTCCTCGTCTCCATGGGTTGGAAGATGCAGGACTTCAGCCTCGCGTCCGAGCTCAAGGCAGACGAGCACGGACCGGCGCTCTGCGACGGCAAGATCGACGGTTTCTTCTACGGCGTCGGCCACCCGTCGGCGAATATCCAGGACCCGACGACATCGTGCGGGGCCCGGCTCGTGTCGCTGACCGGCCCGACGATCGACCAGCTTGTGAAGGGCAAGCCCTACTACGCGTACGCGACGATTCCCGGCGGGCTGTATCCGAGCAATCCGCAGGAAACCAGGACCTACGGCGTGCTGGCGACGCTGGTGTCTTCGTCGAAGGTTCCGGCGGACACCGTCTATGCCGCAGTGAAGGCGGTGTTCGAGAACTTCGAGGAGTTCCGCAAGCTGCATCCGGCGCTGGCGGTCCTCAAGCCGGAGAGCATGGTCAAGGACGGCCTGTCCGCGCCGCTGCACGATGGCGCCGCCAAGTACTACAAGGAAAAGGGCTGGCTGAAGTAGCCGTCGCCAGCAAATCAGGCCGAGGGGGCGAGGCGCAAGTTTCGCCCCCTTTGTTTTAGGAGCTTTAGGAGCCTCAATTGAGCACCGTGGTCAGCCCGGACCTCGAACAACTGGTCAAGGAAGCCGATCTCGGCGGGCGCGAGCCTTCGGGGAACGTCGGGGTGCTCCTTGCCGTGCTGGCGGCGACTTGGTCGCTGTTCCAGATCTGGTATGCGTCGCCGCTGCCGTTCGCGCTCAAGTTCGGCATCCTCAACGATACCGAAGCCCGCGCCGTGCACCTGGCGTTCGCGATCTTCCTTGCCTTCGCCGCGTTTCCCGCCTTCCGCTCCTCGTCGCGCTCGCAGGTGCCCTGGGCAGATTGGGTCCTGGCCCTCCTCGGCGCGTTCTGCGGCGCCTATTTGTACCTCTTCTACAACGATTTGGCGCAGCGTCCGGGGAGGCCGACGATGTTCGACCTGGCAACCGGGCTGGTCGGCGTCGCGATCATGCTGGAGGCGACCCGGCGCGCGATGGGCGTCGGGATGCTTGTCACTACGGGCTTGTTCCTCGTCTACATCTTCGCCGGACCGTTGATGCCCGAGATGATCCAGCACAAGGGCGCCACGCTGCAGCGTTTCGTCTCGCATATGTGGCTGACCACCGAGGGTGTATATGGCGTGGCCCTCGGCGTGTCGGTCCAGTTCATCTTCCTTTTCGTGTTGTTCGGCACGCTGCTCGACATCGCGGGGGCGGGCAACTACATGCTTCAGGTTTCCTTTGCCCTGCTCGGCCACCTGCGAGGAGGGCCCGCGAAGGTCGCCGTGGTGTCCTCGGCGCTGAACGGCATCGTGTCGGGTTCCTCGGTGTCGAACGTGGTATCCGGAGGGATCTTCACCATTCCGCTGATGAAACGCACGGGCTACTCCGGCGTCAAGGCGGGCGCGATAGAGGCGGCCTCCTCGATCAACGGCCAGATCATGCCGCCGGTGATGGGCGCGGCGGCATTTCTGATGGTCGAGTACGTCGGCATTCCGTATGCGGAGGTGTGCAAGCACGCGGCGCTCCCGGCGGTGATCTCGTATATCGCGTTGTTCTACATCGTTCATCTCGAGGCCTTGAAGTACGACCTTAAGCCGATAGCGCGCAACGACATCCGCTCGGTGCGCGCGAGGGTGATGGCCTGGGCGCTGGGCGCGAGCGGCACCCTTGCTGCATGTGCTGGCGTCTACTACGGCATCGTCGGGGTCCGGTGGCTCTTCGGCGGCGAGGCTGGATGGGCGCTCGCGGTTGTCACGCTGCTCGCCTATCTTGGGCTGCTGGCGTACTCGGCCCGCCATCCGGACCTGCCGATCGACGAGCCCGACGCACCGGTGGTGAGGCTGCCGGAGACTTGGCCGACGGTGCGTGCAGGCCTGCACTTCTTCATTCCCATTGTCGTTCTGCTGTGGTGCTTGATGGTCGAGGAGTTGTCTCCGGGAACATCGGCATTCTGGGGCACCGCCGTGACGATCGTCCTTGTGGTGGTCCAACCGCCGCTGCTGGCGTTGTTCCGGCGAACTGGCTCGGTGGCCGACGGCTTGCGCAGGGGGCTCGCGGACCTGTGGAGAGGCCTGGTTCTGGGCGCGCGCAACATGATAGGGATTGGCGTGGCCTGCGCGAGCGCCGGGCTGATCGTAGGCGCGGTTACGCTGACGGGCATGGGGCTGATGATGACGGACTTCGTCGAGCACATCTCGAACGGCAACGTGCTCGTCATGCTGGGTCTTACGGCAGTCATCTGCCTGATCATCGGTGCCGGTGTTCCGACGACCGCGAACTACATTCTGGTCGCCACGCTGATGGCGCCCGTGATCGTGGAGCTGGGAGCGAGGAGCGGGCAGGTCATTCCGCTCATCGCGGTGCACCTGTTCGTCTTCTATTTTGGCATCATGGCTGACGTGACGCCGCCCGTCGGGCTCGCGTCCTATGCGGCGTCGGCGATATCGGGCGCGGATCCCAACGCCACCGGCCTGCAGGCGACTTGGTACGGCCTCCGCACGGCACTGCTGCCATTCGTATTCATCTTCAATCCGCAGGTGCTGTTCATCGGCGTCGGCAGCTGGCCCGAGGTGGTGGCCGTTGCACTGTCCGCGACGATTGCGTCGCTGCTGTTCGCCGCGGCGACGATGGCTTACTTCCGGACGCGATGCACGTGGCTGGAGATCGGCATGCTGCTGTTCGCGGCCTTTCTCTTGTTCCGTCCAGACTGGGTGATCGACCGTTTCCATCCGAGGTACGTGTCCGCACCCGCTCAGGATGTGTACAAGGCTGCCGACCGGCTCGGTCGCGACGAATGGCTCGTGTTGTCGATCGCGGGGGAGAATCTTGAGGGAGAGCGCATCGGCAAGACGGTGGCCTTGCCGATGGGGGACGGCGCCGATGGCCGCGAACGCATCCGCAATGCCGGTGTTTCCCTGGTGAAGAAGGGCGAGGAACTGGTGATCGCGAACGTGAAGTTCGGCAGTCGCGCGCGCAAGCTCGGCATCGAGCCTGGTTATTCAGTCCTGGAGCTCAAGCTGCCCAACCCGGATCGTCCTTCGCAGTATTGGGTGTTCCTGCCCGCGATCCTGCTTTCCGGCTTGATCTGGTCTCTGCAGGGCTGGCGTCGTCGCAGGGAGCTACCGCACCCGTAGCAGCAGCAAGGCAAGCGCGGCAGCGGCCATCGAGGCGACCCCGGCGGCGGCGAATACCGTCGACGCGGGCGCCGAGTCGAGGATCACCCCGCCCAGCGCGATGCCGGTGCTGACGCCGGCGAGCAATCCCGTCGAGGACCAAGTGAACGCTTCGGTGGCATGTTGCGGCTTGGCGAGTTTCGCCACCAGCATCGACTGGATGATCAGCGCGGGCGCCATAACGATGCCGGCGAATATGCTGAGGAATGCGAACAGCCAGGCGTCGTGGATGCCGGCTAGGATTGCGATGCCGGCGCCCATCAGGAACAGCATCGCGGCGAACTGGCGCCGTAGCGGGGCATGCCAGGTGCGCCCACCATATGCCAGCGCGCCGGTGGCGCTGCCGACGCTCATCAGCGCGAGCAGCACGCCTGCCAGCGCCGGTCGCGACCATTCGTTGGCGAATCCGGTGATGCCGATTTCTACGAGGCCGAAGGCGGTGGCGTAGCAGACGATCGTGGCAAGCAGCGCGGGGAACCCCGGTTCCGCAAGTGGTCCGAACAGGCTGGAGGATTTCCGCGGTTCGATACGCCACAAGCGGATGGCGGACGAGTTGAGGAACATCAGCGTCCCGGCAAACGAACAGCCGGCGGCGAAGAGTACCGCTGCCTGCGCGGAAAGCGTGGCCACGAATACGGCGACGAGCATGGGGCCAAGGATGAAGATCGATTCGATGAGCAGCGATTCCATCGAGTACGAGGCCGAGAGCAGCGCGTCATCTGTCAGTCGCTGCCTGAGGAACGCGCGCATGCACACAGTAATCGGCGGGTAGCAGGCGCCGGCGACGAAGGCGATGGCGGTCGCGAGTGGCACCGGCGCGCCGAAGCGCAGCGATGCGATTAACATACACAGCATCGCCGGATAGGCGATGCCGCAGGCGGCGAGAACCCCGCGCGGGCCTGATCGGTCGATGCTGCGACCGAGCAGCGGGGCGAGGAATGCGAGGCCGGCGATGTAGGCGCCTGTGATGGCACCCGCGGTGGCAAAGGAACCGGTCGTCTCTTGCGTGGCCAGCATGAGCGCGAGCCCGGCCATGCCGATCGGTAGGCGGCCGATCACGGAGGCCGCGATGGCGCCCTTCAGTTCGGGCTTTTCGAGAATGGTGATGTAGCGGGCGAAAGACAGCATGGCGCTTGAAATCAGCTTATTTTCTCATAGCTTAGCGTATTGCTGCAGCGCACCATTGTGGGCTATCGAATGTTCCACGTGGAACATCGGCGGGCCCCGATGGGCATGGTTCCACGTGGAACATTGACGTATGATTGCGCCCTTCCAGCGGGTTCCAAGATGAACTACCCAGACGAATTCGACGTCATCGTGGTCGGTGGTGGCCATGCCGGCAGCGAAGCCGCGCTTGCTTCTGCTCGCATGGGCGTACGCACGTTGCTGCTGACGCACAACATCGAGACGCTGGGCCAGATGTCCTGCAATCCGTCGATCGGAGGTATCGGCAAAGGCCATCTCGTGAAGGAAGTCGATGCCTTGGGCGGAGCGATGGCAGCCGCCACCGACGAAGCCGGTATCCAGTTCCGCATCCTGAACGCCTCCAAAGGGCCCGCCGTCCGGGCAACTCGGGCCCAGGCTGACCGCGTCCTGTATCGGCAGGCCATCCGCCGCCGCATCGAGAACCAGCCGAACCTGACCCTGTTCCAACAGGCGGTGGACGACGTCTGGCTGGAGGGCGACCGAATTGGCGGTGTCGTCACGCAACTCGGCGTTCGTTTCCGGGCGCGCACGGTGATTCTCACCGCAGGCACGTTCCTGTCGGGGCTGATCCATGTTGGCATGGAACGTCACGTCGCGGGACGGGCAGGGGATCCGGCATCGGTCCGCTTGGCTGAGCGCTTGCGGGAGCTGGCGCTGCCGGCCGGCCGCCTGAAGACCGGCACGCCCCCGCGCCTGGACGGCAAGACGATCGACTTCTCCCGCATGGAGGTCCAGCCCGGGGATACGCCCGAGCCGGTGTTTTCCTTCCTGGGCAACGTCGCGGAGCATCCGAAGCAATTGCCCTGCTGGATCACCCACACCAACGAGCGCAGCCACGAAATCATCCGGCGCGGCCTCGATCGGTCGCCGCTGTTCACCGGCGTCATCCAAGGCGTCGGGCCGCGCTACTGCCCGTCGATCGAGGACA
>SXGT01167740.1_pt1 | contig 23964 bp, 20 predicted proteins | sample 3176221 | NCBI WGS metagenome assembly SXGT01 (sample SAMN11356862, study PRJNA531348) | freshwater metagenome | isolation source: freshwater sample F1-120 | place: China: Fuxian Lake, Yuxi | collected 2017-12-25
CATGGCATGACGCGCAATGGGGTCGCGTCTTGACATGTTTTAACCCCTCATGCATCAATTCACAGTCAATATTTCTTGGCGAACGGCGCCACAGCGCTACGCTTAAATGAGACTGCACAAAAACGAAGTTCCTTAACGCTACGTTAGTAGGCATCCTGCAGCGCTTGCATTCTTGTCAGTAAAGGTATATTTTTTATACCGTGATTACTTTTGAATTTGATGAGCAGAAAAGCCAAGCCAATCTTCTGAAGCACGGCATCAATTTTATTGATGCACAGGTTTTGTGGGATGACCCAAGATTATTGGAAATTCCCGCAAAAACGGAGGATGAATTCCGGTATTTGCTGATAGGCCTGATTAACGGGAAGCATTGGTCAGCCGTAATCACTTATAGAAAAGAAAATATCCGGCTAATTTCTGTTCGTCGTTCACGGCCTGAGGAGGTCGCCTTATATGAAAGCTAAAATTTTTGACCGGCAGTTTGACAAGGGTGTTGATATTACCGGTTCACTGGATTTATCCAAATCGAAGCGCGTGTTGCAAGAGCAAAAGCGCGTTAATGTTGATTTTCCTATGTGGATGATCGAATCATTGGATCGAGAAGCGAGAAAGCTTGGTGTAACTCGGCAATCCATTATTAAGGTATGGCTTGCTGAGCGCCTCGAAGCCTTGCCTCTGACTCTGCGCTCAAACGGTGCTGCGCAAAAACGGAAGGGCGCGGATCAGGCCGCGAATCAAGAATAGCACCCGGCACGTTGAACAGCATACTTAAGCAGGCTCAGTTAAAGGACTAACCTATGCGTTATGCAATCGTTGTTGAAAAAGCAGAAAACAATTACTCGGCCTACGCTCCGGATTTACCCGGATGCGTTGCTACCGGTTTCACAGTCGAAGAAACCGAGCGTGAAATGCGCGAGGCCATCGAATTCCACATCGAGGGACTTATCGAAGATGGGCTGCCTGTACCGCAACCGTCAAGCATCGTTGAGTACCTTGAAATCGTGACATGATATTGCACAAACATTGTTAAAAATATTCATTTTCTGTCCCGGAATTCGTAATTCCGTATCCCGTTTTTGCAAAATGATGGTTGGCGAGCCGTAACCCAGATTGGATGCCGGAAAAATAATGAATGATGTGTTTAAACCAGGTCAGCGTTGGCTGTGCGATGTCGATTTGCAGTTGGGTTTGGGGATCGTCGAGGCGGTTGAGCATCGGATTGTCAGCATCGCATTCAAAGCCGTTGGGGAAACCCGGTCGTACGCGAAGCATTCGGCGCCGCTTACGCGCGTGATTTTCAAAACCGGGGATGTGGTCAGCAGCCAACAGGGCATCGCTATCGAAATCACCCAGGTGCATGAGAGCGGCGGTTTAATGACTTATACCGGGATCGGTGAGGATGATCGTCCGGTTACGTTGACCGAGGCGCAGATGGCGCATCATTTGCAGTTGAGCCGCCCGACCGAGCGGTTGTTTACCGGTCAGTTCGATCACGATAAATGGTTCCGGATTCGCTATCGGACTTGGTTGATGCGCAACCGGCTTGCGCATGCGCCGATGTACGGTCTGACCGGTACGCGCACCAGCCCGATCCCACACCAGCTCTATATTGCGCACGAAGTTGCGCGCCGTTATGCCCCGCGCGTTTTGCTGGCCGATGAAGTCGGGTTGGGCAAGACCATCGAAGCGGGGCTGATTTTGCATCGGCAATTGCTGACGGAGCGTGCCCAGCGGGTGTTGATCGTGGTTCCCGAGACGTTGATTCACCAGTGGCTGGTCGAAATGCTGCGGCGCTTTAACTTATCGTTCAGTATTTTCGACGAAGAGCGGTGCTTGTCGCTGGAAGAAAGCGAATCCGACGGGAATCCGTTTCATAGCGAGCAACTGGTGCTGTGCAGCCTGAATTTCTTGAATAAATACCCGAAGCGTCATCGGGCGGCGCTGGAAGGTAACTGGGATTTGCTGGTGGTCGACGAGGCGCATCATTTGCATTGGTCCGAGCAAGCAGCCAGCCCGGAATATACCTTGATCGAGCAATTGGCGGCGCACACCAAAGGCGTGCTGCTGCTCACCGCCACGCCGGAGCAATTGGGCAAAGCGAGTCATTTTGCCCGCTTGCGTCTGCTCGATCCGCACCGCTTCGACAGCTTTGCGCATTTCGTCGCCGAGGAGCAGTCGTACGAGCCGATTGCCCAGGCGGTGGAAGCATTGCTGGAAAACCGGAAACTGAGCGATGCAATCCGGAAATCCATCCGTGCCGTAATCGACACGCCGCAAGCCGATGAACTGCTCATGCGGATATCGCAGCATAACGAACCGGCAAGGATCGAACTGGCCGAATTATTGCTGGACCGGCACGGCACCGGGCGCATTTTGTTTCGCAATACGCGCGCTGCGGTGAAAGGATTTCCGGAACGAAAATTGTGCGCAATGCCGCTGCCGTTGCCGGAAAAATATCGGTCATGCTTGGAAACGTTTGAAACGGCGAACCTATCCAAACCGCAATTGTTGTTGTGCCCGGAATTGTTGTATCAAGTCAGGTCGGAAGACGAAGATCCTTATTGGACCGACATCGATCCGCGCATTTCCTGGCTTGGTGCGAAGCTCAAGCAACTGAAACCGCAAAAAGTCTTGATTATCACGGCCAGCGCGCAAAGTGCGCGCGATATCGCACAAACGCTGAAATTGACGACCGGCCAGCATATTCCGGTATTCCACGAAAGCTTGAGTTTGATCGAGCGCGACCGCGCCGCCGCTTTTTTCGCGGATAAGGAAGGCGGCTGCCAAGCTTTGGTGTGTTCGGAAATCGGCAGCGAAGGGCGTAATTTCCAGTTTGCGCATCATTTGGTGTTGTTCGATTTGCCGCTCAATCCGGATTTGCTCGAACAGCGCATTGGCCGACTCGACCGCATCGGTCAGACGGATACCGTACAAATTCATGTTCCTTACCTGGAAAATAGCGCGCTGGCGGTGATGTTTGCGTGGTATCACCACGGTTTGAACGCATTCGAGAAAACCTGTCCGGCCGGTCAGACGGTATTTTCGCAAGTGGACACCGAACTCATCGCCTCATTGCACCAGCGCCGAACCGATGCGCTTGATCGCTTGATCGCAGCGACACAATCGGCAAACCGGACGCTCAATGACGCATTGGATCGCGGACGCGACCGGTTGCTGGAATACAACTCGTTTCGCCCGGCAGTTGCGGAAAAGTTACAGCAAATGGCTCGTGCCGAAGATCATAGCGCCATCCTGCCGCACTACATGGAAGCGGTTTTTGACTGTTGCGGCGTGCATATCGAAGAACACCGCAGCGGCAGCTTTCTGCTGGAACCCGGCGAACACATGACGATTCCGTTTCCCGGCTTGATGGATGAAGGCTCGGTGATCACGTATTCCCGCGATGTCGCGCTGGCCAATGAAGATATCTATTTCCTGACGTGGGAGCATCCGATGGTCATTCATGCGATGGACAGAATTTCCGGTCAGGAATCGGGTAACGCCGTGGTGGCTGCGATCAGACACAAAACCGTACAACCCGGCACTTTGCTGGTCGAGAGTATTTTTGTGCTGGAAGCCAGCGGACAGGATACGCAGCGAAGCAATCACTACCTGCCGCCCGCGCCGATTCGCATCCTCGTGGACGAACAAAACGGCGGCGATTACGCCGAGCTTAGTCATGAGTCGATCAACCGGCATTGGGTGCCGGTCGCAACCGGCATCGCCAAACAAGTCGTTCAGATGAAGGAATCGGAGATCAAGGCGATGCTGGCTAATAGCGAGCGACAAGCCGCAGCGCAAGTGCCGGAACGGATTGCCGCAGCCCGGCAGAGAATCCGGCAAACTTTTTTGCCCGAGATCGAGCGCTTGAAGGCGCTGCGCAAGGTCAATCCGAATGTGCGCGACGATGAAATCGCATTTTTCGAGCAACAATGGGAAAAATTGAACGCGATGCTCGATTCGGCCCGCTTGCGTTTGGATGCCGTGCGCGTGATTGTGGCGACTTAAGGCAACGCTGAATAATCGGCTGCGCTCGGTGCTCGAAAATTCGCCTATTGATGTGGTTTTTTAATGGGTTATCGTTTGGTTTGCTATGCCGAACTGGATCCGTTAAGGATCAAACAAATATTTACGCATGCCGGATTTGATTTTATCGGCGTTCATGGAATCTGGAGCTGGATCAGCGACGAGAATCGCTCGATTATGGTCGGTCGTTTTCAGCAACTGTTTCTCATGGCGTTGCAGGCTATTTGAACCAGGATAATTCTTGGTCCAAGCTTTAACAGGCTGTTGAAAAACTATCTGCGTTGCCGCTGCGGTGTTAAAAACAGGCTAAAAATGCTCATTTATTACGCATAAACTGCGCTTTTTCGCCTGTTTTTGCCTTGCATCGGCTGCCTCGAAAACGTTTTTCAACGGCTTGTTAACCGCCCGCAATCGTCATGCGGTCGAGCAGCACCGACCCGCATTGTTTGGAGCCGCGCACGACGACATCGTTGCCGATGGCTTGGATTCCCTTAAACATAGCGTTTAAATTGCCGGCAATGGTGATTTCCTCGACCGGATAGCGGATTTCGCCGTTCTCCACCCAAAACCCGGATGCGCCGCGTGAATAATCGCCGGTTACGGCATTGACGCCTTGTCCTAATAATTCGGTAACCAAAAGGCCGGTGCCCATTTGCTGCAGCAATGCATCGAAGCCGACCGCCGCACCGTTTTGCATGATCAGATTGTGCGCGCCGCCCGCGTTGCCGGTAGTGCGCAAGCCCAATTTCCGCGCCGAGTAACTGCCCAGAAAATACCCCTGCACCACGCCGTTTTCCACCACATTGCGATCGACGGTGGCAACGCCGTCATCGTCGAACGGACCGCTGGCCAATCCCTTATGCAGATGCGGGCGCTCCAGGATTTGAACGGCAGGCGCAAAAACCTGCTGACCGATGCTGTTCAGCAAAAACGACGACTTCCGGTAAAGATTGCCGCCGCTGACTGCGGCAGCGAAATGTCCGATCAAGCCCGAAGCGACCGGCGCTTCAAACAACACCGGCACCTCGCACGTATCGATTTTTCTCGCGCCTAACCGCGCTGCGCTGCGTTCTCCCGCTTTCTGTCCGATGCTTTCCGCCGTTTCCAAGTCGGCGGCATCGCGCGCCACGCTGTACCAATAATCCCGCTGCTTGTTGTCGCCCTGCCCGGCGATCATCGCGCAACTGATACTGTGACGCGATAACGGGTATCCGCCCATGAATCCCAGGCTGTTGGCATAAATAAACTGCGACTCGCTGACCGAAATCGTAGCGCCTTCCGAGTTGGTGATACGTTTGTCCGCAGCATACGCCGCTTGCTCGCAGGTTTTGGCCAGCTCGATGGCTTCCTCGACGCCGATTTGCCAGGGGTAATATAGATTGGGATCCGAATAATGTTGCGCCAGCAATTCCGCCTCCGCCAATCCGGCACAATCGTCGTCGGCAGTGTAACGCGCAATCGACAGCGCCGCCGCCACCGTATCGCCGATGGCCTGCGGCGAAAAATCGGAAGTGCTGGCATGACCGCGCTTCTGCCCGATGTAAACCGTTACCGATAAGCCTTTGTCGCGATTATATTCAATCGTTTCCACCGCGCTCTGCCGCACAGTCACGGTTTGGCCGAAACCATCGGAAATATTGGTTTCGCAAGCGGTTGCGCCGCCTTTTTCGGCGTGATCCAGAATATCGCGGGCGATTTGCTGCAGGGTGCCGATGGGATAGGAAAATCGAGTATCGGAAACGGATAAATTATTCATGACTTGCGATAAAAACGAAAATGTAAGCTAATTTCAAACGAGGAAGATATGATAGCAGCTTCTTGACACCGCATTACATTGGATACCGTGCAAAAAGAACAGGAAACTGAAATCGAACCGGATATTGGCCCGAGCAAAACGAAACGGAAAAAGGATATGCACGCCCTGCAGGAAATCGGCGAGCAACTGGTGGAACTGGATGCCAAAAAACTGGCCGAATTTGACCTGCCGGAAATTTTGATCGACGCCATCACTCTGGCCAGGCCGATGCAAAAACACGGTGCGCGCCGCCGCCAAATGCAATATATCGGGCGCTTGATGCGCGAAATCGATGCCCAGCCGATTCAACAAAAACTCGACTCCTGGCACCAAACCTCGGTGCACCAAACCGCCCGTTTGCATCGATTGGAACGCTGGCGCGAGCGTCTGCTCAACGACGAACACGCACTGACCGAATTCGCCGCACAGTACCCGCACGCCGATTTGCAGCGCCTGAGACTGCTGATTCGTAATGCGCACAAGGAAAAAGCCGCCGAAAAACCGCCGAAGAGTTTCCGCTTGTTGTTTCAGGAGTTGCAAGCATTAGTAGCGGTCGATTAAAACTTCGCGCATCAGGAAAGCAGGTTAATGTCATCGTTTAATGCAATAAAAGATAGGCGGCATCTACAGAGATATGGAATGGTAATCAGTAAACTCAAAGTGGTAGCAAAAATAAAAATAATTTCTTGAGCAATCCAAGAAGTCTCCAGAATCACCGAAGCTATCTTCAGAATTCGTTTCCCCGGCTGTTATCGACATCTTCCGAACTTACCAGGCTGCCGATATTTCCCCATGCATTTCGGATGTAAGACACCACCTGGGCAATTTCAATATCGCGAATGAAATGCTGATAGGGTGGCATGCCGTAGGGCCTCGGATTGCCGACCGTGGCAGGCGGATACCCGCCATACAGCACACTGCGGATTGTGTTCAGCGGGGGATTCATGGTTACATTCCGGTTTCCCGCCAATGGGGGATAAATCCCTTGTACACCTTCCCCTGATTTGCCGTGACAGTCCTGGCAGTGTTTTTCGTAGACCGCCTCACCGAGGGCCAGATATTGGCGCACCTGTTCCGGCATTTTCCGAGCTTTTCGAGGCGCTTGAGTGCGGTCTTGCTTCTCGCCCAGCGATTGAAGGTAGACCGCTATCGAGCGCATATCCTCGACCGACAAATATTGCAGACTTTGCCGGACAATCGTTGCCATGGGGCCGGAAGTCACGGCATGGCCGTTTATCCCGGTGGACAGCAGCTCCACAATGTCCTCGATCGACCATTCACCCACTCCGGCTTCCAGCGGGGATATCAAGGAAGGCGCGTACCAGTAGGTTCCCACGATTTTGCTTCCGCTGAGCTTATCGTCCTGACTGGCTCCCCAGACATTACGGGGCATATGGCAGGCGTTACAGTGTCCGAGTCCCTGAACCAGATAATTGCCCCGATTCCACTCATCGCTTTTCGATTTGTCCGGTTGATAGACGCCTTCCTTGAAATACCACTTCCGCCAAAGAAACAGGAGCGTCTGATTATCGTAAGGCGAATTTATCTTATGAGGCGGATTGGTTTGTACGACGGGTGGCAGCGAACGCAAATAGGCAAAGATTGCATCGGCATCCGGTCGGGTAACTTTGGTGTATTCGGTATACGGAAAAGCCGGGTACAAATAGCGGCCATCTTTCGATTTTCCATGATGCAGCGCTTGCCAGAAATCCTCGCTGTTCCAGCGGCCGATCCCGGTTTCGTTATCCGGCGTGATATTTGATGTGATGAATTCACCGAAAGGCGTATTCAGTTTGCGCCCGCCTGCGTAAGGTTCTCCTCCCCGCGCGGTATGGCACCCCATGCAGTTGCCTGCCCGGGCAAGATACTCTCCGCGCCGAACCTGTTCGGCATCGGATTCAGTCGGTGTCTGAGCCGATGCCATATGCACCAGGAACAGCAAACCGCCGACAACACATGCGATGATTTGCCATTTGCTCGCAAACCTTGCTCCGTCAGAGTTTTTCATCGTGACGCCTCCTTCACGGACAAAATAGTCCGGCAACGCTGCGCCAGTTCCGGAGCAAGCGCTTCCGCTCCGGCCGGTTGTCCCGATACCGGCAGCCCGGGCAACCACAGCGCCAACGCGTTAACTTCTTCCTGAGTCATTTTTTTGGCTACTTCCGACATGCAGTCGGGTATCTGGCCGCGCATGATCCCGCCATTACGCCAGCCGCCGAACTGTGCAGCCAGATAGGCATGCGGCAATCCCAGTAGGCCGGGAATAGCGGGCTGTATGCCCAGCAGCGCTTCGCCATGGCAAGCACTGCATGCCGGAAGATCGCGCTCGGGGTCACCGGAATACAACAGTGTTTCGACGGATTCTTTTTCGGCAGAAGACAGGGCAGGCACTACCGGCTCCGGATATGCATAGGGCAGGGAAGCAAAATACACTGCGATTTCCTGCATGTATTCATCCGACATGTTTTCGAGCAAAATGGCCATCGGTTGATAAAAGCGTCGTCCATCACGAAAATTACGCAACTGATTGTAGAGATAACCAGCCGGTTTGCCCGCAATACGCGGGAAATAGGCATCCCGGTCTATTAAGTCGGCATCTCTATGACAGATGATGCAGGGTTTTACCCGTTCCTCAAGAGTATCGGGTATTTCGGACGATGTCGGTTCGACAGCGCTTGCCAGACCGGTAACCATCGCTAATAAGATAAAAGCAAAAAACTTCATTGGCGCATGAACCCATGAAAAATAATTAAAATACCGGCAATCCTTCGGAATGCTCACCGAAAGATTCGTATTGGCGTCAAGCTATCCTGTGGAACGAGAGCAAAACTATCTGCGATTCCGGCAGCAGCCAGTGTGCAGAATTGCAAAGCGGCAGTTTATATCACTAGCTGTAATCCAAACAACCGGATAGAAAACCTGGGTAACCGCTATGCAACTGGATGAGTTACTGATCCGTCATCTCAGCGGTGTTTACCCAGGACGAAAGTTTGACTTCACGCCCCATCTGCTGCCAATGCCCGGACATGCGCCGCCGCACAGCGTCCTAACGATTGCAGTTCATAGCCGCCTTCCAGCACGGATACGATGCGGCCCTGCGCATATCGATCCGCAATTGCCCTGATCTGCTGCGTGATCCAGACATAATCGCCGTCATCGAATTGCAGTTGCGACATATCGTCGTCGCGGTGGGCATCGAATCCCGCCGAGACGAAGATCATTTCCGGGTTGAATTTTTCCAATGCCGGTAGCCAATAATCAATCACCGCTTGACGAAAAACCTTGCCGTCGCTGCCGCGCGGCAGGGGGACGTTGATCATGCGCTCACTGCCGCTATCTGCGCCGCAATATGGATAAAAGGGATGCTGAAACGTTGAGCACAGCATGACATGTGGGTTGTCGCGGAAAATTTCTTCAGTGCCGTTGCCGTGGTGCACGTCGAAATCCAGAATCGCAACGCGCTGCAAATGGTGCTGTTCGATTGCATGTGCTGCACCGACTGCGATATTGTTGAACAAGCAGAAACCCATGGCGCGATCCGATTCCGCATGGTGTCCGGGCGGACGGATGGCGCAGAAGGCATTGTCGGCTTGCCCCTTCATTACCAAATCGGTCGCCAGTATCGCAGCACCGGCCGCACGCAGCGCGGCATTCAGGGTAAACGGATTCATCGCGGTATCGGCATCCAATGCAATCATGCCGACGGCAGGCGAAGCCTGAAAGATGGATTCGATATAATCCGGCGTATGCACGCGCGCCAACTGCGCCACAGTTGCCAGCGGCGCTGCAAAACGTTGCAACCGTGACAGTAAGTCGGCCGCATTCAAGGCGTTTTCGATTGCGGTCAGCCGTTGCGGGCTTTCGGGGTGATACGGCCCCATGTCGTGTTTTAAGCAGTCGGGATGGCTGATATAGGCTGTTTTCACACTCATTTCCTTTCGAAAGAGAGATGTTATGTCCCAGGAGATTGACGACAGACTCCTAGAATAATTCAGTGCTTCTCTAATTGTGACAGAGCCTATTTATTCCTTGGTTTTAATTTCCTTGACATCAACCAGTTCAAATTTGTTGTCGCCAAGATGTTTGAGTTTTGCTTGATAGTATGAGCCTAATGCTTTGACTCGTTGGATATTTAATGTTCCGGTTTCTGCAACGAAAATCGAATTGTCTTCCAGGTCTGCAGCTGCAGAGACTGCCGATTCAAACTTTTCATGCTCAAGCCCGCGATTAAAAACAATTGCGACAGGGGATGGGGCGATAGAAACAGAAATATCACTATCCGGCTTAGATTCGAACAATCTTAGCTCTATACGGTAAGCTCCGATACTGCCACCCAATGCGCCAGAAGCATCAAAAATGGAAAAATCTACATGAGTATGCACTGCGCCTTCGCTGTCAACTTTATCGATTGTTGCCGGAATACTGCTAACGCCATCAACACTGTATGAGATAATATTGCCATGTGCATCAATAACTTCTATTCGTTCTCCATTTGGAACTTGCTGGCTCCATTCAGTACCATTCCAGAATAGCAGTTGACCGACAGGGTGGAAGCGCAGCCAATTGCCGGGGGTAAATGCTCCTTTCTCTGTATTGACATCAATACCCGGATCATCTGTTGCATATAGTCCTCCGCCGATATCACCAAAATCCGATTCGAACAACTTACTGTTAACAAATATTTCCGCGCCAATTTTCCAGGGTTGAAGGTCGACTGCATGCAGCTCTTGCGCGATTGCAGGTAAAGAAAGCAAGTTAAAAACGAACGTCATATACAGGATAATAATTTTTTTAAACATAGCAAGGTCTTATAGGTTTATTTAAGTGATTATTTCTAAACAAATACATATTCAATGGCTATAATAATGTCACTATCCTCCTTAGATAATTTCTATCATTCAGAAACCCCACCAATTTCTTCTAAGTGTTCCAGCTGGAACTTGGAATCCCCGATGTTGCGCAAGATCGCTTTATAATTTTTTCCCTGTGTATAGACTGAAGGAATTTCCAGTATTCCACTTTCAATGTCATAACGAACGGGTATGGCGTAGCGGGGTTTGTCGATTTGTACCGTATTGAGTACAAATATATTTTCATCTTGTAGCTGCAATTGCGCGCGATAATGTTGATTGCTTACCTGTATATCGTTCAGATTTAATGTGCCGGTATTCTGGTCGTAGGCCGCTGCCACGTTCAATACAGTGGCGGGCGCTATAATCGGGATATTGCACAGTCGGAGTGTGCATAAGTCTTTAGCCAGAGAAGCATCGGTACGATCAATAACGCCATCGTCATTGACGTCAAGCATGGCATTGCCGGGGTTAACCGGTTCATTGTTTTGGGCGGCCAATAGAATCAATGCCACATCGATTCGATCCACATCGCTGTCTAAATCCACATCGCCGGGAATTGACACAGGGATTATTGGTCGCGGCGGATCCGGATCAGTGTCCGATGGTTTGCCAGCGAGCGCTGCTAAGGCTGCAGCGAACGCTGTTTCATCTAAACCGGCGTTAAACAAAATCAGAAACGGTTCTGAAGGAAAGAAGCGTGCATTGGAAATAAGCTGCATTTCAACCAAATAGGCACCAACAGGCCCGCCTATTTCACCCTGTTGATTTTCCAGAAAGAAACTCAGGTGGGTGTGTAAAATGCCATTATTGTTGGTAATGTCCACGACCAATTCGGGATTGCCCAGGATGCCGTCAGCAGAGAAAACGGTACTGCCGTCAATGCCAAAGCTGCCGTCACTAAAACATAATAATTGTCCAGCACATTCCGAGAAGTCTCTGATTACTTCGGCATTGGCCTCCAATCCGCCAAACAGGGTGATTTGGACACCGTGAGGCGGATTTCTCCAGGAAGATAATGCCGGGTCCCAATATTTAAGCGCCCCAAGTGCGCGATAGCTCAACAGTTCGTTGGGTAACAACCCATTTTGAATCGATTGAAAGCCTGGATTTTTGGTTCGGAAATCCCCGCCGGGAAGATCTCTAAAATCCGCCAGAAAAATGAGCTTGCCTGTAGAGGTTTCTTTAGGCAAGGCTCCGACAGGCAATTGAAGCGTTTGTGTCAATTCACCCAAGTCACAGCCCACAACACCGGGAGTACGGCAATATCCGACAAACAATGCATTACCTTCTCCTCGGACTTCGACATCCAGGTGTTGGGCGGAAGCTTCCTGACTCAATATCAACGCAACAGCCAGCAAATAAAATCGGATGCGGTTAGTCTTGAAAGCTTGATTTTCCATTCTATGCAATTCTTGCCGTGGTCTTGTCATTACATGCTGACTAAAAGGATGCGCGCAACCCGAACACAAAACTTCGTCCCGGTTCCGGTGCAAAATTTCGCAAAAAAGAAACCGAATTACGTATTTCTTCGTTCAGTAAATTGTGCCCTTTGGCGAATAACCACAAATCGCCCCATTTGCTCGTTTTTATTTGGTAGTCTGCCGTTGCGGTCAATAAATGATAGCTATCAGTTGGTGTTTCGTTTTTTCCTGGATGATGCTGAGCCTCTGCCCGGGTATACCGTAGCGCGGTATTCCAGGAAGGATTTCCATATCCCAGTTCAACACCGTAACGAAGTGGCGGCATACGCGGCACATCGTCGCGGTCGCCAGTGACAAAGCGTCCACGGACATAATCGGAAAACAAAGTTAGCAGCAAATTGCCTTGCGGCATTTGATAAAGCGTTGCGTCAACCCTGGATTCGAAGCCGATGAACTTGGCATGTCGTTGATCATAGGAGAAAATCGATACGCATTCCGAGTCGCTGACACAGCGCTGACGGATCACCTCGTTGTCAATTTCATACACCAACCCGGTATTGCGCAGGTAGATAAAATCGTCAGTACGGTTGTAGTAACCGTTGATTCGCGAGCTGATACGCCCTAACTTCCATTCAATTCCTAAATCGGCCATGCTTACAGTTTCATTCTTGAGCTGCACATTGCCGATTTCGAAACTACGAGTCGACAAATGCGGGCCGAGTGCCAGCAATTCCTGAATATCCGGCGGACGCTTGCCTCGATTTAATGTTAACGTCAATACGGTATCTGTCCGCAGATTCCATTGCAAGGCTGAGGAAGCGGACAGTGCCTGGTAGTCAAGTGAGTTGGGTAATGACGCTGGCGGCAGGGCGCTGCCACGCAGTTTCAATTCGTTTACACTGGGATCGATGCGTGCGTGTTCGAAGCGGAGTCCGCCACGTAACACCCAGTTATTCCAAGTGTAATCTTGCGTGGTGTATAACCCCAAAGACTGTTGCTTGGTGGGAGGCACAAAAGTCTCCACACCGAGCGCGGAAAAATTACGATTTATCCAGTGTGCGCCAAAGGTGCCGGTTAGGTTCAGAAATGCATTATGACGCGCTTCGACGCGTCCCTCGCCGACATTGTTTTTGAACTTGGTGAAAGGTGATCCGCCTTCCATTTCAGTATGTCCGTAGTCGACCAAACCATACCGTAAGCTGATGCTTTCAATGCCGCGCACCGGCTCGTACCATTCAGACTTAAAGTCATAGCGGGTTTGCTGCATGTTGAGGCGAATATTGGGAAACAATGCTTGGGGGCCGAAGATGTCTTCAAATCCTCTTAAGTCATTGAGTCTAGGTAAAATAGTTTCCAGGCCATTCAAGTGATTGGGATCCAGACGATGACTGCCTTTGGGCACTCCATAACGATTATCCGTGTGACTGATCGACATGCCCGCCATAACATTATTGCCCACCCATGAAATACCGGCAAAACCGCCGATTCCTCTGCTATCGGTATTGGGGATTTTGCCACTGACATTTTGTATTTCCGTTAGGCCGAATTGTTGTTCTACGAAGGTCTCATCAATAGCTTTGCCGGGAATTTGAGTATCGCCCCGCTTGCGAAAGAAGCCGCCCAAATTAAACGCCAATTGATCTTTGCCCATATTCAATTTAAAGGCGGAATTTGTGCCATCTCCATTAGTGTCATAACGGCTCTCAACAGAGCCACTGATTGGTTTCGTGGCACGCTTTTCTGGTATGCGATGATCGTTAACTTCAACAATGCCGCCGATTGCGTTACCGCCATAACGAACTATTTCTGGGCCACGCATAACTTTTATTTCTTCGGCAAACAACGGATCGATTGCCACAGCATGATCCGGGCTTAGACTGGTGGCATCATGGGTGCCAATGCCATTTTGTAGAATACGTACCCGGGATCCGGTTAAGCCACGGATCACAGGGATACCCACCCCGGGGCCAAAAGAAGCATTGCTGACACCGAGCTCCTCGTTCAGGGCCTGACCAAGTGTATTTCCTTGCTGCAACCGTAGCGAACGGCCTTTCAGTGTGCTGGTATTTGGCTGGGAAGGTTGCTCCGGTGTAACGCCAATAATGGTTATCGGTGTCAATTGAATAGCAGAATTGTGCTTGCCAGCTTCTGACCCCGCTTTAGTTGCTGCCGAATCCCTGACTACCTGTTCTGCTATTACTTGATCCACTGTTACCATCGTTATTACCAAAGCAATGCTAGTCGCTATTTGCCGCACGGAATGGAACATACTTGGCTGTTTGTCGGCGCTTGAAGAGTTTTTACAATTAACCACCCGGCATTCTTCAAACCTTTTAAGTTTCGCGAATACGCGCCAGTGATCGGAGTCTCTAATTGATTCATCGTTTATTAATTTCAGCAGTCTGTTTAATTTTGTAAAAGAGCACTTCGAACCAAGTCCTAAAAAATCAGCCGTTGCAATTCACTGACATGCCCCTTCCCTGAAGGAACAGATTTTTTAGAAGTGCCGGATTTTCTAATCCGTAATTGGCAGAAAAGGCTTATATTGCACTTTGTGCATGATATGTTATATCATAACAAATATCAATTCTACCAAGTTAAATTAAACCAATGTCAACTGATCGATTACCGGTAACTGTGCTTTCCGGGTTTTTAGGTGCGGGTAAAACAACCGTGTTGAATCATATTCTGAATAACCGGCAAGGACAGCGCGTTGCAGTCATCGTGAATGACATGAGCGAAATCAATATTGATGCTTCCATCATTGAGAAAGAGATTTCATTTAACCGTGCGGAAGAAAAACTCATTGAGATGAGCAATGGCTGCATTTGCTGTACATTGCGCGAAGATTTGCTCATCGAAGTACGCAAACTGGCCATCGAGAAGAAGTTCGACTATCTGATCATTGAATCTACGGGAATATCTGAACCGTTACCGATCGCAGAAACATTTACATTCGCCGATGACGAGGGAATCAGCTTATCCGATATTGCGCGATTGGATACCATGGTAACGGTGGTTGATGCGGTTAATTTTATGAAGGATTTTGAAGAAGCAAAAATGCTTCAGGAAACTGGAGAAAGCTTGGGAGAAGATGACGAGCGCAGTGTGGCTGATCTTCTGATTGATCAAGTGGAATTCAGTGATGTCATTTTGATCAACAAAATTGACTTGATCAGTACGGTTGAGTTAATTCAACTACAAGGTATCTTGCGTAGTTTGAATACTGAAGCTGAAATTATTGCTATCCAAAATGGCCAGGTTGAATTGACCAAACTTCTAAACACAGGAAAATTCAGTTTTGCGCATGCCCAACAAGCTCCTGGCTGGTTAAAGGAGATGCGCGGGGAACATACACCTGAAACAGAAGAGTACGGCATCAGCAGTTTTGTTTATACAGCCAGAAAACCGTTCCATCCTCAACGGTTCTATGATTTTATTCATCAGCCTTGGTCAGAAGGGAAATTACTCCGATCAAAGGGATATTTCTGGTTGGCAACTCGATCGGACTATGCAGGTCAGTGGAGTCAAGCCGGTGGCATCGCGCACTATAGTTATGCCGGTATGTTCTGGAAAGCTGTCCCTAGAAATGAGTGGCCGCAAGATGAAGATTATTTGAAATCGATACTGGAGAAGTGGGAAGAGCCTTATGGAGACCGGCGGCAAGAATTGGTTTTTATCGGTCAGAATATTGATCAACAAGGAATATGCCAATGGTTGAATGAATGTTTAGTGACCGATGAAGAACTGCACGCAGGAGAGAAATATTGGTTAGCCTTGGAAGACCCATTTCCTGCTTGGAGTAATCAATAAATGATGGTTCTGATTTTAACTGCGCAATGGATTTGCACATGAAATTTCGCTAGCGTGATATGCTTTAATGGTCAATAACCAGAAGTATTTGTGATCTTTCCGCGTACTGAGATTTTACGAAAATGTCAGCCGATATCGAACAAATCATCAAGAAGTCACAAGAAGTTTGTGCGTCGGCAGGCACAAAATTAACGCACAAACGAAAGAATGTGCTGATGGTATTGTTGGCTTCTGCTACGCCGCTTTCGGCGTATGAAATCGTGGATCGATATAAAACGCAATTTCAGGAATCGTTACCGGTGATGTCCGTTTATCGTATGCTTGATTTCCTGATTCAGGAGAAACTGGTTCATAAACTGGAAACTGCCGGTCAGTATATGTCGTGTGCGCATATTGCATGCGATCATCAGCATGAAACACCGCAATTTCTGATCTGTGACCGCTGTGGCAGTGTCAAAGAAGTTGGCATCAAAAAACGCATCATCGAGGAACTCGAGCGTAGCATTCAGAGCACCGGTTTTATGTTGGCACACAAGCAACTGGAACTGCATGGGGTTTGTGAACATTGCCAAAGCCATCCGGCGTAGTAGTTATCGTGGCTTACTATTCGGTTTGCTGAATGACTATGGATACTGTAGCACAACAATTGCCGATTCCGGTTTTACTGTTGACCGGTTTTTTAGGCAGCGGCAAAACCACGTTGTTAAATCATTTGGTCCAGCAACCATTCTTTAGACGAACCCTGGTTGTGATCAATGAATTTGGTGAAATCAGCCTGGATCATTTGCTGGTCGCGCATAGCAACGAAACGTTGGTAATGGAAGTGGGAAATGGTTGTATCTGCTGCACGATGCGCGGTGATTTGGCCAAGGTGCTTAAAGATATTACTTGGCGTTTTTCCCGTAACGGGGTACGTAACTATGACCGGGTGATCATCGAAACCACTGGACTGGCTGACCCGGCTCCGATTCTGCATACCTTGATGACGGATAAAAACATTAGTGCGCGTTATCGTTTGGATGCCATTGTTACTGTCATCGATTGTGTCAATGCGATGGATACATTGGATCATCATCCCGAAGCCGTGAAACAGGCTGCGGTAGCAGACCGGATTGTCCTGACAAAAAGTGATTTAATCAATGGACAGCAATGCCATACTTTGCAACAGCGATTGGCGATTCTGAACCCTGCGGCTAAACAATTATTGGCTGTAAACGGTCAGGTGGATGCGCCATCGGCATTCAGTGCTAACTTATTTTCGATAGATCAAAAAACACCGGATGTTATTCGGTGGCTTAGTGCGGAAGCGTATGCCGAGAATCCTTCGAGTCAATATAAACCTGTCCGGCATGGTGCGGTGCAGTCCCTGTTTTCTTCCAATAGATCAATCAGTAAGCATCCTGATATTAATCGCCATGATGATCATATTTTGTCCTATTGTTTTACCTTTGACGAACCGATTGATCCCGAATTGTTTGAGGATTGCCTGGATTTGCTGATGGCGATCAAAGGGGCAGATATTTTGCGTATCAAGGGGATGCTGAATATGAAAAATCGTGCGGGTCCGATAGTTATTCATGGGGTTCAGCATATTTTTCATCCTCCGGTGGAACTGACCGGATGGCCATCGAATGATCGGCGAAGCCGTATTGTATTTATTACACGGGATGTGCCTCGCTCAGTGATCGAGGATACTTTTTCTGCGTTGGTCGGATGCGCAATATCGCCTGTAAGCATACATTGACGATTTGCAGCATCTCGCTGCCGCTATCTGCGCCGCAATATGGATAAAAGGGATGCTGAAACGTTGAGCACAGCATGACATGCGCGATGTCGCGGAAAATGGGGGTGTATAATTTTGTGTAAATGGTTATTTAAGGAAACGCTGATTTATTGACTGTACGAGCGAATTACTTCGTTGCTCGATACCCTCTCCCCCGCCTATCTTGCCGATATGTCTCGGTTGCTGCGTTCCGTGCGCCTCGTGCTTCATCTCGTTCGCTGAATTGATCAGCGTTTCCCTAAAGTTTATTCAATCAATCGGCTCCGCCATGATAAATTATCGGCATTCTGAATTTTTTTACGTTTAATTGCATTTTTCGTCATATTGGGAGTGATTGATGAACGAGTTTATCGTCAAATTTTTGAATTTTGTTTCCATTGAATCGCTGATGGAAAGAGGCTGGCTGGAGATCATGCAGATTTTGATGCCCGGATTTGTTTTGGTTTTGGTATTTCTCGGTTTGAGCTTTTTCATTCGCAGCAGGCGCTGGAAAACCGCTGCATCCATAGCATGCGCGGCACTGGCACTGGTTTATTTGCCGTATGAGTTTTATCGCCAATCCGCCGTACAAGCGCGCGCCGACGCCAATGTCGGCGAGATTCAAGGCAGTCTGCGCAATTTGTTGGATTCGGCCAATCTTTCGCGTATCAACGACATCGCGGACAAAGAAGCCGCCGCCGGTATGCTGGACGAAATCATCAACGGCCTCGATCAAAACAAGAAAAAAGAACTGGTGCTGATTTCCTGGTTGATGGCGGAAAACGAAAAAGATGCGCTGAGTCAATTGGACGGCAAACAAAAAGCGCTCGCTGACGACATCAAATCCAGCTTGCAAGCAACCAAAACCGAGATCATCGATTCGCGCCCGCCGGTGGAAAAAATCTCCGACACCATCGTACAAAAACTGGACGATGACATCAGGGTGCTGGTTGAAAAGAAAATGCACACATTCAAACAGGAAATCGACGGCTCATTGGACGGTTTTAAAGAAACCATCAACACCTTTGTGCAAGGCGAGCTTAAAAACTATCAAACGAATTTGGCGGGTATCACGCAGCAAAACGTGGATGAACTGAAAAATTACTCCAGCAAGGCCAATCAAGCTTTTGCCGATCAGGTCAATAAAATCAATCAAGTATCGTTGCAGAAGCTGGATGCCACCAAAGCAAGCATCGAAGGGCTGGGCGTTGCTTCGGAAACCAATCTGAAGAATATCACCCAGCAAGTCAAGCAACTGTCCGCTGCGCTCGATCTGGCGCAGAAGAAAAACGATATCTTATTTGAATACAATGAGTGCATGAGGGCCGCAGGCGTGCTTGATTTGGGGGGTAAGGGAGAGCATTGCAAAGCCAAGTACAGTCAGGATATGAGCGCTTTGAAGTAAGAAGGACATGTTTTTATTATTTGGTATTCAAGCGTTATAATTTAAAAAAGCAGGACCTTTGTGAGTTTTGTGCCCGGCGGGCTGTGACATCAGAATTAATTTATTTAAAGGGGAAAAATATGAGTATGGAAAGTGAGATCAGGACGAGATTCGGAGGGTTGTGGAATTCCCTCGTTTTGCTCTTCGTGATTATCGTTTGCCTTCGCTTTTCAAGTCTGGAATTTGCGGACGAAGGTTTGAGCAAAAGGATTTTTTGCGCTATACATTTGTTCATGGGATGCATAGCGGCCGGTTTTTTACTCGGGATTTTACGAATTTTTCTGGGATTCTCCAATGAAACCCATACGCGCGCACCGGCATCCGCAAATTTTGCCAGCGGCTTGAAATACGGAATCGTATCCGGCGGGCTGCTGATCATGATCGTGGGCGCCTTGCAACTCAATAACTTTTTCGGTGTATTCCAGCCCATTATCACCGGGTTGATTACAAAACTGACGTCGGTTTTTGTGTAATACAGATAGAAAGTACCGCAACTGTTCAAGTTTCAAACGACAAGACCCCGGCAGCAAATCCAAGGGGTCTCGTCGCAGCACATACTGCATCCCTCATCACTCGGAAGCTTTTGTGCCATGCGTGGCTAAAAGTATGAGTCCGCCGGTGATCGCAATATTCTTCGTGAACATGATTATTTGCATTTGGTCGGCAAGATTGTGGTGAAAAATCACTGCGGCGATCAGGGTGAACGCGGCCAATGCCAATGCGGTCAACCGGATTTGCCATCCTGCAATGATGGCCAAACCGCCTGCTATTTCAACAAAGATAACGAGCGGTAACAGCATGCCCGGTACGCCCATGGTTTCCATATAACCTTGTGTGCCTTCGTATCCGCTGATTTTGAACACGCCGGAGAGCAAGAAGATTTGTCCGAGAAATAGGCGTGCGATGAATTGACTGATTTTTTCCATATGAGATTCTCCTGTTAAGTTAATTAATTTCTGCGTACCTCGAAAAACCTGTTGCGCGGTCATCTGGCTGCGTTGCATGGTGCTCGGCTCGCCTATCTATCCGATATGACTCGCATCTTGCGCTCCATGCGTCTTGCCGCCTGTCCGCTCGCTACGGTTTTTTGAATCGCCCTTCTTTTATCCAAGCGCGGTCGCGTACGAATCGGTTGGATTGAAAATCCTGCAATGCCTGATCGATTTGCTCCCGGGTGTTCATGACAAACGGCCCGTACCGTACCACCGGTTCGTGAATCGGTTTTCCGCTCACGGCAATCAAGCGTGTGCCCGTTTTTCCTGCAATAAAATCAAAGCGGCCTTCGTTAGCATCCAATGTCATTAGCGAATGCTGCGCGACATTCTGGCCGTTCAATTGACCATTGCCCTCAAAAACATATAGAAAACTATGATGTTCGGCGGGGAAGTGATGTCGAAAATGCTTGCTGCCGGTTATGCACACATCCCAATAAGTCACCTGCGTGATGGTATCCTCAATGGGTGAAACGGCATCGGCAAATCGCCCGATGAGCACCTTGAGTGTGTAATCCGGTGTCTGCACCACCGGAAAAGCCGCCGCCGGATATTCCTGATACTTTGGATGATCCATTTTGTTTGCCGCCGGCAGGTTGATCCACAGTTGGAATCCGCGCATCAGCCCGTTTTCCTGTTGCGGCATTTCGGAATGAATGATGCCGCTGCCGGCTTTCATCCATTGCGCGGAGCCGGGGCTCAGATTGCCGCGATTGTCCATGCTGTCTTGATGCGCCATGTAACCGTCGATCATATAGGTAAACGTATTAAAACCGCGATGCGGATGGGGCGGGAATCCTGCCGCATAATCTTTCGGGTTATCGCTGCCGATATGATCCAGCAATAAAAACGGATCGTAATTGCGCAGAGCCGCTGAGCCGATAGTGCGATAGACGGTGACACCGGCGCCTTCCGGAACGATTTCTGCGGGAACGATTCGTGCTGTGTTAACCGATGTGTCCATAATCTTTTCCTCCTCTGTGGTGAATGATTGGATCAAACGATGGAATGTATTATCATCGTTGTTGTAACAAGAATGAATATTGATATTAAGAACTAATTGTTCCATTAAAAGCAACAATAGGCGCTCCATGGATCGATACGAGAATATGAATACCTTTGTTCATGTGGTTGAAGCGGGCGGCATTAGTTCCGCCGCCGATCGCATGGGCGTGGCGAAATCGGCGATTAGCCGCCGCTTGAAGGAATTGGAAGCACATCTCGGCGTTCAATTGTTCCATCGAACCACCCGGCAAATGAATCTGACGAATACCGGGCAGGCTTTTTATGCGCAGTGCGTGCGTATTCTCGCCGATATTGTCGAAGCCGAGCTTGCCACATCGCAGTTTCATGGCGCCCTGAAAGGCAATCTGAAAGTGGCGGTGCCGCTCAGTTTCGGATTGATGCACCTTGGACCCGCCATCCAGGAATTTTTGCAATTGCACCCGGAAGTGGAATTCGATCTCGATTTTAATGACCGCCAAGTCGACATACTCGCGGAAGGCTTCGATCTCGCCATTCGTATCGCCAGTTTGCCCGATTCCAGTTTGATTGCGCGCCGCCTTGCGCCCATTCAATCGGTAATATGCGCAAGCCCGGGCTACCTTGAACGCATGGGTGAGCCGCAAACACCGCAGGCATTGATCGATCACCGTTGCCTGGTTTATAACCTGATCAGCGATTACGAAAACTGGAATTTTTTTGCTGCCGACGGTCAAATCTTTAAAACACGCATTACGCCTTACCTGAAAGCCAGCAATGGCCAATTTTTGCGCGACGCCGCTGCTGCGGGTTTAGGGATTGTGATGTTGCCGGTTTTTATTGTTCATCGGGAAATTGAGGGCGGAGCATTGATCCCGCTGTTGACCGGATACCGCCGTCCGCAATTGGAAATGTATGCGATTTATTCGCAGACACGGCATCTTTCTCAGCGTGTCAGGGCATTGGTTGATTTTCTGATTAAACGGTTTGAAGGCGTGCCTTATTGGGATTTGTGTTTGCAACGCGATAAGATAGGAAAGCAGGGTACATGAAAAAGATTTCCAGACGAAGCGTCATTAAATGGGGACTTGCTGGCGGTGTCGCCGGAGCCGCTTTCAGAAGTGGTGCCAGTAAAGCATTGGCAGTGTTGTTGCCCACGCCGGATGAAATAGAAGGGCCGTTTTATCCGGTCCGGGATCAGAAGGATAAAGATGCCGACTTAACGCAAATCGCCGGACGTCGCAGCGTTGCGAGCGGACAGCATATCGTTGTCAGCGGCGAAGTGCGCGACATCCACGGGAATCCGGTTACCAATGCCTTACTCGATATTTGGCAGGCCGATGCCAATGGCCGCTACCGGCATCCGCGCGATCCCAGCAAAGCCAAGCCGGATGAAAATTTTCAAGGCTGGGCCATTATTTACACGGATGACAACGGAAAGTTTCGCTTCAAAACCGTATTGCCGGGTGCTTACCCAGCCAGCAACGAGTGGACCAGGCCGCCGCATATTCATTTTAAAATATCCAAGCCGGGTTATCGCGCGTTGACTACGCAAATGTACTTTCCCGATCAACCGCTCAATGCATCGGATTTATTGCTGAACCGGAAATCCAAAACAGAACAAGCCGCTATGATCGCCAAACGGATCGGGCAACAAGGCAACGTGGTTTTCTATGAATACAATGTCGTTCTCGATATATAGTTACCGCTCGTACGCCAACACCGGCGCCAGCCATCGTTCCGCTTCTTCCAGTGTCCAGTCTTTACGCTTGGCATAATCCTCGACTTGATCCTTGCCGATCTTGCCGACGGCAAAAAATGTCGATTCCGGGTGAGAGAAATAGAAACCGGATACCGCTGCGGTCGGAACCATCGCGAACGATTCGGTGATGACGATACCGGCATTCTCCGTGGCGTTCAGCACGGCAAACAACGGTCCTTTCTCGGTGTGATCCGGGCATGCGGGATAGCCCGGCGCAGGGCGGATGCCGCGATATTCCTCGTTGATCAGTTGTTCGTTGGTTAAGGTCTCATCCTTGGCGTAGCCCCAGAATTCACGGCGCACCCGGGCATGCATGTGCTCGGCGAAACCTTCCGCCAGGCGGTCGGCAAGGGCTTTGAGCACAATGGCGCTGTAGTCGTCGTTGGCATCTTCAAAAGCTTTGACGCGTTCGTCGATACCGAATCCGGCGCCGACAGCGAATAGGCCGATGAAATCGGCGATGCCGCTTTCCTTCGGCGCAATGAAGTCGGATAAGCACCGGTTCGGCTTGCCGGACGGTTTTTGATCCTGCTGACGCAAGCAATGATAGATCATCGCAATTTTACTGCGTGTATGATCGGTGTAGATTTCGATGTCATCGCCGACCGAATTGGCTGGGAACAAGCCGATCACCGCATTGGCGCTCAACCATTTTTGTTCGATGATTTTTTTCAGCATCGTTTGTGCGTCGCGAAACAAGTGGCTTGCAGTTTCGCCGACCACTTCATCCTGCAGAATATCCGGGTAGCGTCCGGCCAGTTCCCAAGCCTGGAAGAACGGCGTCCAATCGACATAGGGGACGATTTTTTCCAGCGGATAATTATTCAGCGTGCGAATGCCGATCAGCTCGGGCTGATAGGGTTGATAGCTTTTCCAATCGGTCTTGAACGCATTGGCGCGCGCCTCGGCTATCGGCAGCAGATTCGCAGGGCCTTTCTTGTTTTTGTGCTGGGTACGGACTTTTTCGTATTCGTCTTTGACTTCTTGTACATAACGGTCGCGCAGGTCTCGCGACAACAGGTTGCTGCACACGCCGACCGCGCGGCTGGCATCGGGCACCCAAACCACCGGGCCATCGTAATGCGGCGCGATTTTGACTGCGGTGTGTACGCGCG
>SXGT01326372.1_pt1 | contig 23950 bp, 19 predicted proteins | sample 3176221 | NCBI WGS metagenome assembly SXGT01 (sample SAMN11356862, study PRJNA531348) | freshwater metagenome | isolation source: freshwater sample F1-120 | place: China: Fuxian Lake, Yuxi | collected 2017-12-25
CGCGCATCATCAACACCATTAAAGGTTTGCTGTTCTTGTAACGCCTGCTCCAACTCCAGTTTAGCCTCATCTAACCGATTAAGCCGATAAAGCGCTACGGCAAGATGATAACGAATTTCCGGATCTTGTGCAGATCGGGCATGGGCTGTGCGCAAATACTCCAAACCGCGTTCCGGTTGATCTTTGTTAACCAGTATCCAACCCAGTGTATCATTACTCGAAGGCTGATCAGGTGTTAGTTTTTGAGCTTGTTCCGCATACTCCAAAGCCTTCGCATTACCGGTAACAAAGTAAATGTAGGCCAGATTATTCAAGAGTAACGGTTGGTTTTTATTGTTTTTTAATAATTGCTCATAATATTGTTGTGCTTTTTCCCACTGCTTTGCTTGAAGATGTTCTTCCGCTAATGCCAGCATCGGTGCTTTATCCTGCGGATTATTCTTAACCCATTGTTCCAGCACATTGAATGCTTTTTGGTGATCGTTTGCCTGCTTAAGCGCAATATACAGCCTCATTAACAAATCGGGGTTCTTTTCTTTATCCAGCGCGGTTTGATAGTTGACCACCGCATGAGAGAAGTTTTTATCATGACTATCAATATCACCCATCAATCGATAACCTATTGCTTTATTGGGATGAAGTTCAAGTATCCTTTGAGCGCCATTTAGTGCGAAGATTTTTTCTCCGTGACTTAACTCCAATTCTGTTAAAGCTATTTGAGCCGGCAAATAATTTGCGTTACCTTGCAGCGCTTTTTTCAACGACTTCATCGCCTCATTGTAATCTGCCAGCGCTACTTGCTGTTTTGAGATTTGATAAAGCTGTTTGGCATCAAACCCAACTTCGTCTGTCATGTTGTGTAATACTGCGGTTGCTTTACCAATCTGCCCCTCTGCAACATAGCAACGTGCCAATGCTTCAAGCAACTGTACGTTATGACGAAAATCCGTCTCCGCCTCAATAGCAATATCTAATGCTTCAGGATACTTGCCCGCTTTAAGTTTAAGATCAATCAGCGCTAAAACGACCGTGATCGATTTATTATCGATTCTTCCGGCTTGCTCTAACCATTCGCTAGCTTTGTCATAATCACCCGCCGCTTGGTCCACTTGAGCCAGTTCCAACATGACAGCGATGTTGTCCGGAAATTTTTTATTAAGATCTATTAAACGTTGTTTGGCTTGGTCGCGTTTTTTTTCCGCAACATCAAGTTTACTTAAGTTGAGATGCGCAGTAATAAAATCCGGGTTAATAGACAATGCTTTCTCAAAGCTAAGCCTGGCCTGTTTCATTTGTCCTGCTGCGACTTGGGCTGTGCCGTACAGATTGAGTAAGGTCAAATTATCAGGTGCATGTTCGTACATCGCCTTGGCAATCGGTAATGCTTTTTCGCCTTCATGACGTTTGATATACATCACCACCAGCGTAATACCGGCTTTGGAATTTTCCGGCTTATCTTTTACCGCTAACGCCAGTTGTTCAATAGCCAAGTCATCCTGACCCATCGCAAGCCTATTCATACCAAGTTCGGTATGAATATTATCGCCATGAGTATCCATAGCGGATGCTTTTTCCAACAAAGCAATCGCTTCGTCATGCCTTCCGGTTTGTGCGTAAGCAGTACCTAACAACATTAAAAATCGATAGTCATTCGTTGCATATTGCAAAGCGGGCTTCAGCAGCTCTATCACCTCATTGGCCTGCCCTTGAGATAATAAAATACTACCCAATAGCTTGTACGCACCAGGGTGTTGTGGAAATTGCTCGATATATTTTTTTAAATAGGCCGAAGCTTGATCAAATCGCTGAAGGCTATAGTTCACCAGACCGGAGAGCATTAAACTTTGTGCATGTTGCTCAAGAAATTCCGCCCTTATTTGCATCAGAATATCGGCCGCCGCTTCCAGCTCTTTATGCGATTCTTCTTTTTGTCCGTTACGTTCCAATACAACCGCATGAAGATAGGCCGCTCTCGGGTCGAAAGGATAGTTCTTGCGTAAATAAACTAAATCTTCGAGCGCTTGATGATCTTTACCCAAATCCATCAGCGCGCCGGCACGAGCCAATCGCGCATCCAAATGATCCGGCATGATCTCTATTGCTTTATCATAATTTTTTATAGCCTGCGTCATATCCCCTTGAACATGTTTTATCGAAGCTTGTATAAACCAAGTTTCTGCATTTTTCGGCTCCAATTGGGTTGCTTTATTAGCTGCCGCAGTAGCGCCTTCCACATTACCTTGGCGCAATAACACATTCGCTTTACCTAAGATGGGGTCGGCTAGTTGGGGATTGAGTCGGCCGGCGGCTTCATATTCTTTCAGTGCCTCATCAAGATGATTGAGTTGAAAATGAGCATGTCCTCGAAAAACATACAGCGCAGGCCGTAAGGCGCTACTGTACAGACTGGGATTAATATCCTGTAGCAGCTGGCTATATCTGATCTGATATAAATAGAGTTGTGCCCACGATAACACGAGCAGTGATTTATCAGCGCCCAGCTTATCCGCAAGCAAAAGCTCGTGTTCGGCAATAGCCAAACTTTTTTCACGCAAATAAGCTTGCCCCAATAAAATATGAGCAGCCAAATAATTTGGATTTTGCTGAATGGCGTTTTTTAAATTAATAATTGCCGCTTTAATATCATTGTTACGGAACTGAATAACAGCTTCTTCATAATAATGACTAGCCTGATTATTATCTCCTGCATAAGCATCATAGGTTGGCGTAATAACGATTAACGCAGCAACTAAAAAATAGACTACCGAAATAAACGGATTAGTTGTAGTATCTTTAGATAACCGATTTATGTATATTATTTTATCGAGATAATTTGTCATTGAGTGAGTCTCTACGAGGTGCTTATCAATTAGGGCACGTTAAATCCGGAATTTATACTTAATTAGACTCAGTATAACTTAAGTAGAATTGGACGCTGTAGCTTAAAACACATCCACCTTATGAATAAAAATAAACGCCGAAACTACATAATATTGATGTTTAATATTGCAGTGAGCATGGTCCATACGTGTGACGCTTTAGCCGCTTCAATAACCAATAAAAATCAACATCATGTCAACTCATCGATAAAAAAAAATAATTATGATGATGTTTGGGAACGCATTCGTTTAGGTATGAACATCACGGCACCGGGTTTAACGCCATCAAAGCCGGCCATAATACCGGAGCAAAATAATGCTGCTTTACCGGAGCCGCCAAAGCCCAAATACCTTATTCAACCCCACACAGCAGTTGCTCCATTGAATAATTATACCGAGTTAGGTTTCCGCTTAAAATTTGGCTCGGCCCCCGCTTCATCGCCTCAAAACAACTGCACCGATGATCTCTCCGCTCAAAATGCTACGCCATGCGAAAAACCGGCGGCCTCTTTAAATATATCCGCTAAGCAACACAACATCGCTGAAAAAAACAATAAAAAGAAAACGATTAACGGACGAGTTGACAAATACATTGCCTTTTTTACTGAACACCCGGAATATTTGTATCGAATGACCGAGCGTGCGCATCCTTATCTATACCATATCGTTGAAGCCCTCAGTAAAAATCAACTACCCCTAGAACTCGCTCTGTTGCCTATGGTGGAAAGCGCCTATCAACCGACCGCGTTATCGCCTAAAGGCGCAGCCGGACTTTGGCAATTCATCTCAAGTACCGGTAAAGATTATGATTTAAAACAAAGCAATCAGTATGATGAACGGCTGGATATAGTCGCCTCGACTCAAGCAGCAATCCGCTATCTATCGGATTTAAAAAGTCATTTTAACGGTGATTGGTTACTTGCATTAGCGGCATACAATTGCGGTCAAGGTGCTGTTGATAATGCCATCAGCCGTAATATTGCCGATGGGTTAGCTACCGACTTTTGGTCGTTACGTTTACCGGAGGAGACCCAAGAATATGTCCCTCGTTTACTGGCCTTATCACATATTTTTGCTAATCCCGCTGTTTATGGCTTGAAATTTACGCCGGTTAAAAACGAACCTTATTTTGTCAAAATCAAAATCGACCGCGAACCCGACATAAAATATTTAGCTAACAAAAATTTTGCTTTGCTCGCCAAACTGGTTAATTTAAGCCACGAACAATTCAAAAGCCTTAATCCGGGTTATCTCAACCCAACTTTATCATCCGGAAAAGAATATACTTTTCTATTACCTTTAAAGAATGTTGACCAATTACATCGACTCTTAACAAGCATTACACAATTTATGGCGGAACCCGTTTCACAAACAATGAAAGAAGCCGTAAAACAGACGCCACCCGCCATAACAGATTTAACCTCCGAGATGATGACAACGCTATAGCCCTAATGAATGTTGCAATAAAATATAATTCGTTTAATCATCTACTAGCTAAGTTATTTTTATTCTGTTTTATTGTTTTTTCCATAACAGACAGCTACGCAGAATCCATTCTTCCGGAGACGCTCTCCAAGGTAAAACACAGCATCGTTGCGATTGGGACCTTTATGCCCAGCCGAAATCCCCGCTCGGTTTTTTTAGGGACTGGCTTTGCCGTAGCGGATGGCAGTATTATTGTTACGAATGAACATGTCATACCGCCGACATTAGACAGCAAGCATCTGGAACAACTAGCCGTTTTCTATCATAAGGATCATGAAGACAAAATCGTTTTTGCCAAAGAAATAACTTTGGATAAGGAACATGATGTTGCCATTTTAAAACTCGCCGAAGGCGCATTTTCCCCCCTTAAATTAGGTGATGTCGCCACCGTGCGCGAAGGACAACTTTATGCGTTTACCGGCTATCCCTTAGGAATGGTATTAGGACTTTATCCTGTCACGCACCGTGGAATTATTTCCGCGATTACGCCAAATATAATTCCAATGCTAAAATCAGCCCAACTCAATACGAAATTATTAAGACAGCTGCAAGAACCCTATAATGTTTTTCAGTTGGATGCTACCGCCTATCCTGGAAATAGCGGCAGCCCTCTCTATGATCCTGAGTCGGGAACGGTCATAGCCATTATTAATAAGGTATTTGTACAAGAAAGCAAAGAAAGTATCTTATCGAATCCAAGCGGTATCACTTATGCCATTCCTATTAGCCACATCGAGAAACTTTTAAAAGATAATGGCCTATATTAATATTTCATCATTATAAATTAAGGTAATAACATGATTCGTGTTTTTCGCCACTATATATCGACTGCCTATCTATGGTTAATCGTCATGGAATACTGCATTTTTTTTAGTGCGATGTATTTTGGCAGCAAAGTTCGTTTTTTATCTATGGAATCTTGGTATACCGAACAAGACATCACTTTAGCCAGTATTATCTATGCCTTAATTTTAAGCTTATCTTGTTTGGGATTTGGGTTATATAGAAGAAGCTTAAGCTGGGAAGATTACAATTTATTTAAACGCATGTCCCTTGGTTTTTTTGTTGCGCTATTAATACTTGTCCAAACCTATTATCTTTTACCTAATCTTTTTATTGCCCGTAGCGTATTAAGTTATGCCTTATTCTTTTCCTTTTTGGGTATGCTACTATCGCGCTTTTTGTTTTATCACCTTGTTAATATCAATCGATTAAAAAGACGAATACTCGTTATCGGTGGCGGTGAAAAAGCACAAGCAATCACTAACATTAATGATTCCTTTATACATAGAAGTTTTACAATTATCGGCTTTTTCGTATTATCTGACGAAAATATATTAATTGATAAAAATCTAATCGTCGGAAGAGATAATGGTTTACTTGAGATTTGCGAAAAATTAAAAATCGATGAAATTATTATTACTTTAGACGATAAACGTTTAAAACTACCGATAGATGAATTACTGGATTGTAAAATGTCCGGTGTAAAAATTATGGACGCGATTTTTTTCTATGAGCGAGAAAAAGGTATTATTTCACTGAAAGATCTTTATCCAAGCTGGCTTGTTTATTCCGATGGATTTGCACAAGGCGGTTTTAAAACGATAGGTAAAAGAAGTTTTGATTTACTGGCAAGCTTATTGTTACTTTCGGTTGCTTGGCCCTTCATGGTTATCACCGCCTTGGCCATCTACTTGGAAAGCGGCTTTAAAGGCTCGGTCATCTACAAACAACAACGTGTCGGTGAGCATAACCAATGTTTTAACGTACTTAAATTCAGAAGTATGCGACTTGACGCGGAAAAAAACGGTCCGCAATGGGCTTCACAAAACGATAATCGAGTAACTCGCGTTGGACATTTTATTCGGAAATACCGTATTGATGAATTACCGCAAATATTTAATGTGCTCAAAGGCGAAATGAGTTTTGTCGGGCCAAGACCGGAACGTCCCGAGTTCGTGCAAGGCTTTGAAGAAAGAATTCCCTATTATCGTGAAAGACACCGTGTAAAACCGGGGATTACCGGATGGGCTCAATTATGCTACCCCTATGGGGCAAATGAATATGACACCATCCAAAAACTCCAATACGATTTGTACTATGTTAAAAACTATAGTTTGTTTTTGGACTTATCGATTATGTTTAATACGGTTGAAATTATTTTATGGGGTAAAGGGGCTCGATAATAAATCAATCGAGCGCCCAACTTTGCATAAACATTTTTAACGCTGATTGCGCTTGTTTAGCGTCACCATGCGGTGCTTCCGTCACTAAAACAACTTGTAGCTCAGGTGACGAGTCTCTTGATAAGCGTTTTATTAATTGTAACCACTTAGCTCGATACGGATTGGCTGTGTTATCGGTACCAATTTGATACCAGCGCAAGATAACTAAATTTCTTTCACTCCCGCTAAGCACCGTCTGATCGACCGGCAAGGGTTTGTTACCTGTTAGCTGAAATGTACCGGTTTGGATGGTTTTCCAGGTCTGACGTTGTTCCGGTGTCACCAGTATGTTCTGTGAGTTAACCAACTCCCCTCCCCCTTGGGATTCCTGACCGAAACTCGCTCGGTAAACACCGACCGTAGCTTGACCATTGGCATAATACTGCATCGATTCCTTACTGACTCCATTGAAGTGAGGTAACCATCCCCAGCCCGGATCTCGTACAGATTGCCAACCGACATCTTTAAAAGTAATTGCCTTTTCTAAGACATTGCTTTCAGACATTTGTTGCGCTTTAGATAACCAGGCAGAAGCCATGGGCCACATTAGATTCGAGCCGGCTACCAGCATTAACATTAAAAAAAACGATGGTTTAGCAATGTCTTGCCGGAAGAGGCCAATTGTTTGGCTCACCGGCGGATCTTTCCAAAAAGAACCGATATAAAACAGCAGCATCATAATCAAACCGAAAAACAAAGCGCCGTAAATAATATGGTCAATACCTACCGCTAACGTCATATTACTAAAGTGTCCCAGCATCACGATGAAATACGCCCGAAAGCCATTCGCCAAGACCGGAACAATCACGGCAAGCGCCATAAATAACGCCCGTTTCCAATAACGGGTATAAGTAATGTAGGCGTAGACCAGCCCAAGTGAGGTCGATGCAATAAGATAATTGATGCCACTACAGGCTTCAGCAACGGTCCAGTTACCGGTGGTCAAACTGAGGTTAAGCCCTTCTCGAAACACCGGAATCCCGCTAAGGCGGATTAAATACACGGCAAAGGTGGCGGTAAAATCCATTAAGGGGGCAACCAGATCACCGCCTACCGGAACCATGAAAAATAAATAACAGAGCGGAAACAGTATAGTCGAGACAATACGATTACCCAGTATGACCCAGAATCCGCTGACTAACATCCCGACAGCCGCAAACTGTTTAATGACCTGAATAGTCGATAGATCAGCAATTAGCCAAAGAAAACCGTTGGCAAACACCGCAAGTAATGCTATCCAACTAGTAGTTGGAGACAAGGTCAGAATAGCATGTCTTTGCGACCAACATAACCACAGGCTAATCGGTGCAATAACAAAACCGTGGTTATAGGTGCTGGAGTTGTACCAAATACTAACGATCGAACGCCACGTATCGAAAAAAATCGTAATGGATAACAACGTAATTAAAATCAAACCACACGCTGTTTTTAGCCAAGAGTCGGATAATTTCATGAATCACACTCTTAATGCTTTATCGGGTAAATCAATAATGTATTGCGATTAACCGTCATTGTTTACCCATTTTTTCCATTAGCATTTTAAGACTTTCCGCGGACAAGTTGCTGAGTATATCGTCCGGCGACAAATCTTTGAGCCGCTCGTCAGGAGAGTATCGTTTTAGCACCTCGTCAGGAGAGTATCGCTTCAGCACCTCGTCAGAGGATAATAAATTTAAATGATCCAGAACATAATCTTTTTGGAAATCTTGTACAGTGTAAGTCATGTCAATTCTCTCCTGTTGATAATTTTCAAATAACTGTTGCACAATAGTGCTCATGTCCGTTTGGTGTACATGGTATTGTTCGCGAGCTTCTATTACCGCTTTAGGTTTAGCGCTGAACAACCGCCAAATTGCATTATGCGCACCATCTGAAATTTCGGACAATACAATAATGCGAATATTATCAGCCCCCCAATTAATCTCATAGATACCTTGACTTAAACATTGGAACGCAATGAATCGAGCCAATTTGTTAGGGAAGCGCGTACTAATACCATACAATTGAAACTGAGACTCGGGCAATAGCCGACTCAGCGATAAACTCACCTGTTTGCGGTAATTAACATAATGACCAATCAACTCTTTTATCGCCCAATCGTCTAAAGGTTCATGTAAAGATTTATAACTCAGTAGATTATGAGTTGTTAGATTATCCAAGCCATCGGGCAACTTTCCACAAAACCCTTTCCGCTCTTCTTTACGTAAAATCACCACATCCAAAAATTGCTGTTTCAACGACAAGTCTTTTTCCAGTTCTACCACATAAGGGGAGTCGGTAAATAGATCCATTAAAAACAAGCCGAATAGACGGTGCCAATTGATCATATGTCAGATAAGTTCATTTTTTAACCGCTTATTTTTTCAGTATTGTCACGAAGGAAGGCGATAAATCCTTCCTCATCGAGTGTTCCAGCCGCCAGTGCAAGTACAGCCTGTGCTACTCTTTCACTGAGCAAGAACATGAAGCGTGTTACGGTAGCGATCAACGATGTCCTCGACCTTCACCATTTTCTCTTCGAAAGTGGGATTATAAGATGTCATCAGATAGCTTCCGTCAGGAGCTTCAGTCAAAAACAGCGGTTGACCGTCTTTGGTGTGGAGGCGGTTAATGACTTCTTTAGAGAGAACAACCCCGAGTGAGTTTCCAAATTTTCTAACTTTTAGTTCTACCATACAAACCTCTTATTGTTATTACGATTGTAATAACCGTTTTAAATTTATACAAGATAGCTACATCACGCCGGACGGGATATGTTGCCATGTTACGAAACGTAAGGCATTAGTTTCAGACATCGTAAAACATTAAGGACTGGGTTAAACCCAGTTCAGCCTAGCATTATTACCACAATAAATAGACAAAAATAATAAGTTCTGCTAGTCTCAGCGAATAGGCTAAAATTTACTTAAAAAGGTATTTCAACATGCATAAAGAAAATAACAAAACAGTTAAATCGGGCAAAGCCAGAAAGATACAATCGGTTGATAAATCAAGACGTTCTTTTACTAAAATAGGCGCTATTACTCCGGTTATTATGACATTGGCCAGTAAGTCAGCTCTAGGACAAACACCGTATCAATGCACAGTAAGCGGTCAGATGTCAGGCAACCATTCCAGTCATAACTGGACAACTCAATGTAATGTTGGATTTTCTCCTGGCGCTTGGAAAACACCTGGAGAATCTGGAGATGGTAATATTCATCAATGGAAAACTGCTGGTTGTAACCCACATACGACTACACCACTTAACCAAAATGCAGTAAAAGGTTTTTTCAGCAATACCGGCTCGGAATCATATAAAACTGGTACTCAAAAGACATTTGGAAATTTACAAGCAAAAGATGCCTTTATCACATTAAGCAGCCCAACCTATGTTAATGCAACCACGTTCAAACAAATATTTGGCGGCACAAACAGCAAAACTTTACACCAAATCCTTATGCAAGACACAGGGAGTCTTGAGTTCCATGCAGTTGCCGACTATCTAAATGCAAAATTACACCAGGCATCGGGTGCATTTAGTCCTGTGTACGATAACATTACGCCAGAATACATTGTTAGTGTCTACAACTACGATAACACTAAACTTAGTCCAGAGAAGAAAAAGGAGTATTTTATTTCTATTCATCATCCAACACCATAATGGTAAAACCCTCATGGCAAGTAATCACAGAATTTGCTATCGCTACTTACAGTATGGAAAGTGACTGGCTCCTGTTTCATTCAGGCACAGGAGCAACGCATCGGTTAAATGGAGTTTATGGACTTATTTTTGAAGCGTTTTTGATTAATAAAACACCGCTTACTATCGATGATTTACTAGCATCCACCTCACAATACCATCTAAATGCAAACGAAATAAAACAAGCAGTGGAATCTTTATTGATGTTGCATATAATTAGAAATGTTGATTGATTTAACCAAGTTAGTTTGAAGCAGAAATTTAAAAAAGGTGCCATTGCGCTGAAAATAGGCCCGTTTAATGTCAGAGTGCAATCAGAAATTGAATCTGTTCAGCACGGCATTACACAATGGTATCAAGATTACCCTAAGCTATCGCTAGATACATTTTGCGATTTTTATATTAGAGTATTTCAACCTTCTGGTTTACGACGATTTTTTCGCAAACAAGCCTTGTTCGCTTTTGACCAATTTACCCCTTTCAAACCACTGCCTTATGCGCAAGCTTTTCCATTCTTCGAATGGGGTCTAAATTGGTGCATCTCCGGTTACTCTCACCAATACTTAATCATTCATGCCGCTGTTGTCGAAAAAAATAATAAAGCGCTCATTCTACCCGGATCACCGGGATCCGGTAAAAGTACGTTGTGTGCCGCACTCATAAACAAAAATTGGCGACTACTTTCAGATGAACTGACTTTGATAGATTGTTTGACTGGCAATATCATCCCTGTTCCACGTCCGGTGAGCTTAAAGAATGAATCGATTGAACTCATTGCTAATACTTTTCCAGGCAATAAATTTAGCCCAGTAATACACGATACATTGAAAGGTTCGGTTAGCCTCATGAAGCCACCAACAGAATCCGTTTTAAAAGCTAACAATATCGCTTTACCTTATCTAGTAATTTTTCCAAAGTATCAACAACATCTCAACTTACAATTAACACCGCTGCCCAAAGCTGAAGCTTTTATGAAACTAGCCGACTTATCTTTCAACTACAGTGTATTAGGTGCAGAAGGCTTTGAAGTTCTTGCCAAACTGGTTGAACGCAGCCATGTTTATGATTTTATCTATGATGGCGATTTCGATCAGGCATCCCTTTGTTTTGAACAACTACTGAACAATGACGAACATGGATAAAAGCGCAGCAAATTTGCTGATCCAGCAATTGATTTTTGCCCGTAAAGATAATAATTACAGCCCTTTTACTTGGGAGTTGCTGCTACGACAGGCAAGAGCCGCTGGGGTTATGTCTAGACTGGTTTTTTTTTGGCAGAGATTTGACCTTTTCGAACCACCCGACTTTGTCATCACTCACCTTAATTCTGCCAATACCTACTGGTTATCGCAAAAGCGCATAGTTAACTGGGAACTCCATAATCTACAGCATGTTTTTGAGCAATTAAAATTGCCGTTAATTTTGCTTAAAGGGACTGCTTACTCGGCAGCCAATCTAAATGCCGGTTTGGGTCGAGTTTTTAACGATATAGACATCCTTGTACCAGAACAACGCTTATACGAAGTTAAAGAAGCGCTGAAATTGAATGGCTGGTTTCCAGAGCAATTAGATAGTTACGATCGAACCTATTATGAACGCTGGATGCACGAATTGCCACCGATGAGGCATATTCAACGCGGCACGTCATTAGATATTCATCATAATATCCTCCCTAAAACTTGCACGTTATACCCAAATGCTGATCTATTATTATCAGCAGCAGTCAACATCCCAAACAGCAACTATTGGACATTATCTCCTGAGGACATAGTTCTGCATACAGCAAGCCATTTGTTTTGGGGAGGCGAGTTTGAAAACGGTTTGCGTGACCTAAGCGATATCGATTTATTGCTACGTGAGTTTAGCACTAAAGATTCTGGATTCTGGCAAAAATTACTTGATCGAACTCATATTTTGGGCCTCGGTAAGCCGCTATTCTATGCATTACGCTACAGCAACAAAATACTGGAAACACCTATACCTGAAATTGTCGTAGCTACTTCGAAAGTTTATGCACCAGGCTTGCTAAAAATAATGGATAGCCTTTTTTTGCGTGCATTTAATCCACCACATCCGACCTGTAATGACAAATGGACAGGATTAGCCCGTTGGTTGTTGTATATACGCTCCCATTGGTTAAAGATGCCTTTGCACTTATTGCTCCCACATTTATTCAGAAAAGCGTGGTTACGACTAACTACCCAAGAGTAAAATCATAAAATATTGCTTAACAGTCATACCTTAGTAATACTTAGTCATCACTAACAAATCACTGAGGTAACCATGTCCACAGTAGAAAAAATCAGCATTTCTTTAACTCCCGACTTAGCTTCACTGGTACGAAAAGCCGTAGATGATGGCTATTACACCTCAACCAGTGAAATTGTGCGCGAGGCTCTGCGTGATTGAAAAAAAAAAGCAAAACTCAGGCGAACAAAGAATTTCTGAGTTGCGCTCACTATGGCAAGAGGGAGTCAACAGCGGTTCTGCTGGTGTACTGGATATGGCTAAAATAAAACAGGAAGCTCGCCAACGCTACGAAGAAGAACACGGGAAGGCAACACAATGACGCAAGTCATTCATTCAAGACAGGCGAAACTTGACCTGTTGTCAATCTTGGCATACATGGGGTACCGTAAGGATTGTTTCATAAATGAGTAACAAGATCACAACACATTGATTTAATATTGTTTGTTTTCATTATTTTTAATAAAAGCTTCCGAAAATATCAATGTACAAGAAAAGATAAATATCGGTTATCAACATTTCTTAGTTTTTCTTTATGAGTTTTCTTGTACATTTTTGCTGTATTTTTGGTGATTTTTTGAGTGCAAGATAAACGATCGTTTTCTTTGTGGAACAGAATTTCCGATGTTACTCATTTACGAGGCAATCCTTACCGTCCCCCTACATCGCATAAGACAACCTAAACAACATTTTTTCAGAGTAGTGAAATAGCCAGTCAGTAAAATACACTCCTCTCAGATTTTATCTGACTTAAATATTCCCAGCAACTAAGTAAAGAAATGTCTATTTCTTTTACAACTTCATTAAATCATTAGCACTTCTGTATTTTTCAAAACCGATTTATTGTTATAAGTTATTGTAATATCAATACAATAAAATAATTTATTCAGCCATGGTACGTTAATTGCTTAACTTGAAGGTTCATTGGTGATTTAGGCTCTGTTACTGATAAAACCAACACAGGAACTCGACATGTTTTTTGACTATAATCACAATTTTTATAGCTAGCTAAGGAATGAATATCTATGATGGTTTTCTTTAAAAATATTCCGCCATCCACCCAAAAAACAGACCTGGTGGAGTTTATCAAACCTGCTATGAAGCAAAGTTTATTTTATCGACTTTTTTCGCTTCCCGGCGCTATTGTCGATATAGCGTTGCTTAATCTATTAGATCAAGAAAAAAACCAGATTAACGCTCATGGCGTAGTCACTATCATGCCTGACAACATTGCAAATCTTGTTATTCAAAAACTTGATCGAAAAGTTATTAACGGAAGACGTATCGTCGTTAGAGAATATCACGTTAGATCAGAGAAAAACGATCCAAGAAAAAACAGCAACAATGTTCCGCAGGATATTATCGATAAACGTGTAGGCGACCGTCGGCAATATCAGCTTGTTCCTTGTCACGCGACTTTGAATAGTTTTTGATGTAAAAAGCGGCAGTATCGACGCGATACTTATTTGCCAGTGGGATGCAAAGCAACGAAGCGCGCAATTAATTCGGTCGCTTCATTCGCCGGTAACGGTCTACTGTATAAATAGCCTTGAGCATCATCGCAGGCAATATGACGAACCATCTCGAGTTGCGTGTTATTTTCTACACCTGTCGCTAAGCCTTTGATATGAAAAATACGCGCTATTTCGATAGCGGCTTTAGCAATAATCGCTTCGCTTGAATGAAGCGAATCGTGCTGAATCAATGATTGATCGATTTTAATCGCGTGTATCGGAAATTTGGTCAGTGATTTAAAAGAGATCATGTCATTGCCGAAATTGTCTAACGATAGCTTCACCCCCAATTTTGATAAGCGGTTCAGCTCTCGCACGGAATATTCGTCATCTTCCCACAGTGTCGCTTCATGAAACTCCAGCTCTAACCGGGAAGGAGACACTTCATTTTTTTGTAATGCTTGAATAACACTATCTACAAAGTCGCTTTGACGAAACTGCTTAGCCGACACATTGACCGAAATCATTAAAGAAGCCAAACCTTGGTTTTGCCAAGCTCTATTTTGAGCGCAGGCTTGATGTAATACCCAATTACCGACAGTAATAATCAGTCCGCTATTTTCCAAATCAGTCATAAACTTAGCCGGCGACAATAAACCCTGCTCCGGATGTCGCCAACGTAATAATGCTTCCATACCGACAATCATGCCGCTACGAACATCGACCGAGGGCTGATAATGTATTTCAAACTCACCACGATCAAAAGCGGCGCTTAATTGGTGGATTTTATCGGTATCGCGCTGTACTTTCGCTCCCATCGATGACGAGAAGAACCGAAAACTGTTCTTTTTTTCATCTTTAGCTTGATACATAGCAATATCGGCAGCGCCGATCAGTGACTCCGAATCGTCACAATCATCAGGATAAACGGCGATACCCAAACTAGCACGAATATTGATAGGCTGTTTATTTAAATAAAACGGCTTTGCCAAAGTTTGTAATATTTTCTCGGCGATAATCGCCGCATCTTCGGCATTATTTAAATCATTTAAGATAATAACGAATTCATCCCCTCCCATACGGGCGGCACAATCGGTAGTACGGACGCAAGCCAACAAGCGCTTCGCTACTTCCATAAGCAGATCGTCACCACTATGATGACCTAATGAATCATTGATCAGTTTGAAATCGTCAAGATCGAGAAAAATTAACGCCAACGATTTTTTGGAACGTCGTGCGCTAACAATATTATGTCTGAGTCGGTCATAAAACAATTTACGATTAGCTAAGCCTGTTAGCTCGTCATAATTTGCTAAATATTGCAGTTGTTCCAATAAGTTTTTTCGTTCTATCGCGTAATATAATGAACGCCGCAACACAAATTCAGAGATGCTGTTTTTAACTAAAAAATCTTGTGCGCCTAATTGGACCGATTGAATGGCCAGTAATTCGTCTTCTTCGGCACTCAACACCACGATCGGAATCGTAGGCGCAGCTGCATATATCCGAGTAAGGCTTTCCAAGCCTCTACCGTCAGGTAAACCAAGATCAAGCAATATCGCCATAATGCCGCCTTGTTCAAGCACCCTAAAAGCTTCTCTAAGCAAACTAACACAGATCAAATCAAAATGTTTATTCGCGTTATCGTTAGTTTCCAACAATACTTTTACTAATTTGGCATCCCCTGGATTATCTTCAATTAACAAGATTTTTGCGGTATCTTGATTCATAGCTTAATCCATGATTTCCGAGGGTAATTTTACAATGGTTAACCAAAAGGTTTCGATAGATTGCACAACTTTAATAAATTGCTCCAGATCGACGGGTTTGTTGACATAACAATTAACATGCAAATCGTAGGTTTTGAGAATGTCTTGCTCTGCTTCGGAAGAAGTAATAATAACGACGGGAATACGCTTTAAGCTAGCGTCGGCTTTAATTTCTTCCAACACCTCCAGCCCGTTTTTTTTCGGTAAATTAAGATCCAGTAAAATGACATCAGGACGTGGCGCATCCGCATATTTTCCTTCGCGGTGTAAAAAAGCCATTGCTTCTAAACCATCGCCAACAATACTCAGATTATTTTTTACTTTACTTTCCATCAGTGCTTCGCAGGTTAAACGAACATCGCCAGGATTATCCTCAATCAGTAAAAATTCGGCAGCACGACCTATGTTATCCAAACTCATTAGTTCATCTCCTCAGTTAGATTTTTAAGTAAGGTGAAAGTAAATATAGTACCGAAACCTCCGCTGCTGTTCTGTTGCAAAACAGCATCAACAGGCGATTTAACCTCAATATTTCCGCCATGTCGTTCGACAATTTTCTTACAAATGGCAAGACCGATACCGGTTCCGGGATATTCTTCTTTACTATGTAAGCGTTGGAAGATAACAAAAATACGTTCGAAAAATTCAGGTGCAATACCAATACCATTGTCCTGAACCTCAAATCGCCAATATTTTTCGGCATCAATTACCTGAATTCGTATTTCAGGCGGTAGCTCACCACGAAACTTAATAGCATTTCCAATAAGATTTTGAAATAACTGGGTAAGTTGGCTAAGATCTCCGCAGGTATCCGGTAGATCATCATAAATAATCTTAGCATGACTTTCCTCAATTGCTGCACGCAGATTAATTAAAGCCCGCTGCAACACAGTATTAAGCCTCACCGAACCGAACGGTTTCCGGCTTGAACCGATTCTTGAATAGCTCAACAAATCGTTAATCAATATTTGCATTCGGGTCGCACCGTCAACCGCGTAATGAATAAATTCATCCGCATCGGCATCCAACTTACCTTTGTAACGTCGTGACAACAATTGGGTAAAACTAGCCACCATGCGTAAAGGCTCTTGTAAATCATGAGAAGCAACATAGGCAAATTGCTCTAACTCTCTATTGGAGCGTGTCAACTCTTCGGTGCGCCGCAATAAAGATTCTTGAGCTTTTCGATAATCGCTTATATCGGAAAATTCAACAATAAAATGACTAACCGCACCGGTTTCATCTTTGACACCGCTGATGTTAATCCAAGCAGGAAAAAGTTTTCCTTGAGCATGTTGTAGATTGGCCTCACCCTGCCACGGCTCACCTTGCTTGATACTTCGCCAATGACTAATGAAAGCCTCTCGTTCTTGACTAGGTAACAATAGCGTAATGGGCTGCCCTATTAAGTCTTCGGTTTGGTAGCCCGCAATAGTCGCAACCTTGTTATTGACATGCAGAATCTGTCTATGCACATTGGTAATAATAACGCCTTCGATGTTGCTTTGGAAAACTTGGGACAGTAATCTCAACATTTCATAATCGGCGTAAAAATAAGCATCCACCATCAGTGCTATATCGAACAAAATAACTTTGATGACAGCCTGAATGGTGTCGATACAAACGCCTGGATTATCAGCCAATTGTTGTTGAATTTCAGGCAACAACCAAGCTAGATAATATTGATACGCACCCATATGCCAATGCGGTTCAAAGCCGATACTGTGATGAGTTTCTCCGATTCTAGCGCGATCTTTGACATAATTAAGATCGTAGCAACCCTCAATCAGCGTTTCGAAATAAGTCTGCTGATTCTGTTTAAAACGCTCCAGCACAATCGGATCACTGAATAATTGTTTTGGCCCATCAAAGTGCTGTAAATGCTCGTAGAACTGATCGATAAAGGGTGCGTAACGTCCTTTTAATAAGCCGTGTAGCGTTTTTAATAAATCAGTATCATGCTGACTTAATTGTAAAAATGCCAAACGTTCAGCTGTATCCCGACTATTCGTTTTCATCGACTACGATCTTTGACTCGACCATGCTTGAAATTCTTCTAACGCATAATGGTAACCAATTTCGGCGATTTTCTCCCCACTCTTATAATCTCTCAGCGAAAAATCATGAACAGGTGGTTGTAAATACAAATCGGCATAACCATCCATCATCTTTTTTCGTTGTGCAAGACCGCCAATAATACTTGCACGCGTCAGTATCTCAATCATATTGGGGATTTTTATTTTCGGTGCCATTGGATTCAGTTTATTGGCTAAAACCTTCCAGCCGCTAATACCGCCTTTATTCTCGGTGTTATCTAATAAATCTTCGCGTACATTAACATCAACCGCGATGACAATACCGCTCTCGTTGTACTTTCTCATCACGTCAACCGGAACATTATTAAGTAAGGCACCATCGACTAGTAAATCACCATGACTGACTTGGGGAGGAAATAAACCCGGCGGTGTATTGCTGTTCAAAACGGCTGACAGCAACGAGCCGTTATCATGCGTCATAATCGTTGCGCGGCTTATATTACATGAAATAGTGTAGAAGTGATGCCAGAGATCATCAATATGAATATCGCCGAACATACTATATAAACCTCGCACCATTTTCTTCCCGGAAAATAACGAAATAATCGGCAAGGTAAACTCATCGCCGGCAAGACAGAGTTGCATCGTTCGTTCAATCATATCCTGATATTGCCATTGCATCGCACTTTGCGCAGCAATTAAAGCCCCCATACTGTTCCCGCCGATAAGATCAATAGGGATATTCAATTCCTGTAAAGCACGGATAATCCCAATATGAGCAAAACCACGAGCACCGCCGCCACCCAGTACCAAACCAATAGATTTTCCGGTTAAAAACCGGGCTACTCGCTCAAAATCGGTTTTATTACCATAGCGTACATGATGATGCATACCGACATTCCGAAGGTTCAACCAGCGAGAAGTACCAAAAGGTACTAATTGCAACGGGTCATGCATCAGTACTAATGTTTGTTTTTTCGTGCTCGATGCTATTTCTTTGAGAATTTGCTTTTCGAATGAACCCATTGCAGGATTATCATTAGCATCGGCGATAAATATTATGTGATCCGCTTCACGTAAACAACGTTGAGTCCAGTTGCTAAGTTCCGCATCAACCATATAAATGACGTTTTTATGTGCAATTTCCCATTCCGACAACCAATGTAATAAATCATCATTCTTCGAGTGATTGAAATCTGTTTGCGCCATCCCTATTCGACTAAAGGCCTGATCGACAATCTGACTACCGACCATAGAAGTTGAACCGTGATTTCTAAAAGCATCGGACAGATATTGAGCAATATCATGTATGTTGATAGAAGGCGACAACACAACCATAGCAAACGTTTCTGCGACGAGCGTTTTGTTTCTTTTATCCATAGACAAACGGTTCGCAATGCTTTTTGAAAAAGTCTGGTTTATTTGTAATGGAAATGATAGTAACAGTTGTTCAAATGAGGCTCGACTCAGCTTAGCAACCATCGAATCGCGAGTCGCTAAAATATCCACCGTTCTGGTGGTATCACATAATACGCCTACTTCACCGATAGTTTCGCCCCGTCCGACCACATCCAAAATAATATTTTGACCATCCGCCATGGTTTTTATGACTTGAAATCGACCATCAATAACAATACAAAGTTCCGTCGATGTGACTCCTTTTTGGTAAAGCAAGGTATTGGCTGGGATTGACTCAATTTTCAATTCTTTTGTTAAAGCGCGAACGATCTCTTCACTTAATCCCCAAAATAATGGGCTTAAACGTAACGCAATCGTGATTTGATTCCAACATAAACGATTGGTAACACGATTCGCTACTATTGAAAATTGCTGCGGAAAGGTCTCAAGCAGATAGTTAAAATTGATAATAGGCAAATAAAATAATTGAGAATCTTGTCGTGCAATAGCGCTGGTTGTTCGAACGCTGTTGCCGAATAACAAAAACTCTCCAAACAAATGATTCGTTGAACCCCGTGAAACAATATGAGCTTTATCATTGCTATAGGTAAATATCTCGACCTCACCTGAAGCAATTAAATAAAGTCCTTTTATTTCGTCGCCTTGTTGGTAAATAAGGCAATCTTTCTTGACCGTCACCTCCTCTAAACATTTTGTTATGTTTGATAAGACGGTAACATCAATACCGGCAAACAAAACATTATTTTTGATGAGATCGAACCATTCCGGATGGTTAATTATATTTTCTGACATAACAATACTTTAGGTTAGCAAGATCTTTCAGCCATGCTTTATTCCACGGTAACCGATTTCGCTAAATTCCGAGGTTGATCAACATCGGTTCCTTTTAACACGGCGACATGGTAGGCCAATAGTTGTAATGGAATGGTGTAGATAATCGGAGAAATGTATTGGCCCACTTGGGGGATTTTTATAATCTGCACGTTTTCATCCTCGGCGCTGACGAGGGTCTCGTCCATAAAGACGATCAGTTGACCACCTCGTGCGCTGACTTCTTGGATGTTGGATTTCAGTTTTTCTAATAAGCTGTCGTTGGGAGCCACGGTAACCACGGGCATGTCGGCATCGATTAAGGCCAAGGGTCCGTGTTTTAATTCGCCTGCGGGATAGGCCTCGGCGTGACTGTAGGAGATTTCTTTGAGTTTTAAGGCGCCTTCTAAGGCAATGGGGTAATGGCTGCCGCGCCCTAGAAATAAGGCGTGTTGTTTTTCGGCAAATTGCTCGGATAAGGTTTTAATGTGGCTATCCAGTTGCAATACTTTTTCAATTTTTCCCGGCAAGCTAAACAGTTCCGAGGTGATTTTTTGTTCGACGAGGTTGGTTAAGGCAAAACGCCGGCCAATGGCCATGACCAGTAACAGTAGTGAGGTCAGTTGGGTGGTGAAGGCTTTGGTGGATGCGACGCCTATTTCCGGGCCCGCGCGGGTCATTAAGACGAGGTCGGATTCTCTGACCAATGAGCTTTCGGGTACGTTACATACGGCGATGGAATAGCGAGCACCCAGTTTTTTGGCTTCGATGAGCGCGGCTAAGGTGTCTGCGGTTTCGCCGGATTGGGAGATGGTGACGATCAGTGTATCGGGCGCTAAAACGGGGTTACGGTAGCGAAATTCACTCGCCACTTCGATGTTGCAAGGAATATGCGCCAGTTCTTCGAACCAATAGCGCGCAACAAGGCCGGCATGGTAGCTGGTGCCGCAGGCTAGGATTTGGATGGCTTTGATATGATCAAAGACCTCGGGCGCATTATGACCGAAGGCGTTTTCTTGCAGTCGATGGTTGATAAAGCGACCTTCTAGGGCTTGTGCGATGGCATAGGGTTGCTCGTAGATTTCTTTCAACATGTAATGACGATATTCGCCTTTGTCGACGGAATCCGCGGTCAATTGGCTTTCGACGATGGTTCGGTTAACCGGTTGGTCATGCCGATCATAGATGGTTAAGCGATTGATGGTGATGGCGGCTATATCGCCTTCTTCTAAGAAGATAAAGCGTTGGGTCACGGGAAGTAAGGCGGTCACATCGGAGGCAATAAAATATTCGCCGATGCCAACGCCGATCACCAGAGGGCTACCTTTACGACAGGCAATTAAGGTGTCGGGGTTATCGATGCTGATGATGCCTAAGGCATAGGCGCCCTCTAGTTTTTTGACGGTTTGTTTGACGGCCTGAAGGAGGTGATCTTCCGAACCGGCTCCATGACTCTGCTCTGAACCAAGGGCTTGCCCTGAGCATAGTCGAAGGGCATGGTATATTTCATGCACGATGACTTCGGTATCGGTTTCCGAGGTGAATTCGTAGCCTTGTTGTTGCTGAATGCCTCGTAGTTGTTCATGGTTTTCGAGGATGCCGTTATGAACCACGGCAACGTTGTGACGGCAGATATGGGGGTGTGCGTTTTGGGTGCTGGGTTTACCGTGGGTAGCCCACCGGGTATGGGCGATGCCGATTAAGCCGCTGATAGGATCGGCTTCTAGTAGGGTTTCAAGGCCTTTAACTTTTCCCAGTTCGCGTTTTCGGTAGAGCTGTCGGTTGTTGATCACGGCAAGCCCCGCAGAATCGTAACCCCGGTATTCCAGTCGCTTAAGGCCTTCTATTAAGATCGGTACGACGTTACGTTGGGCGATCCCGCCGACGATTCCACACATGTTATTCCCCTTTTTTGCTAGGTCGTTGCCAATGAGCAATGGTCTGCTGTTTGGCTCGACTGACGGTTAACTGATGATCGGGCGCATTGCGGGTGATGGTCGAACCGGCTCCGATGGTAGCATTTTTTCCGATGGTCACCGGTGCCACCAATTGGCTATTGGAACCGATAAAGGCGCCGTCTTCAATAAGGGTGTTAAATTTGTTAACGCCGTCGTAATTGCAGGTGATGGTACCAGCCCCGATGTTGACGTTGGCCCCGACGGTGGTATCGCCGATATAACTGAGGTGGTTTATTTTGCTGCCCGCAGCAACGGTGGTTTTTTTCAGTTCGACAAAGTTACCGATATGAACGTGATCGGCGAGTTTTGTGTCGGGTCTTATCCGTGCAAAGGGGCCGATACGGCTATGCCGACCAATCACGGCATTCTCGATCAGGCTGTTGGCGAGGATTTCGACATGGTCGCCAATGATGGAGTTGATGATTTGGCAGTTAGCGCCTATTTTAACGTGGTTACCCAGGCTGTTGGTGCCTTCGAGAATGACGTTGATGTCGATTTCGATGTCTTGACCGAGGCTTGCTAAACGACCCCGCTGATCGAAACGCTGAGGGTCTTTCAAGGTAACGCCTTGTTCCATTAAGCTTTCGGCTTGCTGTTGTTGGTAAACGCGCTCTAAATGGCTCAGTTGTAGTCGTGTATTAACCCCTAAGACTTCATCTTCGGTTTCGGGTTGGCTGGTGATGATGCTCATTTGATCGGCCACAGCCATCGCGATCACATCGGTTAGATAGTATTCACCTTGCGCATTGTGATTGGTTAGCCGGCTTAACCATTTTTTTAATGGCCGACCTGGTACCGCCATGATGCCGGTATTGACTTCATGAATAGCTTTTGCTTCAGCGTCGGCATCTTTTTCTTCGACAATGTGGGTAACTTGTCCGGCAGCGTTACGGACTATTCGACCATAACCGGTCGGGTCAGTCAGGTGAACGGTCAATAAGGCTAATGAATCGGCAGTGACGTTATTGAGTAAGGCTTGCAGCGTGGTCAATTTCAACAACGGCACATCACCATATAAGATCAGTACTGTGTCATCATCCGCTAAATGACCGCTCGCTTGTTGTACGGCATGACCGGTCCCTAACTGTTGTTTTTGTTCGATCCACTCGGCATCAAACTGTTGTAAAGCAGCGGTCACCGACTCGGCACCATGACCCACGACTATTTTGATGCGGTTATTCTCTAATTGTTTAACGGTGTCATAGACGTGCTGCAATAACGGCCTATTGGCGATTTGATGCATGATTTTGGGCAGCTCCGAACGCATTCGCGTTCCTTTCCCAGCTGCCAGTATGACGGTGGTTATTTTCATGTTGGATTCCGTAAAACCTAGGTATACAGTACTCTACCAGATCTTTTACAAAATTTAGATATTGAACGTAATTCATTTCTTATATTCAACCGACTTGAAGTCGTGATCGTTAACTACCGTTACCTTAAGCCAAAATCAATACTCGATTTTCTTATCTCGAAAGGCATCGCTCTCAGTGCATCGTCGCTAAAACTAAGAAATGGAAGCCTCTCATTAATTAATTGAAAAACCGCTAACGATTGCTCCAGATCTCGTTTTTTCTTATCCGGGCTTCTATCGTCTCTTGCTGAAAGCCAATACTTATGCATCGCATAAGCTCTTGGATCAGGCACGGTCATTTCTACAGGAAAACCTTTATCATCTATTCCGATAGCCGTAAATTTAGGGCATGAAACCAACCATGCTAAACCCTTTATCTCCACCGCAACGAGATCTTCCGGAAAATCTGACATTGAAGCATGGTCACTAAAGATTGTATCTTTGTTGCTTGGCTGGATAAGATCGACAATAAAACCGTTTTTATTAGATGCTCTTAATTTATTGCGGCCCATGACCTCAAATGACTTATCGACTGATTTAAGTAAGCCAATAAAGCCTCTCGGTTCTGCCGATGCTATGCTTATTCTTTTTCTGGTATCCCACAAAACATCAATATCATCGGTCGCTACCATATC
>SXGT01214206.1_pt1 | contig 23945 bp, 23 predicted proteins | sample 3176221 | NCBI WGS metagenome assembly SXGT01 (sample SAMN11356862, study PRJNA531348) | freshwater metagenome | isolation source: freshwater sample F1-120 | place: China: Fuxian Lake, Yuxi | collected 2017-12-25
GCGGCTCTTCGACGATCTTCAGCAGCGCGTTGAAGCCTTGGGGCGTCACCATGTGCGCTTCGTCGAGGATGAAAATCTTGTAGCGATCGCGGGCGGGCGCGAACACGGCGCGCTCGCGCAGGTCACGCGCATCGTCGACACCGTTGTGGCTCGCCGCGTCGATCTCGACGACGTCGAGCGAACCGCTGCCATCGCGACTGAGCTCGACGCAGCTCGGGCACACGCCGCAGGGTGTGTCGGTGGGGCCTTCAGCGCAGTTGAGGCAGCGCGCGAGAATGCGCGCCGACGTGGTCTTGCCGCACCCGCGGGGGCCGCTGAAGAGATAGGCGTGGTTCACCCGATCGCCGCGCAGCGCCGCCCGCAGCGGGTCGGTCACGTGCGCCTGGCCGATGAGCTCGGCAAAGGTTTCTGGCCGGTAGCGGCGATAGAGGGCGGTGACCACGAGCCCAGCGTAGTCGCGACCCCCGTCGTGGATGCCCGGCCTCCCCCGCCCCGCGCACCCACCCACACCGCTCAGCCCTCGCTGGCTCCCCGCACTCAGGCCGCACGGAGGCTCACCTGATGGTGTGGACGCATGCGTATCGCGATTGCTGGAGGCCACGGCCAGATTGCCCGACTGCTCGCCCGCCGACTTGTCGAGGCCGGCCACGAGCCAGTCGCGCTCATTCGCAACCCCGACCACGCGGCCGACGTCGAAGCTGATGGATCGACGGCGGTCGTCATCGACCTCGAGCAGGCGGACGACGACGCCCTTGCCGAGGCACTCACGGGGTGCGACGCCGCAGTCTTCGCCGCCGGCGCGGGACCCGACAGCGGCCCGGCACGCAAGCTCAGCCTCGACCGCGATGGCGCGATTCTGCTCGCCGACGCGAGCGTGCAGGCGGGCATCCACCGGTTCGTCATCATTTCGTCACGCCGCGCCGACAGCTTCGACCCCGACTCTGACGACACGTTCCAGATCTACCTGCGCGCCACGGCGGAGGCCGACGCCGCCGTGCGGGCGCACGACGATCTCGACTGGACCATCGTGCGGCCCGGCGGCCTCACCGACGACACCGCGACAGGGTCGGTGCAGATCGGCGAGACCGTCGAGGGGAGCATCCCCCGAGCCGACGTTGCCCACCTCGTGGCCGAACTCGTGACGAGCGGTCGAGGCGTGCACGCGCAGTTCGAGGTCGTGTCGGGCCCGACGCCGATCGCCGAGGTGCAGTTCTGACCGACTAGGTCAGCTCACGAGAGCCGCTGCGGCTTGCGCGATCGCGAGCTCTTCGTTCGTGGGCACGACGAGCACGGCCACGCGGGCGCCCGCGGGTGAGATGAGGCGTGCCTCGCGAGAGGCGGCGGCGTTGCGGGCCTCGTCGAGCGCAAGCCCGAGGTGGCCGAGACCGTCGAGCGCTCGAGCTCGCAGGGGCGCCGCGTTCTCGCCGATGCCGGCCGTGAAGACGAGAGCATCGAGGCCACCGAGTTGGGCGAGATAGGCCCCGACATAGTGCCGAATGCGGTGGGACCAGACGTCGAGCGCGAGCGCAGCATCCACGTCGCCCGCCGCGGCCGCCGCTGTGACATCGCGCATGTCGGCCGAGCCCGCGAGACCGAGCAGTCCGCTGCGCGAGTTCAGCAACGCATCGAGCTCGTCGACAGCGAGCCCGCCTCGCAGCAGATGCAGTAGCGCACCAGGGTCGAGGTCGCCCGAGCGCGTGCCCATGACGAGCCCTTCGAGCGGCGTGAGGCCCATGGAGGTGTCGATCGACCGGCCGCCGTCAATCGCCGCCGCCGACGAGCCGTTGCCAAGATGCAGCACGATGAGCTTGAGCTCGTCGAGCGGGCGCCCGAGCAGTGCCGCTGCGCGACCGGCGACGAACTGATGGCTCGTGCCGTGAAAGCCGAATCGGCGCACGCCGCGCTCGGCAGCGACGGCGCGATCGATGGCATAGGTGAACGCCGCGGGCGGCATCGACTGGTGAAAGGCGGTGTCGAAGACGGCGACGTGCGGCACCTCGGGCAGTGCCGAGCGAGCCGCACGAATCCCCGCGAGGTTCGCCGGGTTGTGCAGCGGAGCGAGCGCACTCACCGACTGGATGCCCTGCTCGACCCGCTCGTCGATGACGGCTGGCTCGGTGAAGAGTTCGCCCCCGTGCACGACTCGATGCCCGACCGCGCCGATCGACGAGGCCTCGTCGCCGAGGCGCTCGAGCACCACGCGCATGCCGGCATCGTGATCTGCCGCATCACCCGTAGTTCCATCGGCACCGGTCTGGCCGATGCGCTCGAGCAGTCCTGACAGCACGACCTGCTCGGTCGCGACGTCGATGAGTTGGTATTTGATCGAGCTCGAGCCCGAGTTGACGACGAAGACGCGCATCAGGCGGTGCCGCCGATCGTGGAGATCGGCATCGTCGGCGGCGGGGGCGTGCGCTGCGCCTGAATCGCCGTGATCGCCACGGTGTTGACGATGTCGCCCACGAGCGCGCCCCGGCTCAAGTCGTTGACGGGCTTGCGCAGCCCCTGCAGCACGGGCCCGATCGCGAGCGCGCCGGCCGAGCGCTGCACCGCCTTATAGGTGTTGTTGCCGGTGTTGAGGTCGGGGAACACGAAGACGGTGGCGCGACCCGCGACGGGCGAGCCGGGCATCTTCGACTCGGCCACGCTCGGCTCGGCCGCCGCGTCGTATTGCATGGGTCCGTCGACGAGCAGCTCGGGAGCCCGCTCGCGCACGAGCCGCGTCGCCTCGCGCACCTTTTCGACGTCGTCACCCGACCCCGATTCGCCGGTCGAGTACGACAGCATCGCGACGCGCGGATCGATCGCAAACTGGGTCGCCGTCGCCGCCGAGCTGATCGCGATGTCGGCGAGCTGCTCGGCCGTCGGATCGGGAATGACCGCGCAGTCGCCATAGACGAGCACTCGGTCGGCGAGCGCCATGAGGAAGACGCTCGAGACCACGCTCACGCCCGGGTCGGTCTTGATGATCTCGAAGCTCGGGCGAATGGTGTGCGCCGTCGTGTGCGCGGCACCCGAGACCATGCCGTCAGCGAGGCCGAGGTGCACCATCATCGTGCCGAAGTAACTGACGTCGGTGACGATGTCGAGCGCAGCATCCACGGTGACGCCTTTATGTGCGCGCAGACGGGCATATTCGGTGGCGAACCGCTGACGCAAGTCGGCATCGAAGGGGCTGAGGATGCTCGCTTCGGCGAGGTCGAGCCCGAGCTCGGCGGCGCGCGCCCGCACGGATTGCTCGTCGCCGAGAATCGTCAGGTCGCAGACGCGCCGCCTCAGCAGCGTGCTCGCCGCGCGCAGGACGCGGTCGTCATCGCCTTCGGGCAGCACAATGTGGCGACGCTCGGCCCGCGCCCGTTCGAGCAGCGCGAACTCGAACATGAGAGGCGTGACGACGCTCGACGCCGTGACGTCGAGACGGTCGAGCAAGGCGTCGGCGTCGATGTGCTGTTCCCAGAGCCCGAGCGCCGTGTCGTACTTGCGCTGGCTGTCGGCAGCGAGGCGGCCGCGCGCTTCCATGATCGCGAGCACGGTGTCATAGGTGCCGGTCTCGGTGCGAATGATCGGCAGGGCAGGGTCGAGCCCGTCGACGAGGCTCTGCACGGCCGCGGGCGTCTCGAAGCCGCCGTAGAGCAGGATTCCGGCGAGGCTCGGAAAGGTCTCGCTCTCGTGCGCCATGAGCACGGCCAGCAGCACTTCGCTGCGATCACCGGGCACGAGCACAATGGCCCCCTCGGTGAGGCGCGGCAGCACGTTCTCCATGCTCATGCCGGCGACGACCGCACCGAGCACTTCGCGCTGCAGTAACGCCCGGTCGCCGCGCACGAACTCGCCGTCGCAGGCCTCCATGACCGCTTGCAGCGTGGGGGCGATGAGGTACTGGTCTTCGGGGATGCTGCCCACGACGGCACCAGGAGCCGCGAGTTGCACCTGCTCGACGGTCGCCGTGAGCTGCGCAGGATCGGTGCGGTTGACGATGATGCCCAGCAGGGCGGCGTGCTCGTGTTCGAGTTCGGCCACGGCGACTTCGGCGACACGGCGCACGTCGTCGGGGGTGCGCGCCGCCGAATCGGCGAGCGCCCGGCCACCCGCGGCACCGGATTCGCGCCCGCCGAGCACGAGCAGCACCGGAGCGCCGAGGTTGGCGGCGATGCGCGCGTTCGTGCTGAGCTCGGTGGGACTCGCCACGTCGGTGTAATCGCTGCCGACGATGACCACGGCGTCGCACTGCTCTTCGACCGCCTTGAAGCGCTCGACGATGACCGCGAGCGCCGCGTCAGGGTCGGCGTGCAACTCGTCGTACGTGACGCCGATGGCCTCGTCGTAGTCGAGGTCGACGCCGGCGTGGGCGAGCAGAACCTCCAAGACGTAATCCTTCTGGTCACCCGCGTGCTGACCACCTGCTCCGGCGGCCGTGCGGGAGATCGGGCGGAACACCCCGACCCGCTGCACGCGGTGACTGAGCGCGTCGAGCACGCCGAGAGCGACGGTCGACTTGCCCGAACTGCCTTCGGCTGACGTGATGTAGATGCTGCGCGACATTGCGGCAAGCCTAGGGCGGGCACCTGAGGGAGCCCAGGGTCGAAGGGCCCTGCGCTCACCGACGAAGTGCCGGGGGCGGGGGATGCTGCGCGGCACGCGGAGAGCATCCAGAAACAGAAAGGACTCCTCGCGCACCCGCCAGAGCCCGGTTACCCTTGCTGCGTTTCCGCCCTGGGGGAGTTGGCCTGGATGGCGCCACGCGAGGAGCCGCCTCCAGTTTACGGGTAGGATTCCCCGAGTCGCACCGCGCAGCGGAACGACCGCCAGGAGGATTCGCCTAGTGGCCTATGGCGCACGCTTGGAAAGCGTGTTGGGTGCAAGCCCTCGGGGGTTCGAATCCCCCATCCTCCGCCAATACTGACCGTCAATCGTCGGGGTCGCTCGGGTCGAGCGGCGCGTGATGATCGAAGGCCGAGACTCCGCGTTTCCAATATCCACTCACCGTGTACTGCGCTCGCGGAAGCTCAAGCTCGCGACGCAACCAGCGGCGCACCTCGGCCATGGCTCCCGCTTCGCCAGCGGCTGACACATAGGTCGTGCCGTCAACGCCTCGAGCCCGTACCGTGTGCATCAGTTCAGCGATCGAGTGCACAGGCGTCACCTGTAGGTCGCTGCGGCCCGACTGCTCAGCGAGATACGCGGCGGCCCCTTCTGACCCGGCACCGCTCAGCACCACCACCTCCACCGCGGTCGCGGGCGGCACCTCACGTGCCCAGCGAGCGCATGACGGTAACGCGGTGGCATCGGCGATGAGCAGGATGCACCGCGCATCCTGCACGACTGATTTCGTTCCCCGTGGACCAACGATCACGATCTCAGCGCCTGGTACAGCTCCAAAGGCCCAATCGCCAAGGGGCCCCGGTTCAGGATGCAGAGCGACATCGAGGCTCAACACGGTGTGCTCGTTGACACGCTCGATCGTCATCGGCGTCAGGTCTCGGCCGTGCGACGGCCGATCGGGTCGAACGATGCCGTCGACGTCAGGGCCGATGGCCGCTGGCGCGACAAGTTCACCTGTGGCGGGATCAGGAACGAAGACGCGAACGTGGTCTGTCGGGCCCTCGCTGACCATGTCGCTCAGATCGGAGCCCGTCACACGAATGCGCACAATTGACGGCGCCACGTACCTCACGTCGAGCACGGTCGCGTGTCGGGCCGTGAAGCGCAGTCGACGACCGCGGCGGTCAAAGCTCACGGCGGTCATGGGCGAGAAGACTCGTCGAGCACTGCGACGAGGTCAGCGTGCACGAGCGTGCCCTCGTCGAGGTAGGCGGCCATGACCTGCCGTGCCGGGCGACTCTCCGGGTCGGGGAACGCGCGCTCCCACTCCCGGTTGATGGCCGCGCGATCGCGGTAGTCGAGCACCCAGAAGGTGATCTTGATGATGTCGTCCATCGACCCGCCCACCGCGTGCATCAGTTCACGGATGCGACCGAAGAGCAGCACGACCTGCTCGTCGAGGGTCACGGGGGTCTGCTGCGTCACGGGATCGCGCCCGGCGAGCACCCCCGAGTAGACGTAGGGGCCGATGCGCGACGCCGCGGGCACGGGGTTGCGATGCGTGAAGCCGGCGATCTGGATCGCCTGGCGACCGCTCACGGTCGGGGCTCCGCGATCACCGTGTTCTCGATCGCGCCGAGCCCGTCGATCTCGGCCCGGATGACATCGCCGGCGACGAGGAACCGCCCGGTCGGCGCTCCGATGCCCGCTGGCGTGCCCGTCGCGAGAATGTCGCCGGGCATGAGCGTCATGACCTGGGTCAGATACGCAATCTGCTCGTAGATGTCGTAGATCATGTCGTCGGTGCGCCAGTTCTGACGCTCCTCGCCGTTCACCGTGAGGCGCATGCCGAGGTCGAGCGGGTCGTCGATCTCACTGTCGGTCGTCAGCCACGGGCCCATCGGCCCGTGCGTGTCGAACGACTTGCCGAGGGTGAAGGTGGGCGAGCGCTTCTGCAACCAGTCGCGCACCGACACGTCATTGGCGACCATGTAACCGGCGATGACCGAGCGGGCCTGCTCGACCCCCACATGGCGGCATCGGCGGCCGATCACCACGGCGAGCTCGATTTCGTAGTCCAACTGTTCGCTGATGTCGGGCTTGATGATCGGATCGAACGGACCGGTGATGCACGACACCTGCTTGTTGAACCAGAACTGGTTCTCAGGAATCGGGATGCCCGCCTTGCGCGCCTCCTCCGCGTGCTCGCGGTAGTTCATGCCGATGCCGAGATACTTCTGCGGGTCATCGACAGGCGGAAGCAGCCGAACAGTGTTGAGGTCGAAGCGAGGCCCATCGGCGACGGCGAGGGCGGGCTCGAGGTCGATGAGCGCGGGCAGCAGTTCGCGCAGCGAACCGCCGACCCCCGGCACGTGCGACACGTCGACGACGACATTGCCGTCGATGCGCCCGATGCGCGCCGGCTCGTGCCCGACATGGAACCGGGCGAGTTTCATCGCTGATCCCCCGACGCACCCGTCTCTGATGGGAGTGAACCCCACACCTGCTCGCCAGTCGGCGTCATCTGGAAGCTCACGAATCGCCAAGCGCCCGCGGTGTCGCGTCGCAGCACCTGGGTCGCTACACCCGAAAGCGTGCGTTCGCTTCCGTCGGGGTTGCGAAGACGGTTTGTGAGCGGTCCGGTCATGATCGCGACATCGCCCACGAGCCGAATCGCCAGCTCGCCCCGGACTGTGTTCAAGTACGGACGGCGAGTCGCCAAGTGTTCCAGCAATTGAGCCTTGGAGTGCGTGACTCCAGGCGCATGAATGTGGACGAGTTCGTCATCGAGGAGCAGCGCAAGGGCGTCCACGTCAACCGCGACGAGCGCCTCGCAGCGGCGCCGCTCGACATCAAGCAGCTCGGCGCGAACGGCCGCGCTCGGCTCATCAATCTTGGTCATCACCCTCTCCCCCTTCGTCGCCATCGCCTCAGCCACGAGCCGCCGGCTCGTTCCAGGTGCGGAAGCCGGTCGCTTCGCCGGCTTCGAAGCCGGGGCGCGGCTGCCCGACCAGTCGGTGGTAGTTGCTGAACAGCTCGTCGGCCTCGGCGAGCGGCAGCACCTGCTCGATGTCGTCGAAAGGCTTGCCGTCAGTGCGCTCGGCCACCCACCGGCGGATCACTTCGTAGCCCTCACCCCGCATCGACATGACGATGCGGTTGACCGGTTCGCGACGCTCGGCGTCGTAGGCAAGGAACGCCTCGTGCGGGTCGGCGTGCTCGGCGAGCTTCTCGGCGACGACGCGCGCGTCGAGGAAGGCCTGGCACACCCCGTTGCCCCCGCGCGGGAACATCGCGTGGGCCGCATCGCCGAGCAGCACCACCCGCCCGTCGACCCACGTCTCGAGCGGATCGTGACGGATGAGAGGAAAGAGGTAGACCTCGCGGGCATCGCGCATGAGCTGCTGCACGTCGAGGAACGGGATGTCGACCGTGTCGTAGAGCGGCAGAATCTCGTCCACGGTGCCGGTTTGGTTCCAGTCTTCGACCGTCTCGTCGCGCTCGTACTCGACCACCCAGTTGATGAGGTCGAGCCCGGTGCCCTCGAAGTTGTTCGCGATCGGGTAGATGATCATCGACGAGATGCGCGGGTCGCCGATGTGGAGGATCGTGTGGCCGTCACGGAAGGGCTCGCGCAGCGTCGTGCCGCGGTACATCGTGATTCCGGAGTAGTGCGGCTCCGACTCCGTCGGGTGCATCTGCAGACGCACGGCCGACTTGATGCCGTCGGCGGCGATGACCGCGTCGTGACGCACCGACTCGGTGCGTCCGTCGCGATGCTCGAGGTGCAGGGTCACCCCGTCGGCATCCTGCTCGTAGCGCACGACGCGCGCGCCGAGGATGATGCGCTCGTCACCGCCGAGCCGCTCGATGAGCGTGCGGTAGAACAGCATCTGCAGGTAGCCGCGGTGCACGAACCGCTGCTCGTGCAGGTAGCCCATATGCACGCCGCACTTCTCGGCGTAGATCTCCTGCCCGTAGTGGTTGAAGAAGATCGAGTCGACCGCGTCGACAGAGATCGCACGGAACTCCTCAAGCAGACCGAGCTCTTCAATCTCTTTGGTGCCGTACACCTTGATGTCGACGCCGACGCCGAGCGGCTTCAGCTCGGGCACCGTCTCGTAGATGGTGGGGATAATGCCCTGCTGCAGCAGGCGCAGAGCGGTCACGAGGCCTCCGGGGCCCGCGCCGATGATCGCGATATCGGTCATGAGTGCGTCTTTCGTTCGTCGGTCTGCACGGTCTGTGGGGTTCGGGATGCTCGGCTCACGCCCGGGCACCGCCAGCGGGGTCGACCCCGTCGTCACGCAGCACCTCGGCGAGCAGTCGCTCGGTCGAGAGCCACGCCCGTCGCGCGCTGCGCGCGTTGTAGCCGAGCACGGGGTGGTTCGCGCCATGCGGCACGGCCGGATTCGTGAAGGCGTGCTTCGTATCGCTGTACAGGTCGACCTGCCAGTCAATGCCGGAGCTGTCGAGACCGGCGATGAGCGCGTCGCGCTGCTCCACGGTCGCCATCGGGTCATCGGCGCCGGTGCAGATCAGCACGGCCGCGTCGGAGCGCGCCGCGTGCCATCCCGACGCGAGCAGGTCGAGACCGGCGTGCACGCCGACGACGCCGCGGAGGTCACCACCGACGCGCAGCAGCTCGAGCGCGGTCGAGCCCCCGAAGCAGTATCCGACCGCCGCGACCCGCGACGCCTCGACCTCGGGCTGCTGCCGTGCGGTGGCGAGCGCCGCGGCAGCACGAGCGCACCAGCGCTCACGGTCGTTCACCATCGCCCCGATCAGCGGGCCGATTTCGTCGACGGCCGCCGGCTGACGGCGGCCTCCCCATACATCGGCAGCGAACACCGTGTAGCCGAGGGCGGCATAGTCATGCGCCCACGCGATCGCGAGCGGGCCGAGCCCGAAGGCGTCGTGGAAGAGCAGCACGGTCGGCCGCGCGGCCGCGCCCTCGGGCGCGACGAGCATCCCGATCATCGTCGCGCCATCGTGGTCGTAGGCAACGTCGCGAGAGACGAGGCCGCTCATCGGTTCGCCCCCCGCCGCGCGGCTCGGGGCACGACCGCTAGTCGTCGTGCGGGCGCCGGAACCAGGTGGTCATGAAGTCGAGGAAGACCTTGACGCGCTCCGGCGTCTGCCCGCCCGGGCCGTGCACCGCGTACAGCGAGCGCGACTGCACCGGAAACTCGGGGAGCAGCTCGACGAGCGCCCCCGAGGCGAGCGCCTTGCGCGCCGAGCGTCGCGGAATCAGCCCGATGCCGTGCCCGGCCTCGACCAGCTGCTCGATCACGAGGTACGCGTTGGTTGCCACAATCGGGTTCTGCACCTTGACGTGCGTGATCTCGCCGCCGGAGGTCAACCGCCAGGTCGCGTCGCTCATGTGGGCAAGCAAGGCGTGATCCTGAAGCTCGGCAACCGTCGAGGGTGTGCCCCGGCGCGCAAGGTACTCGGGCGACGCCGCCAGCAGGAAGGGAAGGTCGGTGATGCGGCGCACCCGCACCCGCGAATCTTTCGGGTCGCGAGCATGAAACGCCACGTCGAAGCCCCGGTCGAGGAAGTCGTACGGCCGGTCGGAGATCCCTCCGAGTTCGAGCTTCACGCGCATGCGCGGGTGCTCCCGAACGAAGTCGCCGATCGCTGCACCGAGATCCATCAGCCCGATCCACTTGGGGCTGATGACCGACAGCACTCCCTGCGCCGAGTCCTGTCGACCTGCGAGTTGCTCGTCGGTCTCTTCGATCTCGGTCAAGATTCGTTCCGCGAACTCCGCGTATGTCTGCCCCGCTTCGGTGAGATTCACCGAGCGTGGCGTGCGATTCACTAACCGCACCCCGAGCGTGTCTTCCAAGTCGGCCACGTGCCGCGACACCAGCGAAGGAGAAATACCGAGCTCTTGCGCCGCGCCACTGAAGGTCGAGGCGCGTGCGACCGCGGCCAGCGTTCGCATGACCACGAGTCGATCCACGGTGATCCCCTTCCGACCCGCGAGAGCCGGGATTCAGTGTAGCCAGCGCCGCTCGACAGTCATCCGGTGCAATCATGGCGCTTCCAAGACGACGCTCGAGGCATCGCGGAAAGCCTGGCGCCGAGCGCGGCGCTCGTCGCGACCGTCGGGATGCGATGAGGGCGTCGCACCAAGCAACCGACGGGTGTACGGATGCTGCGGCGCGTCGAAGATCTGCTCGGTAGAGGCGAGTTCGACCAAGGAGCCGGCCGACATCACTCCTACCCGGTGAGCAATGTGCCGCACCAGGCCGAGGTCGTGGGCGATGAAGAGATAGCTCACTCCAGTGGCAGCCTGCAGGTCACCGAGAAGATTAATGATCTGCCCCTGGGTGGACAGATCGAGGGCACTCACCGCCTCGTCGCACACCACCAGTCGTGGCTGTAAGACGAGAGCGCGCGCAATGGCGACCCGCTGCTGCTGCCCTCCCGACAACTCATTCGGGAAGCGCTGAAGGTGATCGCGCGTGAGCCCGACCATCTCGAAGGCCTCGAGGGTGCGCGAGCGAATCTCGATCCGGTCTGTGACCCCGTGCCGCCGCAAAGTGGTCTCGATGGCGTGTGACGCCAACTGGCGCGGGTTGAGCGAAGCTGCCGGGTCTTGAAACACCGCCTGCACATCGCGTCGATACGACAGCGGCGCTCGCGCGCCGTCGTCGGCGACATCGCGACCGTCGAAGACGATGTGCCCTGCCAACGGCGGCACGAGTCGCAAGATCGCCTTGCCGACCGTGCTCTTGCCAGACCCGGACTCGCCCACGAATCCGAGCGTCTCGCCATGCGAGATGGTGAAGCTCACATCCTCGACCGCCGGAACCACCTTCCGGCGGCCGAGGAGTCCTGCAGGCAACTCGTACCCGACGCTCAGCGATCGCACGTCGAGCAGTGGCGTCGCGGAAGTGTGCAGATCGCCCGTCATCGTGCGTCCTCCTCGGCGTCGAGCTGGTCGATGAGGCCGTCGATTTCGACACGCAAGTCGCCGTCGATCGTCACCAAACGGCCGCTCGTTTCGGCATTCGCGGGGTTCGCGTCGAGAAGAGACCGCGTGTAGAGGTGCCGCGGTTCGCTGAACAGGGTGGCGACAGGCGAGTCCTCGACAATACGACCGCGATACATCACGGCCGCGCGGTCACAGGTCTCTGCGACGACACCCAAGCTGTGGGTGATCATCAGCACACCCATGCCGTACTCGTCGCGAAGGTCGAGAATGAGGTCGAGAACTTGAGCCTGGGTCGTGACATCGAGCGCGCTCGTCGCCTCGTCCGCGATCAGAAGCTCGGGGTCTGCGGCGAGCGCCATCGCGATCGCAACGCGCTGCGCCATACCGCCCGAGAACTGGTGCGGGTAGTCGTCGAGCCGCGCCAATGCGTTGCGAACTCCCACCCGTTCGAGCAGCTCGACGGCACGGGTCCGCGCTTGCGTGCGGTTCATGCCTTTGTGCAGGCGCAGGGGCTCGGTAAGTTGCATGCCAACCGTGTGCACGGGAGACAACGCGTTCATGGGGTCTTGGAAGACCGCCGCCATGCGGGTTCCTCGCACATGGCTCAGTTCACGCTCCTGGCGATGCGCAAGTTCTTCGCCCAGCAGCCGGATCGACCCAGAAGCAAGCCACGTTCCCGGCGGGAGCATCCCGAGAACCGCACGCGCGAAGGTGGACTTTCCTGACCCCGACTCACCGAGCAAGCCCACGATCTCGCCCTTGGCGACGGTGAGGCTGGCGTTCTTGACGATGCGGGTTTGCGAGCGGTCGGGCATGGCCAGGGCAACGCTCACGTCGTGTGTGACCAGCACCGCGTCATCACCGTGCACCACTGCGGTGGCCGTGCCAGTCACGGCACCGGGTGCGGTGCTCACGCTCGTCGCGGCCCGAGCGGCACGCTCTTCTTCGGCCTGGGCCAAACGCAGCCCGAGCCGCGGCAGCCGCTTGCGCTCGCCCGTGAGCGCGTCGTTGAGGCCGTCGCCGAACACGCTGAAGGCAAGCACCGTCAGCACGATGGCGATGCCGGGCGGCCACGTGAGGTGCGGGGCGACGGCTTGATTGTCGAGGGCGAGGCTCAGCATTGCCCCCCACGTGGGAATCTCGGAGGGCAGACCGATGCCGAGGAAGCTCATCGCCGACTCGATCATGATCGCCGAGCCGAGGAAGACCGAGCCCTGCGTCACGATCGGACCGACAAGGTTGGGCAGGATCTGCCCAAAGATGATCTGCCGACGCGGCAGGCCGGCCACCTCAGCCGCCTCGACGTACAGCTTGTTGCGTTCGACGAGGACAACCGCACGGGTCATACGCGCGAACAGGCTCGCGCCGATCAGCCCGATGGCGAACATGAGGATGACGATGTTTCGGCCGAGGATGGCGACCACCGTGATGCCGATCAGCATGCCGGGCAGGGCCTGCGCCATGTCGACGAACCGCATGCCGATGCGGTCCCACCAACCGCCGTTGAACCCGAAGACGAGGCCGAGAGGAACACCGATCACCGCAGCGATGATTACGGCTCCGAGGGCGACCAGCAGCACGATCTGCGAACCGTAGATGAGGCGGCTCAGCTGGTCGCGACCGAGATCATCGGTGCCGAGCAGGAATTGCGCCGAGGGCGGCTCGAGCACGTTGTCGAGAAACACCTGGGTGGGGTCATAGGGCGCGACGACGGGGGCGAGGAGGGCGACGGTCGCGAGAAAGAGGATGAAGGCCCCCGCGACGATGGTGCCGGGCTGACGCCGCATGCGCGACACGATACGGCCGAGGTTCGTCGTGTGACGGCGCCCGTCGTCAGGCTCGGACAGCGTGATGGCAGTAGTCGTGGTTTCGCTCATGAGGGTCGCGACTTCGGGTTCAGGAGTCCATAAGAGACATCGAGGATGAGGTTGACGAGGATGACCATGATCGCTATCAGCAGCACCCCGCCCTGGACGACGGCAAAGTCTTTGCCCGTGACGCTGCGCAGCATCAGAGCGCCAATACCAGGGAAGGCGAACACCTTCTCGACCGAGAAGCTGGCGCCGAGCATGATGCTGATCGTCAGGCCGGTCGACGCGAGCACCGGAACGAGTGCGTTCTTGAGTCCGTAGCGCAGAACGACTCGCTGGCGAGGCACGCCGACCGCGGTGAGGGAGTCGACGTAGCGCGACGACATGCTGACCGCCATGGCGGTGCGGGTTTGGCGGGCAATGAGCGCCGCACCTCCAATGCCGAGAGCGATGGAGGGGAGGATGAGCCCCCGCATCCAGCCGATGGGATCGACAGCGAAGGGAACATACGAAACGACGGGGAAGACGCCGAGCTGCACCGCGAAGATCAGCAGCAGGATGATGCCGATCCAGAACTCGGGCAGAGACATTGACACCGAGCTGAAGGCGGTTGAGGCGCGGTCGCGGAACGAGCCGGGCTTGGTGCCGCCGATGATGCCGAGCGCGAGGCCCAGCACAATGGAGACCAGCAGGCCGCCCGCGATGAGCGAAACGGTCGCGGGGAGCCGCTCGGCGAAGAGTTCGAGCACGGGTCGGCCCGAGACGAACGACGTTCCGAAGTCACCACGGAACAGGCCTGCGTAGTACTCGATCAGCCGCTCGAAGAAGGGGCGATCCAGCCCCAGCTGCTGCTCCAGCCTCGCGATGCTCTCTGGGTTGGCGGCGACGCCGAGGATGGCGGCGGCCGGGCTGCCCGGAACCATGTAGGTGAGCGTGAACACGAGGAACGACAGGAGCAGCAACTGGGGTACCGCCAGGGCGAGGCGGTAGAGGATGAGCTTGAGCATCAGTGACCCTTCTCGACTCGCCCTGGCTTCTGGATCTCGATCATCAGGAGGCCGGCGTCAGCTCGCGATAGTTGACCGACTTGGGCTCCCACGGCTCGTTGGGTGCGTCGACCCCGGAGACGGTGTCGATGTTCCACGCGAGCACCTCCACGCCGCGCAAGTGCGCGCAAGTGAGGGCCTCATCGGCGATCACCTTGGTGACCTCTGCCCACAGGCCAGCGGATTCTTCAGAGTCACCCGCAGCGATGGCAGCCTCAGCGGCCGAGCGGAGCGCGTCGCTCTCGACACCCGAGGGGTTGCCCGGGGCGTCGGCGGCGAACCAAGCCGTGTACCACTCGAACGGAGTCTGCTCTTCATTGCTCGACAAGCCGAGCGGGTAGCGGCCGCTATTCCAGGTGCTGTTGTACTCCGGCGGTGACAGCTCGGTCACGGTGACCGCAATCCCCGGAAGGGCTGCAGCGATCTGCTCCATGTACACCGTGATCTGTCGACCGTTGTACGGCGCGGCGACCATTTCGGCAGTGACGGTAGGGCTGCCTGCGGCCTCGAAGAGCCCTGCCGCTGCTTCGACGTCGTTGGGGTATCCGTCGATGTCGGCGTTGTAGCCCAATTCACCCTCGGCGAAGTGCTGCGTCGCGGCCTCGCCTTCACCATCGACCTCGACCCACTGCGGCACGTCGATCGCGGTGCACATCGCCTGGCGCAGCTCAACCGACTCGAAGGCCCCCCCGGGTCCGCGGTCGAAGAAGAACAGGTTGTTACGGATCGCCGGGTACTGCAGCGTCTCGATCGAGGTGCCTTCAAATCGCGAGAAGACGCGAATCTCAGAGTCGGCGACATCGATCTCTCCGCTGACGAGGGCCGCGGCGACAGCCTCAGGATCTGTGATGGCGTAGAGCTCAACGTTGCCGAACCCGGGCTGCTCACCCCAGTAGTCCGCGAAGTTGTTGAACACCATGCGCGTACCAATGACCGAAGCGTCAGCATCGTATGCCCACGGCGACGTGCCAACCGGTGCTTGGGCAATCGAGCCGTCGGCGATCGCCGCGGGGCTGCCAATCGGCAACACACGCGACGTCAACGTCGTCGGCAACGACGGCGTTGGGCCGGAGAGGTTGAGTTGCACCGTGAACTCGTCGACAACGTCGACCGACTCCACCACCTGGAGTGGCCCTGAGTAGGCCGTCGCGCTATCGCGCACGAGCTCGACGTTGGCCTGCACCGCCTCCGCGTTCAAGGGCTCACCGTCGTGGAAGGTGACATCGTCGCGGAGCGTGAGAGTGAGCGACTCATCGGTGAGCTCCCACTCCGTGGCGAGCCACGGCTGAATAGAACCGTCATCGCCGCGCGCCAACAAGGTCTCGTAGGGAATGCGAAGTGGGCCACCCTCCATTTCTTGACCGGGCGACCAGTTCTCGGGAAATTGGCCGAAGTTCACACGGAGCGTGGCGTCGTTCGCTGCGGGCTCTTCGGTGTCGGGTGTGGTGGCCGTGCATCCGGCCAGAAAGAGTGCGGCGGCCGTCATCGGAACCACCACCCTCAACAGCACTGACTTGCGTGGCATCGTTGCCTCCTTGCATCGTGGCCGTGGTGTCCGACAGGACTCCGGCGTCTGTGGGGTGCATGTCACGGTAGCCAGCCGAGGTGGTTCTGCGTACGGCGGAACACGCAACATAACTGTGCATGATCGTGGGGGTGGCAGCGGCCGCTGTCTGTCTAGGGTGGGAGCCGCCCAGCGATCCAGAGAGCAGGAAGCACCATGCCCGTCGTCGACATCAACGTTCACCACCTGCCGGAAGATCTCTTCACGAACGAAAAGATCCTCAATGGCTTTCTCACGAGCGCTCCCCGCGGTTTCGGCGAGATTGCCTCCGTGGGTGAGACTGCTGACGGGCGCAAGCAGCTCATTCTGGAGAAGCCCAAGGGCTACCAAAACCTCAACTACGTCGACGGCGACTACTCGGCTGAGGCGAAGCTTGCCGCGATGGACGAGGCCGGCGTCGATTACGGCATCATGCGCGTTCCTGTGTGGCAGGAGTGGCTCGGCATCGAGACCTGCCGCGCGGTCAACGACAATGCCCACGAGATCGTTCAGCGCTCAAACGGTCGACTCTTCGCCACCGCAGCCGTGCCCCCGTGGGGTCGCAAAGAAGACATCTACGAACTCGAACGTTGTGTGAACGAGCTCGGCGTCGTCGGAGTGCAAATGGCCTGCCACTACGGGCAGCTCTATCTCGACGATGAGGTATTCAAGCCGTACCTCGCAGTACTCGACAAGCTTGGTTTGCCCGTGATCGTGCACCACACGCCGCTACCGGTCGAGTGGAAGTCGGTCATCGATTACACCAACTTGCGCCGAGAGTTTGGGCGCATCGTCGACCAGGCGACCGCAGTGGGGCGTGAGCTCTTCAGCGGCATGTTCGACGAGTTTCCGAACTTGAAGTTCATCCACACCATGATGGGGGGCAACTGGTTCGCGAACGCTGACCTCATGACCCCGCATGCCACGGTCAAGAAGGAGGCGCTCAACCGGCTCGACCCCACTGGTGGCGAGAAGATTCGCCAGTATCTCGAGAACAACATCTACTTCGATCTCACTCATCCGCACTCTTGGGGTAAGCACCAGGTCGAAGCCGCCGTCAAGATCAGCGGAGCAGACCACTACCTCTTTGGCTCGTCGTTTCCTGTCTTCTACAGCTGGATGGGTCAGGGGGTCGAGTTCATGAAGAACGAGATCGAGGTCTCCGACGACGAGCGCGAACTCATGCTCTACGGCAACGCCAAGCGCCTGTTCAACTTGCCGATTTGAGCACCGGGATGCCTGACCGCAGTGACAAGGACATCGACGGGTTCTTCTCTACGGCCCGCGTGAGCGGTCGTGAGGGCGCCGTCGAACTTGGTGATGAGAGCTTTCGCGATTACCTGTTCGATCACGATGACCCCGCGATCGCGCCATGGCGGGGTCTCGACTACGAGCAGTTCTCGGCGGCGCGGCAAGACAACGACTTCCTGCAGCAACTGCTCGAAGACTGGAACTCGCTCTACCGCGAGCCGTTCGTCGGAGTGACGACCGACGGCATACCGCTGGAGGGGCTCTACGTCTTGCCCGAGCTTGGAACCGGAGACGCCGCTCTCGTCAATGCCGCTCTACGGTTTCTCGACGCGCTCGACACTGAGCAGCGAGACCGAGTGAGCTACCCTCTCGACGCTCCGGAATGGAGGGCCTGGAGTAACCCTGAGTTCGTTGTCCACCGGGTAGGACTGCGGCTCGAAGACCTCAGTGACGCCCTTGTCGATGCCGTGCACGATGTGCTCAGGGCGGCTTTCAGCCCCGAAGGATACCAACGGGTTCGTGAGGCAATGGAGCTCAATGGCTTCCTCGGCGAGCTCGTCGACCTGCCACTTGTCATGAACGATCGAAGCTATTGGTTCTCGATGTTCGGAACCCCCTCGGTCGACCAACCTTGGGGCTTTCAGATCTTCGGACACCATCTCGGGGTGAACTTTGTGACCGTGGGCGGGCGCGAAGTCATCGCTCCTGTCTTCATAGGCGCAGAGCCTGCTCTCAGCGAAGACGCTCGCCGCCCGATCTTCGATGGTCGCGAAACCCTTGCGCTCCGTTTGGCAGAGTCTTTGACCGATGCCCAGCGAGCTCAGGCAGTGGTGTTCGACTCCGTGCTCGACCCCACGATGCCCGAGGGTCGCTTACACCCGGCCGACGAGCGTCATGTTGCGGGCGCTTTCCGCGACAACCGCGTTGTTCCCTACGAGGGTCTCAGGGTGACCGCGCTCGAGCGCGGCCAAGTGGCAATGCTGCGGGAGATCGTCGAAGATTTCCATCTGTTGCTGGCCGCGCCCGAACGTGCGGCAACGATGGCGGAGTTCGACGCGCATCTGCATGAGACGTGGTTCTCGTGGTACGGGGCGACCGATGGCTCACAGCCGATCTACTTTCGCATTCACAGCCCGGTAATCATCGCGGAGCTCGACAACCATGCGGGTGTCTGGCTTTCCAACCGCCTCCCTGCGCGTTTTCACGTGCACAGCACACTCCGCCTGCCGAATGGCAACGACTACGGTCGCGAGCTACTGCGACAGTGGCGCTCTCGCGCCGAGGGCTAGAGGGCGTCGAGCATAATGCTCTCGAGCAGGCGGGCGAGCACTGGGTTGGTTTCCGCTGACCCCGCCCGCACGAGCGCGAGGGCGCGCAGCGGCGGAAGACACGGGGTGAGTTCGCGCACCTCGACATCGAATCGGCGCAGGCTCTCTCGATGGGGATCAGGCAAGATCGCCCACGCAACTCCCGCTTCAATGAGCGGGATGCTCGCCTGGATAGTAGCCGCCGTGCGTACGCGGCCCGGCTGCACTCCGTGCTCTCGCATGCCTTCGAGTACCACCTCGGGAAGGCTCGGCACGGCCGCTGTGGAAGTGGGCAACACGACGATCTGCCCCTCGAAGGCGGCGAGAGGCATGGGGTCAGCGACAGTGACGCCCGGCGGGACTGCGGCGACGAGTGGCACCGGACCGAGGTCGATGACGTCGAGTTCCCCGCGATGGCGTCGGGCGAATCGATCTGCGTCGTCCACGATGATCGCGGCGACATCGACAGCGCGTCGATGCAGCAAGTCGATTGCCTCCCAGGGCGGCGGGTCGACGACACGCACGTCAACGTCTGGATTGGTCGACGCGTGCCGCCTCAGCCAGAGCGGCACGCTATGCCAGGTGAGTGTGGGCACCGCTGCGAGCGTGACGGTTCCCGCAGCGCCCGCACTAAACCGACGCAGCCCCACTACAAGATCGTCGGCCTCACCCAGCAAACGGGCAGCCGCGTCGAGAAGGTACCGTCCGGCGCTCGTCGGCATGACGCCTCGCGACGTGCGTGCGAGGAGAGCCGTGCCGACTTCAGCTTCGAGCTTCCGGATCGCCACGGTGAGCGCCGGCTGCGAGAGATGCAGCTCGGCCGCCGCCGCTGTCAGTGAGCCCGTTTCTGCGGCAGTGACGAAGTACCGCAATTCTCGAAGCTCCATAGGGAAATCGTACTCAGGTGTGTCCTTTATAGATGCTGCTTATAGCAGCAATCACCAAACGGCAGTTCCTACCGAGCGAGGGCGACCCCAGGCTGGTGGCGACGCATCCCGAATCGCCTGGAGGCCCTGATGCTGCCGATCACCAATCACACGCCCCCGTTCGCGATCACGCGCGCCAGCCATGTCGCGCTGTCGGTGACCGACCTCGAAAAGAGCCGCGACTTCTACCGCGACGTCATCGGGCTCGTCGTCACCGAAGAGACCAACGACACGGTCTACCTCCGCGGGCTCGAGGAGGCCGCCCACCACAGCCTCGTGCTCGAGAGCGCGAACGACGCCAAGGCGCTGTGCGTGGGGCTCCGCGTGCGCACCGATGCCGACATCGTCGCGGCCGAGAAGCACTTCGCCGCAACGGGCATCGAGCACGAGCGCATCGAGCGCGACCACCAAGGGCCGACGCTGCGGTTTCGCGACCCGGTCGGCACCCACATGGAGCTCACGAGCTCGATGGAGACCGTGCCGCGCAAGATGCAGCAGTTTCACGAGTTCGTGGCCGGGGCGCCCCAACGGCTCGACCACTACCAGGTCGTGACCTACGACGTGCAGGCGGCGACCGACTTCTGGACGGGGCTCGGCATGCGCATGTCGGAGTACACCGCGACCGACGGCACCGACGAACTCTGGGGCACCTGGATGGAGGTTAAGGGCAACACGCACGACCTCGTCTTCACGAACGGGCGCGGACCGCGGCTGCACCACTTCGCCTACACCGTGCCCGACGGGCTCTCGCTGCTGCACGCGGCCGACGTGGCCGGGGCAATGGGCTTCGGCGATGAGATCGACCGGGGGCCGGGCCGGCACGGCATCAGCAACGCCCTCTTCCTCTACCTGCGCGACCCCGACCAGCACCGCATCGAGCTGTTCACGACGCACTACCAGTTCATCGATCTCGAAGACGAGCCGATCCGATGGGATGTCAGCAACCCGCGCCGAGCGCAGCTGTGGGGCATGCCCGCCTCGAACCGCTGGTTCTTCGAGGCCAGCGAGTTTCCGGGCGAGCCGGTGCACGAACCGACGCTCACGGCGACCCCTCCCACGCTCGAGGCCTACCTCGGACTGCATTGACGATCACAAGGAGACCCATGACCGCGCCGCACCCCCTCGACCCCGACCTGCGTGAGCGCCTGCTCGCGGCGCCCGTCGCCGGCCTGTCGGCCCAGCTGCGGGCCCGGGGCATCCAGGGCGTCTCGATCGAGGGGGTGCGACCGCTGCGCCCGGGCGCGCGCCTCGTCGGCGTCGCACGCACCCTGCGCTACCTGCCGTTGCGTGAAGACCTGTTCGTCAGCCACGGCGGCGGCTACAACGCGCAGAAGCGACTGTTCGATGAGGTCGGCGAGGGCGAGGTCATCGTCATCGAGGCGCGTGGCGACACTCGATCGGGCACTCTCGGCGACATCCTCGCCGCGCGGGCAGTTGCCCGCGGCGCGGCTGGCATCGTGACCGACGGCGGAGTGCGCGACCTCGAGGCGGTCGCCGGCATGGCGATTCCCGTGTTCGCGCTCGGCGGCCACCCCGCGGTGCTCGGACGCGTGCACGTTCCGTGGGAGTACGACGTGACGATCGCGTGCGGCGGGGCGACCGTGCAGCCGGGCGACATCATCGCGGGCGACGCCGACGGCGTGATCATCATTCCGCGGTCTCTCGTCGAGGAGGTCGTCACGGCGGCGCTCGCCCAGGAGGCGGAAGACGCCTGGGTGGCGGCACGCGTAGCGGAAGGGCATCCGCTGCACGGCCTCTTTCCCATGAACGCCGACTGGCGCAGCCGCTACGAGGCCGAGCGCGGCACCCCCGAGAAAGGTTGACACCGGATGCTCTCGCCCGACCTCATCGACGCCCTCGGCGCCGAGCTGGCCGAAGCCACCCGCACGCGCACGACGCTGCCGCGCATCACCGCTCGCTACCCCCAGGCTGAAGTGGAAGACTCCTACGCCATCCAGCGTGCGTGGCGCGACCAGCGGCTCGCCGCGGGGCACCGCATTGTGGGGCGCAAGATCGGGCTCACGTCGCGGGCGATGCAACTCGCGACCGGCATCACCGAGCCCGACTACGGGGTGATGTTCGACGACACCGTGTGGCACGACGGCGACGAGATTCCGACCGAGCGATTCGCGAACACGCGAATCGAGGTCGAGCTCGCCTTCCTGCTCAAGCAGCCGCTCGCTGGCGAGGGCCTCACGATCGACGACGTGCTCGACGCGACCGAGCATGTGACACCCGCGCTCGAGCTGCTCGACTCGCACTTCGAGCTCGAGGGCCGCACGATCGTCGACACGATCAGCGACAACGCAGCCTACGGCGGGCTCATCCTCGGTGGGCGTCCGGTCGGCCCGCGCGAGGTCGATCTGCGCTGGATCGCGGCGATGCTGAGCCGCAATGGCGAGATCGAGGAGACGGGGGTGGCCGCGGGTGTGCTCGGGCATCCCGCTCTCGGCGTCGCCTGGCTTGCCGCGAAGCTCGGCCAGCACGGCGACCGCCTCGAGGCGGGCGAGTACATCCTGGCCGGATCGTTCACTCGCCCGGTCTGGTACGCGGCGGGCGACACGGCGGTTGCCGACTACCGAGAGCTAGGGACGATCTCGTGCCGCTTCGTCTAGCCCCGACCCTGCGCGACCGCCTGGCCGCGACCGACCGCCCGCTCGCGGGCATGTGGCTGTGCACGGGAAGCCCGCTCGTGGCGGAGATCGTGGCGGGCGGTGAGCCCGACTGGGTGCTCATCGACATGGAGCACTCGCCGCTCACGCTCGAGTCGGTGCTGGCGCAGCTGCAGGCGATCGCGCCGTACGCGACGACCCCTGTCGTGCGCGTGCCGGCGAACGACCCTGTCACGCTCAAGCAGGTGCTCGATCTGGGAGCCCAGACGGTTCTCGTGCCGATGGTGTCGAGCGCCGAGGAGGCGCGGGCGGCCGTCGCGGCCGTGCGCTATCCGCCGCGGGGCATCCGCGGGGTCGGTTCGGCGCTCGCCCGTTCGGCGCGCTGGAATCGCGTCGAGGGCTACCTCGCCGACGCCGACCAGTACACCTCAGTGTTCGTGCAGATCGAGACGGTCGCCGGCGTCGAGGCCGCGGCCGAGATCGCGGCGGTCGACGGCGTCGACGGCGTGTTCGTGGGCCCGAGCGACCTCGCGGCCTCGATGGGGCTGCTGGGCCAGCAGTCGCACCCCGACGTGGTCGCCGCCGTGCATCGGGCACTTCGGGCGGTACAGGATGCGGGCAACTCGGTGGGAGTCAACGCTTTTGATCCCGCTCTCGCTCGAAAGTACACCGCCGCCGGCGCTCGTTTTGTGCTGGTCGCTGCCGACGTTGCCGTGCTTGCCCGCGCGTCGGAAGCGGTCTCCGCGGAGTGGGCGGGCAGTGCCGCGGCGACACAAGAGTCGTACTGATCGGGCCCGATGCCGTGATTGACTCGGCATCATGTATCGTTTGTCGATAGATATCGCCCGACAATCGATAGGACACCGATGCACCGGCTCACCATCGTCTCGCTCAAGTCGCTCATCGCCGTGCTGCTGGCGCTACTGCTGATCTGTCAGACGATTGTCGTGCCGACGATCGCCGCGAGCATGGCCGCGATGCTGCCGCCACTCGCCTGGCTGCAATGGCCGGGAGTCATCGCCGCCACGATCTTCGTGCTCTGCCTGCAAGTGACGCTCGTCTGCGTCTGGCGCATGCTCTCGCTCGTGCGCGAAGGCATCATCTTCAATACGAAGGCGTTCCGTTACGTCGACGTCATTCTTGGCTCGATCATCGTCGCCACCGTCATCGTGCTCGGATCACTCATCACGATCTCGTACGCCCAGGCTGGCTCGCCCTCGATCGCGCTGCTCGGCGTGCTCGGCATCATCGTCGGCAGCATGCTCGCCCTGCTCGTCGTCGTGCTGCGGGGCCTGCTGCGCAAAGCCGCGCAACTCGAGAGCGACTTGGCCGAGGTGGTCTGATGCCCATCATCATCAACATCGACGTGCTGCTCGCGCAGAAGAAGATGTCGGTCGGCGACTTCGCTGCCGCGATCGACATCACGCCGGCCAACGTCGCAGTGCTCAAGAACGGCCGCGCGAAAGCCGTGCGCTTCTCGACACTCGACGCGATCTGCCGCGTACTCGAGTGCCAGCCGGGCGACGTGCTCGTCTGGGTGCCCGAGGGCGACGATCGCGCGCCCCTCGGCGAGCGCGGCGACGATGGGCAGGAGGGCACGGCATGACCACAACCACCGAACACTGGAGCCACTCCGCGATCGCGCAACTGCGCGACACCACGCTGTGCCCGGTCTGCACCGAGGGCCGGCTCGCCAATGGGCGCTGCCCCCAGTGTGGCGCGAACCTCGCGGGGCGAGCGGGCGCCCACGTCTGGGCCGCTTCGTCGCGGGCAGAGCTCGCGATCAACTCGCTGCGCATTGAGCTCGAGCGCGTGCCCCGAGCGACAGAGACGTCTGTCGCACGAGCAGCGCGAGCCGCCGACAGTGCGCCGAGCGCCGCGGCGGAAGCGAGCGCACCGGTCGACGCACTGGCACCGGCAACGGCACCGGCACCGGCAACGGCGCCGGCGAGCGCCGTAGC
>SXGT01651349.1_pt1 | contig 23940 bp, 23 predicted proteins | sample 3176221 | NCBI WGS metagenome assembly SXGT01 (sample SAMN11356862, study PRJNA531348) | freshwater metagenome | isolation source: freshwater sample F1-120 | place: China: Fuxian Lake, Yuxi | collected 2017-12-25
CCTCGGTGTCCATCGCCATCAGGTTGCGGAACATCATCGAGGTCGGCGACAGGAACACCTCGCCGAGCGACACCGTCGGGAACACCACCGGCATGCCGCCGGCGGCGAGCACGCCGCGCTTCACCGACTCGATCAGCTCGGGGAAATGGCGGTGGCAGTTGTTGAAGCCGCTGCCGGTGTCGGCGATGCCGACGACGGGCTTCGCCAGCATCTCGCCCGAGTAGCCCATCGACTTGGCGAACGAACGCCGCAGGTACAGCGAGAAGCCGGCGTCGCCGTAGTTGGTGAGGCCCCTCGCGAGTCCTTGGGCGAGCGAACCTTTCTCCAGACCTTTCGGCGGGACTTTTTCGCTCATGACGCGATGGTGTTGCGCAGCACGCCGATGCCCTGGATCTCGGTCTCCATGACGTCGCCGGGCTTCATGAACTCCGGCGGCGTGCGCGAATGGCCGACGCCCGACGGCGTGCCGGTGGCGATTGCGTCGCCCGGCTCGAGCGTCAGGCCGAGCGACAGCTCGGCGATGATGCGCGGCAGCTTGAAGTACATCTGCGCGGTGGTGGCCGACTGCTTGACGACGCCGTTGACGCGGCACTCGACGCGCAGGTTGGTGTGATCGATTTCGTCGGCGGTGACGATCCACGGCCCCATCGGGCAGGAGCCGTCGAAGCTCTTGCCCTTGAACCACTGCTGGCCGTGCCGGCGCTGGATGTCGCGCCACGACACGTCGTTGATCACGGTGTAGCCGAAGACGTGCTGCATCGCGTCGGCCGCGCTGATGTCGCGGCCGCCCGTGCCGATGATCACGCCGAGCTCGACCTCCCAGTCGAGCGTCGTCGAGATGCCGCCGAACCACGGGATCGGGTCGCAGGGGCCGTTCACCGCGGTCGGCGCCTTGGTGAAGAACGTGGGGAACGCCGGCATCTCCTTCACGTGGGGCCGCGCCGCGCGGCCTTCCTCGAAGTGCTCGACGTAGTTCCAGCCGACGCAGAACACGTTCTTGCGCGGCCGCGGCACCGGCGCGAGCAGGCGGACGGAGGACAGCGGCACGCCGCCGCCGGGATCGGCAGGCAGCTTGCCCGAGGCGATGAGGGTGATCATGTCGGGGGCGTCGATCGCGGCGATGCGCGAACCATCCTTGCTGACGATGCCGACGCGCGCCGGGCCGCCGGACTTCTCGGTAAACGTGGCGAGTTTCACTTGTGCTCCTGCAGCAGGGGCGCCGGCGAAGGGCGGCGCGGGGGATCGGAGTTTAGCGCGGATGGGCGCGGCGAAATCCCGCGGTCCCCGGTCTAGAATAGCCGCCATGCCCGCCCTCCCGGAGCAGTCGCCCGCGATCCACCTTCAGCGCGCCCACCTCGGCGGGGGTGTCGCCGGCGTCATCGCGCTGGTGCTCTCGCTGGCCGCGCTGCTCGACCTGTTCGACGCCCGCGTTGCGGCCGAAGGCTGCATCGCGCTGGCCGTGATGGTCGCGGTGTTCTACTGGCTGCTGCGTTCCGGGCGCAACCTCAGGTCCGCCGACCCGAGCCTGGCGATGCCGCAGATCGCGGCCTTGTACGTGCTGCTCGGCTACCTCACCTTCCGCACCGGCGACACGCCCGCCGCGCTGTCGGTGCTGTATCTCGTGGTGACGCTGTACGGCGTGCTGCGGCTCGACGCCCAGCGCCTGGTCGTGGTGGCGACGATCGCGCTGGTGCTGCACGGCGTGGCGATCTTCATGCTCGTCGACACCGGCGCGAAGATGGACATGGCGGCCACCTGGACGCAGTTCGGCGCACTGGTGCTGGGCATGCTCTGGTCGGCGTGGGCCGCGACCTCCGTAACCCGGCTGCGCAACAGCATCGCCGAGGCCCACGGCAAGCTGCACCAGGCCGCCGGGCAGTCGCAGGAAAGGGCGAGCCGCGACGAACTCACCGGCGCGTACCTCCGGCGCCACCTCTCCGAGTCGCTGGAGCGCGAAGCCTCGCGCGCCAGCCGCACCGGCAACCTGCTGTGCGTGGCGCGCGTCGACCTCGACCGGCTGCGCGCGGTGAACGAACTGGTCGGCGTCGCCGCCGGCGACAGCGTGCTGAAGCGCTTCGTCGAGGTGGCCCACCGGGTGGCGCGCGATGTCGACACCTTCGGACGCTGGGGCGGCAAGGAGTTCCTGCTGGTCATGCCGGATACCGGCTACTCGAAGGCCATCATCGGCGCCGAGCGGCTGCGCGCCGCGGTCGAGAAGGAAGCCTTCCCCGAAACCAGAGGCGACTGGAACGTCACCTGCACCGTGGGTCTCGCGCAGTACCGCAAGGGCGAGGACCTCGCGCTGGTGCTGGCCCGCGCCGAAGCCGCGCTGAACTACGCCAAGGCCGCGGGACGCAACCGCGTCATCGCCTTCGACGAGGATGGCAAGCCGGTTGCCGCTGAATCCCGGTAAGCCCTAGCGCGGGCCCGCGATCGCGGCATTCACCTTCGGCATCACCTGCTCGGCCATGAGCTGCATCGAGCGCTTGCCGAGCGCCGCATCCTTCCAGTCCATGCAGGCGTAGTACAGCGTGCCGAAGTCGCCGGTCTGCTCGCGGAAGTCGAGGATCTGGTCGACGACGCTGTCCACCGAGCCGGCGATCACCAGCCTGTTGGTCACGTACTCCGGCGTGATCTCGCTATCGGGCTGCGCCTGGTCGTGCTTGAACAGGTTGCCGCGCCCGCCGAAGCCGACGAGCTTGCGCACCAGCGACGTGAAGTAATGCCGGTACGGGCCTTCGGGACCGCGCCCGTAGCGCTCGGCGACCTTGTCGTCGTCTGCAACGAAGATGGATTTCGCGACGCGCCAGTCGGCCGGCGAGGCTTGCGCGCCCACGGCCTTGCGGCCCTCGACATACCTCGGCCAGTGGCTCGCCACCCATTGCGGCAGCAGGAAGTTCGCCGAGATCGGCATCCAGCCGCGCTTCGCCGCCTCTGTGACGCCCTTCGAGTGCGGCGCGACGGCGGTGACCACGATCGGCGGATGCGGCCTCTGGTAGGGCTTGAGGATGGTGCCCTGGCCGATCTCCGCGATCATGGTGCGGGCGGTGGAGACATTGAAGTATTCGCCCTTCAGGTCGTAGGGGCCGTCGCGCTTCCAGATCTCGAGGACCATGTTGATGGATTCCAGGAAGATCGCGTTGCGGTCCTTCTGGAAGTTGCCGAACACCTCGGCGTCCGACATCAGGCCGCCCGGGCTGATGCCCATGAGGAAGCGGCCCTTCAGGATATGGTCGAGCATCGCCACCTGCGCGGCCACCGCCGCGGGGTGCGTGTTCGGCATGTTGATGGTGCCGCTGCCGAGGACGATGTCCTTCGTCTCGTGCGCCACGCTGGCGAGGAACATCAGGCACGAAGTGATGTTCTCCGCGAGGTCGGTGACGTGCTCGCCCACCAGCGCCTCGCAGTAGCCGAGCCGGTCGGCAAGGAGGATGGCCTCGCGGTCCTCGGCGAGCGTTTCCCACGCATTCCGCCCCTGCGGATGCAGCGGCATCATGAACATGCCGAGTTTCACTGAGGGAGTCTCCTTACCAGGCGGCGGGCGAAGTGCCCAGCGGTTCCGCCGGCCGCGCATAGTAACCGGGCGTCTCCGACAACCGGAGCGCAGGCTTGAGGTACCGAAGCCTGCCGAATGGTCCCATGGTCTCCGTGAACAGCGCGGCAAGTTCTTCCTGCGCCAGTTCCGTCGCGCCGGCCGCGGCATCCACCGCGCCGAGGCCCTTGAGCCAGTGCGCGACCTGTGCGAGCGACACCTTCACCAGCCACGAGCCGCCCTCCGTCGCACGCTTCTCGAGAGCGCGCGCGACGCCGAGCGCGACGAGATAGCCGCCGAGGTAGTCGAGCGCCTGCACCGGCAGGTTTGTCGGAGCCGCAAGCGATCCCTGCGTCGCCGCCATGCCGGTCACGTTCTGCACGATGGAGTCGAAGCCGCGCCGCCCTCCCCAGGGCCCCGTGTCGCCATACGCAGAGAGCTGCACGCAGACGATGCCCGGGCGCAATGCCGCAAGCGCATCCGCGCCAAAGCCGCGCGCCGCCAGCGTGCCCGGGCGATAGCCCTGGCTGAACACATCCGCGCCGCGAACGAGCCCGCGCAACGTTTCAACGCCCGAAGGATCGCGCAGGTCGAGGAAGGCGCAGCGCTTGCCGTGCCCGGTGTCCATCAGCAGCTCGGACTGGTAGGGAAGGTGCGGCGCGGTCACGTGCATCACGTCCGCGCCCTGCTCCGCGAGCATGCGGGCGCCGGTCGGCCCGGCGAGCACGCGAGTGAGATCCAGCATGCGGATGCCGGCCAACGGTCGCTCGCCAGCCGGCAGCGGCTCCGGCGGCGCCTCGCCGATCTTCACGATCTCGAGGAGCGGCAGCGCCGCGATCACCGCCGCGTGCGGATGCGCCGCCCACTCCTGCGGCGAGCGCGTCATTCCGCCGACGCAACCGGCGGCCGCGATCGCCTCCTCGAACTCCAGCCCGTCGCGGCGCGCGATCGCCGCCGCGAGCAGCGCCTTGTCCTCGGCATCGACCCCCACGACGCGCAACGCGCCCCTGCGATGGTGCTCGTGGTTGGTGTGCAGGAAGAAGTGCCGGCCGTCGCGCGTGGCGTAGTGCCCGGTGAGCGGATCCCAGCTGATCGGCTTCTCGCCGTTGCGCCGCACATAGATGTTGCTGCGCAACGATGCGGCGGCGGCACGGACATCGACAGCGACGGCCTGTGTCCGGCCGGTGCGCAACTTCCACAGGTCGGAGAACGCGAAGCCGAGCGCACCGAGAACCGCCGCCCCGGCCGTGCCGATGCGGAACGGCGTCTGGAAGACCGGGTCGGCGCCGGTCAGTGCCAGTTCATCGCCTGTCCGCGGAGCGCGGCCGGCGCTGCGCAGCACTTCCAGCGCGAGGGACTTCGCGTCGTCCATCTAACCCCAGATGGCCTTTGCCGCCTCCACGCAAAGCCTCAGCTTCGCGCGCTCGTCGGCCTCGGTGACGGGGTTGCCGCCCATGGTGCTGGCAAAGCCGCACTGCGGGCTGATCGCGCACTGCGACGGGTCGATGTACTTCGCCGCATCGTCCGCGCGGCGCTTCAGCGCGTCGATGGATTCCAGCTGCGGCACCTTGGAGCTCACCATGCCCAGCACCACGCCCTTGTTCTTCGGCATCATCGCAAGCGGCGCGAAGTCGCCGGCACGCGGCGTGTCGAACTCCAGCAGGAAGTGGTTCACGTCGGCGCGGTTGAAGAGCCGTTCGGCGATCGACGTGTAGCCGCCCTCGGACAGGTACATGCCCTTGTAGTTGCCGCGGCACATGTGCACGCCGACCACCATGTCGGCCGGCTTGCCCTTCACCGCCTCGTTGATCGCGTCGACGTACAGGTCGACCAGCTCGTCGGGATTGCCGCCGGCCGCGCGCACCTTCGCCTGCGCGGCCGGGTCGCACAGCATGGCGAGCGCCACCTCGTCGAGCTGCACGTAGCGGCAGCCCGCCTTGTAGAGATCGCCGATCTCGCCCTGGTAAACCTTGCCGAGGTCGCGGAAGAACTCGCGCGGGTCGGTGTACGCCGACTTCGCCCCCCAGTCGGTGAAGCGGTACAGGTGCATGGTGGAGGGCGCCGGCATGGTGATCTTCTGCGTCAGCCCGGTCAGCTTCGACGCGAACGCGTACTCGTCCAGCGTGATCGGCTCGCTGCGGCCGACCTTCGCCTCGGCGTACGGCGCGGTGAAGTCGGTCTCGTGGCCGTGCTCGTCGTGGAACTTGAACGCCGCTTCCCTGACCACCAGTCCGCGCGTCAGCCGCACGAACTTCTCCCAGTACGAGATGCGCCGGAACTCGCCGTCGGTCACCACCTGCAGCCCGCACTCCTCCTGCAGCTTGACCACGTCGCGGATGGCCGCGTCTTGTGCGGCGCGGAAGGCGTCATCGGTGATTTCCTTCGCGGCATGGGCGCGGAATGCCCGCCGCAGGCTCTGCGGGCGCAGCAGGCTGCCGATGTGGTCGGCGCGGAAGGGGGGACGTCCGTTGGCTTGGATCGGCATGTCGAATCTCCGTGGCGCGGCTGGCGCTTCGTTTCTATAAGCTTATAGAATACACCGCCATGCCGCGACGCGCAGCCCGAGCTCCTGACGCCCCCAAGCGCCGCGCCGCCGAGATCCGCGCGGCGGCGGCCAAGGTGTTCGCGGAGCGGGGCTACCACAACGCCACCACCCAGGACATCGCCGACGTCCTCGGCATCCGGCAGGCGAGCCTGTACTACTACATCCCCACCAAGGAAGCGGCGCTCGAGGACGTGTGCATGGACGGCGCCGAGGGCTACGTGACCCGCGCGACGGCGATCCAGCGCAGCCCCGGCGACGCGGCGCACAAGCTCGCGGCGCTGGTCCGCGAGCACCTCGAGCCGCTGCGCGACCGCGCGGACTTCGTGCGCGTGTTCCTGCGCGAGCGCCGCCACCTGCCGGACGCAAGCCGCCGCCGCATCGGCCGGCACGCGCGGCGCTACGAGCGCATCGTCGAGCAGGTGCTGAAGGAAGGCGTCCGGCGCGGCGAGTTCCGCCGCGGCCTCGACTGCCGCCTCGCGGCCCTCGCCGCGATCGGCATGTGCAATGCGTCGACCGCCTGGTACGGCAGGGAGCCCGGCGCGTCGCTGGAGCGCATCTGCGGCGCCTTCTCGCAGCTCCTGGTCGACGGCATCGCGCGGCCACGACCCGCCGCCACGCCACGGAGGCGCCGTGCGGGAAGCTGACGCCTGGTACCGCGAGCTGCGCGGCAAGACCGCGCCGCAGCTGATCGCCGAGCGCGCCCGGCGCGAACCCGGGACCGTCGCCTACCGCGCCAAGCACCTCGGCCTGTACCGCGAGCGCACCTGGCAGACCTACGCCGAACTCGTCGCGTGCGCCGCGCGGGGCCTCGAGGCGCTCGGACTCGCGCGCGGCGACCGCGTGGCGATCATGGGCGACGCCTGCGAGGAGTGGATCCTGTGCGACCTCGGCGCGCAGGCCGCGGGCGCGATCAGCTACGGCATCTACCCCACGGCCTCGGCGGCGGAGGTGGAGTACCAGATGAAGGACGGCGGCGCGGCGATCTTCGTCGCCGAGAACCAGGAGTACGTCGACAAGATCCTGCCGTACGCGGACGCGCTGCCCGGCCTGCGCTGGATCGTCGTCGTCGACGACTCGGCGATGTTCGCCTACGACCATCCCAAGCTGAAGAGCTTCGCGCAGCTGATGGAGCTCGGCGGCGACGCGGGCGTCGAATCGCTCGAGCAGCTGGCCGGCGCGCTCGACCCTTCGGCGGGCGCGTTCATCGTCTACACCTCCGGCACATCGGGCCCGCCCAAGGGCGCGCTGATCGCGCATGGCGCGCACCTCGCGGCGGCGGCGAACATCGTCGTGCACTACCCGGCGCTCGACGAGCACGGGCACCGCACCGTGGCCTACCTGCCGCTGTGCCACATCTTCGGGCGCGACATCGCCGTGTCGCTGCCGCTGCTGTCGCGCATGGTGCCGCACTTCGGCGAAGGACTGGACGACCTGCCGCAGACCTTCTTCGAGATCGCGCCGACGGTGCTGTTCACGGTGCCTCGCTACCTGCAGAAGTTCGCCTCGCAGGTGCTGGTGGGGATCGCCGGCACGTCGCGGGTGAAGCGCGCGGCCTACGAACTGGCGGTGCGCATCGGACGGCGCCATGTTCGCGCGCTGTGGGAGGGGCGGCGCGAAGCCGCCGTGCCGTACGCGGTGGCGCGCGGGATGGTGTTCAAGCCCCTGCTGGAGAAGCTCGGGCTCGACCGCCTGGAACTGCTGGTCTCGGGCGGCGCGCCGCTTCCCGACGACACCATGGCGATATGGCAGATCTGGGGCGTCAACACCATGCAGCTCTACGGCCAGACCGAGACCGCCGGCGGCATCATCACCGGTCAGCGCGGCTGGATGCCGCGCCCGGGCAGCGTGGGCGATGCCCCGCCCGGCTGTGAAGTGCGTCTCGCCGAGGGCGGCGACAACGCGGGCGAGATCCTGGTGCGCTGCCCGGACCTCTTCGAGGGCTACTGGGGACAGCCGGACGCGACGCGCGAAGTGAAGGACGCCGACGACTGGCTGCGCACGGGCGATGCCGGCGCATGGGTGGACGGCAACCTCAGGCTCGTCGACCGCGTGCGCGACTTCATCGTCACCTCGGGCGGCAAGACCATCTCGCCCTCGTACGTCGAGAACCTGCTGCGCGCCAGCCACTACGTCGCCGAGGTGATGGTGATCGGCCACGGCAGGAAGTACCTCACCGCGCTGGTCGAGATCGACTTCGACGCCGTATCGGACTGGGCGCGCAGCCGCAACATCGCCTATACGGGATTCACCAGCCTCGCGCTGCACGACGAGGTACGCGGGCTGGTCGCCGCCGAGATCGCCCGCACCAATGACCTGCTCGCCCGCGTCGAGCAGGTGAAGGACTTCCGCATCCTGCCGAAATCGCTCGACCCTGAAGAAGAGGGCGAGCCGGTGACGCCGACACGCAAGGTGAAGCGCGCGCTGATGGTCGCGCGCTTCCGCGAACTGGTGGACGCGATGTACGACGACCGCGAGGAGCGGCTGCTCTCTGCCGGCGCCGGCGACGTGCTGCACCCCCTGTAGACTGGACCACGATCTTCATCGGAGGAGGAAGAAAATGAAACGAACCCTGAAACTGGCGCTGTGCATTCCGGCGCTCGCGCTGCCCCTCGCGGCGGCGCAGGCGCAGGACGCCTACCTGATCGGCGTCTCGGGCGCGATGACCGGCCCGGTGGCGGCCGGCTACGCGCCGATCGTCGAGACCATGAAGGCGTACCTCGACCACGTCAACGCCAAGGGCGGCATCAACGGCAAGCCGGTGCGCCTGATCATCCTCGACGACCAGGCGCAGCCCTCGCGCGCGGCGACCAACGCGAAGAAGTTCGTCGACCAGGACAAGGTCCACCTGCTGGTGAACAACAGCCTGTCGTCAACCTACGCGCCGATGGTCGCGGAGTCCAAGCGCGCGAAGGTGCCCCTCTTCTACGCCGGCGGCGTGTGCCCGCCGGACACCTACCCCCCGGCCGACCCGCTGCAGTTCTGCTCCACGGCCTACAGCGCGAACCTCGATTCCGAGGCGATGCTCGACTTCATCAAGAGTTCGTCCAAGGCCCCGGTGCGGATCGGCTTCGCGGGCATGGCGATCCCGCTCGTGCGCACCGGCATCGAGCACGCGGAGAAGACCGCGGCGAAGCTCGGCTTCACCGCGATCGGCACGCAGTACACGCCCCCACCGGCGCCGGACTACACGCCGTTCGCCACCAAGCTGAAGGAAGGCAACCCGAACTGGGTGATGACCTGGTCGCCGTGGCTGTCGGAAGTGCGCACCTTCGAGTCGCTGCGCCGCATCGGCTGGGACGGCGAGTACATCGCGTGGGGGCACTTCCAGGCCGAGGAGGAACTCGAGCGCCTGAAGGACGGCCGCTTCTACGTCATCGGCACCAACGCCTTCCTCGAGGACAACCTGCCGATCCATGCCGAGATGCGGGCGGTCGCGCACCGCGCCGGGCTGAAGTACCCGAACTCCTACCTTGCGGAAGGCTACGTCGCGGGCATGGTGCTCGAGGCGGCCCTGGCGAAGACCGGCTGGCCCGCGACACCGGCCAAGGTCACCGCCGCGATGAGCAACCTGAAGGTCGACCTGCGCGGCCTGCGCGGCGGCCCGCTGGAGTGGACGAAGGACAACCACTTCCGCACCGCGCAGTATTACCGTGTCTGGCGCTGGGATCCGGCGCAGAACAAGGTGGTGCGCGTGCAGGACTGGAAGAAGATCGAGACGAAACGCTAGGCCTGCATTGCAGCTCGCCATCAACATCGCGGTACTGGCGTCGATCTATGCGCTGGTGAGCTGCGGGTACGTCCTGATCTACCGGGTCAGCCGGGTGCTGTCGCTCGCGCACGGCGAGCTGATGATGCTCGGCGCGTACGGGCTGTCCGTGACGGCGGCGATGTTCTCGGGGCACCCTCTCATCGCCATCGCCACCGCGTGCGCGCTGGCCGTCACCGTGGGCGTGCTGGTGTACGTGGCGCTGATGTGGCGCATGACCGGCGAATCGGTGCTCGCCGCGGTGCTGGCGACGATCGCGCTCGGCATCCTGCTGCGCGGCGGCATGATCCTCGCGTTCGGCACGCAGACGCGCCATCCGCTGCCGATGCTGGGCCTCGCCAACGCGTCGATCCCGATCGGCGAGACGGCGCGCATTTCAGGCGTGGGACTCGCCTTGATCCTCGCCACGGTAGCCTCGTACGGCCTGCTGTTCGCGTTCCTGCGCTTCTCGCGCTGGGGCATCCGCATGCGCGCCGCGGGCCAGAACCCGCTGCTCGCCGCGCAGCGCGGCATCGGGCTGCACGGCATCTACGCGCTCGCCTGGGGCCTCGCCACGTTCACCGGCGGCATGGCCGGCATGCTGCTGGCGGCAGACGCCGGGCTGGAAGGCACGATGGCGGTGCTCGGCCTGAAGGCGTTCCCCGCGGCGCTGGTCGGCGGGCTGGACAGCCTGCTCGGCGCGCTGGTCGGCTCGCTGGTGATCGCCGGCGTCGAGGTGCTGATGGTGCATCACGTCGATCCGCTGCTGTCTGACGTGGTGCCGTTCCTCGTGCTGCTTGCGATGCTGATCGTGCGCCCGTGGGGCCTCTTCGGCTCGCGCGAGGAGCTGGACCGGGTATGAGCACCCCACGCTCGAGCGGATATTTCAGGACATCGTATGCCCGCGACGTCGCGCTGCTCGACACGCGCACCCAGGCGATTTGCACGGTGGTGTTCGCGATCGCGTTCGTCGCCTACCCGTTCCTCGCCAGCCCGCTCGCGCTGGATGTCGCCAACCAGGCGCTGCTCGCCAGCATCGGCGCCGTCGCGCTGATGCTCCTCACCGGCTACGCGGGGCAGATCTCGCTCGGCCACGCGGGACTGCTCGCCGCCGGCGCGTTCACCACCGGGATCCTGTTCAAGGAGTTCGGCGCGCCGTTCTGGATCACGCTGCCGGCCTCGGCGATCGTCGGCGCCGCGCTGGGCCTCGCCTTCGGCCTGCCGAGCCTGCGGCTGCGCGGCCTCTATCTCGCCGTGTCGACGCTCGCGCTGCACTTCATCGTCATCCACTTCGGCAGCGAGTACGAGACCCGGCGCGGCCTGTCCACCGGCATCACCATGGACCCGCCCTCGCTCGCGGGATGGACGCTGACCGATGCCCGTGGCTGGTACTTCGTGCTGCTGGCCTTCGCCGCGGCGACCACCCTCTTCGCGCTGAACCTGTTGCGCTCGCGCACCGGCCGCGCGTGGCGCGCGATCCACGGCCGCGAGGCGGTGGCGGGCGCGCTGGGCATCAGCGTGCAGCGCGCGAAACTCTCGGCCTTCGTCGTCTCCTCGATGCTCACCGCGGTGGCGGGGTCGCTGTTCGCGTACTTCCGCGGCTTCGTCTCGGTGGAGGCGTTCTCGCTGTTCCTGTCGATCCAGTACGTCGCCATGGTGATCATCGGCGGCATGGGCTCGCTCCTCGGCGCGATCCTCGGCACGGTGTTCGTCACGCTGTTCCCGTATTCCATCGAATGGCTGATGGGCTCGCTCGGCCTCTCGGAGCGCCTGTCCTCGGTGGTGTTCGCTGTGAACTACTCGGCCTTCGGGCTGGTGATGATCCTGTTCCTCGTCTTCGAGCCGCAGGGCCTGGTCGGCATCTGGCGGCGCATCCAGGCCTGGTTCCTGCTCTGGCCGTTCCGCAAGAAGCCGTTGGAGGCCTCCAAGTGAACGCGGCGCCGGAGATCCTGCTTCGCCTCGACGGGGTCGAAGTGGTGTACCACCGCGTCATCACCGCCGTGCAGGGCGTTTCGCTCGACGTGCCCAAGGGCGGCATCGTCGCGCTGCTCGGCACCACCGGCGCCGGCAAGACGACCACGCTGCGCGCCATCTCGGGCTTCATCGGCCTGGACGACGCGCGTGTCACCGACGGCGCGATCGCCTATTGCGGCGCGCGCATCGACAACCTCCCGCCGCACCGGGTGACGCGCCTGGGCATCGCGCTGGTGCCGGAACGCAGCAAGGTGTTCGAGAACCTCACGGTGGCCGAGAACCTCGAGGCCGTGGTGCCGCGGCGCGGCGCCGACCGGCGCCGGCTCGGCGAGTCGATCTACGCGCTGTTCCCGGCGCTGGCGAAGCTGCGCGCGCGCGAGGCCGGCTACCTGTCGGGCGGCGAGCGGCAGATGCTCGCCATCGGCGCCGCGCTCGCCTGCGCGCCCGACCTGCTGCTGGTCGACGAGCTGTCGCAGGGCCTCGCGCCGGTGATCGTCGAGGAGCTCGCCGCGCGATTGGAGCGCGTGCGGGCGGAGCTCGGCACCACCATACTGCTGGTCGAGCAGAACGCGCGCATCGCGCTGGATATGGCCGACTATGCGTACGTGATGGAGAACGGCCGCATCGTGCTCGACGGCACGCCGGAGCGCCTGCGCGCGCACGCCGACATCCAGGAGTTCTACCTCGGCGCCGGCGCCGGCACGCGACGGCGCAGCTACCGCGACGTGAAGCAGTACCGCCGCAGCCGGCGCTGGTACGGATAGCGGCATGGCCGGAGACGCCGTTCTCGAACTATCCGACGTCTCGCTCGCCTTCGGCGGGCTGCAGGTGCTGGAGCACGTTTCCTTCGCCACGCGCCCGGGCGAGCTGCTCGCGCTGATCGGGCGGAACGGCGCCGGCAAGACCTCGGTGCTGAACTGCGCGAGCGGCGTGTACAAGCCCAGCGGGGGCCGCATCCGTTTCGCCGGGAAGGACGTGACGCACGAGCCCCCGCACCGCATCGCGCAACTCGGCCTCGCGCGGACCTTCCAGCACGGCGAGCTGTTCCCGCACATGACGGTGGTGGAGAACCTGCTGGTGGCGCGGCACGCGGGCATCCGCACCTCGCTCTTCGCCGAGGGCCTGTACCTGCCGCGCGTGCGCGAGGCGGAAGCCGCGGCGCGCCGCGCGGTGGAGGAGACGCTGGAGTTCGTCGAGCTGGAGCGATTCCGGCATGCGCACGTCGACGGGCTGCCGTTCGGCCTGCAGAAGATCGTCGGCTTCGCGCGCGCGCTGGCGATGCAGCCCCGGGTGATGCTGCTCGACGAGCCATCCGCCGGCCTTAACCGGGAGGAGCGCGAGGACCTCGCGCGCTATATCCTGCGCATCAAGCACGAGCTCGGCATCGCTATGGTCTGGGTCGAGCACGACATGCAGATGGTGGCCGACCTCGCGGACCGCCTCTTCGTGCTAGACCATGGCGTGCCGCTCGCCGAGGGCGCGCCTGAAGAAGTGCTGGCGGACCCGCGGGTCGTCGCGGCGTACCTCGGCACGACCACGGTGGACTGAACAGGAAAACGCGACCATGAACGCACCCACCGACGCAGCCGCGCTGGCGAACGCCACCGCGGCGAAGGCGAAGATCCTCGACTACTGCCGGCGCAAGGGCGCGCTGGCCGCGGGCGTCGCCGACCTGGAATCGATCAACCTGGTCGCGCCGCCGGGACACCGCCCCGCCGACATCCTGCCCAACGTGCGCTCGGTGATCTCGATCGGCGTCGGCGGGCAGACGCAGGGCGCGTGGACCGTGCCGAGCAAGGCGTTCGCCTATTTCGGCAGCACCGAGGGCCGCGGCTACTCGGTGGCCTACGGCTGTTCGTTCTACATCGAGTCCGCGTTCCGCGCGCGCTCGATCTATTGCCCGCCGGACATGGACCCCGACGGTGGCGGGCGCATTCCCCTGCAGAGCCTGAAGCTGCACGCGGAGCTCGCCGGCATCGGCGCTCGCTCGCTTGCGGGGGACATACTGCTGCACCCGGAGTTCGGCTACATGTACTACGCCTCGGTGTTCACCGAGCTTTGGCTGCCGCCGGACGAGCCGCTCGCCGAGAACCCCTGTCCCGCGCCCTCGTGCGTCGACATGCACCGCAAGACCGGGCAGACGCCGTGCATGAAGTTCTGCCCGGTGCAATGCCTATCGGGCGAGATCGACGACCAGGGCCGGCAGGTATCGATGCGCTACGAGATGTCGAAGTGCGCCGAGATGAGCCAGCAGTACGAGGCGGTGCCGCAGGTGCTTGCGGAGGCGATGGCCGCGCGCGACGCCGAGGCGCGCGAGCAGAAGCTGTTCGACCCGGACAATGCCCTGCTCTGGTACAAGATGTCGGTGGGCTCGGGCGGGCTGCTCGCGCAGTGCTTCGAGTGCATGCGCGTCTGCCCGATCGCGACGCGCGCGCCGCTCGCCGACCCGATCCGGCGGGCCAACGCCGCGGACGCAAAGAAGGACTGACGCCATGCCGCGCGGACTATCCTTCGAGCAGGTCGGCGTCACCGAGGCGATGATGGAGACCTGGGCCGACACGATCTGGCAGATGAGCAACAACGTCCAGGTCCGCCGCGGCGACCCGATCCGCGAGCGCCGCTTCGACGTCGTGGAGGCGAATCGCGCCGACCTCGGCATGAGCGACGCCCAGATCGCGGCGGCGATCGGCCTCACGCGCGACCAGGTGATGGTCATCCGCGGATTGACGGAGGCGCGGCGCTTCCGGCGCCGCAACTATTTCGAGCTCTACGAGCTCGGCCGCGGCAAGCGCTTCAACCCGGCACGGCACGTCGCGCTGGAAGACCGCAGCGGCTTCCGGCCCGAGGCGCTCGCGCTGCGGGCGTCGCTGAAGTTCGATCCGGCGCAGGTCCGCCGCTTCATCGCCGGGGGTTCCTGGGCGAACGACACGCTGCCGGCGTGGCTTGCTCGCTGCGCGAAGCTCCGGCCCGCCGGCCTCGCACTGCGCGGCCCGGCGGGAGACGCGAACTACGCGGACCTGCACGCGCGCGCCGAGCGCCTTGCCGAGGGGCTGCATGCGCTTGGGCTGGGCCGCGGCGACGTGGTCTCGGTGCAGCTGCCGAACATCGCGGAATTCCTCGTCTCGTACCTCGCGATCGCGCGCATCGGCGGCGTGATGTCGACGGTGCACATGCCGTACCGCGCGGCGGAGATCGCCACGCTGCTCGGCCACGCGCGCTCGCGGGCGCTGGTCTGCCTCAGCAGGACCAAGGACGCCGAACCCGCGGCGGCCGCGCTGGCGCTGAAGCCGCAACTGCCCGCGCTGGAACACGTGATCGCGCTCGGCGAGCCGGTGCCGGGCGCCTTGCGCTACGACGAGGTCGCGGCCGGCGGGGCGAAGCTTCCCGACGACCTCGCGCCGGTGCCGGGCGATCCTTTCCTGCTGCTCTTCACCTCGGGCACCAGCGCCAGCCCGAAGGCCGTGCCGCTCACCGCGCAGGCCACGCTCGGCAACGCGCGCATGAGTGCGCCCGAGCATGCGCTGACCGCGGAGGACGTCGTTTTGTCGGCCGCGCCTTTCTCGCACCTCTTCGGCCTGTACAGCTTCCACCTCGCGGCAAGCGTCGGCGCGGCGAACCTGCTGCTGCCGGTGTTCTCTCCGCCCGACTTCGCGAAGGCGATCGCGACCGGCCGCCCGACCGTGCTGTTCTCCGGCCCCGCGCACTTCGCCGCGATGCTGAAGATGGGCCTGATGGACTCGACCGACCTCTCCAGCGTCCGCCTGGTGATCTGCTCCGGAAGCGCGTGCCCGCCGGAACTCGCGCAAGCGGTCGCCGCGAAACTCCCCAACGGCCGCTTCTCGCAACTCTGGGGCATGACCGAGACGCAGGCGGGCCTCTACACGCGGCCCGGGGATGCGCTGGAGGTCGCGACGGTGTCGGCGGGACGGCCCAGTCCCGGCACCGAGGTGCGCATCGCGTCGCCCGATGGCGCCGCATTGCCCGCGGGCGAGGAAGGCGAGCTGCAGGTGCGCGGCAGCCTGCTGTTCCCCGGCTACTATGACAATGCCGAAGCCAATGCGAACGCGTTCACCGCCGATGGCTGGTTCCGCAGCGGCGACCTCGCGACGCAGGATGCCGCCGGCAACGTGCGCATCACCGGCCGCATCAAGGAAGTGATCAACCGCGGCGGCGTGAAGTACAACCCGCGCGACGTCGAGGACCTGCTGGACGCGCACCCGGAGGTGATGCAGTCGGCGATCGTGCCGATGCCCGACCCGGTGCTCGGCGAGAAGGCCTGCTGCTTCATCGTGCCCAAGGGCGCGACGCCGCCGACGCTGGAGGCCCTCTGCGCGTGGCTCACCGAGCGCGGCATCGCGAAGAACAAGCTGCCCGAGCGGCTCGAGGTCATCGCGGAGATGCCGCTCACGCCGACCCGCAAGATCATCAAGGGCCGGCTGGCCGAAAGGCTCAGGCCGGTTTGACTATTTTCCAGTAAGTGTCCTTGCGCCAGATCAGGCCATCCTTGAACTGGTACAGGTCGCAGCCCTGGTAGTCGAGCTTCGTGCCGTCCCCCGACCGGCCGGTGACGCGCCACTGCGTGACCGCGCGGTCGCCTTCGGCCAGCCACTCGTCGGTGCGCGCCCAGTGCATGTCGGGGATCGACTTGAAGCGGTCGGAGAGGAGCTTGCGGATCGCGGCCTTGCCGGTCAGCGTGGTGCCGACCGGTTCCGGGCCGCTGGCGAGCCAGAAGATGGCGTCCTCGTGGAACAGCGCCACGATGCGCTCGACGTCGCGGCTGTTGAAGGCCTGGCCGATGGAGGCGAGGAAATCACGGGTGACGGGCATGGGGTTCTCCTTTGGTTGGCGGCATTACGCAGCCCCGGGGCGGATCAGGCAAGCGCGAGAGTGAAATGGCGCGGATTGACAGCGCAACCCCGCCCCCCTACCCTCGGCGGCTCACCGGAGGAGTTCCCCATGAAGAAGATCGCCGCCCTTTCCCTCGCCGCCGCATTGGCCGCGCCTGCCCTCACCGTCGCTGCGCAGGAGGTCACGCTTCGGGTGGTCAGCGCCTTCCCGGAGAACAGCCTGTACGTGAAGCGCCTGGAGAGCTGGATCGAGCGCGTCAACGCCGAGGGCAAGGGCGTGCTGCAGTTGAACTTCATCGGCGGGCCGAAGGCGATCCCGACCTTCGAGATGGGCAAGGCGGTGCAGGGCGGCGTGGTCGACATCGGCATGTCGACGGGCGCGTTCTACACCAACGTGTTCCCGGAGTCCGACGCGCTCAAGCTCACCGAGATGTTCGTCGCCGAGCAGAGGAAGAACGGCGTCATCGCCTACGTCAACAAGGTGTGGAACGAGAAGGGCAACATGCAGTACCTCGGCCGCATCGTCGAGAACCAGCCCTTCCACCTGTACCTGAACAAGGAAGTCTCGAAGCCCGACCTCAAGGGCCTCAAGATCCGCATCACGCCGGTGTACCGCGATTTCTTCGGCGCGATGGGCGCGACGCTGATGCAGACCGCGCCCGGCGAGGTCTACACGGCGCTGGAGCGCGGCGTGGTCGACGGCTACGGCTGGCCGGTGGGCGGCATCTTCGACCTCAACTGGCATGAGAAGACGAAGTACCGCGTCGACCCCGGCTTCTACGACGCCGAGGTGTCGCTGGTGGCCAACCTGAAGAAGTGGAACGGCCTCTCGGCGAAACAGCGCGAATTCCTGCAGCAGCAGGTGATCAACATGGAGGGCCGCAACGACTTCTGGAAGGCCTATGGCGCCGAGGAGATCAAGCGCCAGGCCGCCGCCGGCATCAAGTCGATCAGCTTCGACGCCGCGACCACCGCCGCGTACCGCAAGCAGGCCTACGACGCGGGCTGGGCCGGCGTGATCAAGCTCTCGCCGCAGCACGGGCCGGCGATGCAGAAGCTGTTCACGAAGAAGAAGTAACTCTCCGTTGGAGCGGATCGACCGGCTCTGGGGGAAGGTCCTCGAAGCCTTCGCGCTCGCCGCCTCGGTGCTGATCGGCGTGATGACGCTGATGATCTGCGCCGACGTGCTGCTGAGGAACGTGCCGCTCATTCCCGGCGTGCAGGGCCTCGCGTGGTCGAACGAACTTTCCGAGACGGGCCTGTACGTCATCACCATGCTGGCCGCGCCGTGGCTGCTGCGCGAAGGCCGGCACATCCGCGTCGACATCCTGCTGCGCGCCATCCCCGACAAGGCGGCGTGGGCCTGCGAATGGGCATCGGACGTCGTCGCGCTGGCCTGCTGCGTCACCGTGGTGTTCTACGGCGCGCGGGCGACCTGGGAGAGCTACGCGCAGGGCTCGATGTCGATCAAGACGCTGGTGATGCCCGAGTGGTGGACCCAGGCACCGCTGCCGGTGGCGTTCGCGCTGCTGTCGATCGAAGTCCTCTTTCGCATGCGGCGTCTCGCGCTGGGACCGAAGGCGCCGCGTGAAGACGCGGTTTCGGCTTCCTGAATGAGCTGGCAGTTCGGCGCGTGGTTGTTGCTCGGCGGGTCGACGCTCCTGCTGTTCCTCGGCCTGCCCGTGGCGTTCACGTTCCTCGCCGTGAACATCGCCGGTGCGATGATCTGGATGGGCGGCGAGGCGGGGCTGGTGCAGTTGTCGCGCAACGCGGTTTCCTCCGTCGCGAGCTTCGCGCTGACGCCGATCCCGCTGTTCGTGCTGATGGGCGAAATACTCTTCCACACCGGCCTCGCGGTGAAGGTGATCGAGGGCATCGAGCGGCTGGTGCGCGAGGTGCCGGGGCGCCTCGCCGTGGTCGCCGTGGTCGCGGGCACGGTGTTCTCCGCGATCTCCGGTTCGACCATCGCCACCACCGCGATGCTCGGCAGCCTGATGGTGCCGGTGATGCTCGCGCGCGGTTATCACCCGACCATGGCCACCGGCCCGATCATGGCCATCGGCGCCGTCGACATGCTGATTCCGCCCTCCGCGCTGACGGTGCTGCTCGGCAGCCTGTCCGGGATCTCGATCTCCAAGCTGCTGATCGGCGGCGTGACGCCGGGACTGATCCTGTCGGTGATCTTCGTCGCCTGGATCATCGTGCGCGTCCGGATGGACCCGTCGCTCGCGCCGCCCGTCGCCGCCGAGCGCCACCGCGGCTGGGCGAAGTGGGGCCCGTTCCTGCAGTACGTGCTGCCGCTGGTGTCGATCTTCGGCCTGGTGGTGGCATCGATGTCCGCCGGATGGGCGACGCCCACCGAGTCGGCGGCGATCGGCGCCTTCGCCACCTTCCTGCTCGCGCTGTGTTACCGGGCAGTGACGCGCGCCAACACGCTGGCGGCGCTCAAGGGCACGATGGCGATCTCGGGGATGATCCTGTTCATCATCGTCGGCGCCACCACCTTCTCGCAGATCCTCAGCTTCTCCGGCGCCTCCAACGGCCTCGTCTCGGCGATCACCGGCCAGGGCCTGTCGCCGCTGGCGATCGTCGCCGCGATGATGCTGGTGCTGATCCTGCTCGGCGTGTTCGTCGACCAGGTGAGCATGATGCTGATCACGCTGCCGATCTTCATGCCGATCGTGCAGCAGCTTGGCGTCGACCAGGTGTGGTTCGGCGTGATGTTCCTGATCTGCATGCAGCTCGGGCTGCTGCTGCCGCCGCACGGCCTCCTGCTGATGACCATGAAGGGCGTGGCGCCGCCGCAGGTGACCATGGCGCACATCTACCGCGCGGTGGTGCCCTACGTCGCGATCAGCATCGTGGTGCTGGCACTGATCTTCTTCGTGCCGGGCGTGGCCACCTGGCTGCCGTCGAGGATCGGCTAGGATTCACCCATGCGCCATTACCCCATGATCCTCTGCTGCCTCGCCGCGCTCGTCGCCGCCGCGCCCACCCACGCCGCCGATGGCATCGAGTCGCGCCCGGTGCGCTTCGCCAAGGGCGCCTCCTCCGTGACGATCCAGGGCGCGTTGAAAGGCCGGCAGACCATCGACTACAAGTTGCGCGCCAGGGCCGGCCAGGCGATGCGGGTCGACCTGAAGACGCCCCACGACGCGCTCACCTTCAACGTGCTCCCGCCCGGCTCGAACGACGTCGCAATCCACATCGGCTCCACCAGCGGCAACGACTGGAGCGGCGCGCTGCCGGAGGATGGCGAGTACAAGGTGCGCGTCTACCTGGTGCGCAGCGCCGGGCGCCGCGGCGAGTCCGCGCCCTTCACGCTCACCATCGGCGTCAGCGGAGCGGCCGCCGGCGCCGGCCTGGGCAAGCCACCTGTGACAGACGAGAAGGTGAAGGGCACGCCGTTCCATGCCACGGGCGATGTCCCGTGCGCCGTCGGCGACGCCTCGGCCGCACTCAAACCCTGCCCCTTCGGCGTGATCCGGGGATCGGCCGGCAACGCCGAGGTGCACGTCACGCCCCCGGGCGGCCTGAAGCGCGTGCTGCGCTTCGCGGGCTCCCAGGTGACCTCCGAGGGCGCGCGGAGCGTGAAGGCATCGAAGTCCGGCGACGAGTGGTCGATCGAGGTGAACGACGTCGAGCGCTACCGCATCCCCGAAGCGGCAATCACGGGCGGGTGAGCGGCTCCGGCACCCACTCGAGAATCCCGCCGTCCGCCATCAGCGACAGGAACAGCTTCCCGTCAGCGAGGCGGTAGCCTCGCACATACCCGAGGTCGCGCACGAGCCGTTCGCCGAGCGTCGGCGGCGGGCAGGCCATCAGGGTCGCCGCGATCGGGCCGAGGCGCAGCGAGCCCGTGTGGTCTCCGGCCGATTGGGCAGTCCATGAGCCGGTCGCGCGATTGCAGTCGAGGCGCAGTGCCGCACGGCCATCGGCGTCGAAGCGCAACGTGTAGCGCGACGGATCGGTTATGGGCGTGGTGCCCTGCGCGTCGTCCATCGACTGGATCGCGGTGAGCCGCCACGCCGTTCCTGCCAGCGGCAGCTCAATCGGCACGGCGGCGCAGGCCGCGAGGCCGGCCAGGCACGCCACGAGCGCGCGCCTTCCCGTCAGGCGGCGGTCCGCCACTACTCCTTCATCAGCACAGCGGCGAGTTTGTCCCATTCCTCGACGCTCTCGCAGCGCTTGCCCTGCATCTCGCAGGTCAGCGGCTTCTGCGGCCCGACCACGCGACCCAGCGACGCGCGTCGGTCGCCCTCCAGCGTGAAGAGGCTGCGGCCCGAGAGCGCCGTGGTGCCGTTGGCCCGCGTGACCGTCATTTCGTCCAGCACGAGGCATTGCTTCAGCTTCGCGCTGTAGTGGCTGCGGTACGCCGATTTGCGCGCGCGGCCGTCCTCGAATGCCTTGCTTTCCGTGCCGTGTTCCTTCTGGAACCAGGCCTTGGCCTGCGTCGCGCACGCGGCTTCGCCGCCGGCGCCTTTCGCCGGTTGCGCCTGGGCGGACACCGCCACGAGAGACAGGATGAAAATGATGAGTGTGTGCATGAGTCGCTCCCTGTTGCTTACTTCCTGAACTCGCCGCTCGCCCAGAATGGCGCGCACAGGTCTAGTAGCGCCATCTGAGGCCCACCCTCGCAAAGCGGGCGCAGGCTGTCCCTGTAACTGCGCTGCAAGGCCTCGCGCTGCGCCGGCGACATCGGAGCAAAGACTCCGCAAGTGACCTCGCAGACATTGTCCACGAAGCAGTTGCCGCACATGCCACCGAAGTCCTTGGAGCAATCGCCGATAAAACTATCCTTGGTGGCGCTCGGAGTATTGCAGACCTGCGCCCGCCCGGCGTTAGGTCCGGGCACGGAGATGGGCTGCCCCGCGGGCGCCTTTGCAATGGCTTCCATCAGCGCGATCGTGGCAGCGCGGTTTTCCGGTTTGAGGAGGTCGGCGGCCATTGCGGTAACGGCCTTGGCCTCTTCCGGCGGCAGCGCGGGTGGCGCCGTGACTGCGGGCGGCGTCGTGACCGCGGGCGGCTGCGCTGCGACCGGGGCCGTCGACGCGCTGGCGACCACGGGGTCTCCGCATGCCGTCGTCACGGCCTTCGCCGGCGCCACGGCGCAGGCCGCGCGCCCGCCGTCGGTCAGCGGCACCGCGAAGCTCACCAGCGTCTCCGTCAGCACCGCCCCCTTCTCCATCCGCCCGGTCTTCTCCAGCGTGTCGTACGCCCCGCGCGCCACCTTCACGCCGGTGTCGCCGTTCGCGTCGGCCTTCGCGCACACCGTCAGCACCGGACGGTACCCGCCGCCCGCCACCGCCTCGAACCCGTAGGCCATGCGCACGTATTCGCTCTTCAGGTTCGCCGTGCCCACGCGCTTCGTGAGTTCGTCGCACGAGCCGGCCGCGGCCGGCGACAGGTCCGCCCCCACCCCCGAACGGATCGCGTCGTACTTCAGCACGATGTCCGAGGCCTGCGCCCGCCTCACGTAGCTCTGGTAGCCCACCGTGAGCGCGATCGTCCCCAGGATCGCGATCACCGCCACCACGAGCAGGATCTCGATCATCGTGAAACCCCTCGCCGCGCTTGCCTTCTTCATTTCGCTTCTCCCGTTTCAATCTTCTTCGAGCCATCCCACTCGAGCGTGACCCGCACGCCGCCGACATTGGAGACGAGGCGGTACTCGCGCGCGCGCCGCTCGTACTGCACCACGGCGGCGAGCGACGCGTTCGGCAAGGCCAGCGGAAGTTCCCCGCTAGTCTTGCGCTCGGCCTCGATCGCATCCCGCGCCATCACGATCGCAAGGTCAAGGTCGCGAGCCACCGCGGACGGCGCAGCCGGGGCGAGAATACGCCAGAGCAGGTAGCCGAGGACGGCGACCGCAGCCAGCCCGGCGACTATGCGGCCGGTGCCGGCGCGGGCCGATGCTCGCGGCGAGAGCCTGGCGCGGACCGCCGCGTCGGCGGCTGCCTTGCGCTCGGCGCCCGCAATCAGCATGTCGATATCGTCGGCTGGGAGTTTCGCCATTGAGAGATGCTTCCTGCGGTGCTAGCGCGCCTGCGCGCGGCGGATCTGCGCGATCAACGACGGCACGTCCAGCGGTTTCGTGAACATCGCGGCCATCATGCCGCTCGCGCGCAGCTCCGCTTCCCTGCCGCCGTGCTCCGGCTGCAACAGCACTGCCCCCGGCAATCGCGCCCAAGCCGTGTGCTGACGGAAGAGGCGCAGGCCTTCGGCGACGGCGGCGAAGTCGAGGCCATCCGGCACGTCGCCAAGAATGAAGGCGATGTCCTCGTCCTCATGCAGTTTGCGTTCCGCTTCGTCCGGCGAGCGGGCTGGAACCAGCCGGAAGCCCTCCCCCGCCAGGGCCTCCTCGAGCGCGGCGGCGACGCTGCCGTCCGACGACACGAGGAGCACGCCGAATCCCTGCGCGGCGTTCAGCGGGATCGAATCGAGGACCTCGCCGGCGAAATAGGTTCCGTAATGCCGCGCGAGTTCCGGCCAGAAGCCGGGCCCGACGACGTCGGCCACCTCGCGTACCGTGGTGTCGCCCGAGATCACGCGGAACGATCCCGACGCGGCGAGCGATTGCAGGCCGCCCTCGCGCAACGCCTCGAGCTTCGAGAGGTGCGACTCCCCGGCCGAGATGGCGTCGCGAAGCGGCTTGCCGACCTCGACGATGTCGACGATCGGCAACCGCCCGCGGTAGCCGGTGAAGTCGCAGGCGGCGCATCCCATCGCGCGGAACGCCGGCGCGTTGTGCGTCACCTCCCGGAATGCCTTCTCCTCCGGCGCGAGGGGTTCGGCCACCGGCCCCTTGCATTTCGCGCACAGGACGCGGCAAAGGCGCTGCGAGGCGACCATCGCCAGCGCGTCGGCAAGCACCGACGGCTGCACCCCCAGGTCGAGCAACCGCGGGATCGTCGTCATCGCGTCGTTGGTGTGCAGCGTCGTCAGCACGAGGTGGTGCAGGGCGGCCAGCGGCGTGGCCAAAAGCGACAGGGCGGCAACCGTTGCGGCCACGGTCAGAGGGCGGGCGTGGGGGGCATGGTCGGTCATCAGACAGTCGATCCTTTTCTTGAGGGAGCGGGCATCGCCCGCCATGGCGGTCGAGCTCCAGGGGAGGGCGGTATTTGCGGCGGGCTGGCTGGCCAGTCGCACGAGGGCATGGGCATAGGTCTGGCGGTCGACGCGCGAGACGGCGGCGGCATCGGTCGCCTCCTCGGTGCGGGCGACGAGCGCGGCGTGCAGCATCCAGACCAGCGGATTGAACCAGAACAGGGCCAGCGCCAGCCGCGACAGGACGAGG
>SXGT01165003.1_pt1 | contig 23918 bp, 19 predicted proteins | sample 3176221 | NCBI WGS metagenome assembly SXGT01 (sample SAMN11356862, study PRJNA531348) | freshwater metagenome | isolation source: freshwater sample F1-120 | place: China: Fuxian Lake, Yuxi | collected 2017-12-25
GCGCGTCGGGAGGGGGGACGGGCAGCTCCCCTGTCCCTCTGGAGGAGGGGCACGGGTTGACTGCCCTCTTCTGACACATCCGGCATCCCTAGTGCGGTTCGGACGGCGTGGCGGATGGCCGGCCAGGCACTGGATAGTGGGTCGATCAGTTCGTAGTGGCCGACCCCATCGAGGAGTTCCAGATGCACGTTCTGCCCGGTTTGGCGAGCCTGGTCAGCGTGGCGAACGGTGAGTTCGACCGGCACGTCCGTATCGGCGGTGCCGTGGATAACCCATTGGGTTTCCGTCACCTTGGTTCGGTGCGACGGGCACGCGAAGGCGTACCGATCCGGGTGGGTCTCGGATGTGCCGCCGAGGAACTCAGTGACGGCATCGTCGCTGAGGCCAAGCCTCGCTGCTTCGTAAAGATTGCAGATAGGTGCCAGCGCGACCACTGGCAAACGGATCGCATGCCTGGTGCCCATCCAGAGTGCGAGGTGCCCACCGGCCGAGTGCCCGACGATCACCGTCCGCGTCGGGTCGATGGGATGGCGGGCAGCGAGCGATAGTGCGAGCATCATGCCAGCCCGGATGTCATCGAACGTGCCGGGAAATCCTCCACCCGGTTCCCCGGCACGCCGGTATTCCAAATTGCATGTAGCGATGCCATTGTCGACAAGGGCCTGCGCGAGATGCCCGAGGTGTGACAGGTCGTATCGCGAACGCCAATAGCCACCGTGGAGGAGGATTGCCAGCGGTGACCGCTTGCCTTCGTCCGCCGGCAGGCGCACATCGGCGAACTGCGACGGTTCGTCGCCGTACTCCAGCCGGAACCCGTACGGCGGTGGGGTGCGGGACAGCACCGCGGCAGGATCACGAAGCGAAGCGTCGCTGGACCCGGTATCGGGATGCTGGGTACTGCCGGTTGTCATGCCACAACACCCCGTTCGTTCTCGAACACGAGGTGCGCGCCGGTTGACGCCAAGTCGTGCAGGATCTCGATCGCGTCCCATACATCCGCGTAGCGTGTGTAGAGGGCGACGGGTGAGAAGCGCACCGTCGTCGGTGGCCTGAAGTCCGGCACCACCCCTCGGGCCTTCAGCGCACGGGCGAGGCGCGCCCCGTCCGGGTGTTCGATTGCAATGTGCCCGCCCCGCCGTGCCGGTTCACGCGGTGTGCCAATCGAGAACCCAAGATCGGCGAGGCGCACGTCAACCAGATCCATCAGGTATCCCGTCAGGTCCAGCGAGACAGCACGGATGACATCGACTCCGGCTTGGGCAGTGATCGCAAGCGACCCGTGCAGCGCCGCGGCGCCAAGCACGGAGGGTGTCCCGATTTGCCATGCCCCGGCTGACATTGCGGGACTGAAGTCCGGTGACATGTCGAACTGCCGGTCCTTGGCGTAGCCCCACCACCCGGCGAGGGCGGGCGTCGTTCCGAAGTGCCGTTGATGAACGAAAAGCGCGCCGACGGACCCCGGACCACCATTCAGGTACTTGTAGGTGCACCACGTCGCCGCGTCGACCCCCCAGTCGTGCAGGCGGTGTGGCACCACGCCTGCCGAATGCGCGAGGTCGAACCCGATCAGGATGCCTCGTGCGTGGGCCTCTCGCGTAAGGCGTTCGATGTCAAACAATTGCCCACTTCGGTAGTTGACCGCACTGAACCACGCGAACGCGATGGCATCCGACATCGCGGCGATGATGTCATCTTCCTCGACGATGCGCCCATCGCGGCTCGGGACGGTCACGAGGTCGGTGGCTGGATCGTGACCGCGGAGGGCAATCTGGCTCTTCAGTCCGTAGAGGTCGGATGGAAAGTTCTGGTCATCGGCAAGGATGCGCCGGCGGTCTCCCTCGGGCCGGTAGAAGGTGGAAACAAGGGCATGCAGGTTGACCGTCGTGCTTCCGGTCACCACGACCTCGTCAGGGTGCGCGCCCACCAGGTCGGCCTGCTTGGCTCCGAGATCCTCGCCAAGCCAGAACCATGGCCGTTCACCTTGGGTCCACCCGTCAATCCCGTGTGTCTTCCATGATTGCACGGCAGCGAGGATTGCCTCCTCGGCATCATGGCTAAGCGGGCCGAGAGAGTTCCCATCCATGTAGATGGTGCCCGGGTTCAGGTGGAACCGCTCACGGAAGGCGCGTAGCGGGTTGGCGAGGTCGCGCGTGATCGCATCGGTCCTCGAGAACGGCAGTGGCGAGGTCATCACCAGAGGGTATCGCGCCCGGTCCGACTGCGAAGCGTCTGCAAAGTCCGCGTGGCGTCGCGTGGTGTGGTTCGGGTGGTTCGAGATTATGGGTTGCCCCTGGGTCCCCGAGGGAGATAGCCTGACAACTACGTTCGGCGTGCCGACGGGATCATCCCGGCGCGCAGGGAGATCGACCATGACGAGTGCGAAGGCATCTGCCCATACCTACCGGGTTGCCGTTATCGGTGCCGGCCGACCGCGTTCCCAGACCGGTGCCACCGGGTTTGGCATGTCGCACGCGCACGCCAAGGGGTATGCCGCCACCGGCCGGTGCCGCCTCGTTGCGGTTGCGGATGTCGTTGCCGACAACGCCACGGCCTTTGCCCATGAACATGGTGACGCCGGGACGGTAACCTTCACCGACTATCACGAGATGCTCGCGTCCGCGAAGCCGGAGGTCGTCTCGATCTGCACCTGGCCGCACTTGCACGCCGAAATGGTGATTGCGTGTGCCCAAGCGGGTGTACGCGCCATCCATTGCGAGAAGCCCATGGCGCCAACATGGGGTGAGGCGCGACGAATGGCCGAGGCCTGTGCGAAGTCGGGTACGCAACTCACCTTCAACCATCAGCGCCGGTTTGAAGCCCCGTACCGAACCGCCCGTAGTCTCGTCCGTGCCGGCGCGATTGGCGATCTCGTGCAGGTGGAACTCGCCTGCCCGAACCTCTTCGACTGGGGCACGCACTGGTTCGACATGCTCTTCTTCTACGTTGGCGAGACACCGGCATCGTGGGTGATTGCCCAGACGGACACGCAGACCCTGACCTCGGCCTTTGCGGTCAACATGGAAAACCAGGCTATCGCGCTTGTGGGCTTCGAGAGTGGCGTGCGCGGTTTCATGACGACGGGTGACACGGTTCCCGACGGCGCCCCGCGTGCAGATGGCACTCAGCCACGCCGCGAGGCCCTCGGGGCGATGCAACGTCTGGTTGGCACTGCCGGGGTTATCGAAGTCGGGGTGCGTGGGACGTATAACGCCAAAATCCGCATTCTCAACGGTGACGCCCCCGGGTGGCAGGAACCGCCACTTGCCGGTGCCGACCACTTCGAGGATGCCATCGGTGCCGGCGTGGCCGACCTGATTGCCTGCCTCGACAATGGCCATGAACCCGAACTGTCCGTGCACAAGGCAATCCGTGGCACCGAACTGATCTTCGCCAGTTACGAGTCAAGCCGGACCCATTCCCGCATCGCGTTGCCACTCACTGGGGTCGAAGGCAACCCCCTGCACGAGATCATTACCTCGCGTTGAACAAGAAGACGGCGTGGCCCTCGTGACAAGGGACACGCCGTCGGTGATCGTTGGGGCACTGCTGTGGCAAAGTTGGACATGACCCCAGACGAGTTCCGACGCCTTGGCCACCGAGTCATCGACTGGATTGCCGACTATCGGGAGACCATCGAATTGCGACCGGTGGCACCGCCGACGTCTCCGGGCGAGGTTCGGAAGGCATTTCCGGCGTCTCCGCCGGAGTTTGGCGAATCGCTTGACGGAATGTTGCACGATCTTGACCATGTGATCGCCCCAAACCTGGTGCACTGGCAGCACCCGCGGTTCTTTGGGTACTTCCCCGGCAACGCGTCCTTGGAAAGTGTTCTCGGGGATTTCCTGAGCAGCGGTCTTGGTGTGGTCGGACTGTCCTGGCAGGCTGCACCGGCACTGGCCGAAGTCGAGGAGGTCGTCACCGACTGGGTCCGCCAGGCGATTGGCCTGTCCGGTGCTTGGCAGGGTGTCATCCACGACACTGCGTCGACAGCGACCCTCGTGGCCCTGTTGTGCGCGCGTGAACGGTCAACGGGTTTTGGCCTTGCCCGTGGTGGCATGCAGGCCGAACCACAACCGCTGGTCGTGTATGCGTCGGCACAAGGCCACAGTTCGGTCGACAAGGCCGCCCTTCTGGCCGGGTTCGGTCGCGAGAACGTGCACCTCGTGCCGTGTGACGCGTCCCACGCGATGCTTCCGGATGCATTGGAAGTGGCGATGCGTGCGGACAGGGACGCGGGACGCGTGCCCTGCGCCGTCGTGGCGACGACTGGCACCACGGCGACCACGGCCTTCGATCCCATCGATGCGATCGTGGCAGTGGCGCGAACCCACGGGGCGTGGGTGCATGTGGATGGCGCGATGGCGGGTAGTGCCATGATCCTGCCCGAGTGCCGACCACTCTGGGAAGGTGTCGAGGGCGCAGATTCGGTCGTGTTGAACCCGCACAAGTGGCTTGGCGTGGTCTTTGATGCATCGCTCTTTTACGTGCGGGATGGCGAACACTTGGTCCGCGTTATGGGGACCAACCCCAGTTACCTCCAGAGCGCTGTGGACGGTGAGGTCCGCAACCTGCGCGACTGGGGGATACCGCTTGGCCGGCGTTTCCGCGCCCTGAAGCTGTGGGCCCTGCTGCGCGGTCAAGGTCTTGAGGCGTTGCGTTCGCGCTTGCGTCGCGACTTGGACAACGCCCAGTGGCTTGCCAGGCAGGTTGAGGCGACACCCGGTTGGCGGGTGGTCGTGCCGGTCCGCCTGCAAACGGTCTGCGTGAGGCATGAGCCGCCCGGAATGGGCGCCGAGGCCCTCGATGCCCATGCGCGGGCGTTATGCGACGCGATCAACCGGTCAGGTGTCGCCTATCTCACCGCGGCGAGTGTCAATGGTGAGTGGATTGCCCGGGTGAGCATCGGGGCCGAGACGACCGAACGCGAACACGTCGCCACCCTCTGGGATGCGATGCAGTCCGAAGCAGCACGGTTGCATCAACGTTAGGGTGCTTCGCCGGTCGCCATGAAAGTGAATGTCGACCCGGTGCCGGTTTCCTCGGCGCGATCGAAAATGAGCCGTGCGGTGGCGGCATCGAGAAATGCGGCGCCGACCGACTTGTACACCGATACGGCGCCCTCGGGTAACTGGCGACGTCCGGGAGACATGCCGTTGATGACGTTGCCGATCTCCCCGGCGATTCGCTCCGGATGGAAGCGACCCTCGTGCATGGGGATGAGCAGGTCGCCCGCCTCGGCAAGGGCGCCACTCCGGGTATCGAGGTAGACCTCCGCCCGGGAAATGAGATCGGTTCCGAGTTCGCGTGTCTCCGGCGTGAATGCCCCGACGGCGTTGACGTGCGCGCCCGGTCGGGCATTCTCGATGACCGGCACGGAACTCGTGGTGCAGCAGGCAATGATGTCGGCAGATGCGGTGATGTCTGATGAGGTTGCCGAGGCCTCCAGTCTGAAGTGGGCGGTGACCCACTTGGCGAAGGCTTCGGCCTTTTCAATCGTGCGTCCGGAGACGAAGACCCGGGACAGTGACCGCACTCGGGCGATCATCTCGACGTGTGCCCGCGCCTGCACGCCGGTGCCGAAGATGCCTAGGGTGTGCGCGTCCGGTCGGGCCAGATGGCGGGTTGCCACGGCGGAACCGGCCGCAGTCCGGGCCGCGGTGAGGGCAGTGCCGTCCATGACTGCGAGTGGCATTCCAGTTCCGTGATCGGAGAGCAGGTAGAGCGAAGCGACGGTTGGCAGGCCTCGCGCCGGGTTCCCCGGGAAGACCGACACAACCTTAGTGCCTGTGATGGCTGGGTCATGGATGGCGCACGGCATGGCCAGGATGACGCCGGCGACGCCTGGAGCGGTGACCGATGCGCGCAGTGGCGTATCCGTCGCACCCCGGGAATACGCGGCAAATGCGCCGGACACTGCCTCGATGACGGCATCGGGATCAAGCAACCCGAGGACATCATCCCTGCTTAGCAACCGTGTCATCAGTGAAATTCCCATGCCGATGGAACGGATGCGTCGCACCGGCGGGAGTGGGGGGCTTGTGCCGGCAAGGGGTTGGCAAGTGTCCGCAGGCACCGAATCATGGACTGTCGGGACTGGTGGCTTTGGTAAACTCGAAGGGTTCTGTCCCGAGCATCGTTGGGCCATTGTCTGTCGGGTTGGGGTGGGCAAGGTGAGATGCAGGGAGAGGACAGGAAACCAAGCCAGGGTAGCTCAGTGGCAGAGCAGGGGACTCATAAGCCCTTGGCCGGGAGTTCAACTCTCCCCCTTGGCACCAAATCGCGCAATGGAGGCCGAGGCGTACCGGATCACCCTGGAGGTTGAGCACCGCCTTGGCCGGCCATCATTCGAAGCACCCGATCGCTCCACCGACCTGAACGGCGTCTTTCCCCCGGGCCAGTGAAGTTGGCGAGCGGTTGGACAAGGACGGTTTCAAGGCAAATCAGTGGTTTGGAGACCACACTCATGCTTGGCGCGGTGGGCGAGTGCCCTGCCTCCTCGTCTCGGAAGTCCGGATTCGCAGGGCCGTCTGGAGCGCGTTCGCATGAGGAAGCGCGGTTTCGTCGAGCCTCCAAGCGACGGCCGCTGCGAGTGCGTCAAGCATCGTTGCCGAAGCAACACGCGATGCGAACTGACCGAAAGCGATAGCCGTACGAGGGCCGATCACTAGCAACTCGTGATCCGCAAGGGAGCCAGCAATGGATCCTGAGACTGCGGTCAGACACACGGTAGTCAATCCCCGGGCACGCCCGTCCTCCAACGCCTCGTTCACGTGTCTGGTGTTGCCGTGATACGAGACCGCAAACACGACATCACCCGGCTTCATCAGGAAGATCCGAGGCAGGATTACTCCCGGGTCGCTCGCAGCGTTGGCGCGGATGCCAAGGGTCATCAAACGGTAGGCGGATAGTTCGCAGAGTGCCATGGCAGCTCCGGTCCCCACGAAGAGGATTTCGTTTGCCCCGACGAGGGCGTCCACGACCCGTTCAATACTTTGCGGAATGTTGCGCATGGTGTCCGCGAGTGCTTCGATCTCCAGTTCGAATACCCGTGCGATCACGCTCTGCACGGAGACAGGCGCGTACTCGGTCCCACTGCCGATGACGGACGGAGCCACGAGGGATGACGGCAACCCGTACGCGGACCCGATCACGCGACCCAGGTCGAGGCTGAGTGCCTGAACGAATGATCGGAAACCTTCATACCCGATTGCCCGGGTGAACCGGTGTACCGCATTCGTTGAAACCCCGGCTCCAATCGCGACTTCCTTGATCGACTGGCCTCGAACCTGCCACGGATTGTCGGCCACGTAGGTGGCGCAGGCGCTCAGGGCCCCTCGCAACTCGGGTCGCGTTACCCGGATGCGGTCGAGCGTGCCCCAGGTTCCATCCCCAGGCACATCCCTCGTTGGGTCTGGATTGTCTGGGTCCGGTTGGTGTGCCTGCGACTTGGTCATCGGTCCAATGGTGCCGCGCTTCCTATCCTCTCTGCAGGTGAGTATCAATTGTTTTTGAGACTTGACAAAATTCATCACGGGGATACATTCATCCGCACACGGCAACATCTGCCTGGGGGACATCTTCGGACCAGTCATAACCTTTGTGACTGGGGAGACGTGTCGACCACGCGGGAGTTGGGTGGTCGGCATGGTGCCCTGATGGGCACGGCACGCGCAGTGAGCGGTGGAGCAAGGTCAATGCAGCATCAAGATGGGTCACGGGGTTCTCGGCGATGGGTTGTCCTCACATCCCTTGCCGGTTTGACGGGTGCGGTGATGGCAGCCTGTGGGTCGGATGCCCCGGCGGCACCAGTGCCACCTACCAAGGCTGCCGGGTCGGCGCCATCCCCTGCGAACACGGCGGTGCCCGCAGCCACGGCAAAGCCAGCGATTGCTCCGACGATGGAGCCTTCCAAGTCGAAGCCATCGGTAAAGATCACGTTCTGGCAGTACCAGGATGTGCCGTCGACCGAACTGTTTCAGAAGTACGTTGATGCCTTCAATGCCGAGGGACGTGGGTCTACGATCCAGCACGACCGGGTTGAGGGGGCGAAGAAGGCTCCAGCTGTTGCGGCCAACAGCATGCCGGACCTCGACCTGTCCAACCCGAACCATCCTGCGCAGTTTGCCGCCCTAAATGGTGGAATGGTGGCGTTGGATACATTCATTCGCAAGCAAGGACCTGACGGCATCCCACAGGCCGAATACCTTCCGGCACCGTGGGGCCTCTACACGTGGAAGCGCAAGCAGTACGGTATTCCGCTGCAAGCCGCCATCAAGAACTTCATCTACAACAAGGACGTCTTTGCGGAGGTCGGCATCGCGAAGTTGCCTACGACTTGGGATGACTTCGTCGGGGCAGGCAAGAAAGTAGTCCAGAAAGAGGGAACGGTGTGGAAGCGGTCGTTCCTCAACATGAACACAGACCTGAACCGTACGTGGCATGAATTCTCATATCGCAACAACACGAAGCGGGTGACCGACGACCTGACCAAGTCGCTCGTAAATAGCCCGGAGTCGATCCAGACCCTTCAATATCTCGTTGATCTCGCGCATGTCCATGGGCTTCAGCCAAAGCCTGAGGAGTATGCTCCCGAAACCGTGGACTTCACGACAGGCAGGTCCGCAGCGCACTGGGGTGGCTTCCAGAACGCAACGGCAATCCTCAAGGCCAACCCCGCGCTCAAACTCGGCACGCTGCTCATTCCATATGGCCCCACTCCGGCAAAGGTCACTGGCATCGCTGGCGAGTGCCTCTCAATGTGGGACAGCAGCAAGGATCGAGACGCAGCCTTCCAGTTCATCCGCTACATGTGCTACGACCGCAACCTGGCCTGGTGCAAGGACTACTTCATCGTCCCAGTACGAAAGGCTGACCTCCTGGACCCGTACTACCAGAGCGAACTGATGGCCCCGGTCGTGGAGACCCTGCAGAGTCACGTCTACCTCCGATGGATGTACGACCTCGGAAACACGTTCCCGCATGCAGCGAAGTTTGCGTCGGCGATCACGACCGCATGCAAGGAGGCCTACACGTTGCAGAAGTCGGTCAAACAAGCACTCGACGGCGCTGCCGATGCCCATAATGCCCTCCTGTCCCAGTACGGAAGCGAACTCAAGCAGTTCCTGGCGGATCAGGCATGAGCGCGGGTAGACCGTTGCGCGCCGGACTTATCGGTTGCGGAGGTGTAAGCCGTGAACACGCTGCAGGCGTCCACCAGGCACCGGGTGTCGACCTAGTCGCACTGGCAGACATCTATCAGCCAAACCTCGACGTGGCCGGGGCTGCCTATGGGGTAGACAGGAAGTACCTGGACTTCCGAGAGATGATCACGGCCGAGACGCTTGACATCGTACTGGTTTGCACGCAGGCGGACACTCACGCACCAGTGGTGATTGAGGCGTCTCGTTTGGGGATAAAGGGAATTCTGTGCGAGAAGCCAATCGGGGTGTCTCTCGAAGAAGCTGACCGGATGATCGACGCGTGCAACGAGCGAAGCGTGCGTCTCGCAATCAACCACCAGACGCGGATGATCCCGTCAACGGTGGCCGCCTCACGTGCCATCGCCTCCGGAGTGATTGGCGAACTACGAGGAGCATGGATGCTCGACAAGGGGGGGCGCCCGGCAGGCAACTCCCTGATGGAACTCTGTACTCACATGTTTGATCTTCTTCGGATCTACGCCGGAGTGCCGACGTGGGTTTCAGGGCACATGACCGTAGGGCCTCGCGCACAGGACTTGTCGAGCGCGTCGCCTCAGCGTGATGCGACGGTTGCCGACATAGCCTTCAGTCAAGACGCCTGGCCAACGGATCGAGATTGCGGGTTGGTAATTGGCGACCGTGCATCCGCGACCTTCGGGTTTGGCCCTGATGCGGAGCTCGGACACTCCGGATTTGATGCGCACCTTCACAGCTATTTTCAGCCAATCAAGTCAGCGTCTGGTCGCTTCTGGCATCCGAGCATCAAACTGCTAGGAACCGAGGGGGTCATGTTCCTCGGTGGCACGAGCAATCACGTGGACGTTTTCGTCCATCATGGACCGTGGGCGCCTCCCGGGGCGCTTGTCGAGATTGTCCCGACCGAGGCGGATCATAGGATATGCCGTTCACACAAGGTTGAGCGCGCGCCTTTTCACACGTCAATGGTCGACGAGCTCGTCCACGCAATCCTTGAGGGACGGGAGCATCGGAGCAGTGGGATTGACGGTCGTTGGGCATTGGAGATGATCATGGGAATGTTTGAGTCCCACAGGCATGGGGGAGCGCGGATGCCGCTGCCGCTTCAAGACCGGACCCATCCACTTGAGCGCTGGTTGAGGGAGACCGGCACGCCGATGCCGGAGAAGCCAATCGTCGGTTCGAAGCCACTGTCGTTGGAACGCGCCCGCTCGTGAACGGCACGGTGTTGCGCGTCGCCGTGGTCGGCCACACCAACCGTGGAAACTTCGGACACGCCATGGATACTGCGTTTGCCCGTGTCCCAGGCACGCGGATTGTCGCGATAGCCGATCCCGATGAGAAGGGGCGGAACGCGTCGCTTGTCCGCACGGGTGCCGGCAATGCGTACGCGGATTACGCCCTGATGCTGCGGCAAGAGCGACCAGATATCGTGGTGATCGGTCCCCGCTATTGCGATGCCCATGAGGAGCTGATCATCGAAGCAATCGGCAGTGGGGTCAGGGGCATCCTGTGCGAGAAGCCGCTTGCTCCCACCCTCGGTTCGATTGACCGCATCCATCGTGCTTGTCGTTCATCGGGAACAACCTTGCTGATGGCTCATCGAAGCAGGGAAAACCCATACATCCATTGGGCGCAAAGGGTGATCCAGGAGGAAATCGGGCCGCTGCGCGTCATGCGCGGGCATGGGAAGGCCGATCATCGCGTTGGCATGGAAGACACGGTGGTCCTTGGTCTCCACGTGTTCGACCAGATGGCATTCTTTGCCGGCACGCCCCAATGGTGCACCGGGCACGTGACCGTGGACGGGCGAGACATTCTTGCCTCAGATGTCCGTGATGGGCCAGAGGGAATCGGCAAGATTGCCGGAAACCAGGTGAACGCCTACTACGCCTTTGCGAACGGCGTCGTTGGACACTGGGAAAGCACCAAGGGCGACCGGCCAGGTTCATCGTGGTACGGGCTTGAGCTGCACGGTGAGCGTGGGATCATTGCACTTCGCAACTTGCCCGATGGCGAGGTGTATCGGTACCCGCACGGGCACTGGATGCCTGACCCTGAAGCCGGCGCTTGGGAACGGGTGACCATTGATGAGTGGGACCTCGATGAGAACGGAAATGTCCGGACGTCATCGCAAAGAACCGATGAAAGCAACCGACGTCACGCAACAGCCCTTCGTGACCTCCTTGTTCATGGGGGCACCAGGGACGATGTATCGACAGTCCGCGAAGCGCAGGTTGCCCTGGAGATGACGATGGGACCGGTAGTGTCCCACTTGAGCGGATGCCGCGTTGAGTTCCCCATGGACGTGAGGACAAATCCTTTCGACATGCTGCAAACCGGTTCCCAAGAATAGGGACGTCAATCAGTGACAGCGGTCCCGGTGTCCGCAGGACCAATGGGGAAAGCACTCAAGGGACCGACCCCATTAAGCTTGCCCGCAGCGTCTTGGCTTGCGATGCCAGGAGATGATCCGATGAAAGGTGAAACACGATGTCCGGCATGACCAGCCCGAGGCTCCTCGCCCACGTCGGCGTACGCGCAAGCAATCTTGAACGGTCGCTCCGCTTTTGGCGGGATGGGCTTGGACTGACGGTTGCCGAAGAAGTGGTTGGGAATTGCGACTTGACCGATGGCTTCACCAACTTCAGGGTCTTCCAGTACACGGGTGAAATCCGGGCCCCGCACGTCGGTGGCATGCAGGACTACTTGCACGTAGGAATAATCGTGAATGACCTCGCCGCGGCTGCTCAGAGGCTTCATCAGCTTGGCTTCACGATCTTTTGGGACGGTGTGGATGGTGGACGCCCGTATGACCCCGCAAATCCACCGACCCAATCGTTCAAGGTGGACGACCCGGACGGCATCGTGGTAGACGTGAGCGCCCGGCAGGATCAGTGGCCGGGAGTGAATGTGTCAGGAAGGTAGTGCTACCCATTCGTTCCACGGGTGGCGCCAGATGAAACCCCCGCTGGGCAACGACTTTCCGACAATGCGAAGGAGGGTGCAACCGCACCAGTCACAACGCAGGCGGTGCGCCTTGTCATTCAGGCTCCGGCATCGCAACCACTGCACCGTCGGCTGAAGACTGGTAGGCCGCATCGAGCACGTCGAGTACTCGAAGCGCAGCCCTGGCATCAACCTCCGGGGGCGAACCGTCGCGGATGCCCGACACGAAAGCCCGCGCAACATCGACCATCCACTCGGAGTTTCCGTACACCCCGGCAATGCTTGGGAGATCGAAGTTGCGGGTTTCTACCGCCCCAACCGCACGAGATGCAACAGACAGCACCTGCCCGAGCGAGGGCCAGTGAATGTCTCCGTCGGTGCCCCACACGCGTATCAGGTCACGGTTCTCGCCCGCGACGGAGTTCAGGTAGCCGGTCTGCAGGTTGCCTACCGCACCGTTACGAAATCTGATGTTGACAAAGGACACGTCATCCATCCGCGGGTCTGCACCCATGTATCCATGGACCGGCGCGCAGAGGGCCGATACGTGACTGACATCACCCATGATGGCGTGCAGTGCCTCGACGAAGTGCGCCCCTAACCAGTGCAGCATCCCACCCCCTTCGGTATCGGCCCGGTAGGCAAAGCCGCTAGGGTCGCGCCGTCCGGTCCCCGGCCCCACCTGACTAGTGACCATCGACGCGACCGCAGCCAAGGGTCGTCCGATCTCCCCCGATGTCACGATCCTGCGCATTTCCCTGACCGCAGGATGGAAACGCCACGGATAGTTGACGTGAACGTGCCTGCCAGTACGGGAAGCCGCGTCAACGACCGGACGCCATTCGGACGCGGTTCGGGCGGGCGTCTTCTCCACGAAGCAATGCACCCCGGCTTGGAGAAGCGTGAGGACGGCATCAGGGGTGTCCACCGCAGGGAGGGCAACGACAGCAAAATCCGGTGCTGTTTCCGAAATCAGGGCGTCCAGGCTGCGAAATCCCGGTACCGGCGGATCGAATGCGGTTTCCTGACGCAGCCTGGTTTCGTCCCCACCGTCATAAGCTGCGACCAGTCGAATGGCGGTTTGGTCGGCAAGATAGGCGAACGTTCCCAGAAGGCCGCGACGGTTGGCTGGATCACGAGACCCCATGTGGCCATGCTCAAGACCAACGGTGGCGTACTTGAGTTCAGAATATCCCGATTTCATCACGACAGACCCGCTTTTTTCAGTGGATATCAGTGTTGCGTTTGCAGCATATCTCGCGGCGCAAGTAGCGTGTGCCAGATTACCCGCAGTCACGCTGGATGCCGATGAAACTGCGGATACGATGCTTGCGCAAGGGTGCCAGTTGGGTGGTTCGAACATTCCGGCTGAGCTGAATTGGGAAAGGGTGCAAGCGCATGGGGCAACAGGCACGCGAGGCAGAGACTGCCAAAACCAGGCGAAGCCTTCTGGGATTTGGCCTCTGGGTGACCGGTGGAACCACTCTTCTCGGCTGTGGTCAGGACACCACGCCCGCTTCACAAAAACCAACAGGCGCTGCGCCCGGGGCTGTTCCATCCGCGACGATCGCTGCGCTGGCCCCGACCGCGGCCCCGACGGTCGCCGAGAAACCGGTGGCCGTTTCGAAGCCTGTCACCATCACCGTCTGGTTTCCAGCGACTGGCAACTACACCGAGTACCTCACCAACCAGACCGCACTCTTCCAGCAGTCGCAGGACAAGGTGAAGGTCACTGTCGAACCGTCCGCAGCAACGGACAAACTCCAGGCAAGCGTGGTTGCCGGGACACCGCCGAACCTGTGGCAGGCGAATTACATCCCGATGTTCCTGTGGCACTCCCAGGGGGCGCTGGAGTCGGTTGACCAATACCTCGACAAGCGTGGCAAGGCGGACTACTACGATTGGGCGCGCGACGGATCTACCGTTCAGGGAAAGTTGTTCCAATGGCCGTGGATGCTCAACCCGACCGGGGCGGTCATCAACCGGACGATCGCTGCCGACCGTGGCGCGTCGTCGCTGGTGCCGCAGCAGGGCGCGAAGTCGGATTGGACTTTCGAGCAATGGCGCAAGTTGCTGCAGGCTACCGCAACCATTGCCGGCGACGAGACGAAGGATGTGTATGGCACCGCGTTCATGGGCACCACAACGTGGTATTGGGAAATGATGTACCTGTGGGGGAACGGCGCCGAGATCTACAACAGTGACGAAACCAAGGTCATTGTCAATTCTCCCGAGGGAATTGCCGGTCTCGAGATGCTGCTTGATGTACAGACCAAGGACCGGGTTGGAGCGCCGGCGCCTGACGGACTCGATGCCACAAAGACGTTTGAACTCTTCTACACAAAGCGGGCAGTGCTCGTCGGAGGATCGAATGCCAACATTGGCGAAGTGGATCGGCGCATGAAGCAGGGGACGATCATTGCACCGTTTGATGCGGCGTTCATTCCCCCGCCCCATGCCCCCGGCAAGAAGGCTGCTGCATTCGTCGCAGTTCAGAGTTTCCTGGTCTTCAAGCAGTCCAGGGACCCCGACACGGCGGTTGGGGCAATGCAGTTCGGGTCGTTCCTCACGGACACTCCGGCGCAACAGGCGATAACCGGCATTGGCGAACTGCCCGTTCGGAAGTCTGCTGGGAACATCTACGCCAGTGACCCGAACCGGACGACCGGTTTTGCCGTGATCGAGAACGGACGTTCGATGGGCAGGTTCCCCGAGAATAGTGAGGTGCGGGTACTTTGGCAGGATGCAATCCGTGCGGTTTGGAAGCGCGAGAAGACGCCGAAGGATGCGCTGAATGATCTGGCCCGTCTCTCCGAACCAATCATGGCGAAGAACATTGCCAGAGGCGGTACGAGGTGATGGCTGACGAAGCCCACTCGGGCACTGACAACCGGACTGGTGGACGCCTACGTGCAGGTGTCATCGGTCTTGGGGTCGGCATCCACCATGCGCACGCCTTTCTGCACCACCGGGACGTCGACCTGGTGGCAATGTGCGATGTCCGTCCCGAGGCACATGTCATCGCATCGGCACGCTTGGGCATTCCACTGTCGTCCACCCGGTTCTATACCGATTACCGGGAAATGCTCAGCACCGAGGCGCTCGACCTTGTCGGCGTCGCAACACCGGATGCCCATCATGCCGGTCCGGTGATCGAGGCTGCGAGGTCCGGGGTCCGAGGCATATTGTGCGAAAAGCCGATCGCGGCGACGCTTGAAGACGCTGACCGGATGATCGACGCCACCCGGCAGGCCGGCGCGACACTTCTCATAGACCACACACGTAACTTCGATGCAGCCTACGTCGAAGCACGTGAAAGGGTTGAGGCAGGCGACATAGGGAACCTCACCCGTATCGTCGCTCATCTAGGCGGTCGGCGCGCAATGCTCTTTCGCAACCACACCCACTTGCTCGGATCGATACGGTTTTTCGCCGGCGCGAAGCCCGACTGGATCTTTGCTGCCCTTGATCAGGGGTTTGAGGACTATGGCCTCGAGTACCGCGGTGAGGGCGGACGTGATCCAATGCTTGATCCCGGGGGAACGTTTGTCATCCACTTTGGGAACGGGGTGCGGGCCTTGGTCATGGCCTCGAAGGGGACCCCGTCCACCGGGGTCCAGCTGGATCTTCTCGGGACCCGAGGTCGCATCATCGTAAGCGATCAAGGGACGAACGCGTGGTCTGCGTCGGAAGACGAGGGCATCCTGACGCCAGTGCCAGTGACCTGGACGCAGGGGATTGCCGGAGACCTCGGGGAACGCCTGATACCTGCCGTCCGGCATCTTGTCGAACTGGTTTCATCTGGAGGACGTTCGCTGTCACCGCCGGAAGAAGCCCGTGATGTGTTGGCGATGATCCATGGCGCGTTGCGTTCGCAGCACGACGGACTTGTGAGGGTAACGTTGGCGTCAATGGGCTAGTGGTCAACGATTGCACAGTGCCCTCGCGGCTGTGAAAGGGTCTGGAAACGCTGTCGCCCACACTGAACCGGTGTCTTGTGGCGATCCGTCAACGATGCCAACAGCGCCGTGCGGGGAGCAGATGTGGCGCGCTTCCTGAGGGGTGGCGCGTGGTCAAAGCACTTGAAGCCCCTCGTCACCGTTTCGAGATGAACCCGGCTTGCAATGGCCTGGTCTGGGCGCAGGGCACGTTCTGGCGAAGGAGACTGACGATCCGTCGTGTCCTTCGGTTGGTGCACAGCCTGAATGACAATCCGAACGGGGGGCGTGGCGACGTTTTCAGCGCCGAAAAGGGCGCGTGGATTGGTCGCAACCATGAAGAAAACGCCCCCAACTGAAGTTGGAGGCGCTCGCAGCAAGAACATGAAACAACTGGGCCGGTGGGGAACTGTCTACGCGTGGGCGGTTTCCACGACCACGGGCCTGCTCTTTGCAACTGCGATCATGTAGATCAGAATGCCGTAGCCGGCTTTCGAGATGATGTCGGACAGCGTGTAGCCCACCTGCACGTACATGTTCACTGATCCGGCAGCGGTGACGCCGATCATTGGCAAGATGAACACGATGGGATAGAAGCACCACGACACGATGGTGACATTCCGCGCCAGCTCAATCAGGCCCCTTGCCCCTTCCGGTTGCCGTGCTATCGATTCTCCGAGTCCGGTGTACAAGGAATACACGATGTACAGGAACGGTAGCATTGCCAAACCCCACCAAAGCCAGCGTGTGGCGGCGTCGGTGGCAACCTCACCAGGGTACCCAAGCACGATCATCAGGGCGGCAGCACCACCAAGCGAAGTGATGCGTGAACGCGTTTCGGCGCCGGACAACCCCATTACCAGAATCAACTCGGCAACGAGCAACGGAACCGTTAGCAGCCAATCAACGTACCGGTACGCATCATTGAACGCGATGCCAGTGGCGGCCACCGTGTTGCCCTTTACCTCGAAGGCGTTCCCCAAGCTTTCGAACATCCGGAAGTAATGGTAGAAAGCCACCAGTGTGACGATCCCGGAAACAGTGACCGCCGCGCGGTAACTACTGTCCACCAGTGACCTGTTCAGCCAGAAGAATGCCGTCGCTGCGCCGAAAGTCGCAATCCCGAACGACAATGAGTTAGAGACGAGGCTGTACTCGAAAAGGTCCATCACCCCTGTGCCTTTCGTCCTGTAGTGCGCAGATCACGCACTAGCACTAGCGAGACTATAGGCTGCACCGTCTGCCGCCAACTTCCGTCTTGCGAACCTATTCTTACATCGCGGGGCCAACCCGTGCAGAATGAGTGCCCTGATTGCGTTTCATGGCCGTACGCCTTAGTTGCCCGTGTCGCATGCCGACGCCAATTGGTGGCAACCTTCCGGCAGGGAACCCTGCGAGGGATCAACAACCCGGTGGTCTCACAAGGGCCGTGAGCACGCCCGTCAACCGGTCCAGATGGGTGCTTGCCTGTCCAGTAGCGAACCGACAGGCCGGCGCATCGCACTGGGGCATCCGCGCGTAGTTTCTGTCTGATGGAGTTCGCAGTTGCGTTGGTCTGCGTGATTGTCTCGGTGTCCTGTTGCGCCTCGTGGATTGCCAAAGCCGGCAGCGTCGACAACAACGGTAGTGACGCGGGGCCAAGCTTTGCATCACACTAGCTTTGCCGATCAGGATTTCGCCTTCCACCCCGTGCCGGTCGGTTTGATCAAGGACAACCCAGACGGTGAGAACCTCGGGGCGCCGTCGATCTGCTTACAGGTAGAAGACCTCGGCGCGATGCGAGACGGTTGTGTCTACCATGGAGTCCAGGCAACCGAAGTCGGCGAGTTCCAAGGAATGCAGAACTTTGCGTCCTCCGTTTCCGAGGGGCGAGGGTTCGCGGTGACGCGGTGACCCTTCCTCACGCCACTCGGTGCCAGTTCGGACGCCATCCGTGATGAGTGAGGCACGCCCGCACCGGATCTTCACGACCAGTCTTGCGTCCGTCTACCCGCTTTACCTTGCCAAGGTTGAGCAAAAGGGGCGTACCAAGGCCGATTTGGATGCGGTTATCCGCTGGTTGACCGGGTTCGATGACGACGCCTTGACGCGACATGTTGGTGCCGGGACAACATTCGCGCATTTCTTCGCCGAGGCACGAATCAACCCTGGCACCGCAAAGATCACCGGCATCGTCTGCGGGGTGCGCGTCGAGATCCCCGAGGAACCACTGATGAAGCAGATCAGTTGGCTTGACAAGTTGGTGGATGAACTTGCCAAGGGACGTCCTTTGGATAAGATCCTGCGGGACTGACTGTCGAGGTTCGCCGGCCCGAAAAAATCGCCAGTCTGGGTGACCGTTTCCCGCGAAGGGAAGACCCCCACCCCCCGGCGAGTGACAGAGAGGTGGCAAATCGCATCGTCCACGGCTTAGTCGTCGATGGCCTGATAGGCCAGGGCACGCAGGTCATTCTGGGGGTTGTCGAAGGCAATCATGAACTGCGACATGAACAGCCCAACCATCTCTTCCACCGGGTCCACCCAGAAGTAGGTCTTGGCGGCGCCCGCCCAACCGAATTCTCCGACCGACCCTGAAACCGCAGTCGCACCCACGTCCATCGCCACCCTCGAACCCAGCCCAAAGCCGTAGCCCGGTGCAGTCGGCGCCCCGGCAAGCATGAATGGCAACAGGTCGGCCGGCAGATGGTTGGTGTGCATCAACTCAAGCGTCTTGCGACCAAGGATGCGCGTGCCGTCGCCCGCCCGGCCGTGGAGAAGCATCATTGCGAAGCGCAGATAGTCCTCAGCCGTGGCAAACAGGCCGATACCCCCGCGTTGGAAGACGTCAGGTGCATCGACGGGATAGGTGTCCTGCACCTCGCGGCGGCCGATGTTGCCACTCATGAAGTGGCCAAACAGGGCCCCGAATGTCATTCCGGGTGCAAACAGGTCAGGAAGGCCGTACATCGCAGACAGTCTGTGGCGCTTCGTCTGTGGCACCTCGAATGCCGTGTCCACCATCCCAAGCGGTTCGAAGAGGCGTTCGTGCAGGAACTGGCCAAGTGGCTTGCCCGAAATCACTTCGATCAGGTGGGCTGCCACATCGGTGCCTAGGCTGTAGTGCCACATCGTGCCTGGCTGGAACGCCAATGGGAGGCGGGCCAGTTCCGCAATGACCGACCCGAGGCTGCGCGTCGGATCATTCATGAGCCGCGCGTCGCGGTACTGCACACCGACGGGGAAGTCCTCCAGGAAGTCGTAGGTCAGGCCACTGGTGTGCATCATCAGGTCGCGGACCTGCATCGGGCGCAACGGGTTCTGGTCGCCGAGACTGCCATCACCGGCAAGCACCTTGGTTGTGCCGAACGCAGGCATGAACTTCGCCACCGGGTCCGCAAGTTGGAAGCGTCCCTCTTCGTAGAGGGTCATCAGGGCGGTATAAATCACCGGCTTGGTCATCGAGTAGATGCGGAAGATCGTGTCCTCCGCCATCGGCACGCCCGCCTCGCGATCCTGCCAACCGACCTGTTCCGCATGGATGACCTTGCCTCGCCGGGCGATCATCGTGCTGATGCCTGCGTATCCGTGGTGCTCGACGTAATCCTGCATCACCGGCCGGATACGGGCCAGGCGCGGTTTGCTCATCCCGACCGATTCGGGAACGTCGGTGACGATGCTAGCCATGCGGTTCCTCCCAGACGCGTTGCAGCATAGCGCAAAGTGGATCGCTTGCGGGTCGAGGACTGATAGAGGGGTCTCGACCCACTTGTTGTCGCGGAACGGATGACCCACGTGGCGACAGGGGTGCCAGCGGCGTTGTGACAAGGGCCGGGGAAAGACACCGCGGGGGTTTTGCGTACCCGTGCCTGAGGGGAATGAGTTGGGTGCGGTTCTGGCGTCCAATCCGGATACACGCACCCAACGGGAAGTCTGCGATGGGAAGCCTAGACGCCCTCGATGATCCGGATCTCGCGAATGGCACCGTCGCCGAGGACCCTGACGGCCTCCATGTAGGCAGGACTGTCATGGGTAGCGATAGCCTGCGCGACACTGTCGAACTCGATGATCACGGTGCGCTGCTTCAACCCGTGTTCGTACACGGCGACCGGTTCGCCGCGGGCCAGGAAGTGTCCGCCACCGCCGGTGATGGCGGGGCCGGCCAACTTGGCGTAAGCTGCGAGCTTCTCGGGATCAGAGACGGAACGGTAGGCGCTAACCCAGTATCCCTTTGCCATGGAAGTCATCCTCCTAGAGTGTTTGGTGTGTGCGCACTGTAACCTGTCGGCCGTCTCCGCCTGTCCTGTCCGGGCGCTGCGCGCGGGTGCGTGCGACGGTAATGAAGTGGGGATGGGGTGGGTTCGCCCATCCGTGCTTCAGCTGAGCAACCGGTTCATTCGGGACAGGGGCGGTGGGGTGTCCCGGGGAGGGTCAGGCGGAACGCGTGAAATCGAGGGGTGACGGGGTGCCTGCCACGCGGTCAGGCATCCATGAAAAGCGACCGCGCGTACTCCAGATCATCGCGTACCAATCGTTCAAGGTCAGTCTCGTCCGTGTATTCGGCCGGCAGGCAAACGGGGGCGGTGTATCCGCGGGACCGCACGATCGCCACGACTTCCCGCCACGGCGCCAACCCCTGCCTCCCCCCCGTCCAGTGGACGGAGTACTTGGCCTCGGGTGATTCGGGACCGTTCAATCGCCTCCAGTAGGCGTTTTTCAGGTTGAGCATCCGGAGGTGAGGCCACAGTATCTCCGCGGCGTGTTCGGGTATCTCACCACCGAGTGCGGTGTGGGCCGGATCCCAGACGGCGCATACCTGTTCTGGGTCGAAGGGCTTGAGCAGTTCCCGCAATCCCATCGCGTGCGAGAGGTCATGGCCGTGGTGGTTCTGGACCCCGATGGCGACGCCGGTCTCCCCGAGGACTGGCAGGATCGCATCGAACTCCTTCTGGACTTCGGCAATCCGATCGAAGTACCCCGTGCCCTTGGGTACGCCGACGCAGATCCGGATGATGCGAATGCCAGACGCCGCACAGGCATGAACCAGATCCGGGGTGATGGTCGCCCGCATCGGGGGTGACACGGAGTGGATGGTCACGCCCGACTGTCGCAGGATCCGCACGGCATCGGGGAGTTGCGCCGACACGTGGTCGGGTTCCACTTGGAAACCGGGCCTGATTGGCAGTTCCACACCCCAGAACCCAAGCCGTGCCACAAGCGAACCGAGATCCTGGAGTGACCGAGTGCGCCACGGCTTGGTGAAAACAGTGAACCTGGTGTCAGTCATGGCGTCTCCTCGGATGTGTCGATGCGGATGCGGGTACTCGGGGCGGGTCACTAGGCCATGGTGGCCAGACGGTCCGGATGCACCTCATGGCGCAGTTGTTCGCCGGTGGCGAAACGGATGATCTCATCCACCATGGTTGCCCCGAGGCGCGACCGCCCATCCCACGTGGCACCGGCGATATGCGGTGTCACCAGGACGTTGGGAAGGTGTCTGACTGGGTCGCCGGGACGGACCGGTTCCTCGGGGAAGACGTCAAGCGCGGCCCGGAGACGACCTGATCGCAATTCGGCGACCAAGGCGGGGTAATCAATAGCCGCCGGTCGCGCCGAGTTGATGATCAACGTACCGTCGCGCATCCGCGCCAACTGGCCCGGCCCGACAAGGTTCGTGGTCTCCGGGGTCGCCGGAACATGGTTGGAGATGATGTCTGCCCATTCGCATAGGGCATCAATCGATCCCTCCCTGGCAACACCGAGGTTGTTGGCTTCGAGAACCGAGAGGTACGGGTCATACACCCGGATGTCACAGCCGAACGGTTGCAGGAGACGGTGGAATGCACGGGCCGTCTGGCTCATTGCAAGCAGACCGATGCGTTTCCCTGCGAGTTCGTCACCATGACCGTCCTGCGCGGCCTTCCATCCGTCTCTTCGCATGGCCTCATGGAAACCCACGACGCGTCGCAGGCCGACGAGGGCGGCCATGAGGCACCACTCGCCGACGGACTGCGCAATCACGTTGGCCCCGTGGGTCACCCGGATCCCGCGGGCAAAGAACGAGGGCGTGACGAACGGCTTCACCGACCCGGCGCCGTGGGCCACGAGTGCAAGTGCCGGCAGCGAACCCAGAAGGATGTCGTCGAAGCGGGGCATGCCCCAGCTCCCGAGGATGACGTTCACGTCGCCTTTGTCGATCTTCCATGTCTCTGGCTGGTTGGAGACCGCCCCGGGCGGTAGCCACCGGACGTCGGCAGACGCTTCCAGTCGCTGCACGGTCTGGGGCGTGAGCAAGTGGCCGCGGAGTGGCGGGACAAGCAGGCAGAGGACGGTTGGTCTTCCAGTCATTTCGGGTACTCGCATCCTTGGTCGCCGGCAAGCAAGGCGTGGAAGTCAGGCGGGGATGGGGTGGAGCAGGGCCGTTGCGATGCCGTCAGACCCCGGCGATGCGCGCCTGGGCAAGGATGGTCTCGGCGACCTCCATCGTCTTGACGGCATCACGGAATGGTGAGGAGGTCACGTCCCGGCCGGTCTTCAGGGACGCGATGAACTCCCGGTTCTTCGCCTGGAACCCTCCGGCGACGAACGTCTCGGTACTTCCGGACACGTCATGTGCATGGAACTCCTGCGGTGTGGCGGTCGGTGTGGCGGCTGAATGGAACTGCATCATCCCTTCCTGATCACCTTCGGCACACGCCCCGGGAGAGTGCATCTCGACCCGGAAGACGCGCCGGCCACTCGCCCAGTTGCATTGGACGAACCCGGTCGCACCGTTGGCGAAATCGAGGGTCGCGTGCACCCAGTTGATGTCCGGGGTCCCGATCCGCCGGCAACGGCTGTCGATCCGCACCACATCGGCGCCGCTCTGGCTGCCCGGGCCGCCCCCGCATAGCCAACGTACCGTATCGATCACGTGGACGCAGTCGTCCATCATCCGGTCGCGCGCACCGGTCATCGGCGATGGGCCGGGCTTGCAGAACTGCACCGTTGCCTCGGTCACCTCACCAGACGCGCGCACCCGGTCGCGCAGGGCAACGAGGAGCGGACTGGTGCGACGCTGATGGCTCACCTGGGTCACCACACCTGCGGTCTCCGCCAGGTGCGCGAGCATCCGGGCCTGATGCATGGTCAGTCCCATCGGTTTCTCGATGTAGAGAGGTACTCGTTGCTCAAGGCACCAAGTCCAGACGTCATACATCAAATGAGGCTGCCCAATGACGTACACCCCATCCGGCGACACGCGCCCGATCATCTGACGGTAGTCGTGATGCCGTTCGGAGACGCCGTACTTGTCGGCCGTTCGGGCAAGCGCGACCGGGTCAAGGTCGCTGATCCCGACGATCCGCGTGTCCGGGAACGACGCGAGCGACGGGTAATGCACCGAGTTCGCCATGCGCCCGGCGCCGATCATCGCGATGCGGACTTCATCCTTCATGGCTACCGTCCGGGCTGAGATGGTGAGCGGGTATCCCGGGGTGGAACAGGGTGCGGGAAGCCTCTGGAGACTTCAGCCCCACTCCCTGCTGCCCCGTCGCCCCGCCCTCTTTGTTTCGTGGCCCCTGATTGCAACACGCTTCGCCAGGTTCAACCCCAGCCTAACGCGCCCGGCCTTCCTTGATTGCCGCGTTCACTCTCTGGCTTGCCTGGGCCAGTAGTTCCTTCGCGCTGCCCTTCCCCTGCAGTGCGAGCGTCTCCGCACCCTCGGGCCCGTCAAGCTGGGCGTTGAGGATTGGGATCTGCACAATCGGAGGGCGGATGTGCGAGTTCGGAAGCTGTTCGATGAACTGCTTGATCCGGCTGTCCACCGAGTTCCAGTACGGGTCGGCGGCAACCTTCTTGATCGTGGGAAGCCGGCCCCCGCCGGTCTGGCTCTGGACCA
>SXGT01200481.1_pt1 | contig 23918 bp, 19 predicted proteins | sample 3176221 | NCBI WGS metagenome assembly SXGT01 (sample SAMN11356862, study PRJNA531348) | freshwater metagenome | isolation source: freshwater sample F1-120 | place: China: Fuxian Lake, Yuxi | collected 2017-12-25
CCGCGCCGCGACCGCCCGCGCGTCGCTGTTGCGCGCCGGCTCGCGCAGCGAGGTCATCGCCGAGGCCCGGGCCGCCCACGCCGCGGCGATGGCCGACCTCGAGGAGGCGCGCGCCCACCTGGCCCAGCACGAGGTGCTGGCGCCGCGCGCCGGCACCGTGATCCGCCGCATGCACGAGGTCGGCGAGCACGTGACCACGATGCCGCCCACCATCGTGTTCATCGTCGCCGACACCTCGCAGCTCGAGCTGCGGGTCGAGGTCGACGAGGTCGACGTGGCGCGGATCGCCATCGGCCAGCGCGCGTGGGCCACCGCCCTCGCCTACGGCGACCAGCGCTTCGAGGGCAAGGTCTCGCGCGTGGTCGGCGAGCTCGGCCGCAAGACCCAGCGCCTCGATGATCCTCGCGCCCGCATCGACACCCGCGTGCTCGAGGTCGTGATCAGACTCGATCAGTCGCCGACCCTGCCGCTCGGCCTTCGCATGGACGTCCACCTCGAGCCGGCGGCGAGCCCGTGACGCGCCCCCGCCGTCCCTCCGTACGTCCTGAGCCGGCCGCGCACACGCGCCGCCGAGTCGAAGGACGCATGGCACTGATCGCCGTGCTCGCCTTCGCCGGCACCGCCTCCGCCGAAGACACCCGCCCCATCGCGCTGAGCGACGCCATCGCCATCGCCCGCGACGGCAACGACACCCGCGCCGCCCAGGCGGTCGCGGTCGAGCGGGCCCGGGTCCTGGTCGACGCCGCCGCCGGCGTCGACGATCTGATCGTCGACGCCACCGCCGAGGGCCTCACCCGCTCGACCGAGCCGACCACCGGCCCCTTCTTCCAGGAGACTGACCTCGACGCTGCGACGGCGCGCGTCGGCGTGTGGAAGCCGCTGTCGTGGGGCGGCCGCGTCGGCGTCCAGGTCTCCGATGGGATCAGCCGCACCCACGCCCTGCTCAGCGCCGGTGGCGGCCCGACGCAGGAGCTCGCGTACACCGTGCACACCCCGCGCGCCGAGCTGGTCTGGATGCAACCGCTCCTGCGCGGCCGGGGCCGCGACCTCCACGACGCCGGCCGTCGTGTTGCCCGCGCCGGCGCCGAGGCCGAGGCCGCCATGCTCGATCTGGCCGACACCCGGCTCGTGCTCGACGTCTCGCGCGCCTACTGGGAGCTGGCCTACGCGACCCGCGAGCTCGGCATCCGGCAGAGCGCGCTGACCCTGGCCGGCGAGCAGCTCACCATCACCCGCGCCAAGCTCGCCGCCGGCCGGGGTTCGGAGCTCGAGGTGCTGGCGGTCGAACAGGCCATCGCCGCCCGCGAGGCCGCGCTGGTCGGCGCCGAGCTCGCGCTCGGCGCGCGCGCGCTCGAGCTGCGGGTGGTGCTGGCGCTCGAGGACGGCGATCCGCGGCCGCTGTCGGCGTCCGATGATCTCGAGGCGCCGACACCACCGGCGCCGCTCGCCACCGACGCCCTGGCGAAGACGCTCGCGTTCTCGCCCGAACTCAAGTCGATCGACGGCCGCGCCCGTGGCGCCGACGCGCGCGAGCGCGCCGCGAGCCGCGCCACCGGCCCCCAGCTCGATCTGCTGGTGCGCGGCGGCCCGGCCGGAAACGCTGCCGAGCTCGGCGAGGCCTGGAGCCAGCTCGCGACGTTCGACGGCTACCAGGCCGGCGCGTCGCTGTCGCTGACGCTGCCGGTCGGTGATCGGGTAGCGCGCGGCGAGCGCGAGGTGGCGCGGCTCGAGCGCAAGCAGCTCGTCCACCTGCGCGAGGCCAGCCGCGGCCGGCTGACCGCGGAGGTGCAGCGCGCGGTCGACGCGGTGGCGCTCTCCGACAAGCGGATCGCCGCCGCGGCGCGGGCGGCCGAGCTGGCCCGGCGCAACGTGACGCTGGAAGTGGACCGATGGAAGACGGGCGCGGGCACGAACTTCGATGTGCTCACGCGGCAAGATCAGCAGGCGGCCGCGGATGCGGCGCTGGCGCGGGCCCACACCGATCGGAGGATCGCGGTGGCAGCGCTGGCCGCGTTGACCGGCCCGTAGAAGGACAAGAGCAAGGGCACGGGCACGGGCAAGGGGCGTGGTAGCGTCGGCAGCGTGCTGACCGCGAAGCCTTCGTACCACGTGGTCCTCTTGCCCGGCGACGGCATCGGCGCCGAGGTCGCCGCCGACGCCCGTGCGTTGCTCGAGGCGATCGCGCCCAAGCTCGGCGTGGGCTTCGAGCTCGACGAGATCCCGTGCGGCGGCCGCTACTACCAGCAGCACGGACGGCGCGACTGGCCCGATGGCGCCGATCAACGGTGCAAGGAAGCCGACGTGATCCTGCTCGGGGCGGTCGGCTGGAACGGCGCCGACGGCCAGCCGGTGACGATGGCCGATGGCAAGATGGCGGGCTGGTCGCCGGTGATCGGCAACCGCATCCGGCTCGGGCTCTACGCCAACATCCGGCCCATTCGCCTGCTCAAGGGTGTCAAGCACGGCCTGTCAGGCCGCTTCGCGCAGGTGTGGGAGCCAGGCATGGTCGACATGGTCATCCTGCGCGAGAACACCGAAGGCCTGTACAGCGGCATCGGTGGCATCGTGGGTGACGCAGCGATCGACACCCGCGTGATCACGCGGGCCGCCTCACGGCGCGTGATCAAGAAGGCGTTCGAGACCAGCCGCGCCCGCGGCACCGGCGCGCCGGTCGACGGCAAGAAGCGCGTCACCTGCGTGGTGAAGAACAACGTGCTCTTCGGCTGCAAGCTCTTCCTCGAGATCTTCAAGGAGGTCGGCGCCGACTTCCCCGACATCGAGAAGGACGTCGCGATCGTCGACTCGTTCGCGATGTTCATCCTGACTCGGCCCGAGTTCTACGACGTCGTCGTCACCACCAACATGTTCGGCGACATCCTCACCGACCTCGGCTCGGTGCTGCAGGGCGGGATGGGCATGGCGGTCGGCTGCAACGTCGGCGACGACCACGCCATGTTCGAGCCGATCCACGGCTCGGCGCCGCCGCTGGCCGGCCGCGACGTCGCCAACCCGCTCGCCATGCTCCTGGCAACAGCCGAGGCCCTGCTCTGGCTCGGCCGCCGCCACGCCGACGACCGGCTGGTAAAGGCCCACCACGCCATCGACGAGGCGGTGGCGACGATCGTCGCCCGCGGCAAGCCGCTGACGACGGATCTGGTCGGGGCCGAGCGGTCCGCGCCGCGGTCGGTGGTGGCCGCAGCGGTGCGGGACGAGACGCTCGCCCGCCTGTGAGGATTCGCCGGTTCACCGGCGAAACGCGCGCTCACTCCACCGTCGGGCAGTTGACCAGCGCCGCGTCGGCCGCCATGACCGGCGCCTGCTGAGCGGTGGCCAGGTCGCGGACCGAGGCGAATGCGCTGTTGTCGTAGATCTGCACCGACCACAGTGGCGAGTAGCCCGGCATCGACGGCGAGGTGGCCACGACGTTGTGGGTCTGCGCGCTGCCGCTCTCGGTCCGGAAACCGGACGGCGGCCCGCCTCCCGGCTGATCGGGGTTGAGGTTGAACGTCACGAAGATGTCGGATGTGGGCACGACCGCCCCGGTCAGCGCCTTCTCCTCGAAGGTGAAGTACGTGACCAGCTCGTCGCGGAACCAGCCTCGGTGGAGCGGCGCGGCGGCACCGCCAAACCGGCGGGTCGCGGTCGAGCCCTCGGGCACGACCGGGCAGTTCACCAGGGTCTGGGTCGTGGTCATGGCGAGGCCCAGGTCCAGGATCGCGGCCAGGCTGGTGACGCTGTTGACCACGTAGTCGTCGGGGACCTCGACCATCACGACCTGCCAGAAGTCGTTGTAGCCGACCATACCGGGGACGGCATCGATGATGTTGAGCTGGCCGTCGACGGGCTGGCCATCGCGGGCGAGCACGTAGATGGATGCCGGCGCGGTCGGCTGGACGTCGAAGTTGTAGTAGCGGGTGACCTGTCCGGACGGCGCCAGCCCGGTGGTGATGAACGGGCCCCGATCGAAGTCGACGGCGGCGCCAGCGGCGGGAAGGCCGTTCTGGCCGTCGCGGACCATGAGCGTGCCGGCACTGGCGCTGAAGCGATCGACCATGGCGCGGGTGGCGGTGTCGGGATCACGTGGCAACAGGCCCCCGTCGTCACCGCACGCGACGAGGAGCGACGGGATGAGGAAGAGGACGAACGTGGGATCGAGCCGTGACATGGAGGCCTCCGTGGAAGTGATGCCCGGCCTACGCCGCGGCGATCGATGCGTTACGCGCCATTGCTCGCACAGTTCGTTCGAGGTATTCGAACGAACATGCCGACCACGCCGCCGACCCTGGCCCGGGCCCACCAGCTGCGCGCGATCTGGGACTACCTGCCGGCGTTCCGCGCCGTGGCCGAGACCGAGCACCTTCCGACCGCAGCCCTGGCGTTGCATGTGACCCCGTCGTCGCTGTCTCGGGCGATCCGCCTCGCCGAGGCCCAGATCGGCGTGCCCCTCTTCGCACGCACCGGCCGCCGGATCTCGCTCAACGCGGCCGGCCACGCGTTGCTCGGTTCGGTCCGCACCGCGATGCGCGTCGTCGAGGAGGGCCTGGGCGGCCTGGTCGACGCCGACCTGGTCGGACGCGTCGTGATCGCTGCCAGCCCCGAGGTCTCGGCCTGGCTCGCCGCGCCGGCGCTCGCCCATCTGCATGCGGCCGAGCCCGGCCTGCGTGGCGAGCTGGTGGCGATGCCAGGCGATCCGGCAGCAGCGCTGCGTCGCGGCGATGTCGACGTGCTGGTAGCGGCGGGTGTCCCGGCGGGCGACGGAGAGGAGGTCGAGGCCCTGGCGACGATCCGATGGTCGCTGTTCGGCGCCCGTGGCCAGCGTGGCGCCACGCGCCGGCTGGTGATGGTGGCTGGCGTCCCGGCACCGGCACATCGCCAGCTCAAGGTCGCGGCGGTGGTGGGCGACGCGGCCACGGCGGCGGCCGCCTGTCGTCATGGCTTCGTCGCCTGGCTGCCGGCCCCGCTGGCGGTGGCCGGCGGATTGATCCGGCTGGCGGGCTCGCCCTCCGAGCTCCAGACGATCCACGCGGTCTGGCGGACCCCGGTCGCTGCCCACGGCCGCACCGACGCCATGCTCGCCGCGCTGCGCGCCGCCGCGACCCGGTCAAACGTCGCCGCTGCGGGCCGTCGACGTTGACCCGCGGCGGCAGCGCGTCAGCGCTCGTCGTCGTGGCCGCGCGGCTGCTGCGGCTGCCGGGAGAGCCACTCGCCGAGCCGCGCGCTCTCGTTCGAGGCGCCGTGCTTGCGCTCGAACTCGCGCAGCTTGTGCAACGCCTCGCGGTAGTTGCCGTCGTGCACCTTGTCGGCGAGCTTGCGCCAGTCACGCGCGGCCTTCTCGTCGAGGTCGGACGGCGCGGGGAACGACCGCACCTGATCGCTGTGCCAACCCCTGGCGCCGGTGCCGGTCATCGACGGGAGCGAACCGGGCGTGGATCTCGAATCACCGCCGAGGCGATCGGCGAGGGCGAGCAGGCCGATGATCAACACCAGCACGGCGATGACGAAGGGCCAGCGCGGCACCGGTTTGCCGGTGACCAGGCGCGGCCTGGTCGCGGCCGCCGAGGCCATGGCCATGGCCGGCAGCTGCGGCTCGGTCGACACCGACCCGGCCAGCAACTCGGCCAGCCCGGCGGCGCTCGGCCGCAGCGACGGGTCGAGGGCGAGGCCGGCCGCCAGCACGGGGCCGATCATGCCCAGCGACGCCGGAATGGCCGACGGATCGATCACCGGCTGGTCGGCGCGGATGATCAGTTCGGCCATCGTGGCGTCGCCGCGCGGCCTGGTGCCGGTCGCCGCCTCGTAGAGCGTCGCGGCCACGCCATAGACGTCCGATGCCGGCGAGAACTGCCCCATCGTGAGCGACTCGGGCGCGGCATAGGCCGGCGTGCCCAGGAATTGCCCGGAGATCGTGGTCTCGGAGTCCGGCACGTGGGCGACCCCGAAATCGGCCAGCTTCCAGACCCCGCCCGGCCCGCGCAGCACGTTCCCCGGCTTGATGTCGCGGTGCAAGATCCCGCACGCGTGCGCCGCCTCCAGCGCCCGAGCGAGCTGGATGCCTAGCGCGCACACCTCTGTCGGCGGCAGCGGCCCACGCTCGGCGATCACGCTCTTCAGCGTCGGCCCTTCGAGCAGCTCCATCACCAGGTATGGATCGTCGCCGTCGACGCCGAGATCGAAGACCCGGACCACACCCGGATGGGCCAGCGCCGCCAGCGCCCGGGCCTCGGCGTCGAACCGAGCGTGGAAGCTGTGCGCCACCACGCCCAGCACGTTCTTCACCCGCTTGATCGCGACGTCGCGGCCGAGCTTGTCGTCGCGCGCGCGTAGCACCTCGCCCATCGCGCCCGCGCCGATCACGGCGATCACGCGATAGCGACCGATCAGTCGCTCGACGGTCGGCGAGGCCTCCACGACAGGAGGAGGATATGGCACGTTCGTGGTGGCCCGCGGCCGTCCCCGTCCAAGCGCTCGCGGGCCTTCCGCTTCCTTCACTCCCGGTGGGGACGCGGATTCCCTACCCGTGGTTGTTCGCCACACAACAAGAGCAGACGGTTAGCCACTTCCAGCTGCCAAGTATTTCGCAGCTGGGCGTACGGTTAATCCTGGCCGCATTCGTGGCGCGCTGCGTGACGATGCTGACGTCCAACTTCATCGAGAGCTTCGTGCCGGAGTCGATCAGCGACTTCCGTAGGCGAGCCTGGGCCCGCTTCGTCATCAGGCTGTGTTTCGCGAGCGCGCCGTGCTGGGTCATCTTCACCGCCATCAGCGTGGCGATCGCGCTGCCAGCGTGGGCGATCGCCGTGTTCCCGGCGCTCGCCGCATGCCAGCTCGCGATCCCGTTCCTGTTGCGATCGTCGGGACGGCTGTACCTGGCGATGATGGCGCTGGGGACGGTGTGCTTCGCCGGCATCACCTTCATCGCGTTCCTCCAGGGTGGGTTTCCGTTTCGCGCGCTGCTGTGGTTGATGGTGCTGCCCGTGGCGGCCGCCGGCCAGCGAGACTCCAGGAGCTTGTTGCCGGTGTGGGGTGCTGCGTGCCTGGCCGAGTACGTCGTCTGGTACGTCCTCGCCACGACGGGTCACGCGCCGACCGGATGGTTCGACGTGTCGCCTGCGACCGGGCTCTGGCTCGACGGGATCAGCCTGACGTGCTGGCTCGCGGTCCTCGTGCTGGTGAGCAAGACCACGTCGTGGGTGACGTACGAGTTCGCCGATGCCCGCGACGCGTACCAGCACGCGGTGATGCAGGCCCAGAAGCTCGACGCGCTGGGTAAGGTCGCCGGCAGCATCGAGAACAACTTCAACAACGCCCTGATGTCGATCGACTATGCGGCGCATCTGTTGACTCGCTCGATCGACGGCGACGAGCTCCGCGAGGAGCTCGTCGAGGTGAAGGAGACGGTTCGGCGGAGCAAGGCGCTGTCGCGCAAGCTGGAGCGTCTGGGGCGGGGGCACGCGCAGGACGTCGAGCTGGTCCATGTCGACACCGCGATCGCCGCACTGGCCACGATGCTTCGCCGGCTCACCGGCGACAGCATCGCGGTCCACTTGAGGCCCAACGGTGAGACTGCACAGGTACGGTGTGACGCGAACCAGCTCGATCAGGTGCTCGTGAACCTGGTCGTGAACGCCCGGGACGCCATGCCTGGAGGCGGCGAGATCGTGATCGCGACCCATGCGACGAGCACGTCGATCGTCATCGCGGTGAGCGACACCGGCACCGGTATCGCGCCCGACGTGCTCGCCCACGTGTTCGAGCCGTGCTTCACCACCAAGGACCAGGACTCGGGCACCGGGCTCGGACTGTGGATCTGCCGATCGATCGTGGAGGGCGCCGGCGGATCGCTCGTGGCCACGAGTCGGGTCCGCGAGGGCACGACCATGAGGATCGAGTTGCCACTCGCCGACCCGGGCGCCGTGTACGAGGCGCCGGTTCAACCGAGCTCGGCGCAACGGGCCGAGCAGAGCGGATCGTGGCCGACGGCGGGGCGGCGAACGCCGTCGCTCGCCTCGCGGAGCCTCGACTGGTTCGTCCGTGGGGTTGGCGACCAACGGCTGCGCGCCCGGGGCCGCGGGGTGGTGGCGATCGGGTTCTCCACCGTCCCGTTCTGGCTCGCCTTCGCGGCGGTGAAGTGGGCGTCCTCCGGCTTGAACGCCGCGGTGTTCTGCCTGCTCGCGGGCGCCGTGCTGTGCGCGCTCACGCCCTTCCTGGTCCGCGTGACCCACTCGCCCAAGCAGGGCGGGTTCGCCATCGCTTCGGTCGGGTTCGGCGTGCTGACCGCGCTCGCCATCACCCGCGGCGGATTCCCACTCGAGATCCTGGCCTGGACCGCCGTGATCCCCGTGGCCGCCGCACACCAGCAGGAGTTCCGGCACTTCACGTTCTTCTGGGCGGCCGCGGTCGTCGGTCAATACCTCCTGATCTTCGCGCTGGCGAACGGCGCCACCGACCCCACCGCCATGCCGGTCGACGATCTGGTCGCGCTCCTGGTGTTGATGACCTGGATCTCCCACCGCGCCTCGAAGGTCGCCCAGCGGTTCGCCGACGAACGTGAGGGCTATGCGACCACGCTGGTCAAGTCCCAGGACTACGAGCTGCTCGGGACCTTCGCGAGCTCGATCGCCCACGATCTGAACAACGTGCTGACAACGCTGGAGGTCGTGAACCATCTGATCGGGTGCAAGCTCCCCGCCGACCACCCTGGCCGGGTCCATCTCGACGAGCTGGGCACCGCCGCCGGGAAGATCACCGCGCTCGCGCGCCAGCTCACCCGCTTCGGCCGGGCGAACGACGGTACGGCCGACGTGATCCCGGCGACCGCCCTGGCGACCCTGGCACCGATGCTCGGGCCGATCGTCGGCAGCCAGGTCACGATCGACCTGGACCTCCGCTCGGGGGCGGCGGCGATCCCGATCCGGAGCAACGAGCTCGACCAGATGATGATCAACCTGGCCCTCAACGCTCGCGATGCGATGCCCGATGGCGGACGGTTGTCGATCGTGACCTCGGCGACCGCCGATCGGGTCACGATCTGCGTGAGCGATGCCGGCATCGGGATCCCGCCCCACCTGCTCGGTTCGGTCTGCGACCCGTTCTTCACCACCGAGCCCGATCGCGTTGGCCTCGGGCTCTGGGTGTGCCGCGAGATCGTCACCGGGGCGCAAGGGGAGCTCAACGTCGATAGCACCGTCGGCGGCGGTACGACGATCCGCATCGTCATGCCCCGCGCACAGCCCGGTCCGCTTACCCGGGGCGCATCGTCGCGTGTCCGCCGTCACCCGTCGTTGACCGGGTGGATCAGCGCCACGCCGACCTCGGGTGTCAGGGCGCTCGGGACCGGCTCGATGACCGCGTCGACCGCACACCAGGCCACCGAGACCAACGAGGAACCGTCATGACCGACCGCCCCCCGGGCGCGATGCCGGCGCGCGAACCGGTGGTGACGATCGTCGCCTCCCGTGACCAGGTCTCCCGGGCATCGTTGACGGCGGCCGGCCAGCTGCTGCCGCGGTTCGCCCTGGCCGTTGGCGTCCTCTACCTCGGCTTCGCGCTGCTCTACGCGACGCGCCTGGCCGGGCCCGGAGGCGTCCTCCTGGTCGCGCTCACGACCACCTCGGCCTGCGGGTTCTTGACGTTCAGCCGCGTGACTTGGTTACGAGGGCTGTCAGTGCGGATGACCCACGTCGCGATCGGCGTGCTGGGCGCGGTCATCATCGCCAACGTCACCATCGAATACGCGGTCTCTCGCCAGTTCCTGCACGGGTTCGGGTTCGTGATGATCCTCATCGCCTGCGGCGTCTTGCTGCCGACCGTGCACTGGTTGATCGCGTTCATGACCGCCAGCCTGCTGAGCTGGCTGGCCACCACGCTCGCGTTCGACATCGACGTCCTCGCGTACGAGGCGACGCTCGGCCTGGGAGGGGCGAGCATGGTGGGCGCGGCGCTGTTCTACATGCGGGAGCGGATGACGAAACTCGCCGAGTCGCTACGCCTGTCGGTGGACGCGACCCGCGATCACGAGATCCTCGAGATCCTCGACAACATCGCCGACGCCGTGCTGCTCCACCGCCGGGGTCGGGTGGCGTACGCCAACCCGGCCGTGGCCCAGCTGCTCGGCCTCAGCGCGGCGGCGCTGGTGGGGAAGCCCCTGCCCTCGCTCGTGTCGCCGCGCTCCGCCCAACGGCTGGCCGCCCTGCTCGAGTCCCATCCGACCGGGAACCATACGATCGAGCTGGTCGCTGCCGACGAGACCCTGGTCGTCCTGGAGATGGCCGAGCCGCGGACCATCTGGTTCGAACGGGATCGCGCGGTGATGTGGGTCGGGCGCGACATCACCGCGTCTCAGGCTGCGCTACAGGCGAAGCTGCTGATGGCGGATCGGATGGCCGTCGCCGGCGCCCTCGCCGAGGGCCTCGCCCACGAGCTGAACAACCCGCTGGCCTACGTACAGCTCAACCTCTCCGTGCTCGAGCGCGCGCTCGAGCCGGCAGGTCCAATCGTGTCGTCAGCCATCCGCGATATCGGCGATGGTGTGTCCCGGATCGTGTCGATCGTCGGTGAGCTCGCGACGGTGTCGCCGTTGCAAGACGACGCGGCGGAGGTCCATGTCGATTCGACGATCCGCCACGCGCTGGAGCTGGCGCACAACGAGCTCCGTCACCGCGCCGAGGTCGTCGTCGATTCGAGCCCGGTGCCCGATGTCCTGATCAACAAGAGCAAGCTGACACAGGCGCTGCGCAACCTCTTGATCCACGCCGCCCGAGGAGTCGACGGCGCGCCCGGCGAACGCATCGTCGTGCGTTCGTACACCGACGGCGCCGGTCGCGTGGTGATCGAGATCGCCAGCACGGGTCCCGCGGTGTCGGCCGAGGTGGCGAAGCGCGCGTTCGAGCCGTTCTTCACCACCCGTAGCGATGGGTTCGGCGGTGGCCTCGGCTTGTACTTTTGCCACTCGGTGGTCACGGCGGCGGGGGGCACACTCGAGCTGCGGACCGACCCGGGAGAGCCGGTCACGTTCCGCGTCGTGCTCCCGGCGCGACCGTCGACCGTCGAACGGCCGTCGGCCCCGTTCGCCGGCGGCGCCGTGGCATTGCGGGTGCTGGTGATCGACGACGAGGCGGCGGTGGGGCGGGCGATCCAGAAGCTGCTCACCGACTGCGAGGTCACGGTCTCGACCAGCGGCGCCGACGGGATCGCCCGCTACGAGGCGCTGAAGCCCGATCTCGTCCTGTGCGACATCATGATGCCCGAGGTGTCGGGACCTGTCGTCTACGAGACGCTCCGCGAGCGACACCCCGAGATCGCCGACCGCGTCGTGTTCATGACCGGGGGCGCGTTCACCAAGAAGGCTCGCGAGTTCGTCGCCTCGACGGCGCTCCAGGTACTGAAGAAGCCGGTCGAGGTCTCCGTGCTGTACAACCTCGTCGCCCGCTACGATCGCGAGCGAAGAGCGCAGGGTGGCGCTGCCGCGACCGGGCCCGAGGTCCGGCGAACCTGACGGCCGGCTCGGTCAGGGCGTCGTCGACAGCAACACCGGGGTCTCGGTCGTGCCTCGCATGACCCGCGCCGTGCCGCCGTCGCGATAGCTGGCCAGCGCGGCGACGGGCTCCTCGCGGATGGTGCCGGTGACAGCCACCATCACCCCTTCGGTGATCTCGTCCACGTGCAACAACCCGGCGAACCGCCACTCGGCCGGAACGCCGAGGGCGGCCAGCCGCGGGTCAGCGCCGGTGACGCTCGGTGGACCGGCCACCCGGTACTTGATCATCGGCGGCGCGAAGCGGACGACGCCGGTCACCACGACGTCGCCGTGTGAAGCGTTGGCGCCAGGGGCCGAGGCGATCACGAACGGGGCAACGGCGGTGGCGCGCAGGTAGAGGCCACCGACCCAGCGCACGGCCAGCTCGGCGGCGATCGACGTGCCGCCGTCCCAGGCGCGCCGCGCCGACGCCCGTAGCGCGTGGACCGTGCCCCGGACCGTGACCGCACCAGCCGGCGGCGGCGGCCGGACCTCGGCGATGGCGGCCACGGGCAACTCGGCGCGCACCCGCCGCAGCCTTCGAGCCTGGACCGCGGCGGCGCCGAGCGTGACGATCGAGACCGGCAGCAAGAACGGCATCACGATGCTGCCGCCGGCCAGGAGCGCCGAGATCAGCCACATGTCGCGCTCCGCGACCAGGTTCATGTCGCGGTAGGACAGTAGCTCGCGCAATCCGACCAGCGGGCCCACCATGGCCGTGCCGCACTCGATGCACTCGCGCGTCGGCGCCTGCACCAGCCGGCATCCGAGGCAACAATGCGGTTCCACGATCGCCTCGCCGTGAGGATGCCACATCGTGGTGAGGGACAACGCGTCGGTCGCCGAGCGGAGCGCTGGGTCAGGAGATGCTCAGGAAGGCATCGTCCAGGCACGCCCGCATCGCCGCGGCGCTGGCGAACCGGTCGTCCGGCTTCTTGGCCAGCGCACCGGCGATGAGCGCCTCCATCGCCGGGGTACAGAACCCTGCTCCCGGCGCCACCTCGGCGAGCCGCGGCGGCGGCGCCGACACGTGCGCGCGCAGGAGCTTGCCCGGGTCGCTCTCCACGAACGGCAGCCGCCCGGTGAGCATCTCGAACAGCATGACCGCGATCGAGTACAGATCGGCGCGACCGTCGATGGGCCGGCCCATCGCGCTCTCCGGCGCGATGTACGCCGGCGTCCCGAAGGCCACGCCGGTGCGGGTCATCTTCGAGCCACCGAGCAGCGCGGCCGCGTCGTCGAGTAGCTTGACCAGGCCGAAGTCGAGCAGCTTGACCCGCTCGAACGGGTTCTCGGCCGGTCCCGCCACCGTGACGATCACGTTGTCGGGCTTGAGGTCGCGGTGCACGACGCCGTGGGCGTGTGCGTGCTCGACGGCATCGAGCATCTGGCGGGTGAGCACCAGCGCCCGCCGCGGCGCCACCTGGGCCCCGGCCATCAGCGCGGTCAGCGACCGGCCGCGGGCCAGCTCCAGCACCAGGAACAGGCGGCCGCGCTCGACCACCTGGTCGATCGCCGCCACGATGTTTTCGTGGGCGAGGAGCTGGAGCGCGTTACCCTCACGGGCCAGCCGCCGCACCGCCTCGCCGCCGTCCTGGAGATCGGGTAGCGCCGACTTCATGGCGTGACGCGTGCCGTCAGCGCTCTCGACCTCGTACACCGCGCCCATGGCCCCGTGGCCGAGGATGCCCTTCACCACGTAGCGATCAGCCACCCGATCGTCGATCGCGAGCAAGTCGGATGGCACCGCCAGAGGCTACAACATCTCGATCACGGTGCGCCCGTCGCGTTCGCGGATCACGAAGCGGCGCACCTGTGGCTCACTCCCGGGCGTCTGGCGCGACATGTGGGCGGGCTGGCGGACCATCTGCCGCGCGATCGCCCGCTCCTGCGTACCCATCATCCACAGGAAGGGCGCGAGCAACACCAGCTGGAACATGCCGGCCGCCAGGCCGTAGACCGCGAAGGCCACGGCGACCACACGCGCCACCGTGACCGAGACGTCGGTGGCGTCGACGAAGCCGAGGCGACGGCTCAGCACCGCACGCAGGATGCGACCGCCGTCCATGGGCAGGGCCGGGATCAGGTTGAAGATCGCGATGGTCAGGTTGATCCAGCCGATGGCGGCGATCCACCAGTTGCCGAGGACGGCGCCGAGGCCGAGGCCGAGGCCGGCCAGCACCAGCGACACCGCCGGACCGGCGGCGGCGATGGCGATCTCGTCCTTCGCCGAACGCGGCATGCCCATCATCTTGGCGGCGCCGCCGAAGAAGTGGAGCTCGATGGCCGAGACCGGCACGCGCCGCTGGCGCGCGACCACCGCGTGCCCGAGCTCGTGCAGGAGCACCGAGGTGAACGCCACGCCGACCACCACCAGGCCGGCAACGCCGCCCATCCAGAGATAGACCACGCCGAGCAGGATCAGGAAGCTCAGGTTGAGCTCGACCGGGAACCCGAGTACGGAGCCGATCCGCCAGCGTTTGTCGAAACCGAACATGCCCAACAACGTGGGTCCTCCCGGACCCGCACGCAAGACCCCCGATACCCGCCCTACCTGTCCAACTGGGCAGGATCAGCCAGGTCCACAACCCCGCGCTCGAACAGCTCACCGATCTGGCGAGCGATTTCCTCGCGATCGCCGCGCGTCACCCACGGCAGCGACACCCGCGCCAGATCGTCGCCGGCGGGCGTGGTGAAGCGAACGTAGTCGCCGATCACCGAGCACGCGAAGCGGGTCTGGCACTGGAGGCGCAGCTCGCCGGCCGGCGACGGGATGACGACCCGGCCATCCTCGTAGGCGTCGAGCAGGCGGCGGGCGCGGGCGCGGAACAGCGTGCGGCGATAGAGCGTGACGTGGTCGCCGTAGTCGGTGAGCAGCACCTTGTCGAGGCCGCGATCCGCCGACGGCCCGATCTCGAGTGCGGCGCGCACGCCGCGGCCCACGCCGATCAGCGCCGTCGAAAGCCGGCGGGTGAGGCGTTCGAGCTGGCGCAGCGCGATCAGGCCGTCGTCGCTGCGGATGAGGTCGCGCGGTTCGACGCCGAACACGCGCTCGACCTCGCCGGGAACCACCTCGAGCCAGATGCCGAGGCCCTCGCTGGGCAGGCCGCGGGCGACGATGAGCCGGCTGCCGATCGGCCGCACCACCCGGCGCACGCGGCGGCGCGCAGCGCGGGTGATGGTGAGGATCCCTTCCGAGATCGCGAGCTGCATCCCGGCCAGCGCCACCGTCACGTGGCGAGGCGCGACCTCGAGCGACAGCGTCCCGGCGCTGGTCGGCGAGGTCATCACCTCGTCGGCCAGTGCGTCGCGGAACGGAGCCATGAGATCAGGGTACCCGGAACGCATCGCCTCGCCGAGAGGAGACACCGTGTTCGAACGGCAGTTGCGCCCACCCACACCGGCCTACTCAGGTCTTGAACCTCACGAAGAGGGGGAGGATCACGGCCGCGTAGACGGTGCAGCCGGCGACGATGAAGAACAGGTCGCGGCCCGTGATCTTCACCTCGAAGTCGGGCTTGTGGGCGCGGACCATCGACACCCAGGCGCCGCCCAGCCCGAGGAAGATCCAGAGCACGGTGTGGTAGCTGAACGAGAGGGTGTTGATCGAGAACAGCATCCCGGCGAACGACGACAGGATCGCCATGCCCCACACCTGCGCCGGCCGCGCGCCGGGGACGCCCTCGAGATCGATGACGCCGCGAATGCAGGTCTTCACGGTCAGGAAGAGCATGCAGATGAACAGCACCAGCCCGACCAGCCCGGTCTCGGCCAGGGACAAGACGTACGAGTTGTGCGCCGTCATGTAGTGGTGCTCGACGAACTGGCGCGGCCCGACGCCGTAGATCGGGCTCTGCTTCCACATCTGGAAGCCCTCGAACCACGCCTCGTAGCGGAGCTGGGTCGAGGCGTCGGCCTTGTCGCCGCTGCGGCCGCCCAGGGCCAGGATGGGCAGGGCGGCGACGCCGGCGAGGATGATGCCGGTGAGGCCGTAGCGGCGCACCGCGTAGACGCCAGCGACCAGCGCGAAGACCAGGGTGGCGCCGCGCGACTGGGTGAGCAGCACGCAGTAGAAGACCGCGGCCGAGGCCAGCGCGGCCAGCACCACCGTCGCCGGCCGCCGCCGCTGGTTGGCGAACGCGATGAGCATGGCGAAGGCGCCGATGCAGATCGTCATGCCCAGCTCGTTGGGATCGTGGAGCTGGCCGCGGTAGCGCACGCGATCCTCGATCGAGTAGGTCCCGAACAGACCGGCCTTCTCGCACATGTACTCGGCGCCGGGCTCGGCGTCGTGGCCGTAGCAGGCGTCGGACAGGTCGCACGGCCGCCCGTCGGGGGTGCCCTCGCCGGGGTTCTCGGGATCGGAGATGATACAGCTGTTGTCTTGCAGGCCCTGGTGGATGCAGACCAGGGTCAAGAACAGACACACGACCATCACCGTCGCGGCGACCACGCGGAACGCGCGCACCGACTGCACACCGTGGGCGATGGTCGCGAAGACCACGAACAGGATCGACAGCTCGATCACGTTGGCCTTGAGCGCCGGGCCCGCCTTGAGCGCGCTCGACAGGAGCGCCCACAGCATGAAGTAGATGACCCAGCGCGTGATCGGCACCGGACGCGGATCGATGCGGCGCAGCTTGACGTCGAGCAGGAGGCCGCCGACGGCGCCGGCGCAGCACAGATACAGCATCGGCAGGCGCTGCAGCACCTCGACGTATTCCTGCGGCCGAGCCAGCATGAACACCAGCAGGCCGCAGATGCCGAAGATGCCGAACACCGGGACCGATTGTAGCCGCTTGCGCCCGGGGCCGCGTCGTCAGGAGGCCAAGAGGTCAGCAGGGCGCTGGGCTCTGCGCTCGTTCGACCCGTCCCAACCGACCTCCGACCGACCAGTGACCCCGAACACCAGAGTCACTGTTGAACGCTCGCTCATCGCTCGCTATGCGGCTTGCGGAACAGGTGCAGCGCCAGCAACTCGGGCGCGAAGCGGCCGCGCGCGTCAGTGATGGTCTCGCCGGTGAAGCCGACCCGGCCGAGGACGCCGGGGCCGCTGCCCGCCGCGGCCGGCAGCTCGGGGACGCTGGTGAACAGGAGCTGATAACCGGCGGCGTGGGCGCGCTGGACGATGGCCGGATCGTGGGCACCGTGGGGAAACGACATCGTCGCCGGCAGGGCGGGCCGGCCGCCGAGGCGCTCGGCGATGAGGGCGCGGGCGCCGCCCAGCTCGGCGGCGAGATCGGCGGCCCGGGTCATGGGTGTGTGGGTCTTGCCGTGGGCGCCGATGGCGACGAAGTGGCCGGCCAGGTTGCGCAGCTGGTCGGCGGTGACCATGTAGCGCACGCCGTCGTCGAGCACGGGGGCCAGCTCGGCGAGCAGCGCGGCGCGCGGCCCGGTGTCCAGGCGCTCGAGCTGGGCGATCACCGCGCGCAGGGGCTCGAGGTCGTCCTTGCCGGCGCGCGCCAGCGGCGGGGTGCGGGCCGGATCGCCGCCGGCGTCGGCCCAGATGCGCGCGGCGCGGGCGGCGTCGAGGCGGCCGCCGCGCCAGGCCCCGACCATCCGCTCCTGGAAGAAGGGCTCGTCGCGGCCGATGACGTCGGCGACGACGAACAGCACCGACGGCAGGCCGGCACGGCGGAGGTGAGCCAGCGCGAACTCCTCGTTGTCGCTCCAGCCGTCGTCGAACGTGATGAGCAGCGGCCGCGCCGGCAGCGGAGGCCCGCCCGCGCGCGCGGCCAGCACGTCATCGAGCGCGACCACGTGGTAGTGGCGCTTGAAGAAGGCCAGGCAGGCAGCGAACAGGTCGTCGCGCAGGCTGTACTCGGGGTCGGCGGTGCGCCAGCGCGCGTCGCCGGGCGACAGCACGCGGTGGAACATGATCACCGTCAGCCGATCGCGGTTGCGGGCCCGGTGGTAGGCGTCGAGCGCGCCGCTGTAGTAGAGCGCGCGCTTGAGCGCGGGCGCGGCGGAGGCCTTGAGCGTGGCGACGGGCGAGGACATCGGGGAGATTCCATTGGTAGCGCGACCGCCAGCCGTTGACCAGACGCCGGATGTGGCGAGAATGCCCCGGTGCCCACGCCGCTGGTCTCGGCCGTCATCCCCACCTTCAACCGGGCCCGGGACGTTTGCATCGCGGTGGGCACGGCGGCGGCGCAGACCTATCCGGCCAGCGGGCTCGAGATCATCGTTGTCGACGACGGCGGCTCCGACGACACCGAGGCAGTGCTGACCCGCGACTTCGGCTCGCGCGTGCGTTACCTGAACAAGCCCAACGGCGGCGTGTCGGCGGCGCGCAACTTCGGCATGAAGGCGGCGCAGGGCGCGTACATCGCGCTGCTCGACGACGACGACGAGTGGCTGCCGACCAAGATCGAGCGCCAGGTCGAGCTGCTCGAGAACCGGCCCGACATCGGCATGGTGATCACCGACGTCGAGCGGATGGACGAGCAGCGCCAGGGCTTCGAGATCTTCCGCCGACGCGAGTTCATCCCCGAGGACGGCTGGGTCCTGCCTCACGTGCTGCGCAACCCGGCCCTGGCCCCGGCGTCGGCGATGTTCCGGCGCGAGGTCTTCGAGACCACCGGGGGCTTCGACGCGAGCCTTCGCACCGCCGAGGATCTCGATTTCCACCTGAAGGTCGCGCGGCGCTACCAGGAGGCGGTGATCGCCGAGCCGCTGACCCGCGCCATGCGCGGCCACCAGGGCCTGTCGGCGCTGGCCCGTACCAACCGCGACTACCTCGAGGTGATCGAGCGGTTCCTGCGCCAGCACGGCGACAGCGTAGCCCGGTCGGACCGCGACGCCGCGCTGTTCTGGGCCTACGCCCGCAACGCCCGCGGCTTCCTGTGGGAGGGCACGCTGCAGGAGGCCGTGACCCTGGCCGGCAAGGCCGCCACCCGCGCCCGCACCCGGACCGAGCTCACCGAGCTGGCCCGCCTCGGCCTCGACGTCGCCAAGAACGCGGCGGTACGAGCGCGCCGGCGCATCTCACGATAGTCTGCGCCGATGGGAGTTCGTGAACAGCTCGCTGGCCTGCTGGGCAAGACCGGTGGCAGCGCGGCGATCCTGGCGGCGCGGGCGCGGCTGCGGCTGCCCGTCCTCTCGATCCTGACCTACCACCACGTGGCCGATCCGGGCCCGGACTACCGCTTCGATCCCGACGTCGCCGACGTGACGCCGGCGCAGTTCCGGCGGCAGATGGAGCTGGTCAAGCAGCACTTCTCGGCCATCGGCGTCCAGGAGCTGCTGGGGGCACTCGACGGCAAGAAGCTGCCGCCCAACCCCTGCATGATCACGTTCGACGACGGCTATCGCTCGAACCTCGACGTCGCCCTGCCCATCCTCCGCGACCTCGACCTGCGGGCCGTGTTCTTCATCGCCACCAGCTTCACCGGCGAGCGCAAGCTCTACTGGTGGGACCGCATCGCCTACGTGGTCGGGGCCAGCACCCGGCCGCGCCTCGAGCTCACCTACCCGCGGCCCATGACCGTCGAGCTCGGCGATCGCGCCCGCGCGCGCGCCGCGCTGGTCGGCGTGATCAAGGAAGAGGCCGGCCTGGATCTGGCGCGCTACCTGACCGAGGTCACGGACGCGGCCGGCGTGGCCTGGTCACGCGACGTCGAGCGCAGGCTCGCCGACGAGCTGATCATGACGTGGGACGAGGTTCGCCGCCTGCGCGACGCCGGCATGGACATCGCGTCGCACAGCCGCGGCCACCGCGTGCTCCAGACCCTCGACGCCGCCGGCCTGCGCGACGAGCTCGACGGCTCGCGCGCCGATCTGGCCCGCGAGCTGGGACGGGCGCCCGAGGTCATCGCCTATCCGGTCGGCCGGTCGATCGTTGCCTACCCGCAGGTGCGCGCGGCGCTGTCGGCGGCGGGCTACCGCTGCGGCTTGACCAACGCCGCCGGCGTGATCCCGATGTGGAAGAAGCTCGACGCGCTCGACATCGGCCGCGTCGCCGTCGATCGCGGGCTCTCCGACGACATGTTCCTCGGCCAGCTCGCGCTGCCGCAGCTCAGCTACACCCGCGACGAGGCCGGTGGCGGTGGCGCCAGCGCCCTGCGCGCCCGCGCCCAGCAGGCGGTGCGGCGCACGTGGATGAAGTACGCGCTGCGCGGCGTGCGCCAGAACGACGCCCATGGTCGGCTGGACCTGGCCTACAGCGTGCCCGATCCGTGGCACATGGACTCGGATCAGGAGCGCCACCGCTTCGCCGAGACCAACCGCATCGTCGGCGACAAGATCGGGGCGCGCTTCGACACGCTGCTCGAGATCGGCTGCGGCGAGGGTCACCAGAGCGAGGTGCTGCAGCGCCTGTGCGACCACCTCACCGGCATCGACGTGTCGCCCAAGGCGATCGAGCGCGCCCGCAAGCGGCTGCCCGACGCCGCCTTCGCGTCGGGCGACCTCTACGCGCAGCCGTGGGCCGGTGAGCGCGGCCGCTTCGAGCTGATCACGGCGTGCGAGGTCATCTATTACATGAGCGACCGCCGCCGCTTCCTCGAGACCATCGACACCCTCGGCAAGAACTGTCTGGTGACGTACTTCGCGCCGGCGGCGCGCAAGGTCGAGGCCGAATGTATGGCGATGCCCGGCGCCCAGAAGACCAGCTTCTCCTTCGGCGAGACCGAGTGGATCGCGGTGTGGTGGAAGGGGGCGGCGGCGCGCGCGAGTTGACCCGAGTTACGCGCCGAGCGTCCGCGGTGACGACAGTCCCGGTCACGGCGGCTGCCACTGTCGTCGGCGACGACAGCCTGCCAGCAGGGGAATCGAGCAGTTGCGCGACGCCAGGATCGGCGCAGTCGTTGCTGAAGGGGTGGCCATGGGCCGGCCGCTCCCCTGATTCCCCTCCGCGACCGCTGATCGCAGCCCGGGGGGGATGCGGTCAGCGGCCGCGGAACTTTCCTGGCCGGCGCTCGGCGAACGCGCGCAGGCCTTCCTGCACGTCCTCGCTGCCCATGAGCGGGTTCAGATCAGAGAGCAGCCGCTGCGCCGCGGCGTGCTCGTCGGCGGGGAGGGCGTGGCGCGACGACGCCAGCGTGGCGTAGACGCCGAGCGGGGCCTGGGCGGCGATCACCTCGGCGAGCGCGGCGGCGCGGGCCAGCTGCTCGCCGTGGGGCACGACCTCCTGCACCACGCCGATGCGGTGAGCCTCGTCGGCGCCGAACTCGTCGCCGGTGAGCAGCCAGCGCATGGCGTTGGACCAGCCGACCTCGCGTGGGAAGCGCAGGGTCGCGCCGCCGACCGGATAGATGCCGCGCTTGATCTCGATCTGGGCGAAGCGCGTCGAGGCCGCGGCCACGCGCACGTCGGTGGCGAGCAGCAGCTCGATGCCGATGGTCAGGCAGATGCCCTGCACCGCGGCCACGATCGGCTTGGACAGCCGCGGCCCGGTGAGGCCGAGCGGATCGATGCCGCCGTCGGGGATCGACCACTTGCCCGACGAGAACACCGGCACCCACGCCGGCAGATCGAGCCCGCCGGTGAAGTGCTCGCCGTGGGCGTGCAGGACGCCGACCCGCAGCTCGGGGTCGCGCTCGAGCTCGCCGTAGGCGAGACAGAGATCGTCCCACAGCGCCAGATCGAAGGCGTTGCGCTTGGCGGCGCGGTCGAGGCCGATGAGCAGCACGTGATCGCGCCGCTCGCGAGAGACTTTGCCGGTGGTCATGGCCGGACGGTAGCCGAACCGCGCTCCCTCAGGCGGAAACCGTGAGCGCGCGCAAGATCGGGTAAGCGTTGGCCAGCACCAGCGCGCCGCGCACCCACGACAGCACCTCCCAGCGGCGGGCGCGGTGGCGCCACTGGTCGGGCGGGATGGGCGCCGCCGGGTCCCGGGTCAGCTTCATCAACTCGGGCACGTACCAGACCGCGGTGGTGGCGATGATGACGGCGTAGACGCCGAGGGCCACGCCGATCCAGTCGCGACGCGCGGTCTCGCCCCACGCCGCCACCAGCGACGCGCCGAGCAGGAGCAGGAGCAGCGGATGGATGCTCATCCAGAAGCGCTCCGCCTTCACCCGGTACTCACCGGTCCACATGTGGAGCGACGCCGGCGGCGCCGCCGCCCACGACGGCACCACCGCGAGGTGCTCGTAGATCATGGCGCCGCACAGGACGCCCCAGCCGACGGTGGAGACCTGGACGAGCACGGAGGCGATGGTCACGAGCGAGCTCCCTTCTTCTTGCGGCGGGGTGCCGCCGATGGTGCGGGCACGTCGTCGAGGCCGCGGCCCTCGGCGATGGCTTCGAGCAGCACTCGCATCGCCCACATCGAGGCGCGCGCGGCGGTCTCGGGATCGAGTCCCCACGTCTCGCGCAGCCAGCGCCACGCCGTGGGTGGGATGAATGCGTAGATCGCCCCGGCCGCGCCCTCGAGGTCGCGGTCGCTCCAGCGCGGGGCCAGCGGCCGCAGCGCCTGCGCGCCCATCGGCGCGCGCCGGCCGGCCTGGCCGAGGCGCACACGGTTGAAGGCGCGCGACTCCATCATGGGCAAGAGCAGCGCGGCGTGGCTCTCGTAGCTCTTGTAGTTCTCGCCGGCGATGCGCGGCAGCTCCGGCGCCGGTCCAGCCAGGCGCTCGAAGGTCTGGCCGACGCGGGGGCGGATCCAGTCGAGGAAGCCGCGCATCAGGTCATCGAGGGTCGGGAAGTGGCGATAGACGGTCGGCACCGACACCCGCGCCGCCTTGGCCACGGCCGGTATGGTGACCGCGTCGAGGCCCTCCTTGCCGAGCAGCGCCAGCGCCGCGTCGAGGATCCGGGCGCGGGTCGTGGCCGACTGGGCGTCACGGACCGGGCTGTCGTAGCGGCGGGGTGCCACGAGCCCACTCTGTTCTTTCGCGAAACCGAATTCAAGTGAATTAACAATCCTCAATTCATATTGGATAAGCCAATCAGCCAATCAGGTGTCACCCACCTTGCTGTGTCCCCGCCGCCGTGGCGGCCGTGTCGCCGCGCCCACGCTGGTGGCCAAGGGCTCGATCCGCGCCGGCTTTCGCGCTGGCACCGGCGGTGCAAATGCACGGGGTATGAGGAAGCTCCCGTTCTTGCTCCCACGAGTCCCCGTCGGGCCCGGCTCCGCCTCGATGCGACGCATCGTGCGGTGGGGCTTCGCCGCCGCCCTGGCGGTCGCGGCCACCCAGGCCGCGGCGACGCCGTCGGCGCGCCTGAACCTGGTCGCCGGTGATCGCGAGCCGTCCAACGCCCGCGCGGCGTTCGGCGACGCCGATCTGATCAAGCTGCGCGCCGCGGTCGCCGCCGATCCCAAGGATCGCGCGGCCCGCTTCGCGCTGGTGCGCGGGCTCCAGCGCGCCGGCAAGCTCGACGACGCGGTCACCGCGGCGCGGGCGTGGCGCGCCGCCGACGCCTACAACCTGGTCGTGGTCCGCATGCTCGGCGACCTCTACAGCGAGCAGGGCCAGCAGGCCCAGGCCCGCCGCGCCTACTCGGCGGTGGTCGAGCTCCTCCCCGACGACGCCAGCGCCCAGCGCGCGCTGGCCAGCGCCCTCAAGCAGGCCGGTGACCTCGACGCCGCCTACGAGCGCCTCACCGCCGCGTCGAAGATGTCGCCCGACGATCGCCGCCTGGCCTTCGAGCTCGCCGATGTCGCCCAGCGCATGGGCCGCGCCGCCGAGGCCCGCACCCGGCTCGAGGCCATCGTCGGCGACAGCGCCGCGCCCGAGGCCATCCGCTACCCGGCCCGCCAGCGCCTGGCCCAGGTCTACCACCAGATCGCGCGCGACACGCCGAGCGAGGCGGCGGCGATGGACAAGGCGATCGCCGAGCTCAAGCTGGCCGGTGGCCTCGAGAACGACATCAAGATCTACCTGACCTGGGACACCGACCGCAGCGACGTCGATCTGTGGGTGACCAACCCGAGCGGCGAGCGGGTCTACTACCAGCACAAGCAGGGCGCCTTCGGCGACGCGCTCTTCGACGACATCACCACCGGCTACGGCCCGGAGAGCTACACCGCGCCCCACGCCAAGGCCGGCACCTACCTGGTGCAGGTGAACTACTTCGGCGTGGGCCGCGGCAACATCTCCGAGGCGCGCGGCGAGGTCGTGATCGTGCTCGACGAGGGCAAGCCCTCCGAGCAGCGCCATGTCCTGCCCTACCGACTGTTCCAGAAGGACGACACCGTCACCGTCGCACGCATCGACGTGCGTGGAGGCTCGCGATGAAGGCCGTGCACTCGAAGCTGTTCTTCCACCTCGCCCTCGGCGCCGCCGCGACCTTGCTCGCCTGCGGCACCTCGTCGGATCACCGCACCGACAGCGCCGCCCGCCGCGGCGGCGCCCGAGTCTCGGCGCCGAACGCGCCGCTGCGCTTGCCGCTCGAGCTGGTCAAGGCCCGCGGCGACGTGCGCGTGCGCACCGGCCGCGACTCGACGTGGCGGCCGCTC
>SXGT01038803.1_pt1 | contig 23914 bp, 15 predicted proteins | sample 3176221 | NCBI WGS metagenome assembly SXGT01 (sample SAMN11356862, study PRJNA531348) | freshwater metagenome | isolation source: freshwater sample F1-120 | place: China: Fuxian Lake, Yuxi | collected 2017-12-25
CCGACGCATACGAGCTGATGTACTGATCCTGCCAGTTCGGTGGCGGCCCCTGCTCGTAGTTCCGACGCAGCGATTCATCGTAATCCTCCCGCTCATCGCCAAACAACGCACGGAACGGCTCCAGCCAATGTGTATCCCTTACCAGACGATCCCAATAATAATGCCCGACTTCATGACGAAAATGCCCCAACAATGTCCGATAAGGCTCGTGCATTTGCACACGCGTCTTCTCCCGAATCGCATCATCCGCCTCTTCGATATTCAGCGTGATCAATCCCTCATCATGTCCCGTCAATACCCGCGGCCCGCCCACCGGATCCCGTAGAAAATCAAACATCAGTCCCTGCTCAGGATTCTCTGTCACCTTCGATTCCACCGGCAGCCCCAGACGCAGAAATTGAGCCACCGCGCGACTCTTCGCGATTTCGATGTTTCTCCACCATTCCGCGTTGTTTGGATCATTCAAATCCGGAATCATCCGGTTCAATCGGCAGCTTCGACACAGCGGATTCCCATCATCGGCTGTCAATAACCAATTGCACCCGATCGGCGAATTCAGATTCGCACACTGTTTATAAACAGCCGACTCCTTGCTCTCCGCCAGCGTCCAGGTTCCTGCAACATTTCCTGGTTCAATCGCGGCTAATGTCTGCGTTTCGGGATCAAACCCCACGGCCCTCTGACAACCGATACACAAACTGTTCCGAAAATAGATGGGTCGCCCACAGACGCACTGATAAGAGCTCTTCTCCTCCGGCGTCCCGCCTGTCTTCCAGGCGTCCGTCAACCGCTTTGTAATCGTCTCGAAAAAACTCAACATGGCCTGGCCCTTCTCATGAACTCGCTGCGTGCATCATCGCCCAACACACAGTCGTTCATTCTGAAGACACCTGACAACCGCAAGCAACAGGGAATAAAAGAATCACTACGAATCCCGTCCTCTGTGTTGTCTTTATCGAGTGAGCTTTTATCGACTCAGCAGCATGCGATTGGCTTTGGACACACTGTGGGGATCCCATTCGTCCAGAAGGCCCGCGGAGTAGGCGAGCAGTTTGAGAGGGTGGAAGGTGCGGGTGGTCGACTGCTGCTCGAGCTGCATTTTGCAGCTGCTGCATTCGGAGACGTGGAAGTCGTAGCCGCCGCTGGTGCTGGCTTCGATCAAGTCTTTGCCCATAGCCAGTGAGCGGTCGAAGTTTTTCTGAGATAAGCCGAAGAGCCCGGCCATGCCCGAGCAGCCGCGGTCCTGGGAATCGACTTCGAGTTCGGGAATCAGTTTCAAGAGTGGCAGATAGGGACTGTGCTTCCAGAGAGCGCGAGTGTGGCAGGGGGTGTGATACCAGGCTGAGCCGGGCATGGCGTTGAGTTTCCATGGACTGACGGGACCATCTGCACCGGGCTTGAGCGATTCGCTGAGGATCAGGTTCCACAGGTACTGGCCGGCGTCGATGGTCTTATTGGCGACGTCGTTGACGTCGGGATGAGTCGAGAGGAAGGGGTATTCCTGTTTGAGCGCGATCGCTGCGGAAGGCTCGGTGCAGATGATGGAATAACCTTCTCGCGCGTACTCGCCGAGCAGACGCAGGTTGACATCGGCGACATTTCGAGCGGCTCCGAAGTCGCCGGCGGCAAGGTACCCCATCCCGGAGATCGTCTGTTCGGGAGGAATCAAGATGTTGATGTTGAGCGATGCGAGCAGACGCATGAGCGCGATGCCGATGAGAGGATCGTGCTGGTTGGCGTAATAGTCGACGAAATAAACGACACTGCGGTCCGGGGGCATCTGCTCGAGTGTCTCGGGCATATCTTTAGTGAAGTGGCGGAGGAATGTTTTGGACTGGTAGCGAGGCAGCTTCCGCTGACGCGCGAGGCCAAAGAATTTCTCCATCAGCCAGCGTGAATACTGCGACGTCAGCAGCATGTTCGCGAAGAAGGGAAGGCGTGTCGCGAGGGTGCCGACTTGATGAATCCGCGATAGATACCAGTCGGAACGAGTTTGCCCGTGGATAGCAACGTAGCGGGCTTTGGCTTCGAGGTGAAGGTGGGGAATATCAACTTCACTGGGACATTCGATGGCACACTGCTTGCACTGGAAGCAGGAATCGACGATCGCCTGGAAGTCTTCCTTGGCCATCGACTCGGGATTGAGAATCCCCTGCATGTGCTGGCGGAGAATGTTGCCTTTGGAACGAGGGGCATCGACTTCTTTGCGAGAATTGCGAAAGAAGGGGCACATCCGCATGCCAGGTGAGGTCGAACGACACACGCCGCAGCCGTTGCACGACTGGGCCTGTTCGATCGCGCTCGATGTGCGCCAGTTGAGATCGAGGTCGAAGACTTCCGGTTCTTCTCGCCACAGACGAAGGTTCTTGCGTGTCAGGTGGGCATCGTCACTGATAATCTTGTCGGGGTTCATCATGCCGACAGGATCGAAGAGGAGCTTGACCTCCTTGAAGACCTTATAAAGCTGCGCGTACTGCGAGCGGATGAAGGACGTCCTTGCGAGGCCGTTGCCGTGTTCGCCGGAGATCGTGCCGCCGTGATCAAAGACGACTTGATAGACATCGCGTGCCAGCGATTCCATCTTCACACCGCCGTCGAGGGCAGGATGTTGCATGAAAGGACGGAAGTGCATCTGCCCCGTGCCCGCGTGGGAGTAAAGCGTCGCGGTGAGCTGGTGCTTCTGAAAGACTTTCTGGACATGGTTGAGGAACGACTCGAACTGGTCGGGCGGGATGGCGATGTCTTCGATGAACGGCAGCGGACGCAGGTCGCCTTTGATCTTGTTGAGCATCGGAACGATCCCGGCGGCCAGTGACCAGAGGAACTGGACGTCGTCTTCATCGTCGGCGGAGTAGCCGATCGAGGCATTGGGGGAGACTTGACGGACGGCGCGGACGATCTCAGCGAGTCGTCGTCTCATCTGCTGGCGAGTCGCCCCTTCCTGCTCGACAATGACAGCTGCTTCGGCATTCGCGGGAATGATCTTCGCGAAACGGGGGTCGTTGCGTGCCAGATTCAGCAGACGTCGGTCGATCAGGTCACAGGCGGATGGCTGGTAAGACAGGATGGTCTTGATCGATGTCGCTGCGGAGGAAAGATGGTCGAAAAAGAACATCGACATCCCGCGATGCTCGGGCTGACGCGAGACGTGGAGCTTGGCGGTCGAGAAGATGCCCAGGGTGCCTTCTGAGCCGATCAACATGCGAGGCAGGTCGAGGATCTCGTTCTGCAGGACATTTCGCAGAAAGTATCCCGAGGCATTTCGCATGAGGGGGGGCTGAAACTTATCGATCAACTCTGTGTTTGATGACAGCAAAGTTGAGAGGCTGCGCAGCAGCTGCGGATGCGATCGATAAACCGGCATGCGGAGGTCGATCGGGATCTCCTGAGACGGATCATCGAGATAGGAGATCAGAGCAAGGTTGACTCGTGTGGCATCGAAGCTCGATCCATCGGACAGAAGCATTTCCAGTTCGAGGACGTGATCTCGAGCAGAGCCGACACGAAGGGCATGCGAGCCGGCCGCGTCGACGGCGAGCATACTGCCAATGGTTGTTGTCAGGCTGTTGGCAGGATCGGGAGCGAAGTAGCGACCAGTGCGTCTGAGAAGTCGGTTGAGAGTCGCCAGTCGCATGCCAGCTTGAACAGTAACGGTATCGCCGTCGTCGGCGATGAGTTCGTTGTAGGCGACACTGAAGTCGATCACGATTCCCTTGCCGAGCGCGCCGCCCGCGACACCCGTCCCGGAGCCGCGAGGAATGAGTGGCAGGGAGTGTTCTCGGGCGTAATTGATGGTCGCAAGAATGTCGTCACGATGCTTGGGGACGACGACGGCGCAGGGCGTGACCTCGTACAGACTGGCGTCCGTTGCATACATCGCCAGTGTCACGGGATCGCCGTGAACCTCGCCGGCGAGGACGCCCGAGAGGTCTTCCACAATCCGCGACTGAAGATCGCCCACAATGGCCCTTTAAAGAAACCAGTTCGTCACATGACGAACCATGACGGTTTGTAACGCAAAAGTGTCAACGGCTTGTTCGTCTCAGTCAAACAACTGACTGAGCAAACGACTGATTGAGTTTTCCCGTTGGGGAAGATTTGACTCCGGGTCGAGATCAGGATTGAGAGAAAGGAAAACCGTTCGTCATCATCACCTCCCCCGGCAGGTGAGACAACCTATCAAACACGAAACCTGAGTCAGGAACAAGAGTTAGTGAATCTGATGGTGATTGTGACGGTCATTGGGGAGATACAAATTTCTCAAACGGGCCAAGTTTCCGAAAATCGGGGGTTTTTCATAAAACAATTAGGTCCGAATCCCCGTCTATGCGTATTGTAAACGGGAACACCTTCTTGCGTTTGACTCGTCAAAAGACGAAAATTAGTCGATCCTGGCGCCCCTCTGGTAAGTGAATTTGGACGACCGACCATGGCACTTGAATCTGAAATGTCGCGACGCAAAATTGATCAATGTTTGCGGATGCTCAATCTCGGACAGTTTTTGAAAGTCTTTGCCGACTGGTCCGCCATCTATCTGCTCATTGTTGGCGTCGTCATCCTGCTCGTCAAATTGCGAGTGATGGATTTGTGGCCTGGCGTGCTCTGGCTGTTTGCAGGACTGGTCCCGATTGGGGTCGCTGCCTGGTTTCATGCCAAGCGCAGTTTCTTTTCTCGACGCGAAGCAGTCGCCTATCTCGATGAACGCCTTCAGACCGGCGGCTTGCTCATGACTCTCGAAGAGCAGCCCGATCTGACGTGGCAGTCGCGACTCGATTTCCCTTTGGCGACTTGGCGAGATGCTCTGCCCGGGTTTTATCCCAAGCGATTTCTCTCGTATGTTCAGATGCCGGCGTTATTTGCGCTGGCGGCCTGTGTGATTCCTTTGCGAGAACTGCCGGCCAAGCCTGTCGTCAAGAATGATGTGGCTCAGGAAGCGACGTCGGAACTGAAGGCTATTCTGGAAACGCTCAAGGAAGAGAAAGTCGTCGAAGGCAAAGAAGAGGAAACACTCAACGACCAGATTGAAAAACTCGTTAAGGAAACAGAATCCGCTCCGCTGACTCACGAGAAATGGGAAACGGTCGAAGCCCTCAAGCAACAGATGCTCTCTCAACTGCAGGAGATGGCGGTCCATATGGCCAAGTCTGCCGCGGCTGCGGAGGCTCTTGAATCATTGAACCTGGAAGACCTGAATCTCTCAGCTGAACAGCTTGAGCAACTCCAGAATGCATTGGGCGAAGGGCTCAAGGAACTCGCGAAAAGCGGACGTTTGGCTGAAGCACCGCCGAGCGTCAAAGAGCTCGCGGAGCAGCTGCAAAAATCTGGTCAACTGAAGATTCCCGGCGATCCTGGCAAGCGTCAGCAGCTTCTTTCTGAACTCAAAGAGTTTCTTCAGGAAGAAGCGATGCGTTCCAACTCTGTCTGCGAAAACTGCCAGGGGAAGGGGATGGGGAAAAAGCCGGGCGGCAAAGCTGGCCAGGGCGAAGGTGAGGGAGAGGGCGAAGGAGAAGATGAAGGACAGGAAGGCAAAGGCGAAGGCCAAGCCAAGGGAAACCGTCCTGGTAAAGGGGGCACTTCCCGTGGCCGAGGCGATGCGGAATTGACCTGGGGAGTTGAAAATGAGAAGGAAGGAATCAAGTTCAAGGAAACAGTCCTTCCGCCTGGATTCAAAGAGATGCCCAAGGAAGAAATTCTCCGCTTAACTAAGAAAGATCCTGAAGCAGATCCTGCCGCGTCTGCCCCTCGCGATGGTTCTCGTGACCAGACCGATACCGCCGGCAGCCAGTCCTGGAATCGCTCCCTCAAACCACGTCACCAGCAGGTGATTCGTGACTACTTCAAAAGTGATAAACTGCAAAGTGAAACGCCGTAAGGGCGTCGCGGTTGGTCAAAACGATTTCGATGATGTTCTTCAGCTGGCAAACAACTTAGCAGACACACAACCCAGAAGAGTCCTCATGCAAAACGAGCCGACGTCCACGTCTCTACTTACCCCCGAGCAGGTCACACACGCCAGGAGTCTGATACAGAAATTAACGACGGGACTGGAATCAGCCATCTACGGTCAGTCGCGGCTTCTCGAACTGACAACGATCTGCATTCTGTCGCGCGGTCACCTGCTTCTGGAAGGTCTGCCTGGGCTGGGGAAGACGGAGCTGGTCAAAGCGCTCTCCAGTCTGTTGGGGCTTTCTTTCCGACGTGTGCAGTTCACGCCGGACCTTCTGCCCAGTGACATCCTCGGGGCGCCGATTCTGGAGGAAACGTCCGAAGGGCGTCGTCTGCGTTTCCATCAGGGGCCGATCTTTGCGAATCTGCTGCTCGCGGACGAAATCAACCGCGCGACGCCCAAGACTCAATCGGCCCTCCTGGAAGCCATGCAGGAGCGACGCGTTACCGTGATGGGTGAAACGCACGTACTGCCCGCCCCGTTCTTTGTCCTCGCGACACAGAACCCAATCGAACTGGAAGGAACCTACCCGCTGCCGGAAGCACAGCTGGACCGTTTCATGTTCAAGGTCAATGTGAATAATGTCTCCAGTGAGACGCTGGAATTGATCATTAACCATCGTCAACAAGGCAAGACACCTCAGTTGTCGCAGGCCCTCAGCCTGGATGAACTCAATGAGCTCTTTGCCCTCGTCGATCAGGTCCACCTCCCGAAAGCGGTCGCGAATTATATTGCCCGTCTGGTCAATGCGACTCATCCGGATGTTCCTGGCAGTCCGGACTTCGTGTCGAAGTTCGTTCGGTTCGGCTCCTCGCCTCGCGCGGCGATTGCGCTGGCATCGTCTTCACGAGCTTCCGCGCTGGTCCAGGGCAAGCCGAATGTTGGTTTCGACGATGTCCGTCGGGTTGCGGAATCGGTTCTGTCCCATCGCCTGATCCTCGATTACTCGGCCCGCATGGAAGGCTGGACAACTCCCAAGGTTGTCGAGGCACTGCTCAAGGAAGTCTCGTCGGTGGCAAAAGAGATCCCGGCCGATATCGCAGGTTAATACTGCCTGACTGATCCTGATTTGCCATGATCCCTGGTGTTCAAATTCTCGTTGGAATGAATTTCTGCCTTTAAAGGCTGTCCGATATGTATCGTCAAATCTGTTTTCTGCTGATCGCCACTGCTTTGTGTCTTACGAGCTTTACCTCGGCTTCTCAGGCAGCCGTCGGTGTGGTTACTCGGACGGGAGCCGATCTTGATCTTCTGATCGCGACCGATTGGATCGGCGGGCAGGAGGGGGGGTATCACCCTGTCCGGATTCGCGTGACCAATCGTGGTCCTGCGACGACTCTGCAATTTGTGGCTGATAAAGGAGTCGGGAGGGATCCCGTCCCTCGCGTGATGACGACCGTTCAACTTGATCAGAATGCAAAAAGTCAGGTCACACTCAACATTCCCATCGTCGATGCCTCCCAGAGCTACACTTTGTCTGTCCGACGAAATGGCACGCTGCTGCCAGCATTCAGCCTCCCTTTTACGATCCCATCACTGCAGGACGGTAACCCCTGTCCCAAGATGTTGATCATTCACCCCAGCCAGATCGAATGGACACCCTTCGGTGTTGCCGCTGAGTCGTTTAATGTGGCTCAGCAAGCTGGCAGCCTGATCCCGCATACTGGCAGTCCGATGAATGATGCCCTCGTCGTCGAGCCACGTCTTCTGCCAACTTCCTGGCAGGGATACACAGGTGTCGATTTTGTTGCGATTGCGCTCGAGACGTTGAGCAAGCTGGCTGTCGATGAACGTAAGCCGCTGGTGGACTGGGTTCATGCAGGTGGTCAGTTGCTGGTCTTCAATATCGGGAAGAAGCCCTCTGAGTCTCGGGAGCTGACCGATGCGTTATCACTGATGACCCTGGCAGAAGGGGAAGCAGGCTGGCGTGACGTCAGGCTGACCCTTCCGAAAAACTTTCAGCTCGATGAAAACGCGACTGCTTTTTCTCGCTTCCCTGGTTCAGGCGTTGTCGAAACAACGACTCCCGGAAATGCTCCTCCAGGACCTGGAGAAAAATGGAACTACCGTAAAACGACCCTGCAGGAACGGGACGTCATGCTGGGGACTGTTTATGCCTTTGAAGGAAACTGTTTCGATGGGACTTACAATGACTGGATCGGGTTTCTCCAGCATGTTCCCCGGGAAAATCTAAAGGCCTTTACGCGGGCTGGTGTCTCGTCCAATCGGGCGGCAGACGACTTTCTGACGTTCCTGATCCCGAGCATTCGCAGTGTTCCGATTGTTGCCTTCATGTTTCTGATTACGATCTTCAGCATTGTGATCGGCCCCCTCAATTATCTGTATTTCTTGCGTCGACGACAGCTCGCGATGATGCTGGTTTCGGTCCCTTCGATCGCCCTGGTCGCGAGTGTTTCGCTGATTCTTTACTCGACGATCGCCCACGGTTTTGGTGTCAAATCCCGCATCCGCAGCGTGACGTATCTTGACCAGACAGCTCAGAAAGCGGTCACCAAATCGCGCGTTTCTTTCTTTGCAGGTCTGACTCCTTCGGGCGGGTTGAATTTCCGCCCGGCGACGAGCGTCCTCCCTGTCTGGCTGATGGATGATGAATTTACCACGGGCGACATCGACTGGTCCGAAAATCAGCGCTGGTATGCCGGCTGGCTCAAGTCTCGAACGAGAACTCAATTCGTCACCATCGAGCCGCATGATGAACGCGGACGTCTGGTGATCAATCAGCCAACCGATACGACGATGAACGTCTCGAACGGGTTTGAATTCGATCTCCGCATGGTCATCATTCCTGGACGCGATCGAGAATTCTTTATCGTCGAGAATCTGAAAGCTGGTGACAAAACTCAGGCACGGCGACTTTCAGAAATGAAATCGGACCCCGATTTCAAGATCACCGACATTACGAACGGTCTGCTCGATCCCTATCCCATGGAGATCCCTGCGACGGTCGATGAAAATGCCGTCAATGTTGGCCAGATCTTCGGCTCACGACGTCGGTATTACACCCATTCCTACGGCGACGCGGCTGAGCAGCCTAAAGCGCAGTACAAAGACAGTCAGCTTGAGAAGATCGCGATCGACTGGAAGACATCACTGACGTCTGGAAATGTTCCGGAAGTCTCAGGTGCAGCCGAAGCAGCGACCTACATCGCGGTTGTTGATCGCCCGGTGTATGCTGATACGGGGTTGGCTCGGTCGAGGTCAGAAGCTAGTTCTCACCTGATCATCGGCGTGTATCAGCCGGATTGATGTTCTGTAGAGTGACCTTCCCGCGACGCGATACGGATTCCAGACACTTAGGACGACTTCATGTCTTCGACAGAACTCGACAAATCACGAGCGACTAGCAGTGCATCGACTGTCGGTGCTCCGACTGATAGTGCATCACCAGCAACAGCGATTAACGGTCACCCTAATCCGGGCATCGACGCTGCTGGAACGACGCCTGAACGCAAACCGATGATCGAAGTTCGCCACCTTCACCGCTTCTTTGGCAAGCTGAAGGCGGTCAACAACGTCTCGTTCACGGCCTACCCTGGGCAGGTCGTGGGCTTCATCGGGCCTAACGGTTCGGGCAAGACGACGACGATGCGTATCCTCGCGACGCTGGACCTGCCGACCGCTGGGGATGCCTTCGTCAACGGCTATTCCGTGATTGATGACCCTGATAAGGTTCGTCATGCGGTTGGCTTTATGCCGGATGCATTCGGGCGATATCCGAATATGGATGTCGTCGAGTATCTCGATTTCTTCGCCCGCGCGTATGGTCTGCGCGGTCAGAAGCGTCTTGATGCACTTGATCGCGTGCTCATCTTCACTGAACTTCGCAAGATGGCTCACAAGCCGATCAATACGCTCTCGAAGGGGATGTCTCAACGACTCGGACTGGGACGCGTGCTGATTCACGATCCTCCTGTTCTGATCCTGGATGAACCAGCCGCCGGTCTTGATCCACGTGCCCGCGTCGAGCTGCGCGAACTCATCGCCGTGCTTTCGACGGAACTCGGGAAGACGATCCTCATCAGTTCGCACATTCTGACCGAGCTGGGTGAAATCTGTGATTCGGCTGTCATCATCGAAGCCGGGCAGGTCCTTGCCTCTGGAACGATCAAAGACATCAACGACAAGCACCTGAAGGATCTTGCCGACTCCAAGAATATCCTGTTCATCACCCGTGTCCTGAATGGACAGGCAGAAGCACTCGCGACCTGGCTGCTCGAACAGCCTTTCGTTCTCGACGCCAACGTCGCGTCGGAACTGGTTCGCTTCCGTTTCGAGGGGGATGTTCATGCTCAACACGATCTTCTCAAACGGATGATCAACAGCAAGTTTGAGATTATCGAATTCCAACGCAAGGCCGAGACACTGGAAGACGCATTCATGGCGATCACAAAAGGAATCGTCCAGTAGATGTCGACGATCAGCCCACAGTATGACGTTCGCAGGGAAGACTTGCTCTTCTGCGCTCATCCTGCGCTGGATCGCTGGTCTGACCGCGTCAATCCGCTGCTGATTAAAGAAATCAATCAGCAGTTGAAGAGCCGATTGTTCCTGATGATCTATCTGTTGTTTGTTCTGCTGGTCTGGGGTAGTTCCCTCTACATGCTGATGATGCAGCCACAGACCGATCAGCCTGATTTTGAGGCGGGTGATCTGCTCTTCTCGCTGTTGTACAAGATCACGATCTTTCCGTTGTGTTTTGCTATCCCTTTGGGAATTCACCAGCGCATGCGGGATGAATTTCACATGCACACCATCGAGATGCTGACGATTACGACGCTCTCTTCCGGTCGTATTTTTCGAGGCAAGCTGATGTGCGGCCTGCTTCAATCCGGGTTGTTTCTGTTTGCCTCGCTGCCGTTTCTCGTCTTCTGCTATCTACTTAAAGGGATCGGAATTGTCGAGATTCTGACTGTCGTTGCAGGAACGGTTTTTACTCTTTTGTGTTTTTACCAGGTGACGATTCTCTACTCCGCTTTGAGCCGAACGCGCATCTGGGAATACCTGTCGCGCATGTCGTTGGTTTTCTTCAGCACGATCCTGTACTTCGCGTTGTTTTTTTCAGCGGACGCGGTTGTTCTTGGTGGAATTTCCAGCATTTACTATCTCGTTGGGGTTCTGGTTGCGAACACGCCCCTTTACTTCTCGATGCTGATCTTTCTTGATGCCGCCCATGAGCAGTTCAAGCCACTTCGCCTGATGCGTCCTCCCTTCCGCGTGCGGATCAATGGCGAAGGAAAAGTGATCTTTCTTCCCCGGCTTCTGTACCAGGAAGTCCCTGAAGAATATCGGGACCCATCGTCGAACCCGGTCAAGTCCAACCAGGCCGCGTCGAAGTCACTCGCCAAAGCGACCTGACCGAAACGTGATCTTCGCCCCCCGTCATTCACGATAGAGTCGGATAATAAAGAGGCCTCGATGTCTACAGCCGAAAAGACCTCACGAATCGATCTGGCGCTGCAGCGCATGAATGCCTACAGCGACTGGATCAACCCCATCGTGATCAAAGAGGTACGCCAGTCACTCAAGAGCAAGCTCTTTGTGACGACGTTCATGCTCAGCCTTGCCGCCTGCTGGGCGATCTCTGTCATCGGGATCATGTTCTTCTGGAACGTGATTGAGTATTCGCCCGTCAGCCTGCAGTTTTTTATCTGTTACTACTGGGTTCTGGCCTTTGCGCTGTTTGTTGTGATCCCGTTTGGTGCCTTCGGTTCTCTGCAGACCGAGCGCGACCAGAATACCTTCGAGATCCTGCAGATCACTACCCTTCAGCCTTCGCAGATTGTGACTGGCAAGCTCGCCAGCGCCATGCTGCAGGCGATCATTCTTTATGCAGTGATTGCCCCATTTATCGCGTTTTCTTCGTTGCTGCAGGGCTTTGATCTGCTGCGGGTCAGTTATGAGATGACGATCTCGCTGGCGATCTGCATGGGGGCATCAATGTGCTGTCTGATGCTCAGCACGCTTGGCAAGCAGAAGAATTTCCGGACTCTGATGGTTTTGTTCCTGCTGGGCGGACTGGTGTCACTTTTCAGCTCGCAGGCATCATTTGCAGCCTATGTGATGGCGGGGGGAGCGGACTTTGATACGGAGTTTTATCTTTGGAATCTGTTGTTCTTCCTGGGTGGCCTGAGTTACTTTTTTCTCTTCCATCAGATCACCGTCGCGCAGTTGACCTTCGAAGCAGAGAATCGCAGCTTTGGGATTCGGGTCATTGCGACTGCTCAGTTTTATCTGCTCTGGATCTGCATGTACGCGATCTCAATCATGTATGCCTCGACAATGCTGCGATACAGTGATGATTACGCCTGGTCCTGTGCGGTGATCTCCAACTTCCACTGGGCGATCGTCGGCTTCTTTGCGGTCACCGAAGCGGAGCCTCTCTCGCGACGGATTCGTCGTGATCTGCCCAAATCGTTCTGGAAGCGCTGGCTGATGGTCAGCTTTCTGCCGGGCGGTTCACGAGGCTTCTTCCTTGTCACCAAGCACTTGCTGCTGACAATTCCATTGATGTTGGGCCTGCAGTACGTCACTGGGTTAGCCGCGGGTGAAACGAATCTCCCAACGCTGTCCGGCCTGCTGTCTGAGCATAAAACGGAATCATCGATTGCCCAGATTGGTTACATCATTTTCTTCCTCGGCATGGGAAGGTTGATCACAGCCGGGATGATGAAAGCTGCACCGAGTACGCGTCCTGCTCATGGGCGCGTGGTCATGCTGATCACGACTCTGATGTGCGTTCTTTCGCCGTACCTGATTCTGTGGCTCGTTGGCTATTACGAGAATCGTATGACACTTGATTATCACCCGCTGATGGTCATCAACCCGGTCGAGTCACTGCGCTACATCAACGATAACGATGATGCGATGTCCCGGCTGATCTTCAGTTTTGCAGTCCTCGCGGGTGGAATTGTCTTGCTGGCGAATCTTCCCGGGACATTGCGAGGACTTCGTCAGGGGTTGTGGCCGGAGCGACCAGACCCTTACCGTGCACTCGATTACTCCACGGTGCGCGAACAACTTCAGCGTGCCGAGGAAACCGGCGTGACCGCCGTCATGGGTTGATGAAGCCATGGGTTGATGAAGAGGTCCCGTCGGCCTCATGGCCAGTCTGTTTTCTTGGAAAGATCTCGCTGATGTCCCTGCGTCATGATACTGAAGTCCAGCAGAACCTCGCCTGCTATTCGCTGGCGCTGCCGTTCGTTCCGACGAGTGGCCGTTCGGGTGAACTGCTTGGGCGGGGGACGGGCTCTTCTCTGGAGTTTCAGGAGTACCGCACGTATCAGCTGGGTGATGACATCAGGCACCTCGACTGGGCGGCGTATGCGCGCTCGGATCACCTGATGGTTCGCCTCTTTCGGGAGGAGATCTCTCCTCATGTCGAAATCCTGCTCGATGCCAGCCGCTCGATGAATACGGGCGACGGCACGAAAGCTCGCGTTGCGCTGCAACTGACCAGCCTGCTGGCTCAACTGTGTGGACGCATGAGTGGCCAGCCTCGGGTCATTGTCGCCAAGTCAGAACGCCCATGTCCGGCGTACGGGTTGAATCAACTCGACCTGTTGACTCCGAGCATCTTTTCCTCTGTCACCAACATCGACGAACTTTTGACGGACCACGCCGTCACTTTTCGTGGCAAGTCGATCCGCATTGTCATCAGCGATTTCATGTTTCCACATGATCCACAGTCACTCGTTCGACGACTGGCCACGAACGCGTCCGCGCTGTGGATGATCCAGCTACTGACTCGCTGGGAGTCCCATCCGACGAACCTCGGTGGCCATCGACTGACCGATGTCGAATCGGGTCAGGAGATCGACCTTTATCTGAACGAATCCGTTCTGACGAATTATCGACATCGTTTGAAAACACTTCAGGATTCTTTGCGCATCAATGCACAGCGGCTGCATTCCAAGTTCGTGGTTGCGATCGCGGATGAAACTCTGAGTCCGCTGTGTCGCAATACGCTGGCGCCTGCTGGTTTGCTGACATCGAGTATGTAATGAGACGATGGCGATTTGAGGCTACGGACTCGGCTTGTCAACCGGGTGGCTGGGGTCAGGATTGTTCGCTGACCTCAGACGAGCGCGTTAAACACCAGCGTCAAAACGTCTTGTCACGAGTTCTACTGGGGTCAGCGACCCCTGCACACGATTCAACCTCGACTCGTTGGTGAGACGTTGCAACGCGTGACAGCGGCTCGAACGGAGCCTCGCCCTCCCGTGGACGAATTCTGAAATTTCCGGGCAGCTTCTCACTGATCAGTGAGCTAAAGGCTCGGCTTGTCGATGCCGATGATCTCAACCTGCATGGTTTCCAGGTCGACAATCGCGATCGTATGTCGATTGACCCGGTAGAGGGCTCCGGGATTGAGGACCAGCGTTCGTCCCTCGTGATGCGTTTCGGTGGCATGCGTGTGACCGTAGCAGACCAGGTCATACTCGCCCGATGATTTGACGGCCCGAAATTTGATCGGGTCATGGCTGTGAATCAGCCCGATTCGGCGATTTGCAATCGTCAGATCGCCAAACTGGTCATGGCACGTTAATCCCATTTCGCGCATCACATACTGGAGCGGTTCGGGATCCCAGTCGCAGTTGCCAAACACGAAATGCGTTTCAAACCCTGCCAGCAGTTCCACGACTTCCGGGCTGCCAATATCGCCGCAGTGGAGAACCGTTTTGATTCCGCGATCGAGCAGGACTTCGACGGCGGACATGGTGTGCCCGACATGCCCGTGCGTGTCGCTGATGATGCCAATCTTCATGACGTGATCCCTCCATCATTGATTTTAGAGCGCTGACAGGCCACGATGAAGCGAAAATCTATCTCCGTCCACGTTCGCCGGAATCCAAGTTACTATCATGCCCGCGACCAGTCTTAATGTCTCTCTTGGTGATCGCAGTTATCACATTCATATCACGACGGACGGAATCGATGCGCTACCCGGGCTGATCTCCGACTGGCTGACGACCCGTCTTTACTGGCATCAGTCCACGCCCAAGGGGCTGATCATTACCGACGATAACGTCTCGGATCATGCTTTGCGTGTCCAGAATGTTCTCGCGGCTGACAAATGGTCGACGACGATTCTGACTCTTCCTGCAGGAGAGCAGACCAAATCCCTGGCTCACCTCGCGAGCATCTACACTCAACTGACACAGATGCAGGCGGACCGAAAGACGATGGTCTTTGCTGTCGGCGGCGGGGTCATTGGGGATCTGGCCGGGTTTGCAGCGGCGACTTATGCGCGTGGTCTGCCTTTCGTGCAGATCCCGACAACGCTGCTTTCGAATGTCGATAGTTCTGTGGGGGGTAAGACCGGTATCAACCTGCCGGAAGGTAAGAATCTGGTTGGTGCGTTTCACCAGCCCCTGGGAGTCTTCATCGACACTTCGTTCATGGAGACGCTGCCGGATCGTGAGTTTCGCTCGGGGCTGGCGGAGATCGTCAAGTATGGCGTGATCATGGATGCGAAGTTCTTTGCGTATCAGGAACGTAACATTGAAGCGATCAACCGACGTGATGCGGCTGTCATTCGTGAAATGATCCAGCGGAGTTGTCAGTGCAAAGCCGAGGTCGTCGAGCAGGATGAGTTCGAACGCAGCGGACTCCGCGCGATCCTCAACTACGGCCACACTTTTGCCCACGCTTATGAAGCCCTGTGTGGCTATGGCCTCCTGCTTCACGGCGAAGCAGTCGCGATCGGGATGCTGGATGCCAGCCGTCTGGCCGAGAAGTTGAAACGGATCCCTGCTGATGTCACGAAGCGTCAGCGTGATCTGCTCACTGCGATTGGGCTGCCGACGATCCTGCCGAGTAACGGTCGTCCTGATCCGCAGAAAATGATCGACGTCATGCGGCTCGATAAGAAATCGGTCGCGGGTAAGCTGCGATTCATTCTGCCGTCGAAGCTCGGTCATGTGGAACTCGTCAAAGATATTCCTGAACAATTGGTCGTCGAGACGTTAAACGAATCGTGCTGATCCGGTTCGTATGCAATCCGTTTCATGTGTTGAGTTTTCGAGTCCCTTTGTCTCAACGTGGGTCACGATTGCTCCTACAATGGAGAGGAACATCGAAACGCATCCTATTTTCACCGGTATCAGGATGATCCCACGATCATATTGAGGTCACCGTGAACGACTCTTTGATTCTTCGACAGAACAACCGTCCGCATCGTGTTGTGATTATTGGTGGGGGCTTTGCCGGCCTGAAAGCTGCGCGTGCTCTGCGAAAAGCCCCGGTGGAAGTTGTGCTCATTGATAAACGCAACTTTCACCTCTTCCAGCCTCTGCTGTACCAGGTCGCGACGGGCAGTCTCTCGCCAGCCAACATCTCCGCTCCGCTGCGCAGTATCCTGAGTCATCAGAAGAACTGTCGCTGCATCATGGGCAACGTCACGGGTTTCGACCCGGACAACAAGATGGTCATCATGGACGGCGGCCAGATTTATTACGACTCGCTGATCGTGGCAGCCGGAGCCAGTCACAGCTACTTCGGCCACAACGAATGGGAAGAAGCCGCGCCAGGTTTGAAGACGATTGAAGACGCGACCGAGATCCGGGCCCGGATCTACAGCGCCTTCGAATTCGCAGAACGCGAATCCGATCCTGCCGATACCGCAGAGTGGCTGAACTTCGTCATCGTCGGTGCAGGTCCGACGGGTGTCGAGCTCGCGGGCGCGGTGGCTGAGATCGCGCGAAATTCGCTTAAGCATGACTTCCGTCGCATCTCGTCCACGCATGCCAAGATCTATCTGGTCGAAGCAGGCCCGAAGGTTCTCGGCATGTACACCGATGACCTTTCTGAAAGCGCCCTCAAGCAGTTGCAGAAGATCGGCGTCATCGTGCGTCTGAACACGATGGTGACCGACATCACGCGCAGCTACGTGACGCTCAAGCATGATGGTCAGGAAGACCGCATGCCGACGCGAACCGTCCTCTGGGCAGCGGGCGTGCAGGCGTCTCCTCTGGGAAGACTCCTCGCGGAGAAGACCGGCGCAAAAGTCGATCGTCCAGGACTTGTCGAAGTCGCCGCTGACTGCAGCATCCCGGGCTATCCCGATATTTTCGTTATCGGAGACATGGCTCGTTACCTTCACGATGAGAAGCTCAAGCCACTCCCGGGTGTTGCTCCCGTGGCGGTCCAGCAGGGGACTTTCGTGGCCAAGGTCATCACGTCACGTATTCAGAAGAAGTCGCCGCCGACGTTCAAATATAAAGACTACGGCAAGATGGCGACCATCGGTCGCGCTGCGGCTGTCGCAGACCTCGGCAAGAACTTGAAGTTCAGCGGATTTCTAGCCTGGATGATGTGGCTGTTCATCCACATGATGGAGATCGTCTCGTTCCGCAACCGACTGCTGGTCCTCCTGCAATGGGGTTGGCATTACCTGTCTTATGACCGCGCCGCCCGCCTGATCACTGGCGATGATACCCATACCCCTTTGCCCAAAACGCAGGTTGCCCACTCCGAAGCCGCTCCAACGCCACAGCCATCGACGGTGGTCTCACGTTGATGATTTCTTCAACTTGTGTTCCCTGGCTGCGCCAGCCGTGCCGAACGTGACGGAGCATCGACTCGGAAATCCCGCCGCCAAATTACGAAATGGTGATTTGGGACGAGTCTTCTAGCTTCCCATATTGAGCGAGTTGAACACGGCTGACACAGCCGTGGCACACTCTGGTATTTAACCGACGACTTTTGCGATCTGCTCGTAGTTCGGTTTTAGAGAACGATACAGGTCGCCGTAGAGGGGGTAATAGCGATCGTATTCTTTCTTGGCGGCTTTGTCGGTCGGGGTGGTTTCGGTGACGTGAGTCGTTGCTTTACTGGCTTCTTCGATGGATTTGTAGGCACCCGTGCCGGTTGCTGCGAGAAGCGCGACGCCAAAGGCGGGGCCTTCTTCGGCGGAGAGTGTCGAGACACTTTGTCCATAGATGTCAGCTTGCATCTGCTTCCACAGCGGGCTCTTGCCTCCACCGCCGGTGAGACGAATTTCTTTGACCGGGATGTTCATGCCTTTGACGATTTCGAGCGCATCTCGCATGGCATAGGTCGCCCCTTCCATGACGGCTCGCACCAAGTGGGCCTTGCCATGGCGAAGGCTGAGCCCGATCCAGGCGGCGCGGGCGTATGGGTCTGCGTGAGGCGTACGTTCGCCGGTGAGATAGGGCAGGAAGAATAACCCCTCACTGCCAATCGGAACGTCACTGGCTTGCTGGGTCAGAATGCTGAAGACATCGGTGCCTTGCTTCTTCGCATCGGCAGCCTCTGCCTGTCCAAAGTGATCGCGATACCACTGGAAGGCCCCACCGGCAGAGAGGATGCAGCCCAGCACGCACCACTTCCCTTTGACGGCATGGCAGAACGTATGCACGCGGCCACCTTCATCGAAGGCCATTTCGTCGCTGTGGGCGAAGACGACGCCGCTCGTCCCCATGGATGCAAAGACGGCTCCCTTCTTCACGATGCCGCTCCCCAAGGCCGCTGCAGCGTTGTCCGCAGCACCGCCGACGATTGGGACTCCCGCTGGCAGTCCCAGTTCCTTCGCGATATCGCTGGAAAGGGCTGACGAGATCTCCTGAGACTCGAAGACGGGAGGCAGCAGGCCAGCATCGAGTTCCAGCTTCTCAAGGAGTTTGTTGTTCCACTGACGTTTGGCAACATCCATCAGCAGCGTGCCTGAGGCATCGCTGACTTCGGTGGCATAAACGCCTGAGAGTCGGAAGCGGATGTAGTCCTTGGGGAGCAGGACCTGTGTGACTTTGGCGAAGTGCTTGGGCTCCTTGTTTCGCAGCCAGAGGATCTTCGGGGCCGTGAAGCCCGTCAGCGCGGGATTGGCGACCATCTTGATCAGCCTCTTGCGCCCGCCTGCACGCTCTTCGATTTCCTGGCATTCTTCTGTCGTTCGCTGGTCATTCCACAGCAGGGCTGGTCGGATGACTTCCTGCTTCTTGTCGAGGAAGACGCTGCCGTGCATCTGACCCGACAGGCCGATGCCTTTGACACTCTCTGGTTTAATTGATCCTTTGGCGAGGACGGTCTGGATGGTCTTCTTTGTGGCAGTCCACCAGTCTTCCGGGGCCTGTTCTGACCAGCCTGGTTTGGGGCTATAGAGAGGATAGATCTCAGTGGCGGAGGCAAGAATCTTGCCGTCTTCCTGCATCGCCAGAGTCTTTGTGCCCGAGGTGCCAATATCAATGCCGAGGTAGACGCTCATTGCTGCGATCTCGCCTGTGGGAAGAAGAATGTGGGAGACAATGCTGTCAAAAGGAACGATCAGCGAACGTCAATATAACGGCTGAGGGGAGATTCTCGGAACTGATGGCCGTTGTGCATTTGATAAAGAAATCGAGTTTTTTACGGCGCCCAAGAGATTTGGCTGTTTACGCTGAGATCTATTGCGAAGCGTGTTCACACAAGCAGTTGCGTGCGGACTTGGGGTGTTACAAGATGGACCTGGATGACTCATCCAGGAGAAGCTCATGTCAAAGACCATTTATTACTCAGCCCTTAGCGTTGATGGCTATATTGCGGACGCGAACCACTCGCTCGACTGGCTGTTTCAATTTGGTGACATCAACGACACCAGCTATCCGGAATTCATCAAGACGGTCGGCGCCCTCGCGATGGGTTCAACGACTTACGAGTGGGTCATCGATCACATCTCCAATCCAGACGGTTCCCTCAAAGAGCCGTGGCCTTATCAGCAGCCCACCTGGGTCTTTTCGAAACGCGAACTAAAGTCCGTTCTCGGGGCGGACATTCGTTTTGTCAAAGGCCCGGTCGAACCGTTCCATGCAGAAATGAGAAAAACCAGCGGCTTGCAGAACATCTGGATTGTCGGCGGGGGGCAACTGGCTGGTCATTTCTTCGACGCAGGTTTGATTGACGAACTGATCCTGCAAATCGCGCCCGTGCTGCTGACGACAGGTGCGCCGCTGCTGCCTCGGGCGATCACAAAGCCCCCGATGCGACTGCTCAACTGCAGGCGTTACGCCGACTTCATCGAGGCCCATTACGAAGTTCCCAAATCGCCACAGGATTCAAAATCTCAACACGCGTGAATCGGAAGTTGCACATGTGTTGCACACATCAGAAATCCGCCAAAAACCGCTACCCACAGATGTCATTGTCCACTATGGTTAAGGCCTGCGAATCGCTTCTGACAAGCACGCCGCCCAACGAAGGACAGTGATGGAATTTCTCAAAGACTGGGTCGACTTCATTCTGCACTTTGACCAGCATCTCGCGGTCATGATCGATAAGTTTGGTATCTGGACTTACGTGGTCCTGTTCCTGATTGTCTTCTGCGAAACAGGACTGGTCGTCATGCCGTTCCTGCCGGGCGACTCGCTGCTTTTCGCAGCGGGCGCGATCGCGGCGCTGATGCCCGACAAGATCAATATCTTCGTCCTGCTGATCAGTCTGATTATTGCTGCCATTCTGGGCGATACGATGAACTACTGGATCGGCCGGTACTTCTCGAATGTTGGCTCGCTGGGGAAGATTCCGTTTGTCAAAGAAAAACACCTCGAGAAGACTCGCGAGTACTTCGAGAAATATGGCGGGAAGACGATCATCATCGCTCGCTTCATCCCGTTCATTCGGACGTTTGCACCGTTTGTTGCGGGACTCGGGAAGATGAACTACGGCTACTTCCTGTTTTATAACGTCGTCGGTGGCGTGGTCTGGATCGGCTTCTTCCTGATGCTGGGGTACGGCTTTGGCAATATCAGCATCGTCAAACAGAACTTCAAGGTCGTTGTCCTGGCGATTATCGCCCTCTCGGTTCTTCCCGTCATGTATGAACTCTGGATGCACCAGCTCAAATCCCGCAAAGGCAAACAGGGGATCGATGAAGCCGTCGACAAAGCGGACGATTCGCTGCTGTAAGAATTCCCTGTGTGCCACGGCTGTGTCAGCCGTGACGAAGGTCAATAGAGCGTCGTCTAGCAACCCCACGGCCGACACGGCCGTGGCACACGCTCCTTTGGCAGGCGATCGATTCTCGATTCATCTTCTCACGCCCTCCCAATCCGCTTAGAGTAATCGTTCATCGCGCAGCCACGCGTGTTGCGAACTTATCGATTTGTTGCTCACTTTGAGGAGATTGTCTGTGATGCGAACGCCCCAGGCCTTCGCGACGTGGTCCCCCGTCGCTTTGTCAGTTGCCCTGATCTGCTCTCTCGCCACGTCGACCCATGCCGCTGACAGCCCTCGTGAACTTCACCCGGTCGATGCGGTATTCTACGTGGAATACGATGGCCGCGAGAAACACGACGAAGCGGTCCACAATACTGCCGCTCATGCCGCCTTTCACGATTCTGGACTCGAAGAACTCTCCATCGCGACCATGGACTTCGTTCAGGAAGTCCTGAACAAAAACGAACAAACGATTGATGCTGCTCAATTCTTCGAAGGCCTTCGTACGGCTGTCAGCCGTGGCCTGGAGCATGGAGTCTCGGTCTCGATCGCCATCCCTCAGGAAGGCATGCCGGTTCCGCGAATGACGCTGGTTCTCCATGACTCGGGCGAACTCGTTTCCGACTGGGCCTGGTACGCTGGCGAAATGGCGAACAAGTACCCGGAAGCCTTCGATGACGCGGAACTTATCCAGAAGACCATCGAAGAACGCGATGTCACCGCGATCGCTGTCAAAGGCGAAATCAACGCTGAGATCGCCACCTGGAAGGAAGGCAACCACGCCCTTCTGACCATTGGGCTGGGGTCGTCCAAATGGGCGATGTCTGTCGCGACTGGCAAAATGGAAAACATCACTGCCAACAAAACGATCGCAGAAGGCCTGGCGACGAAGGCTGATTTTGAAGTCATCATGCACAGCGTTCTCGACACCTCGACTCTGCTTCGTAAGTATGAAGGCTTCACGATTCCCAATGACTCGGGTGAACCTCTCACTGTCGGCGATCTCTTCAAGATGACTGGCATGAACAAACTCGGCTTAATGACCTGCCAGTCAGGCTACAAAGACACCGCCATCTGGACAGTCACAAAGCTCCAATGCAAGGGTTCTGAGAAAGAGCAAACCCCCTCCTTTTCGCTCACCGACCTGCCCCCGCTTCCCTGGGACACGACGGCTGCAACGGCCTTCAATATCGATCTCACTGGCGATTTCCGTGGACTCAAGAAACTGGTGGAGTCTGCTCTCGCGTTTGCACCGAAACGTGAGCGCGAGCAGGCCTTCGAGATTTTTGACAACCTGAACAAGGTCGTTGGTTTCGATATCGAGAAAGACCTGCTGGACTCGTTCGGCGATCTGGCTTGTTTTTATGTCGATCCCGATGGCGGTAGCTATGGTCTTGGATTCGGGATCGCGATCAAAGTCAAAGATAATGAGAAGCTGCTCAAGACGATGGGTCAGATCGAAGCCAAACTGAAAGATGTGGGTGACTCGCCGGTTTTCCTGCTCCCTTCTGAGAAACTCGACCGAACCATGTACCTGACCGAGTTCTACATCGAAGAGGGTTCGATCCAATACGGAGCCATGGGGATCGATAAAGACTGGTTCGTTATCGGACTGATGCCTCAAACGGTGACCAGCTTCTTTCACCGTCTTGATGGCTCGATCATCAGCTGGGAACCAACAGAAGAACTCAAGGAATGTCTGGATGAAATGCCAAAGTCATATCATCAAGTCTCCTTTGCCGATGTCCGCGGCGCGACACGACTGGCTTACAACTGGCTCGTCTTCGTCTCCCCATTTCTCCAATCGGGGATCTACAACAGCGGCGTCCTGGAAGATGAGCAAACCCTCCCCTTCCACGTCGAAGATCTCCCACCCGCCGAATTGATTATCGATCCACTCTTCCCCAACGTGACCACCTGCACCAAAGAGGGTGATACCTACATCTGGACCACACGAAGCTCGACCGGTCTGTGGGGCATGCTCGGGCTGTATTAAGATGGGCTGTGTCGGTCTAACCAACGGCCATAGTGGGTAAGTACAAAAAACGCCATCACTCGATTTCTCGCGTGATGGCGTTTTTCTTTTTCAAGAACATCCAATATCAATTATTCCACGTCCGCCAGCCATTCCTGCAGGCTCTTGACGCGAGGAGTGGCGTCTTCGCAGAAGGCTTCGATGGCTTTGACGACAGCTAAGCATCCCGGCAGCGTGGTGACGCAGGGGATGCCGTGCGTAACGGCCGCGGCTCGGATCTTGCCTTCGTCGAACTGGCGGCCCTTCTTGCTGGGTGTGTTGAGGATGTACTGGATGTCGTCGTTGACCATGTAATCGAGGATGTTCGGGCGACCTTCCTGGACTTTCTTGACGACTTCGACATCGACCCCTGCTTCACGCAGAACCGCTGCTGTTCCGGATGTGGAGATGATCTTAAAGCCGAGCTGCTTGAGCTTGCGGGCGGGCTCGATCATCTGATGCTTCATGTTGCCAGCCATGCTGATGAAGATCTTGCCTTCGAAGGGAATCGGCGATCCTGCGGCGATCTGGCTTTTCGCGAACGCGCGGGCGAATTCCATGTCGATCCCCATGACTTCCCCGGTGGAGAGCATTTCTGGACCGAGCACGATATCGACACCTGCGAAGCGAGAAAACGGGAAGACCGATTCTTTGACCGAGGTATGCTTCGGCCAGACTTCGCGCGTGATGCCTTGCTCTTTCAGGGAGACGCCGACCATGACTTTGGAAGCTGCCTGGGCGAGGTTCACGCCGGTGGCTTTCGAGACGAACGGGACCGTTCGGCTGGCACGCGGGTTGACTTCGAGCAGGTAGACTTTGTTCTTGCCCTCTTCCTGCTTGATCGCGAACTGGATATTCATCAGGCCGCGAACAGTGAGACCTTTGGCGAGCTTATAAGACGCGTCTTTAATCTCATCGATGGTCTCTTGAGACAGCGAGTGAGGAGGAATTGCGCAGGCGGAATCGCCCGAGTGAACGCCCGCTTCTTCGATGTGTTCCATGAC
>SXGT01678869.1_pt1 | contig 23892 bp, 15 predicted proteins | sample 3176221 | NCBI WGS metagenome assembly SXGT01 (sample SAMN11356862, study PRJNA531348) | freshwater metagenome | isolation source: freshwater sample F1-120 | place: China: Fuxian Lake, Yuxi | collected 2017-12-25
ATGAAACTGGAGTGAGCGTCTCGGACGATGAACTGGCTCGCGTCCATATCACGCCAGCGAAGTTCCACGGGGAATGGAACTATGTCATCGAACCCCGTTAACTAACATTTGCTCAAGTTATTATTTCGCCCGCCCTAAGGAATATCAGCTCTATTTTGAACGACGGAGCGGACCAGGTGGCGAGCGCCTCCGCCCAAGTTGCCTCCGCCAGCCAGACCCTGGCTGAAGGAGCCAGTCAGCAGGCTGCCTCGTTGGAGGAGACCGGCGCCTCGCTTGAGGAGATTTCCAGCATGACCAAACGAAATGCCGACAACTCGCAGTCCGCGAAATCTCTTGCCTCCCAGACTCGCGCCGCCGCCGATACTGGCGCCGCTGACATGAGCGAAATGTCCAGCGCCATGGATGCCGTCAAAGCTTCGAGCGTCGAGGTGGGCAAAATCATCAAGACCATCGATGAGATCGCATTCCAAACGAACATCCTGGCATTGAACGCGGCGGTGGAAGCCGCCCGTGCTGGAGAGGCTGGCATGGGTTTCGCCGTGGTGGCGGACGAGGTGCGGAACCTGGCGCAGCGTTCCGCGCAAGCAGCCAAGGAAACCGCCACAAAGATCGAGGACAGCATCGCCAAGAGCAATCATGGCGTCCAGATCAGCGGCAAAGTCGGCGCAAGCCTTCAGGAAATTGTGACGAAAGCGCGCCAGGTGGACGATTTGGTTGCGGAAATCGCCACTGCATCCAACGAGCAAAGCCAGGGCATCGGCCAGGTCAACACAGCCGTCAGCCAGATGGACAAGGTGACCCAGAGCAACGCGGCCACCGCCGAGGAAAGCGCTGCCGCAGCCGAGGAGTTGAACGCGCAGGCGGCGTCGCAGAAGCAGGTTGTGAGTCAGTTGCTGGCTCTGGTAGGTGCCGCCAGAAGCACACACGCGGACACTGTAGGATCGATTGCGCCTGATAAGCTGCATCCGTCGAGGAATGCGAAGGTTGTGAAACCTGAGGAGCGCGTCTTCGCAAGCAACGGGCACAACCGGAGCAACGGCAAGTTCGCGCCTCATGGGGTTCTTAACGGTGCGGAATCAAATGATCGAAGCGCACTGCCTTTGCGTGATGAGTTTAAGAACTTCTAGTTACCGAGCAACCTTTGCATGAAGGGTCGTCCGAATGTGCGCGGCTCATGATTTCAATTCCAAACTCGACCGGACAATGACATTGCCCGGTCGAGTTCCCTTGCGTTGTGGTTGAACCCAAACGAAATGCCGGAAGACGGACCGCCGCCAGATGAATGCAATTATGACACCGACTGCACGAACAGAGCCAATTCGCTCCATCCTCGTCATCGATGACGACGTTCAATTGGGCATTGGGATCAAGATGCTGCTTCAAAAACACCGCTACCTCGCGCAAGCGACGAACAGTGGCGGGGCGGCGTTACGAATCCTTGCGAAGGAACCCTTCGATCTCGTGATCACGGACATCTTCATGGAGGATAAGGATGGATTGGAGACAATCGTCGCCATCAGGGAGCGACATCCTGGAATGCGTGTAATCGCTGTGTCCGGCGGCTCAAAGCTGGTGAGATTTGATTGCCTGGAAATGGCGGCCGCTCTCGGTGCCGAGACAATTCTGCGGAAGCCTCTGACCATTGAAGCGCTCCTTAAAGCGATCAGGGCGTTGGAGGAAGAGCCAGTCTCGATCGTCGAGAGGTGAAAGCCAGGGATTTCGAGTTGATCTGATGGACGGTCCTTGAATTGAACTTCACCATGGCGAAGTGCGAATGAGGGCATACCCGCAGAGGTCTGTGACGAATGAACAACGAGCCGGCATGTCAGGAGGCCCCAGCACTGCGGGGCAAGGCGGTAACAGGCCATCCGCGGCGTTGCTCGTCGGTTCCAGCCCCACTCCAGTGGGATGCGCCCTCCTCGCGCCTTGCATCTGGCCTGCCAGCGCTCCCGCCAAAACCGGATGCTATTTCTGTACGGACACCTAGCCGTTCCAAATGGTGGTCGTGGAGGTGCGTGTGATGCCGTTCATGAACCAGATGATCACCCGTCCGCTTGTCAGATGGCGCCACACCAGGTCCGGCTTTCCGTCTGTGTTGAAGTCGCCTCCTGCCTGCGGCACCCAGGCGGAATCCCCAGGATTCGTCGCTGCCCAGATCGTTCCAGTGCTGGTGCGGGTTACTCCGTTCATGAACCAGACGATAACGCGTCCGCTGGTTGAATGGCGCCAGAGCAGGTCCGGCTTTCCGTCCGCGTTGAAATCGCCTGACACTGCCGGCACCCACGCAGAATCCCCAGGATTCGTCGCCGCCCAAATCGTTGTAGTGCTGGTGCGGGTTACTCCATTCATCAACCAGACGTTGACGCGTCCGTTGATTGAATTGCGCCAGACCAGGTCCGGCTTTCCATCTGCGTTGAAATCACCTGCGAGCATCGGCACCCACGCCGCATCAGCCGGGTTGGTCGCGGGCCAGAGAGCTGTCGTGCTGGTGTGGGTAACTCCATCCATGAACCAGACGATGACGCGTCCGCTGACGGAATGACGCCAGATGAGATCAGATTTTCCATCCGCATTGAAATCGCCCGCAGCCAGCGGCACCCATGCCGAATCCCCCGTGTTTGTGGCTGGCCAGAGAATAGCCGTGCTTAGAGTGGTGGTGCCATCCATCAGCCATGTGATCACACGACCTGTGAGGGGGTTTCTCCAGACCAAATCCGGCTTTCCATCGCCACTGAGAATGGCTTGAGCGGAGACGGTCCACTCCGCAACGATGTTCGCGGCCGTTCCTGAAATGGAGTAGTAACCGAGACTGCCGTAACTGGAGAAGCCATCGGTGAGGCGGTTGTTGCGCCCGGCGCCCGTGACTCGGAAAGTGTAGGAGCCACTGGCGAGAGTGGCGCTGATGGAAGCCCAAAGTTGGCCCTGCGGGTTGTTGCTCGCGATGAGAGTTCCCGATGAGTCGTGTAGTGTGGCCTGAATGGCCAGGTTCGCCCAGTCTCCGGGCGCGGGATCGGCTCGTAGAGATATTGCCCCACCCGTTGTTTTGAACCGGAAGGCATCGGCGTCGCCGCTGGTTTCAATGACACCCTCGGCAAAGGCGCTGCCGTCAGGGTTGAATTGCATGTAGCGCGACGCATCCAAAGTGATGCCGGTATCGTCATCGCGGTAGGCTGTGCCATTGTTGCTGCCCACGATTTTGACCAGATCATCCTCGGTGTTGTTCGCGCTGGTGTACTCTCCTTTGCTCCACTGGGCGACAGATTTGTAATACCCGACGCCCATGATGGGAGCCCACCCGACCGCACCGCTGCCCTGGCCACTAAAATAGCCTTCCGCGGGTGTGGTGCGGCCGTCATGTCGAAGTGTCAAAGTATGGCCAACTTCGTGCGAGATAACTTCCGCAGCCGACTTGCCGGTGCTGTAGAATGACCAGCACGGAGTATCACCGGTCCAGTTCCACGAATTGAGATAGGCCACGCCGCCGGCGCCGGGCGCGGCTGTGGTGGTGGGGGTGCAAATAACCCGTTGGCGGTTCGGCTCGGCTGCGGCTTGATACACCTGAATGTCAGTCGTGACGTTTATTTTGAATGGCATGAAGTCCTCCGCGACACGCTTCCAGACATCCCGGATCTGGGCGTTGCTGACGTTTGGTTTCTGGTAAGTAATGCCTCCCCATGTGGGTGTGTAGCCTCCCCGGTAATCAATATAGAGCACTCCGGTTGCACCTGGAAAACTTTGAAGTGAAACGATTCCATCCTGATAACTCGGAACCGGGTCATCCGGATGGTCGGAAGGGTCCAGCGGTATCTCTTCCTGAACCGGTCCATTGTAAGGAGGTATCAAGGTGCAGACGGCATCGCTCATCGACATCTCCACCAACTCGGAGGTACCATCGGGACCGGAGGGTTCAATCCTGTAGGCCCGATGCCTTGCGGGAAGCTCAACCACTCCAGCGAAATCTCCAGCCACCCCCGGTGCTGTTTGTTTCTGAAAGAAGAAGCGTCCAGTCTCAGGCTCGGTCAGTTCACCGGCCAGGAATATCAACTCGCCATCTCGATACTCCGTGTGACGCACAGTGCCTTTGGCAAACTGGTTGGCGACAAGTTCAAAGCTGATGGGATCCCCTTGAGCTGCTTGATCCAGATTTGCCAGAAAATCCGGATCCCAGACGCGCTTCCAAAGTGCGGGTGACGCAGGGTCAGTTTCGTGCTCCGGCATGGCTCCGTTGGAAATTTGATTCGCATTGTTGGCTGGCGATGTGCTTGCCATGGGATCGAGTGCCGTGTCCCGGGATGCTCGAACTTTCGGTCCTGACTGGACGAACGGGCTGATGGGTTCGGTCGTGGTCGCATCGCGTTGGATCGTCCATCGGAAGGTCGCGACGATTCCAGCAACCAGCGAAATCAAGGCTCCCCACCGATACAGCTTTGAGAGTGACAATCGTTTTCTCATCTCATGCTTATCGGTAGAGCCGTGTCTGAATTTAAGAGGGCCGTGAGATTGGCCATGCCGAGTCCGTCAGTCATCCCGCCCAGGCTCGCCGAGGCAATTTCTTCCATTATGGGCTGGTGGCGCTGCGGCAATTACTTCCTGAAGCCAGAACGGCAGGGCGGCAATTTGTGCCGGACGACTGATCTGGTTTACCGGGTTCCCCTTCGACTCTCTTGAAGGCGGATGGCCGAGGCTCTGAGGCTTCGATTTGCCCGGCTGGTTTCTGAAAACAAACAGTGCCTGAATGGTCCCGTTCAGGTTGACTCCCGTGGCATCTCAATTGCTAAACCCCGATTTGGAACGAGAAAACCTTGTGTGAAACATAGAAATCCATCGAGAGAGCAACAATGGAAACGGTTGCCGCAAGGCGCTCGATCTGTTGATGTGTTGCTGGAATCACACAGACACATCCGTGAAATCTGCCCTGGATCAAATCGCTCTGAAAGCGCGGCCCTGGTTTCACTCCCACGATCATTCACTTCACTTTCATGAAAATCGCCGCATTTCTTCCTGCCAAAGGATCAAGCCAGCGTATTCCCAACAAGAACACCATGCTGCTGGATGGAGAGCCGTTGTTCCTTCGCAGCTTGAAGAAGCTGCTGGCCTGCCCCTCGATTGACGAAGTCTGGCTGGATACAGAGTCCCATGAAATCATGGAACTCGCTTCGGACCATCGTTGCCGCGTGTTGCGGCGCGATCCAACGCTCGCTTCGAACAAGACCGATGGTCATCAATTGTTTCTAAACGAAGTCATGCATACGGAGGCGGACATCATCCTTCAGTTGCTTGCAACATCCCCTTTCATCAGCGTTGATACCATAGAGAGGGCCATCGCGGTTTTGAAATCCGACGCCACGCACGACTCGGTCGTCGCCATTCGGAAGGAGAAGCAGTACCGGTGGTCTGAGGGACGTCCGACGTATGACATCAATCACATTCCGAACAGTGCTGACCTCGATGATGTGGTCATTGAGTCCATGGGACTTTATGTGGTTCGCCGCGAAGCTGCTCTGGCCACCAAACGGCGGATTGGGAATTCTCCCTTCCTGCTCGAACTCGCTCCGTTGGAGTGTGTGGATGTAAACTGGCCTCCCGATTTCGAGATGGCGAGCCTCATCGCCATCGGCCAGCGCGAACAGGAACGCCGGCTTTTCTCGAACATCAAACTCGCACTCTCCAGTCCTTTGCTTTCTGACGTGATGGATGATCTGGGGGTCCAGGGAGTCCTTTCACGGGATTTCCAGATGAACATTCCGGAACAGAAAATTCTTGGCCGGGCCAAGACTCTGCAGATTGATTTGTGCAAGGATGATGAAGATTACCGAAGGATTTACGACAGCCTCAATCTTTATGATCACGTGGTGAGCAACGATATCGTCGTTGTCGCCAATCGCGCGCCCGAGTTTGCATTCTTTGGTGAATTGAATGCCAATCTCGCAGTCCGTGCTGGTGCTGTTGGAGCCATCATTGATGGAGTCACTCGAGACTGGCCGGATACGCGTCGCATGGGCTTTCCTGTCTTTTCAAAAGGGCACCATTGCAAGGACACTCGGAAACGCGGCATCGTCACTTCCAGGAACAAGACCATCGTTGTTGACGGAATAAGCATTCACAAGGACGACATGATCTTTGGCGACGCTGATGGCGTGGTCGTGATACCGAAGAAACACGAGGTGGCAATTCTGAATGAGGCTTTGACCCGCAAGAAGGGAGAAGCCGGGATTCTTCTCGCCATCGCGCAAGGCATCAAAACGGAGGATTTGGTAAAACAGTTCGGACTCTTCTGATGAGCGCGCTGAGCCTACACGCACCGACGTTGCCCGCGAACGCAGGATTGGAAGCGTTCCGCGATCTGCATCGAGGGGAACGCTGTTTCGTGGTTGGTTGCGCCCCGTCATTGCAACATCTGGATCTGGCGCGATTGCGTGGTGAGTGGGCGTTCACCGTCAATCGCGGCTATTTGGCTGCCAGCCTGGGACTTCCCCAGACTCCTTATTACGTGGTTGGCGACCCTCATACGTATCGAGCCTATTGGCAGGAGATCCGCGCGGCATCCCTGGGCAGGCGCTTTTACCGTGCGAATGTCATCGACCTCCCGGAATACCAGGCGGCTGCGGATCGTGAGCCGGCCATTTGTTATCCGTACCACGAAGCACCAACGATGGACGAGGGCCACTTCGCCACGGATATCATGGCGGGGGCCTATCGTGGCTTTACGGTGGTGCTGGATGCGGTCCAGCTTGCCTACTTCATGGGCTTTGCGGAAGTGCATATCATCGGCTGCGATCTGGATTACCAGGCGAGCCAGACCCACATTTACGGTACTGGCGCATACGAACAAAGGCGCATCAATGACATGCCCATCTCCCGTGTTTTGCAGGCCATGACAGTTGCCGCCGAAGTTTTCCGGCGCGACGGACGGGTGTTGTCGAACGCGGGTGTTGGCGGGCGGCTCAACAACATCCCCAGAGTCAGTTTCACATCTCTGTTCCAATCCGGAGTGAGTGGAAAAAACACGATCTCCACACCAACCGTGAAATCAGAGGAAGACAGCGATTCAACGCGATCGGTTGGATCGGGGGCCGCCGGATGCAAGTTTGTCTCATTCCTTCTCCCGTACATCGATCGCGGCCAGGGGCCGCTGTATCATTGGGTGATGGTCATGCAGGCGGCGTTGTTCTCTTCCGAAGAGATCGCCTTCATCAGTGATGAGAGTTATTTTCACCGGCCACCAGCATGGGGCCGGGAGGAGAGGCTTTACGGTTTCAACTTCACTGGTCCCACGAAAGATAAATGGGAGAAGATCACAAAGCATTCCTTGCCACGCTCCATCTTTGAGAATCTGGAGCGTAGCAGCAAATCCATGCTGGATGCTTTTCGGTTTTTGCTGACAGAGGATTATCCTCCGCTGCGAGAGGCGCTCGAATCGATTTTTGCAGAGATGTGCCGAACCCGGAAACCTGACGCGGTTTTGAGTTGGTGCCATGTTCCGAGCTTGAAGCTGGCGGCCGCAAAATTTGGAATACCAGTCATCCACAACGAACTGGGTCCGTTGCGCGGAGCAAACTACCTCAGCACGGTTTATTTCGATTTCAATGGTGTCAATGGGTTCACCAGCGCTGGCGGGCAATCGCGGCAGTTCGCCGCTGAAGCGCCGGGATGGGACGGTTTTCAGCCGTTGAGTCTGGAAGAACTCCGTGAGCTGCTGATCACTCCTCCAGGGAAACGTGTGGCCTCCACGACTCCGCCATCGTTCAAAGCGGGAGCGGCGTTGCAGGTGGAGGATGATTCCAACCTGATCGCATTCGCGCAGGGAATGACAAACTTCGAGTTGATTCATGCCGCGCGACGAGGATTCAAACAGGACCAGGTTCTCATCCGTCATCATCCGCATGGCTACGCCCGTTACTCGGACAAGCTTGGAGTCTGGGATCAGTCGGAGGACGCGATCGACTTTCTGCACCGGTGCGAACACGTCTTCACAACGAACTCGAGTGTCGCCTTCGAATGTTTGCTCCAGGACAAACCCGTCACGATCCTTGGTGATTCGCCGGCAGCCGGGCTGACACGTTCGATATTCCAGGACATGACGCCTGGGGAGAGGTTGCTCCATCTGAACTGGCTGTTTCTCGGCTATCTCGTGCCGGCGGCGAGGTTGTTCGATGCAGACTATTATCGATGGCGGCTGAGTCAGCCGACGCTTCGCCAGATTTACGAACGCCACCTTGCGGATTTCTGCGAAGCGAAAAGAAACGAGTCATGTCAGGATGCGTGTTGTGCAGACAAGAATATGAAAACTATTGATTTGAATTGGAAAGATTGTGCCACTCCAGGTGCCAACGGATTCTTCAGGAGCATGGAATGGCGGAAGGATCGGATGCTCCTGGACGGGCGGACATTTCGGCTGCAACAGTCCGAGATTCCTTGGGACGGTGATCAGAATCACTTTGTGTTCTACAAGCTCAAAGGTTTGGTGGACCAGTACGAAGCTTTCTTTGCCGATCAGCCGCGCTTTGCGCCTAAGAATGTTTTTGAACTCGGGCTCTGGGATGGCGGCAGCATGGTGTTTTGGTTCAACTGTTTCAAGCCTGCCAAGCACGTGGGCGTGGATCTCCAATCCAAGCAGAACCATCCTTATTTTCAGGAATATCTTTCGCAGCCAGGTGTTGGAGATCGTTTAAAACCCATCTGGAGTGTTGATCAACAGGACTCCGCGCGGCTCCGGCAGATTTGGGCGGCGGAATTCAACCGGGCGCCACTTGATCTGGTCATTGATGATGCGTCCCATCTTTACGGCCCGACGAAAGCCAGTTTCGAAACGCTTTTTCCACTGCTGCGGCCCGGAGGATTTTACATCATTGAGGATTGGGCATGGGATCATTGGACAAGCTTCCACTCTCCTGACCATCCGTGGGCTGCGGAACGGCGGCTTACCGATTTCATGGTCGAGCTGATGGAGGCTGCAGGCACGGGAACGCACGTCATCCGGCGGATGTATGTGTGCCAGGGTTTTGTTGTCCTGGAGCGCGGGCCGGCGGTTTTCAATAATCATGCGTCATTCAAACTGGAGGATCACATCGCGCGACGGGAGAAAGCGGTGCTCGCCCGTTCGGCACCTCTCAGGCAGTCGGTTGCTCAAGAAGCTCCCGCGGCTCAAATCAGCGAAAATCACTCAAGTTCTCCCGGACAAACGAGCGTGTCGATTGTTGGCGAAGGCGAATCCGTCATTGCATCGAATCTGGCCAAAGCATCCGTCGCGGTTCGAGACGGCCATCTGGTGCTGGCGAGACTCCTGATCGACGAGGTGCTTGAGTTGGAGCCGGACAACGCGAACGCTCAGGCCATTCTTCGTGATGTCGAACTCTGCGACAAATAGACCGGACGAATACAACATATGAACACAAAGGTCCTTTTCATTTCGCACGACGCCCAGCCGCACGGTGCCCAGATCCTAGTCCTGCACCTGGTGCGCTGGATCGCGGCCAACACTGGCATCCGCCCGCACGTCTTGCTGAAGCGCGACGGTCCGTTGCGGTCGGAATTTGCGGCAGTGGCTCCCACCACGGTGATGAATCCAGGCGACGTGGATGGTCTTTTGAGGCTCTGCCGGAGTGAACAGATCGATTTGATATACTCGAACACCGTCGTGAATGGGGAGGTTCTGGAGGCGTTGGCGCCGCTGGAATGCCCCGTGATTACGCACGTTCATGAACTGGGTTACTGGATTTCATATCGATCTGGCGCAGTCAACAACGCCCAGGTGGTCCGGCATACAAACCATTTCATCGCGGCATCGAATGCTGTCGCCACGTGCCTCCAGGATATTCTCCATGTGACTCCTGAAATGATGTCCGTGGTTCACGAGTTCGTGCCGACTCGGCTTGAGTCCTTCGATGCCGCCACGGCTCGCAAAAGGACCAGGGAACATTTCAGCATTCCTCCTGAGAGTTTTGTTGTGGGAGGTTCCGGGACGACGGACTGGCGGAAATCGCCCGATCTCTTCATCCAGATGGCCCGTGATCTCAAGGCCAGGCCGATTGGCAGGCCGGTGCATTTTTTGTGGGTGGGTGGGGACAATGTCGGGCCAGAGTTTGGAATGCTCCAGCATGACGTAAGACGGCTTGGGCTGGAGGGAATCATTCACTTCACGGGGCACGTTGAGAAACCTCTTGAACTCTTCGCTGCTTTTGACGTGTTTGCGCTGACTTCGCGCGAGGATCCTTACCCGCTGGTGGTGCTGGAGGCGGCTGCACTGGGATTGCCGATCCTGGCATTCGAGCACTCCGGAGGCATCCCCGAGTTTGTTGAAGAGGATGCGGGCTTCGTGGTTCCGTACATCGACACTCGCGCGATGGCTGAACGGGCTTCGCTTCTGGCATCGGATCCGGCATTGCGGTCCCGGCTGGGATCTCAAGGGCGTGAAAAAGTCCGTAAACGTCACGATGTGGGCGTCTCCGCGCCGCGCATCGCGAACGTGATTGAGTGGTTGAAGTTAAATCACCGCATGCGCCCGCGACGACTTCCAAAAGCAGCTTGAGCCTTATTCCAATGCGCGTTCAAGTTGAGACGAATGCCCCTCACCCCGTCCCTCTCCCCATCGGATGGGGAGAGGGTGCCCGCAGGGCGGGAGAGGGGAAATCCAGGCATGCCACAGCACGTCGAGTTAGTCTCATCTTGGGAGCGAACTAGAATTACACAGACAAAGTAACATCTCCCGTAACCACTACTCCTGACTCATGAACAAAGCCCTGCCACCTACCTCGGATGCAAAAGCCGTGAATGATCTCGCGCGGTTGATCGCTTTCTACCTCCCGCAATTTCATCCGATTCCCGAGAACGATGAATGGTGGGGCAGGGGCTTCACCGAGTGGACCAACGTGGGAAAAGCCAGGCCGGTGTTCGACGGACATTACCAGCCCCGGCTGCCATCCGATCTCGGGTATTATGATCTTCGCCTTCCGGAGGTGCGCGAGGCTCAGGCGCAACTGGCGCGACAGTACGGGATACATGGTTTCTGCTATTACCATTACTGGTTTAATGGCCGGCATTTGCTTGAGCGTCCTGTGAACGAGATCCTGGACAGCGGCAAGCCGGATTTTCCGTTCTGCCTTTGCTGGGCCAACGAAAACTGGACGCGGGCCTGGGACGGCCTTGAACGACAGGTTCTCATCAAGCAGGAGTATCGAAGCGATGACGATCTGGAACACATCCGCTGGCTTGCCCGAGCCTTTCGCGACCCTCGATACATCCGGGTAAATGGAAAACCTCTCTTTCTGGTGTACCGCGTTGGCAATCTTCCTGATCCGATGCAAACGGTTTCCATCTGGCGCGAGGAAGCTCAGAAGCTTGGCGTTGGTGACATCTTTCTTGCAGCGGTGGAGTCGCGGGTGGGTGGTGCGAAATCCATCGATCCCAAGCAGGTGGGCTTTGATGCCGCGGTGGAATTTCAGCCGGACGGTCTTCATTTCCCCAAGCCGATTCGCAAATTCGACGAGTATGGAGGTCTGTTCGACTACTCCGAAATCGTGGAGAATATGCTCAAGAAACCGGGCACGGACTACCTGCGATTTCCGTGTGTAACTCCGGGCTGGGACAACAGTGCAAGGCGCAAGCAGAATCCAACGATCATCACCGGCTCATCCCCGGAGCTGTACGAACGATGGCTTGGAAATGTTCTTAGCCGGCAAACCACGACCGGCGATCAAAACCTGGTTTTCGTCAACGCCTGGAATGAATGGGCTGAGGGCGCATACCTCGAACCGGATCAAGCCTGGGGCCATGCTTATCTGGAAGCCACACGACGGGCTCTCGAGTCATCGAGGGCGCGGAAGTTGGCTCCCGTTATTGAACTTCCTCTTGTCGCTCCGACCGTTGCAATCCCGACGTCAGCCAACAAGGCGGGTGCAGTCGCAACCGGTCCCAAATTGAGCGTCTGCATACCGGTTTACAACGGAGAGAAGCATCTGGAGGATGCGATTCGAAGCGTGTTGAATCAGACTTGCGAAGATTTCGAACTACTGGTGGTGGATGATTGTTCTCCCCGGGACCAGACTCACATCATCAGGAAATTCAAAGATCCGCGCCTGAAGTACAGTCGCAATGAGATCCGGCAGGGCCTGGTAGGGAACTGGAACCGATGCCTAGATCTTGCCTCTGGCGAGCATGTCACGATTTTCCACCAGGATGATGTCATGCTGCCTGACAACCTCCGCCGCAAGGTCGAGATGCTCGACCGCCATCCCGCCCTCGGATACGTGTATTCCGACGTCAGCGTTGTCGAGGCGGATTTATCCATCCGGCTTCCGCGCTGGTTTACACCGACGGAGCCGAACATCGACACCACATTCAATGGCCGGGATTATTTCGAGAAACTGCTGCTTGGCGAAAATCTGATCTGTTGCCCCAGCGTCGTCGTCCGGCGGTCCTGCTATGAGCAGGCCGGGAGGTTCAACCCGCAATTGTCCTACACCGCGGACTGGGAGATGTGGCTGAAACTGGCCGTTCATTTTGACGTGGGTTACGTCTCAGCGCCGCTGTTGCAATACCGGATACATGACGCCAATGAGACTCATCGGTTCAAGGGGCTCCAGGAATTGGAACAGTACTATCGCGCGAAGATGCTGGCCCTCTCAGGAGCCCACGGGCGGCTGGAGAACATCGACACTTTGCGACGTCGAGTTTCGCGTGAATTGAGCGAACGCATCCTCAAGGAAATGGAGAGCCGGGCCAGCCACCTTTCCGCCAAAGATGCCAAAGCCTGGCTGTCGCTGGCCAGCGAGACGCACGGGACCAGCCTGGATCAGTCAACTTTTCAAGCGGCGTCGGAGTGGTTCCTCGCGGCCCTTGAACGAGGTGGGGTGGGCGGGTTGCTGTCCTCCAGCGCCTCCTCCACAGACACTGCCGGCAGCGGTAAAACCGCCAGCGAATGGAGTCCCGCGCAGGAGGACATGTTCAGGCACGCCAAACACTGGGAAGCGACCGGCAAACCCCTGAAGGCGCTCGCACTGCTCGAACGTTTGACCGTCGAAAATTCCAAGTCCAGCCGCGCCTGGTTTCAACTGGCCCGTCTACAGATGCTCACCGGACGCTTCGCGGAAGCGGACAAATCGCTGTCAATGATCATCAGCGCCAATCCCGCCAGCCAAAAAGAATTCTGTGAAGCCCTCACGCTCCGCGGACGGGCCCGGGAATCGATGGGACGGATGGACGAGGCGATGGGGGATTTTTCACACGCGGCGAACCTGGCGTTGATGTCCGAACGTCCTGACGTTGCCTGTGAGCTGGATGAGTGGATGGGGGCGCTGGCGCAGGGCAGGCGGATTCCGGCGGCAACGGGAGCGAGCAAAGAGCAAATCCAAAAGTACGCGCCGATTTCGAGGCTGGCTCAGGCTCTTGGAAAAGCTGCCGGGCGGCGGGGTCCAATCAGCACCTTCGAAATGGATCAAGCCCTGCCTGTTTGGAACGAACTTCTCGCCGGACGCATCACGATGGGCGGAGATGGACTTCGGTTCGAGGGACGCGAAGCTGTGATCGCGGCGATGACCAGGCTGCATCTGCAAACCGAGGCCGACAAGCGTGACCTTGGCGTTCAACAGCAGGTTCAGCAGGCGTGGAAGGTTCTGACGGCGCTCACGCGTCCGAACTCCATCCCGGCTGAACTCAGGCAGGCTGTGGAATCGATGCTTCCCGAGTCACCCAACGACGAAGTCGCAGTCAGTATCATCATCCCGACTTTCAACCGGCTCGATCTCACGAAACAGTGCCTCGCCTCTCTGGCGGCAAGCGGAGACTCGACGGTGTCTGAGATCGTTGTGGTTGATAATGCTTCGACCGATGGACCCGCGGAATTTTTGAAAGTGCTCGAATCCGAAGGGAAGGTTCGCGCCCTGCTCAACCGTGAAAACGCCGGCTTCGCCAGGGCCTGCAACCAGGGTGCTCGCGCAGCGCTCGGCAAACACCTCCTCTTCCTCAACAACGACACGGAAGTGCGTCCCGGCTGGCTGGATGAATTGCAGGGCACACTTGTCGCGGATGAACGCGTCGTGGCGGTGGGAAGCAAGCTGCTGTTCCCCGACGGCACGGTGCAGCACGCCGGAGTGGCGATACTCGATGATCGAAAACTGCCAGACCCTTTGGTCGCTCGTCACATTCATTACCGCAAACCCGCCGACAGCCCGGAGGTGTGTGTTCCACGCTTGTACCAGGCACTGACTTCTGCCTGCATGCTGGTTCGCAAATCCGACTTCGACAAGATCCACGGATATGACGAGGAGTTCTGGAATGGTTACGAGGATATAGATCTTTGTTTCCGCCTCGCGACCGACGGAGGCTTGCTAGTTTACCAGCCACGGAGCGTTGTGGTTCATCATGAGTCTCAGAGCGGGCCGGAGCGTTTTCGCAAAGTGGGGGATAACATCCAGTTGCTTCACAGAAAGTGGATCGGAAAGATCAAGCCGGATTACGTGGTCTCGACGGATGGAGCAATCAGCAAGACCTCCAGCGGGCAAATCCGGCCTTATGTCACGGGCGATTCAGCGCAGGCGATGGACGCGCCCATGGTCTCGATCATCGTGCTTGTTCACAATCAACTGGATCATACCCGACTGTGTTGGGAGAGCCTGAAGAGGCACACTTCCCTGCCGCATGAAGTGGTCTTCGTGGACAATGCCTCCACAGATGGCGCTCGGGAATACCTGCAGGAACTTGCCGCGAGCCATGCGTCCGTCAGGGTCATTCGCAACGAGAGCAATCTCGGGTTTGCGGCTGGCAACAATCAAGGGCTGGCGATTGCCAGGGGGGATTGCGTTGTACTGCTCAACAATGACACGGTGGTGACTCCCGGCTGGATCGAACGCATGATCTCGGCCTTGCAAAGTCATCCCGACATCGGGATTGCAGGTCCGATGACCAACTACATCGTAGGGCCTCAATTGGTTGAAAAAGTGGGTTACAAAGACCTCGATGGCCTTCCGGCATTCGCCGCGGAGTGGGGCAGGGGACATGCCGGTCAGATTCAGAAGACCAGCCGCGCCGTGGGGTTCTGTCTTATGGCCCGACGCTCTGTGATCGACCGCATTGGTGGACTGGATGAGCAGTTCGGAAGCGGAAATTTTGAGGATGATGATTTTTGCCTTCGTGCCGGATTGGCGGGCTTTGGCGTGGTGATTGCGAAGGACGTGTTCATCCATCACACGGGAAGCCAGACTTTCAAGGGAGCCAAGATCGACTACCGGTCAGCCATGCTGGCGAACTGGGAGAAATTCAAAATGAAGTGGGGGCTGCCAAAGCATGCTCCGATCGAGAAGGGTTATCCAACCTCGGTACGGCTGGCGGTTCCCTCCCAGTTGAAGTCGCCGCTGCCACAACCTTCGAGCAGCAATCCTTCCATCGAGACCGGCTCCGCAACTCCGGCTGTGGTGCGCACACTCCCCGAAGTCGCAAGGCTGGGAGGGATCACCAATGCCCGGGACTTGCTCGGCAAAGGAGAGTTGAACGCTGCCTGGGAAGCCGGAATCGAAGCTGTGAAGGAGCGTCCGTTTCATCCGGAGGCTTATTTGGTGATGGCGGAAGTGGCGCGTGCCGCCGGTGATGCGGGACAGGCCCGAACCTGCGCCGAACGGGCGAAGAAGATGGCACCAGACTGGAAACCAGCGCGGCAGTTTCTCAAGGGGCTCAGTACTCAAGCAGGCGTTGCCAAGGTTGAACTCTCAAAACTCGGCACGGTGCTCCCGCCCACCAAAACGCCGAGACTCTCCGTGTGCCTCATCGTGCGCAACGAAGAGCGGTTCCTCGCGGACTGTTTGAAATCGATCCGCGACATCGCCCATCAGATCGTGGTGGTTGACACGGGTTCCACGGATCGAACCGTGGAGATTGCTCGCGAACACGGAGCGGAAGTGCATGATTTTGCCTGGTGCGATGACTTTAGCGCCGCCCGCAATGTTGCTCTTGCTCATGCGAGGGGCGACTGGGTGCTCTCGCTCGATGCGGATGAGGAACTTTCGGACGAAGGCAGGAAATCCATCCTCAAGGAGACGCAGAATGAGGGAGTCATGGCTTACCGCCTTCCCATCGTGGACTGTGGCCGCGAATCCGATGGCTGCAATTATGTTCCCCGATTGTTCCGCAACGCGCCCGGCGTTCACTTCGCCGGACGGGTCCATGAACATGTCTTTGAGAGCGTGGAGTCACTGCGAAAAACGTGGGGACTCGATAACCGTCTCGGCACCTCGCGCCTTTTGCATCACGGGTACCAGAGCGACGTCACCCTGAGCCGCGACAAGATCGCGCGCAATCGCGGTTTGCTGGAACTCGCGGTCTCCGAGAATCCGGCTGATCCGAATCTTCAGATGAATCTTGGCCTTGAACTCGTGCGAAGCGGGGAAGTGTCCAAAGGCATCGAACATTATCAGGTGGCGTTCAACCTCCTGTCCGCAATGCCGGCAGCCGGCGTTTCGCCTGAATTGCGCGAAGCGTTGCTCACTCAATTAAGCACGCATCTGATGGCGAATCATCGCGCCAGCGACGTTATCGCCATCCTGCAATCACCGCTGGCGCGGGCCGGTGGCTTGACCGCATCGCTTCATTTCTCCCTGGGACTGGCACTCATGGAAGCAAGGCAGCATGAGTCCGCGTCCGAGCACATGCGGCAGTGCATCGCGAAGCGGAATCAACCCACGCTGACTCCCATCAACGGGGATATTCGCAAGGCCGGACCAAATCACTGCCTCGGACGTTGTCTGCAAAACCTGAAGCAGTTTGAGCCCGCGCAAAAGGCGTATGAGGCGGCGTTGAAGGATGAGCCTGGAGCCAGGCGTGTGCGCCTCGATATGGCGCGTCTCTTCGTTGTGCAGGACCATGTTGTGGACGCTTTGAAATTACTCAACGAAATGGTTTCCGAGAAGGCCGACGACGCGGATGTCTGGATATGCGGTGGAGAAGCGGCGTTGAGCAATCCCGCATTCCTGGAATTTGCGTGTGATTGGACTCGTGAAGCGGTGAAGCATGTGCCGCAGCATAACGGCATTCTGGGTCAGAGGGCGGAGGCGTTGCTCCTGAGCGGAGACACCAAAGGGGCCAGCGCCATCTGGAAAAGCCTCGCTTCGGCAGGCGACCCATCCGCGATGGCTGCACTGGTCCTGTGCGAGACTGCCAGGAAAGGGAAGATGGAGGCCCAGGTACCTCAGGGATCGGAGAAGGCCGCCAGCCATGAATTCCTCAAGTGGTACCGGAAGCTCCTCGGTGCCGAGGCAGTGACCGTTGTGACCGCACTGAACGATGGCGTGCAGCGCCTGGCACCGGTTCTTCCGACCGCTGCCGGAGCCTTGACCGCCGTCCTGAGTGAAGCGGGAGAATTGAAAGAACAGATCAAATGAACAAAACCATGGAACAACCCCAAGCGAGTGCCCGGAGTGGCATGCCAAGACGTCATTTGGCGCCTGGTTCTCATGCGCGACAAACAGCCCATGGTTCCGAACGCAGTGACAGGAATGCCCGGCGAAGCGAGATTTCCTGCATGGCTGCTCCAACCGCCGGGACAAACCCCGGAGTGGTCGTCTGGTTCACCGGCCTCAGTGGCGCGGGCAAAACCACTCTGGCGGATGCGCTGGCCGGGCATCTGCGTCATTGCGGACGCCCGGTGTTTGTTCTCGATGGCGACGTGCTCCGCACGGGATTGTGCAGCGATCTAGGATTCGGCGCCAAAGATCGGCAGGAGAACATCCGGCGGGCAGGGGAGGTGGCCCGGCTGTTTGCACAAGCCGGATTCATCGTCATCGCGGCGTTCATTTCGCCATTCCGCGCGGATCGGGATCGCGTCCGAAAGATGCTTCCGCGAGGACGCTTCATCGAAGTGTTCATAAACAGTCCCCTGGAAGTTTGTGAAAAACGGGATGTGAAGGGCTTGTATAGACGGGCGCGAGCCGGCGCGATTCCGGAGTTCACGGGAATATCATCCCCGTACGAGCCGCCGCTGAGGCCCGAGTTGGAATTGCGAACGGATCGATCAACCGTTTCTGACTGTGTTTGTCGGATTGCGGAAGTGATCGATCAGAGTTGTGGGAGCCGGAACATCATACCGCTTCCGCCTACACGTGGCGGGTGGGCACAACTCGAAGGGGAGATCGCTTCTGCGGGAACCTTTCGGGCCATGGCGTAGCCGAGCATGGTGAATTTGGCTGTCGGCCAGGAGCGCGGTTGTGTGCGCAGCACCAGCCGCAGATGGTTTGACGTGAGGGCGAGCCATCGATACTGCTGCGACTGGCTTTCAGCACAGTCGCGCTCCACCGCCAACTTGTGAATGCACGAGGTCGAAGCAGCAGTCCCCAGAAGAAGCTTGCTGCGCACAATCGAGATCATAGGCTGCGGAAAACTCAACCCCGTGCAGACATGATTGGATTGTGTTCCATTTTTCGACGTCCCAGCCGGATGAAGTCGTGCCTCGCGTTCACGCTCATCGAGCTACTTGTCGTGATTGCCATCATCGCCATTCTCGCCTCGATGTTGCTGCCGACACTTGGTCGTACCCATGAAACCGCACGCGCCACTGTGTGCCTGAACAATCTCCGGCAAATCGCGCTCGCGTCCACCACTTACACGCTCGATTACAACGGCAACCTGCCTTCGTTCCGGAATTGGCTCTACACGAAGACAGGCGATCTCACCACGGGTAAACTTTATCCGCAGTTGAATTCAAAGGGCGTCTATCTTTGTCCCACCGACAAGATTGAAATGTCCTCGCGTCGGCGGCCCAAGTCCCAGCCTCCTTCGGGGTTTGCGGCGCGGGTGCATAAACGCGATTACAGCTACGCCATGAATTGCGCCATCTGCCATGCCACCGATCTTTCAAAGTTTGTCGAGCCTTCGAAGTCGATGGTCTATATGGAAGGCAACCTGGCCACGAACGATTATTCCGGCCAGGTCGGTCCTTCGATGGTTTCGCGGTCACTCGCTGTGCGCCACAACAACCGCGGTCATTTGATCATGGGCGACCTTCACGTCGCGAAGATGAACAAGAAAGAGTTCGACAAGGCGGACAAGACCAAACGCTTTTGGTTACCCACTGATAACCCGCGTGACAGCTTGAATTTCGGTTTGAGGTGAGAATTCGCCGAAGCGAGCTTCGCGCTTTGAACCCCAAACCTTGGAGCGCCGATTTCTAAATCGGCGTATTCGGAGGGCTGTTCATCTCACGCCGATTTGGAAATCGGCGTTCCGGTTTATGGGGAGCTTCCACGTGCATTCGCACGCGCATGGGGACCATGAACCATATACACATCACCAGACCTTTGGACTGCGGCGGCATGACGCCGCTTTGGCTGCACCATGGAGGTGCCAAGCAGTATTCGACTTTTGTAGCGTGCAGCCAAAGCGGGGACATGTCCCCGCAGTCCAAGAATTAGGACTCGTCGAACGGTTCGTGGGGAGGGAAAACCTCCAACGAACGGACGCGAATCGAGGCCATGAACCTGAAATGCCTAAGCCGTTGGAGATCAAGAGAGGCATCTTCCGGTTCATGGAAAGCCTCCGCGATTTCAGAATCGCGCATCGGGACCATGAACCATCGGAGCGAAGGAGCGCGGACAGCCATGTCCGTGAGTCGGGAAGATTGAATTCGCGCGGACAAAGCTGTCCGCGCTCCGATGGACGGTTCGTGGGGAGGGAACACCTCCAAAAATCGGACGCGAATCGAAGCCATAAACCGCGTTCGAAACCCCTGGCATTTGGACTGCGGCGGCATGACGCTGCTTTGGCTGCACGGTGGAGTCGCCAAGCCGTGTACGACTTTTGAAGCGTGCAGCCAAGGCGGGAACCTGTCCCCGTAGTCCAAGGAATCCTGTTTCTCGGAAGGTTCATGGAAAGGAAACCGATCAACAAGGGCGATGGTGCTGCGGGGAAAAGCTCATGGCTGCTTGCCCTCCGCTTTGTCCTTCGCCTCGGCAGCGGCGATTTCCTCCCAAGACGGCGCGCGCCAGACTTGCCACGGCGTGCCGGCGAGAATCACGTCCCCATCGGCACTCCAGCCGGACGAAATCAGAGATGAGCCGATGCCTGCCAAGGTCAAAAGTTCCTGCCGTGTAATGACATCCCAGAGTTTGACCGATTCCCGCCCACCAAACGTGGAAATCAACCGTCGTCCATCCGCAGCGAAGGCGATGCCTGTGATCGCATTCAGGTGGCTGTCTACGGATTCGATCAACTCGCCCTTGATGGGATCGAAGAACCGCACCTGACCACCCCCGGTGCCCGAAGCCACCAGTTCACCATTGGGCGAAACCGCCAGTGCCTGGGAAAAATGTTTTCCTGGAACCCGTCGCGGAGCCTGGCCTGGGTGGGCCAAATCGTAGAACCCGATCTCATGGTCATTGCCCTGTGCGATGACCACGACCAGCACTCGCCCGCCTGCGGCAAAGGTTGCAGCATAGATGAACCCACCAATGGACGCCGCACTCTGCCCGGCTTCAATATTCCAGACGCGCAGGGAATCCCTTCCCACAGTCAGAGCCGCCAGGTAATTTCCATCGTCACTGAAGCCAACGGGAATGAGACCGGGAACATCGCTCTTCAGCTCGATTCGACGGCCGGGTGCCGCGAGGCCCGCCACGTAAGCCGAGTTCGAGGAAGTCCCTTCGGTCCACGCCAGGAGCTGACGCGTGGCGTTGTAGGCGAACCCAATCGGGCGCGTGCCGGAATCCAGCGTGACGGCTCCGCGTGGAATGAACTCCGCACCGCGCAACTCGCGGACGAGAATCTGGTTAGTTCCGTTCCAATGGCAAAGAATGTTGGTGCCAAACCAGCCCAGGACATTGGTGGAGGATCCGAGCTCCGGCAGCGACACTGGGAGGGCATCGCGTTTGAGATCGACCCACTCGGGTGGTTTGTCCGGAGGCAGCAACAACACGCTTGAATGGTCCAGCGGCAGGACCTGATTTCGCCGGAGATTCTCCGGCAGACGGCTGTATCCACCTACGGCGAGGTTTTCATCTTCATTCCACAAAAAAAAGGTCCCCATCCTTGCTCGTGCTGGCGACAAGGTGGGCGGTCTCCGAGATGGCGACGGCATGAACCTCGTCAGTGTGGCCGCGCAGCACCTTCGATTCGGTCCAGGTGCCCGTATCCCAGAAGCGGATGGTTTGATCAGTCGCTGCGGAGATCAACCGTCTTCCGTCCCTGGTGAACGCCAGCTTGCAAACGAAGCCGGTGTGTCCCTCGAGCTGGTGAACGAGTTGGCCAGTCGCGACATCCCAGACGCGGATGGTCGAGTCTTCGAATCCCGAGCCGGAAGTAGGCAACCGCCCGTCGGGAGAGATAGCCAGAGCTGTCAGCCCCTCGGCCCGTAGCGGTTTGGTCTTCCAGAGTTCTTGGCCGTTGGTGAGGTCGAGGCACTGGATGCCGTAGGGGTAGGTCGAAGTGTCAGAATTAGCCAGATACAGACGCCGGTTGTCCGGGGAGAGCCGGGCGGCTCCAAAAAATTCGTTATAGCTGTAAAGGGTCGGGTGTCGGCTTTCGATCCGGGCGGAGGAAACATTCACCACCCATACTGCGTCGCCAAGTTCGGGGGATGATGAGGCATAGATGACCACTCTTGAACCATCCTCCGAAAATGAAAGGTCACGGACCTCCCATGAGCCTTGCTCAGGCGCTCGCCAGAGGATCGATTCCTGGCCGGAGTCGAGGTCATACAGTGCGACCACGTTGGTTTCGGAGGTGGCCGCCAGAAGGTTGCGGTCGGGAGAAAAAGCCACCCGCCCCTGGTGGGAGTGCTCGCGATCCGTCAAAGCCCGAATCCGTCGCCGGCCCGGGACATCCCACAAGTCCACGCGTCCGTCATACCAACCCACTGCCAGGCGGGTACCATCAGGGGAAAAGCTGACGGAGAATCCGCGCACTGGCCGGTTCGTGAGCGTGACGAGGGCGCTGCTGCGGGTGAGCTGCCAGAGATAGCGCCAATCCCATCCGCGCAGGTCTTCCTCGCCGGGCTGCGGCCGGTGCCGCTCCAGCAACCGGCGCGCCTTGCCGAGATTGTTCAGCTTGAGCGACTGCTGGGCGAGATTCATGTCCGAGGCGTAGAGCAGGCGTCGCGAGTGCTCCTGACTCTCGGTCGCCTTGCGCGCCTGAGCGTCGGCGCGCTGCTGTTCAGTTTCGGCGCGGCTGCGTTCATCTTCCGCTTCGGCCTGCTTTTGCTGGGCCATCTGGCGCTGTTTCTCGGCGCGGAGCAAACCGATGCTGGTGCCGATGACACCCAGAACCAACGCCACCGCGATGGCTGTTCCTGTCGCGAAGACAAGTTTATTCCGGCGAAACGCCTTTTGGAGTTTGTAAGCCACACTCGGCGGCCGGGCGAGGACCGGTTCGTTGTTCAAGTGCCGTTTGAGATCGGCGGCAAGTCCGTTCGCCGTTTCGTAACGCCGTGTGCGGTCCTTCTCCAGGCACTTCATCACGATCCAATCGAGATCGCCCTTGAGTTGATGCAGCAGTTTTGACGTGTCGGCTGACCGGCGTCTGGCCGTGCTCGTCAGTTCCTCGCCTTGCAATGTCGCGAAGCGGGTGCTCGGACGTACGGGCTCCTGCTCGCGGATCGTTTTTCGCATGGCCTCGAATCTAGAGGCCATCAGCGCCTTCGCATCGAACGGCGTGCTGCCGGCCAGAAGTTCATAGAGCAAGACACCGAGGCTGTAGATGTCGCTGCGGGTGTCGATGTCCAGACTCGTCATGCCCGCCTGCTCGGGGCTCATGTAGGCCGGGGTGCCGATGAATTGCTCGAACGCAGTGAAGAGAGTCTTGTCCGTGAGCCGTTGTTCGGTCGCCTTGGCAATGCCGAAATCGATCACCTTCGGCACCGGTCTTCCGTCGTTGACAGTGACGAGGACATTGGAAGGCTTGATGTCGCGGTGAATGATTCCCTTCTGATGCGCGTGTTGAATGGCCTGGCAAACTTCGGTGAACAGGCCGAGCCGGTCGCGGGTGGAGAGATTGTTTTCATCGCAGTACTCAGTGATCTTGATCCCCCGCACCAGTTCCATGACGAAGTAGGGACGGCCGGTGTCCGTCGCCCCACCATCGAGAACCTTGGCGATATTCGCGTGGTCCATCATGGCCAGCGCCTGCCGCTCGGCCTCGAAGCGCGCGACGACGGACTTCGTGTCCATGCCCGCCTTGATGACTTTGAGGGCCACGCGGCGGCGGACCGGTTGCTCCTGTTCCGCCATGTAAACGACACCGCATCCTCCCTCTCCAATCTTCTGGAGGAGCTTGTATCTGCCAATCACTGAACCGGCTTGCTCCAAAAGTGGCGCATCCTCGCGGGGCGGGCCGATCTCGGTGGCGGCGGCATCTTCAAGGAACGCGCCCGCCTCGGCGTGGGACAAGAGGAGGGTTTCGAGCTGTTGGCGCAACTCGGGTTCGCCGCGGCAGACTTCGTCGAGGAAAGCGGCGCGTTCTGCCGGAGCCTTCTGACTGGCCTGGCCGAAGAGTTCGATCAATCGCTCTGGACTTGTCTTCATGGTTTGTCCGTAGAGCCTGTTACGGGTCTTCCATTACACATGCGCCATTCACCCGCCAAAGACCTCAAAAATCTGGCGGTCTTCTGATCTTGTTCATGATCTTGATCATGATCTCTCAGCGAAAAGCAGTGAGAGAAGGGTCAACAGGCTGTTTCAAAACTCAGTAGCAGCCGACGTGAGTCGGCTCAAACATTCCGAAAGTCAGAGCGAACTGACGTTCGCTGCTACAGCTTTGAAAGAATCTCTTAAGATCAAGATCAGGGTGCGCTTCGTGAAGCTGTGTGAGTCCGGGGGTGAAAGTCCCCTGAGTCTGGGCGGATGGTCCGCTCGGAATTCAACGTGAAAACAATGAATGGAAAGGTCTAACCAACCACCCAAGACCGAGGATTGCTTGGCGGAA
>SXGT01845628.1_pt1 | contig 23884 bp, 19 predicted proteins | sample 3176221 | NCBI WGS metagenome assembly SXGT01 (sample SAMN11356862, study PRJNA531348) | freshwater metagenome | isolation source: freshwater sample F1-120 | place: China: Fuxian Lake, Yuxi | collected 2017-12-25
CCCCGGGTCCCGGCGCCGGCCCGCTGCTTCCGTCGCCGGGCTCGCCCTCGGCCGACCCGGGCGCACCGGCTGACGAGATCCACGACCTGCAGCTGCGCGAGCTCGAAGAGAAGGTCGTCGGCCTCAAGGAGAAGGTCTTCCGCGCGAAGAAGAACGTGACGCTGCTCCGCGAGCGACTGCTCAACGACGTCATCGCCGAGGCCAAGGTCGTGATTCTACACACGAATGACATGGGCTCGAGCTTCAAGCCGGTGCAGGTCCTCTATCATCTCGACGGCGACAAGATCTACTTCGCCGACGAGAACTCGAAGATCCTCGAGAAGGACGAAATCGAGATTTTCAACCAGACCCTCGTCCCCGGCAACCACGTCCTGACGGTCGAGATGTCCTATCGAGGCGACTCGGTCCTCTTCAATTACCTCAAGGACTACCTCTTCAAACTGCGCGCGAGCTACACGTTCTACGCGACCAAGGGCAAGGTCACGACGGTCCGTTCGATCGGCTACCAGAAGGGTGACATCACCTACGATCTGCGTGACCGCCCGTCGATCACCTTCGAGGTCAAGCAGGTCAGCTACACCGCCGAGGAGACCCCGGGCGACGGCGGTGGCGGCGCCCAGAAGCCGCCGGTCGAGAAGGGCGACGCGAGTGACAAGCCTGTCGACGAGGCGCCCAAGGCGGAGGTCGAGCCCAAGTGAGTCGTCTCGGGAAGATCGCGATCGCGGTCGGCCTCGTCGCGTTCAGCGCACAGGCCGGCACGACAGCGCGCGCCGAAGGGCCACGCCGCTTCGTCACGCAGCTCGACAACGTCGAGGGGGCGGTGGAGCGGCTCGTGCGCGCGTACGCCAACCCGCTTGCAATCTTCCGCAAGTATCCGAACCAGAAGCGCCTGCTCGATGCGCGCGTCTTCTACGAGCTCGGGCAGTTCGAGAACGCCGCCATCGTCCTCTATGACGTCGTCGAGCGCCCTGATTTCCAGGGCGATCTCGAGTACGAGGCGGCGCTGCTCTTGCTCGGCGAGTCGCTGCTCAAGATCGACAACCCGCGGGCGGCGCGTGAGATCCTGACCAAGGTTGTGGCCGGTCGCGACGCCCAGCTCGCCGAGGAGGCGCGCCTCGATCTGCTCGAGATCGCCCTGACCCACGATACGGACGAGGCGCTGCGCCGGGCCTTGGCCGAGCTCGGTGGCAGCGCGAGCTCCGACCGGACCCGCTACGGGATCGGCAAGGTGTACCTCAGGCTCGGGGCGCCCGAAAAAGCGCTCGCCTGGCTGCAGAACATCGCGCCCCACAGCGACCTCTATGCGCGCTCGCGCTTCTACCTCGGCGCCTCCTACGTCGCGCTCGCGCAGTACGACTTGGCGCTCGAGGTCTACCGCGGACTCGCCAGCGTCAAGGGCTCCGAGCCGCTCACCGCCGAGCTGCGCGACCAGGCCTGGCTCGCGATCGGACGAATCCTGGTGCAGCAGGGCCACTTCGACAGCGCGCTCACGACCTACCAGAACATCGGTCGCTACAGCCGCCACTACGAGATCGCGCTCTACGAAATGGCGTGGGCGTACGTGAATCAGGAGAAGTTCGAAAAGGCGCTGCAGACGGTCGAGGTGCTGCTGCTGACGGTGTCGGACGAGGCCGTCGACATCGAGGCGCACGTCTTGCGCGGGCAGCTCAACGTGGTGATCGGCGACTACGAAGAGGCGCTCGCGAGCTACCAGACGATCGTCGATCGCTACGCGCCGATCCGTAACGAGCTGTCCAAATTCGTCAAGAATCCCGCGGACGTGCAGCGCTACTTCACGTGGCTCCTCGAGCGTCGGACGGGGACGGCGGGCCTCACGAGTCCGCTCTCGGCCAAGACCGCGAAGTGGATCGAATCGACGGCGGATTTCCGCAAGGTCGCGTCGGTCTTCGATCGGATCTCGATCGAGCGCTCGGACATCGACACCGCCAAGGCGACCGCCGAAGAGCTCGAGAAGATGCTGACCGCGAAGAACCGCGTCGAGCTCTTTCCGGAGCTGCGGGCCGGGTGGTCGCAGGCGCTGGTGCTCGAGAATCGGCTGGTGCTGCTCCTCTCGGAGATGCTCGACACCGAGGCCGAGCGCATCGGCGCGCGCATGACGCCCGACGAGGTCAACGCCCACAAGGAGCTGGTGACCTGGCGGCGGCACCTCGAGGATCAGGCGGCGCGCCTGCCGACGACGTTCGAAGCCTACGAGGCGCGGCAGGAGAGCATCGCCCGTCGCTACCGCGAGCTCGAGCGCAAGAACTACTTCGTCGAGCAGAGCTACCAGGAGCTGAAGAAGCAGCTGCTGGCGGTCGAGAAGTACCTCGACGAGAAGCAGTACGCGGATGGCGGTGAGAAGCTGACGCCAGAAAAGGAAGCCAGCTTGCGCGCAGACATCCTGGTCGAGAAGGCCGAGATCGAGAAGCTCTTCGCCGAGCTCTCCGAGCTCAAGAAGGAGATCGCGGGTGAGGCCAAATCGATCGGCACCGGCGACGAGGCGACGCGCGGCGAGAGCACGCTGAAGGCATCGCTGCTCGAGGCGCTCGAGAAAGAAGGACAATTCTACGACAAGATCGGGGTGCGCCTCGGGGGGCCGCTCGGCAAGGAACTGAGCGCGTTTGGGGACACGCGCGGTCGCTTCGGGGACATCATCGTGCGGCTCGACGGGGTCATTGCGGCGATCGACAAAGAGGTCGGTCTCAAGACCAAGGAGCTGGTGGCCGAGGTTCGTCACGAGTCGGAAAACCTCGCCAGCTATGGGGTCGAAGTGGGCGGACTCGACGCCGAGGGGCGCACGGTCGCGCGGCGGCTCGGCGACGATTTCTTCAAGCGCGCGCAGGGCCGGATGGACAATGTGGTGCTGGACGCGGACGTGGGGCTTCTCGACGTGACGTGGGCGCGCAAGAACGAGCGCACGACCGCCCTGCAGAAACTGAACGACGAGCGCTCGCGGCGGCTCAAGCAGCTCCAGGACGACCTCGAGTCGATCAAGTCCGGGGCCGCGGACGAGGCGGCCGAGAAGAAGGCCGACGCGAAACCGGCCGAGAAGAAACCCGAGGGTGACAAGAAGCCCGAGGGCGAGCCGAAACCCGAGGGTGGCGCGAAGCCCGAAGGCGAGACGCCCGCGCCCCCGGACGGGGGTGGCCCGTGAAGCGGCTCGTCCTCGCGGCCTGGGTGGCGGCGGCAGCCTTCGCGACCGCGGGGTATGCGGCCGCGCCGACGCCGCAGCCGACGCCGAAGCCCGGCGAGACCAAGCCTGGCGAGACCAAGCCTGGCGAGACCAAGCCTGGCGAGACCAAGCCCGGGCCGGGCCGGCAGCCGGCTCCCTTCAAGCCCGAGGTCGAGCCCAAGGCCGGGGACCCCGCCGCCAAGCCGGGTGAGCGTCCGGCGGACGCGGCCAAGCGCGCCGAGGCGCTGGCGCGTGTCGCCGCGGTGCCCGAGATCGGCAAGTGCAAGCGCGAGCTCCTGGGGGGACAGACGGCGCTCGACGCCCTCGGCAGCAAGAAGAAAGCCGTCGTCAAACCCGAGCGCGCGGACTTCGACAAGGCACACGCGCATTTCCTAGAGGTCGCCAACGAGTATCGGACCGAGGTCGAGCAGCTGCTCGAGAACGCCTTCAAAGACCGCATGAAGGGCGTCGCGAGTCGCTTCGACAAGCAGGCGGCCGAGATCGAGCTGGGCGAGCGCCAGCGCCGCGAGGACGCGATCCAACAGTTTCAGCGCTTCATCGCGAAGTACCCACTCGAGCCGCGCTACACGCCCGACGCGATGTTCCGGCTGGCCGAGCTCTACTACGAGAAGAGCGCCGTCGATTACGACGACGGCCTCAAGCACTACAACGAGCAGAAGGCGCTCTACGACCGCGGCAAGGTGCCCGAGAAGCCGACGGTTCCCGAGCGCGGCTACGCCGACAGCGTCAAGACCTATCGGGCGCTGCTGAAGGACTTCGCCGGGACGTATCGCTATGCGGACGCGGTGGCCTATCTGCTCGGCTACGTGCTCGAGGAGAGCGGCGAGTTCGAGGAGGCCAAGAAGGTCTGGCTCGGCATGGTCGAGCGCTACCCCAAAAGCGATTACGGACCCGAGGTCTTCCTGCGCATCGCCGAGAGCGAGTTCGACGGCGGCGAGTACGAAGCCGCGGCGTCCTACTACCAAAAAGCGCTCGCCTATACCGAGAGTCGCTACTTCGACAAGGCGCTCTACAAGCTCGCGTGGACGTACTTCCAGATGTACGACTACGACCGCGCCATCAAGACGTTCAAGCAGCTCATCGCCTGGTACGACGAGCACAAGAGCGGCTCGAGCAGCACCGCGAGCGCGCTTCGTCAGGAGGCGATCGACTACCTCGCCAAGAGCCTGGCCGAAGACGACTGGGACAACGACGGCGAGGACGACAAGAACGCGGGGATCGCGCGCGCGCTCGGGTACCTGAGCGGCGGCACGCCCTGGGAGCGCGACATCGTCGCGCGCTATGCCGAGGCGCTCTACGACCTCCACGACCTCAAGAAGTACGGCGAGTCGATCGAGGTCTATCGCAAGCTCATCGCGCAGAACCCGCTGGCACTCGCGACCATCGACTACCAGCAGAAGATCATCCAGATCTACGATGTCCTGCGGGACATCGACAACGCCACCAAGGAGCGGCAGAAGCTGGCCGAGATGTTCTCGCCGACGAGCCCTTGGGCGCAGGCGAACCAGGCCGAGGCGCGCCGCATCGCCGAAGGCAGCGAGGCGATCGAAGATGAGATGCGGCGCCGGGCGCTGTCGCTGCATCAACGCGCGCAGGAGCTCAAGGAAGAGGGCAAGACCGACAACAAGCCCGAGCTCTTGGCGCAGGCGCTGGACAACTACAAGCAGGCGGCGCGCGCCTATCGCGAGTACCTCTCGCGCTATTCGAACGAGCCGGAGGCGTATGAGATGCGCTTCTACCTGGCAGAGTCGCTCTACTACAGCGAGCACTTCCAGGAGGCGGCGGCGGCCTATCTCGAGGTCGCGAGCGACCCGTACCAGGCCAAGTTCCGCGAGACCGCGGCGTGGTCCTCGGTGAAGGCCTACGAGCGCATCTTGGTCGACGCGGTGCAGTCCAAGAAGATCCCCGAGAAATCGGTGCCAGGCTCGAATTGGCAGCCGCCCAAGGACGACGTCGACCAAGGCGGCGACCCCAAGAAGGTGACGCCGGAGCCGATCCCCGAGGAGGTTCGCAACTGGCTGCAGGCGACCGATTTCTACGTGCTGCGCGACATCACGCGGCAGGGGTCGCGCAAGCCCCAGGCGGCGTTCGCCTACCAGGCGGCCAGCATGACGATGCGCTTCAAGGACTACGAGGACTCGCGCACCCGCTTCCGCCAGGTCATCGCGTGCTTCCCCGACGACGCGCTCGCGGCCGAAGCGATGAAGAGCATCCTCAACATGTACCGCGACGAAAACGACCTCGAGAACCTCGAGCGCTGGGCGACGATCGCCGACAACGTGAACCTCGGCGACGCCGAGCTGGCGCTCGAAATCAAGAAGACGATCAAGGTCTTCAAGCTCGGTGCCCAGTTCCAGCGCGCCGAGTCGTTGCTGGCCGCCGGGCGCACGCTCGAGGCCGCCAAGGAGTTCGAGCGCATCGCCGACCAGAACCCCGACTTCGCCGCGCTCGACAAGGCGTACTTCAACGGCGCCATCGCCTACAAAGACAGCAAATACTACGACTCGGCGGCGCGCATCTTCGACAAGCTCGTCAACGATCCCAAGTTCGCCAAGAGCGAGTTCAAGACCGACTCGATCTTCCAACTCGCCGAGAACTACAAGCTCTTCTTCGCCTTCGACAAGGCCACGGACGCCTACCTCGCCTTCATGCAGGTGACCGACGGCAGCAAGAATCCCAACCGTCCGTACGCGCTCTTCACGGCCGCTCGACTGCAAGAATACTCGGGCCGCATCCCCGTGGCGGCAGCGACCTACGAGCGCTACGCCGAGACGTTCAAGGACAGCGAGGAGGCCGCCAACGCGCTCTTCCGCGCCGCCGAGCTTCACGAGAAGAACTCCGATCGCGACGCGCAGCGCCGCGTGCTCCTCACCTTCATCAAGCGCTTCAAGGACTCGCAGGGGATGAGCACCCGCATCCTCGCCGCGATGATGCAGCTCGGCGACATCGCGCTCGCGCAAGGCAAGCTGCGCGACGCCGCCAAACAATACGAGGACGTCGGACGCGAGTACCAGGTGCGTGGCTTCCAGCCCGGCACGGCCGCCTCCGAAGCCGCCGCCAAGGCCAAGTTCATGATCATCGATCAGAAGTTCGCGGACTACGCGAAGATCCGCCTGACCGGCACCGTGCAGCAGAAGATGGCCGCCGACTTGAAGCGCAAGCGCAAGGTCCTCGACGAGCTCGAGTTGGCGTACGCCGAGGTCTTCCCCTACAAATCGCTCGACTGGACCATCGCGGCGTTCTTCCGGCTCGGCGACATCTATCGCGACTTTGCGGACACCTTGTACAAGGCACCGCAGCCGCGCGGGCTCACCGAGGAAGAGCTCCAAATCTTCACGAACCAAGTCGAAGACGAAGGCCTCAAGTACGAGAACACCGCCATCGAGCGCTTTGAGAAGACCGTGACCGAGTCGCGGCGCCTGAAGGTCACCAACGACTGGGCCAAGCGCGCGCTCGAGGCCATCAATAAGTACAAGCCGCAGGACTACCCGCTCTTCAAAGAGCCCAAGCGGCGCCCGACGTTCGAGCCGCGCTTCCGCGTCGATGCGCGCACGGTCGGGGCTCCCACCAAGGCCACGCCGACGCCGACGCCGACGCCGACTGACGCGAACCCGGGGGTCCCATGAACCTGCGACCTTCGCTACTCGTCGGGCTCGCCCTCGTGGCGATCGCGTCGGAGGCCCGCGCGGCCGACCCGGGTCGCACCGCCGAGATGGCCGCCGAGGCGCAGGAGATGGTTGACCGCGGGGACCTCGGCGGGGCGGAGTCCAAGCTGAAGCTCGCGCTCGAGATCGACCGCGCGAGCTGTCCGGCCAACGTCGTGAGCGGCACCCTCAAGCTCATTCGCAATGACCTCCCAGGCGCGGCCCAGGCGGCTAACATCTGCCTCGGCGCGGACAAGAAGAACCCCGCCGCGCTGATCCTGCTCGTGCGCGTGCAGACCGCGCAGGGGACCATCGACACGGCCCTTCCGAAATACGCCGAGGTCGCCAACACGCACCGGCAGGACGTCGGCGCGCAGCTCGCGTATGGCGAGGCCCTGCAGGCGGCCAAGAAGTACGATGACGCGATCGCGGCGGCGACGCGCGTCCTCAAGCTGCAAGAGACGTCCGTGCCGGCGATGAAGCTCCTGGCACGCGCCTACATCGGGCTCGACCGGCGCGTGACGGCCGAGTCGATCCTGTTCCGCGCGCTCGAGCTCGACCGCGACCCCGAGGCGCTGCCGTTGCTGGCCGGGATCCGCACGGCCGACGCCAACGTCATCGAGGCGCGCATCTTCTTGGAGGAGGCGGTCCAAAAGCTGCCGGGCTACGTCGAGGCCCTCAACAGCCTGGGCGCGACCTACATCGCGGTTCGTAACTTCGACAGCGCCATCGAGACGTTGCAGCGCGCGCTGGCCATGGCGCCGAGCTTCGCCGACGCGTGGATCAACCTCGGCGGTGCGCAGCGCGGCGCGGGTTACTTCGACCAGGCCGAGGTCGCGTGGAAGAAGGCGCTCGCGCTCGACTCGCGCATGGCCGACGCGTGGTTCAACCTGGGGATCCTCTATCTCGAGAACCCCAACGCCAAGCGCGACCGCCTCCAGCAGCTCAACGACGCGGTCAGCGGCTTCAACGCCTACAAGCGCATCGGCGGAAGAGACCCGGCCGTGGACAAGTACCTCGAAGAGGCCGCCACACTCATCAAGCAAGAGACCGAGAACCGCCAGAACCAACTCAAGACCCCGACTCCGGACGGCTGAGCCATGCGACACCTGATCGTAGCAGTGCTGATGGCGCTCCTTGGGAGCACGGCGGGGAGTGCGCGCGGGGCCGAGCCGCGGGATCCGAAGAAGGCCGGCGTCATCGACCTCGAGGCTCTCGTCATCGAAGGCAAGGTCTCCAAGCCGCAGGTCTTCTATGTGCTCGGCCGGTCGCGCATCGAGTACGAGAACCTCAAGCTCCAGCGCACCTTCGTCGACCGCATCATCGACACCGCCAGGAAGAATCCGTTCTGAACCGCCCCAATTGCGGCCCCGGTGCGAACCGAAGAACGACCGCGGCCGAACGATCAATTCGCTTCCGACGGGCAACCTAGCGACATCTCGGCCAAAAGCTGAGGCCGTACATGTTGACCTCGGACGGGCGCCCATCTACAATCCAGGCGCAATTTCACTCGCGGCGGCAGCCAGTTAGCGGGCTCGCGCAGTGTGGCTCATGGATAGGTGTCCGTCGGTTCCGTCGCCCGGTACCGCGGAGGATTCCTGGTGAAGATTCAATCGACGCTCATCGCTGCAGTCCTCGGTACCGTCGTATTCACGGCGCGTGCGGCTGATCCCAGCGAGCCCCGCCGCCCGGTGGCGCCGACACCGGCGAGCCCGCCCGAGCAGGACGAGGAGGATCTCTCGAAGATCCCCGACGCCAAGCTCGTGGAGAAGGCCAGCCGCTGCGTCAAGACGATGGAAGAGCAGCTCACGGACTCGTTCTACATGCTCGAGACGTCGGTCTCGTCCGGCGACGTGAGCGCCGCGCAAGCACGCAACGAAGCCATCACGGTGATGAAGGGGCTCGTGAAGCTCTCGGAGCAGAACCTCATCACGCTCAAGCAGCGCGCGGCCGAGAACGACCGCAAGCGCGTCGAGAACGAGTACATCAAGATCATGATCGCGTGCGCGAAGGTCGGCGAATACTACGCGCAGGTGAAGAGCGCCGTGAGCATCGGCATCGCCGCCCTCGAGCTGTCGTCGGTCGAGCGCCGCCTGACGTTCGTCGGCGTCCTGCCCATCCAAAACGATCTCTCGACGACCTTCTCGAGCACGAACACCTACTCGCCGATCATCACGGTGCCGACCGAGCCGATCAACGCGAGTCCCATCCTCTGACCCTACGCCTCGCGGACGGGCGCCTCGCGCTTCGTCGCGCGCGAACTGTGCAGCCCGCAGGCCACGAGAAGCCCCGATCATCATGCGAGAGTTCATGCACGCCCGCCTAGCCCTGCCGGCCTGGATCCAGAAAGCGATCGCCGCAGTGGCCTTCGTCGCCGCCGCCCTTCCCGGGGCGCGCGCGCAGACCTTCGAGCAGGGCGTCGGCGACCCCCGCATCATCAGCCCGGCGGGCCTGGGTCCGTCCTATTCGGGTCTCCTCGGTGCGGGCATCGGCCTGGTGTCGAAGAAACCGCGCTTCGGGCTTCAGGCCGGCGAGTTCGTGATCCAGCCGCACTTCTTCCTCGAGAGCGAGTACCGCACGAACTTCTTCCGCGTCGACGACCGCAACGGCGAGCCCGAGGGCGCCTTCTCGCTGCACGCGCGTCCCGGTGTCGCGCTGTTCAATCCCGAGTTCGACACGGTCGCGTTCTCGCTGGGCCTCGATGTCGACGCCTTCATCCCCATCGGCAATGACAACGCGGCCAAGCAAACCAACGCCGGCGGCAAGGCCCAGATGTCGGTCGCCTTCTTCCCGAAGAAGGCCTTCACGCTGACGCTCTTCGACACGTTCGAGCGCACGCTCTGGACGCGTCCGCAGATCGGTAGCAACGCGAACCGCAACCACAATCTGGCCGGCGTCGACCTCGGCTTCCATCCCGGCGGCCGCGCGCTCGACTTCACGCTCGGCTATTCCTACGACCTGGTTCGCTACGACGAGATCGCGAAGATCAACACCGACAACCACAACGTCCGCCTGCTCGCGTCGTGGCGGTTCTATCCGATGACCTACGCGTTCCTCGAGTCGATGGTGACGATCGCCGGCTACACCGAGGAGCCGTCCGCGGCCGAGGCCAAGGCCACCGGCAACTTCGTCGCGGGCATGCCGGTCAAGGTCTACCTGGGCCTCTCAGGCTACATCACCGAGCGCTTAGCCGTCCTGGCGCGCGCGGGCTACGGCAATAGCCTTCTCGACTCCGGCGAGAACTTCAACTCGTTCATCGGGCAGCTCCAGGTCAGCTGGCGTTTCGGCCCCAAGTCGATCCTCCACGTCGGCGTCGCACGCGACTTCGAGATGGCGCCGCTCGGCGGTTTTTCTCAGTACTTTCGAGCCTATACGCAGTTCACCCAGCGCATCGGCGAGCTGGTCGACCTCAACGTCGACTTCGCTTACGACCTACGCTCCTACGGCCTGTGGCAGCCCGCGCAAACCGCTGGCACCGTCACGATCGTGTCCGAGCCGAATCGCGCCGAGCACTGGATCCGCGCCGGTGCGCTCGTCGACTTCGACATCTCGCGCATCTTCGGCGCGACGCTCGGCTACCGCTACGACCGCGTCTTGAGCGACTTCCAGATCCAGTCCTCGGGCATCGTGAACTTCGTCGGCTACGAGGACCATCGCCTCTTCGCGACCCTCAATCTGCGCTACTGACATGGTCGCGACCGGCCCGCGCGCAATGCTTGGTGTGCGTTGGATTGCGCTCCTCCTCGGGGTCGCGTCGGCGCGCTGTGCGTCGTGTGACTCGGCGCCGACGACCGGCTACGACAAGATGAACCTCGCCATCGCCGAGCAGATGGCGAAGGTCGGCCTCGGGCCGGGCGACGTCTTCGAGGTCGCGGTCTACGGCGAGCCGAAGCTGTCGGGGATCTTCCGCGTGTCCGCCGACGGCGCGATCAAGTATCCGCTCATCGATCGGGTGGTCGTCGAGGGCGCCAGCCCCAACGAGGTCGCGGCCGAGATTCAGCGTCGCCTGAAAGACGGATATCTGCGCGACCCGTCGGTGTCGGTCTTCGTCAAGGAGCTCAACTCGAAGAAGGTGTTCGTGCTCGGCGAGGTGCAGCGCCCCGGGACCTTCCCGTACGCCTCGCAGATGAACATCGTCGAGGCGATCACGCTGGCGGGCGGCTTCAAGGACTCGGCGAACTCGAACAACGTGATCGTGACGCGCCACACGGCCGAGGGCGATCAGCGCGTGCCGCTGCCGGTCGAGAAGATCACGCAAGGGCGCGCGCCGAACTTCATCCTGCAGCCGGGCGACATCGTCTTCGTCCCCGACACGCTGCTCTGATGCCGGAGGCGCCGCCGCACTGGTACGCCGTTCTCGGAGTGCCGGTCGGGGCCGACGCCGAGGCGCTCCGCCGCGCCTATCGCGAGCGCGCGGCACGCTGGCATCCGGATGCAAATGGCGGCGACGCGGCCGCGGAGGCGCGCTTCAAGGTGATCGCGCAGGCCTGGGAGGTCCTTGGGGATCCGGAGCGCCGAGCGATCTACGACGCGGTGCGCGCCGGGTTCGCCGAGCGGCAGATGGAGGCTGCGCTCGCCGCGGGCGGGTTTCTCGATCGCCTCTTCGGCGTCTCGGAGCGCGCGCCCGAGGCGGGGAGGAATCGGCGCCTACGGCTTGTCGTTCCGGTCGCCGAGGTCATTCGTGGGGACGAACGCGTGGTCGAGCTGCCGGACGACGAGACGTGCGCGCACTGCGGTGGGCTCGGCACCGCGGCCGACGAGGTCCCATGTGCGTGCGAGTCGTGTGGCGGGCGCGGCGAGGTCGTCGCGCGACCCGTGATGCGGGCGACCTGGGTGATGTGCCCGAGCTGCGCGGGGCGCGGGTTCCGGCCGCGGGTCGGCTGTGGCGCGTGCGAGGGCCGGGGCCGTACGCCCGTGATCCAGCGCCTGGTCGTGCCGATCCCGGCGGGCGTCCGAGAGGGCCAGACGCTGCGCGTGGCGGGCGCCGGGGAATGGCCGCTGGGGGGTTCCGCGGGCGGTCCGCGCGGTGATCTGTGGATCGAGGTGTCGGTCGCGCCCGATCCGCGCTTTCGCGTGGACGGCGAGGACGTCGTGCACGAGCGTGCGGTGCCTGTGTGGCTGGCGCTGGCGGGCGGGCGCATCGCGGTGGAGACCGCCTGGGGCGAGGTCGAGGTCGAGGTGCCGGCGGGTTCGCGCGAGGACGACCGCCTGCTGCTCGCGGGCTGGGGTGTCGGGCGGCGAGGAAATCAGTTGGTACACCTACGAATCGAGTGGCCGACGGCGCTGACGGCGGACGAGCGCGCGGGCCTCCGGGGCTGGGGCGAGGCGCTGCCGGCGGCGCGCTTTCCGCGGAGCGTCGGGGATGCGGCCGGGACGGGGTCGGCTGATCGTGCGGGGCGCGAGGGGCGCGAGCGGCGCGGCGAGCGCGGGGAGCATCGGCCATGAGCGGGACGCGCGTCGCGGTGACGCTCCTGGTGCTCGTGTCCGACGTGCTTGGATGTGGGAGCGCGCGGCCGCAGCCGGCGCCGCTGCTCGATCCGACGGCGCTCGCCGAGGTCGTCGGGGACGGCGAGAGCAACGGCTCAGACGAGGTCAGCACGTTCGAGTCGGCCGACGGCGGCCTGGGGGACAGGAGCGATGGCGGGCCGACCGAGCCCGAGGTCGTCATGCTCGATCCGCGTCCGCTGTTCGCGGCGGCGTGCGAGCTGGCGACGGTGGAGCCCGATCCGGCCGCCTGTCTTGCGGCGGCGGCGCTGTTGGCGCTCGCGCCGGATCTGACGCCCGAGGAGCGCGCCCGCGTCGAGCTCGCGGCGGCGCGCGCGAACGCGTGGAATCAGGTCGACGCGCGGGCGGTGGGTGTGCTCTTGCCGCTGAGCGGGGACTACGCGCGCCTTGGCAAGCGGGCGCTTGCGGCGCTCGAGCTGGCCTTCGACGGTGCGACCGGCGTGCGGCTGGTCGTGCGCGATACGGGCGGCGATCCGGTGCGGGCGGCGGCGGCGGCCGAGGCGCTCGTCATGGAGGAGCACGTGGCGGTCGTGCTCGGGCCGATCGGGCGCAAGGAGACCGCGGCCGCGCTCGAGGTGCTGCGGCGCTTCCGCGTTCCGGTGCTGCCACTCGCGAGCGCCATGCCCGCGGCGGCGCTTGCGCCAGGGCTCGACGACGTCGCGTTCAAGACGCGCGCGAGCCCGGAGGAGCTGACGGAAGCGCTGGCCAAGCACGCGCGCAGCGAGCTCGGAGCCGCGCGCCTGGCGATCCTGGGGCCCGACACCGATGTCGGCCTGGAGCTCGCGAACGGGATGGCGGCGGCCTTCGCGCGCCTCGGCGGGACGGTCGTGCGCGTCGTCGCCTATGATACGCACACCAAGGATTTTCATCCGATCGTCAAGCAGCTGGCGGGGCTCCCGGCGAGTCTGAAGAAGCCCACCAAGACCACGCCCAAGGTCGACTTCGACGCGCTCTTCATCCCCGAGCAGGCGCTGGTCGTTCGGCGCCTGGCGCCGTTTCTCGAGTTTTGGCGCATCGCGCCGCGCACGCGGCCCGGCGGTCCGGGTGTGCAGTACCTTGGGGGCAGCGGCTGGAACCAGGTGAGCATCGTCGATCATGCGGAGCGTCTTACCGAGAACGCGGTGTTTGCCGACGTCGTCGATCCCGCGTGGGCCGATCCGGCCGCCGCGGATTTCGCGCGGCGCTTTCTGGCCCGAACCCAGCTCAAGCCGTCGGCGGTCGAGGCCGAGGTGTTCGACGCAGCGAGCCTCCTGCGGGATGCGCTGACGGGCCTCGCGGGCGCGGACCATGCGGTTCGCAAGCTGCTGCGCGCGCGGCTCGGCTTCGCGCGGATGCGGCCCGGCGTGACCGGATTCATGGTCGTGGTCGGTGGTCGGGTGCTGCCGCGCGTGACGCTCTCGACGGTGATGGGCGACGTCCTTCGGCGGCGTCTGAGCGAGAGCGAGGAGCGGTCGCTGCGATCGCCGCCGCGCGCGCCGAACGCGGGGCGGCCGTAATGGGGCCAGTGCCTTCGGTGGAGGACGCGTGGATTGGGCGCCTGCTCGCGCGGATCCCGCACGCTCCGACCCCGGCCGGGCCGGGCGACGATGCGGCGGTGATCGCGCCCGACAGCCTGACGCGCGTGGTCACCAGCGATGCGCTCGTCGAGGGCGTGCACTTCGTGCGGTCGCATCCGCCGCTGGCGCTCGGCTGGAAGACGCTGGCGGTGAATCTCTCGGACGTGGCCGCGATGGGCGCGACGCCCGAGGCGTTCACGCTGTCGATGGCGCTGCCGGACGACCTGGATCCGGCCTGGCTCGATGGGTTTGCCGAGGGGCTCGGGGACTGCGCGCGCTGGGCCGGGGTCGTCATCGCGGGCGGCGACACGGTGCGCAGTCCGGGGCCGCTCTTCTTCTCGGTGACGGCCTGGGGGGCGGCGCCGACGGTGAACGTCTTGACGCGCACCGGCGGCCGGGCGGGCGATCGCGTGATGGTCGCGGGGCCGATCGGACGCGCGGGGATCGGGCTGCGTGCGTGGCTCGCCGATCCGACGGTCGACGCCCTCGCGCGTGCGTCGGGGGCGCTGCGCGAATGCTTGGAACACCAACTATCTCCGCGACCGCCGCTCTGGGCGGGCCCCTGGGCGCTGGCTCAGGGGGCGCACGCGGGGATGGACCTGTCGGATGGCCTCGCGGCGGACTTGCCACGGTTGGCCGCGGCGAGCGGCGTGAGGCTCGTCGTCGACCTCGCGGCGCTGCCGGCGGATCCGGCGCTGGTCGGCGTCGAGGCCGCGACGCGCGCTGCGTTCGGCGAGGACTATGGGCTGGTCGTGCTCGTTCCGCCGGCGCTCGAGGCGACGTTCGCCGCGCGCGGGTTTGGTGCGATCGGCGCGGCGCGCGCGCCTGAGGTGTCCGAGGGGCAAGGCGGGCCCGGGGTCGTCTGGCGCGACGGGGCGCGGGATGTCTGGGTGGCGCCGGATTTCGAGCACTTTGCGCGGCGCGCGCACGAAGCGTTTTCCGATGCGCCGCCTCATGCCATCGTGCCGCCACGATGACCGACCGCGACGCCATTCGCGCCTATGTCGACCGCTGCGAGCCGAACGCGCGCGTGCACCTCGGGCTCCTCTCGAACCCGCTGGCCCGCACCAACTGGCAGTCGGTCGGGCATCGCCAATTGCGCGAGCAGCTGCCCGATCCGTCGAGCGCCCTCGAGACCGGATCGCTCAGCGATCTCGTTCCGGCCTTCGAGCGCCTCCTCTTTCGCGAGCGCGTGAATGTCCTGGTCCTGAACGGCGGCGACGGAACGATCCATCACGCGCTCAACGCGGCCGTGTGCGTCACGCGCCGCGCCGCCGAGACCGTCGGCCACCACGTGCCGCTGCCGCTCTTTCTCTTCGTCAACGGCGGCGGCATGAACATGCTCGCGCGCGTCTTCGGCTCGCGCGGACACCCCGTCCGAACGCTCCGGCGCTTCCTCGGGAAGCTGCGTGGGGCGCGCTTCGGGACGCTTCCCAAGCGTGCGGTGCCGCTGCTCGCGGCGCGCGAGCCCGACGGCTTCGAGCGCCTCGGCTACATCTTCGGATCGGAGCTCGTCTTCAACGCCCTCACGATGTACGAGCGCTTCGGCCAGGGCTACCCCGCGCTCGTGCGCTTCCTCTGGGAGGTCGCGGCCGGCTACACGCTTCACACCGAGCTCTGGCACCAGTTCGGGCACCTGCTCGAGGCGCCCGAGACACCGCTCGTCATCGACGATACGCACTATGCGCACTACACCTCGGTCGTCGCGACCACCGTCCCGCTGCAGCTCGTCAAGGGCCTCGTGGGCACCCTCCGCACGACCGCCTATCCCACCATGATGAACGCCGTCGCGGTCCTGCCGACCGACAAGGGCGAGGTCATCCGCCTCATCCCGCACCTCATGCGTGGCGCGAAGGCCGACGGGATCCAGTACGCGCGCAGCGTGCGACGCATGGTCCTCCACGGCGCCTACACGCTCGACGGCGAGCGCTTCGATCGCCACGAGCGCGACCGTGCCGCGCCGCTCGAAATCGTTGGTACACAACATATCGTCTGGGGGGTGGTGCCGTGACGGCGCGCGCCGGTTTCTTGGGCCTCGCGCTCGGTGGGCTCGCCGTGCTTGCCGCGGGCGCGAGCGCCTGCTACCGCGGTCCGCGCGTGGTCGAGGGCGCCGACGCGCGCGGGGTGGCGGCGTTCGAGGGCGCGCCTCCGCGGCCCGCGCTCGACGGGTCGAGCGACGTGGCCGGCACGCCCGACGACGCGGGCGCGGCCGATCGCCCCGCGTTCCAGTTCGAGCCGGCCGAGCTCATGGTGTACCGCGCGACGGCGGTCCATTTCCGTTTCGAGGCCTGGCCCGCGGGACACGAAGCGGCCGAGTGCCATTGGCAGTTCGGCGACGGGACGCCGACGGTCACCGGATGCTTGGTGTCCCACACGTTCCAGGGTGGCACGGCCGATCAGCCCGTGACGCTCACCTTGCGCGAGGGGGACTGGCGCGTGAGCACCACGCGCATCGTCCCGCTCGAGCGGCTGTCCGTGACGGCTGGCGTTGCCGAGCCGGCGATCGGACCGGCGCGGATCCCCGAGCCGCCCGGGCCCGGGCCGACCAACTTTCGGGCGGTGCTCTTGGCGGATTCCGCGGGCCAAGCGGACGCCGGCCTGGCGACGCATCTCATCCGGCTCAAGCCCGATCTGGTCGTCCATCTCGGCGGTGCGGTCGCGGCCGGCGAGGGCGAAGCGGGTTGGACGACCGTGCGGGAGGCGCTTGCCGAGCCGCTGCGCGCGGCCCACATTCCGCTGCTGTGGGGGCTGTCGCCAGCGGATCGGGAGGCGGGCGCCGAGGTGCGGCGACCCCTCAAGGGCGCGGGCGACGACCAGCTCGAGCTCGCCGATGGCTCCAGCTTCCCCGAGCGCTGGGCGCTGGCCTTCCGCGGCACCTACCTCGTCTTCATCTCGGGGAGCGAGCAGTCCAACGGCGCGCTGGACTGGCTGCGTGCGCGCTTGGCCGAGGCGCAGATCTACGAGAGCCGCCTCGTCTTCTCGTACCTGCCGCTGCACCCTTTCACCGCCCGCGCGTTGCCGGTGCTCGCGCCGAAGTTCAAGGTGTACGAATTACTCTTGCGTGCGCGTGCAAGCGCGCTCGTCTCCGCCGGACACCGCGCGTATTTCAAAGGTCGCTACGGCGCGTTGCCGGTCGTGAGTGTCGGGGCCGCGCTGGGGGCGGGCGAGACGCTGGCCGGCGCGAGCGCGCCGCAGGGTCCCTCGGTCGTCGTCATGGACGTCGAGGAGGGTGTTCCGACGCGGATCTTCGCGCTCACGGGCGCTACCCTCGGCGAGCCCTTCGACGAGCACGAGCTGCCGGAGACCGTCGAGGTCTACACGCGATGAGCGGCGGACTCTACGTCCACTATCCCTACTGCGAGCACCGCTGCACGTACTGCGACTTTGCGCTGACGACGCCGCGGCAGGCGCCCGCGGAGCGCTTCACCTCGGCGCTCGTCCGCGAGTTGGCGTTGCGAGCACCGGCGGCACCCGGACCGTATCGGACGTTCTACGTCGGCGGCGGGACCCCGAGCCTCTGGCCCGTGCCCGCGTTCGCGCGCTTTCTGGCGAGTGTGCGTGCCGGCGCGGGGCTCGTGGCGGACGCCGAGATCACGCTCGAAGCGAACCCGGAGCAAGTGACCGACGCCTGGCTCGAGGGTGTCCTCGCGCTCGGGGTGAATCGGATCTCGCTCGGCGTCCAAGCCCTCGACGAGGCGCACCTCGCGCAGCTCGAGCGACGCCACGGACGGGCAGGCGCCGAAGCGGCTCTCGACCGCTTGGCGAGCGCTCACGCGCGTGGTGCGCTCGCGAGCTTCAGCGTCGATCTGATCTACGGGCTCGCCGGTCAGACCGTGCCCACATGGCAGGCCGCGCTGGACTCGCTCGTTCAACGCTCGTCGCCGCCGCACCTGTCGCTCTACATGCTGACGATCGAGCCGCGCACCGTCCTCGCGCGTCGCATCCGCGATGGACGCGCGCCCCAGCCCGACGACGGCCTGCAGATCGACATGCTCTTCGCGGCGCGCGATCGCCTCGCGACCTACGGCTACGCGCACTACGAGGTCTCCAGCTGGGCCCGGCCTGGGCACGTCGCACGCCACAACGCCGCCTACTGGGAGATGCGGCCGTACCTCGGCCTCGGCGCCGGGGCGCACGGCTTTTGGGGCGGAACGCGTTGGCGCAACGAGCCACGCCCGAGCGTGTATCTCTCTCGCGTCGAGGCTGGCGAGGAACCGAGCGCCGAGCGCGAGCACCCCGACGCCGCGACCCTGGCCTTCGAGCGCGTCATGACGGGCCTACGCCGCCTCGACCTCGGCCTCGCGCTAGGCCCCGACGAGGCGCGTTTTGCCGCCGCGGTCGCGTCCGAGCTCGCGCGGGGCCGCCTCGAGCGCGTCGCGGATCGCATTCGCCTCACCGCGCTAGGGCTGCAGATGATGGACGACGTCTTGCTCAGCTTCGCCTGAGCGCCGCCCTCATTGCCGTTACCACGAGACGGTCGTGTGTTTGCCGGGTCGACCGAGCGGCAACCCGAAGATGCGTCCCTGATCCCGATCGGACACATACAGCGTCATCGGATCCCACTGACCCGCCACGCCCCAGTGCATGTTGGGGATCCACTGACTCGGCAGCGACGCCGCGATGATCGCCTCGGCCGCGCCCGGGTCGTAGCGCCAGACGAGCCCCTGCACGAATTCGGTCACGTACACCGTCCCGCAGGCGTCGACGTTGATCCCGTCGAGGCCGCCGCGCTGCGACCACAGGGCCGCGTTGATGCACGCCATCCCCGTCGGCGGCAGCCCCCACTCGGGAGGCGCGCGCGCCGCATCGAGGCAGCTGCCGACCGTCGGCGCGCCCCAGACGAATCCGAAGCACGCGTCCCCGAGCGCCTTGTCGCGGCAGCCCGTTTCGATGGGCTCCTCGATGTAGCACATGGTGCCGAACTCCAGCGTCGAGCAGGTGCCGGTGTGCATCGTGTCCTGAACGAGCAGGCGGCACGGGTCTCCGTCGTTGCGTCCCTGGCACACCGCGATCGTGGGCTCCTCGCCCGGCACGCACGCGAGCGCGCCGTCGACCGTCTCGCACGAGCCGCCGAGCGAGCTCGACGTGTAGCACCAGGCGCCGCTGGAGGCGCGCAGACAGAGGTCGAGATCGGGCGGCGTCGAGACCGCCGGGATCGTGAAGTAGATGCGCGGCGGGCTCCAGTTGCCACTCTCATCGCGGTCGATCGCCGTGACCGTGCCGCGCCCAAAGCTGCCGACGTAGAGCCGATTGTAGCCCGGGCCGAAGGTCACGCCGTTGGGGTTGTCGAGGCCCGTCGCGATGATGGTCGAAGCGCCGCTGCGCGCGTCGACGCGCCGGACGCGCCCGGCGTTCTGCTCGGCGACGTAGACGAACTCGTCGGGGTCGACGTCGAGCCCGTTCGGGTACGAGAGCCCGCCGAGAATCAGCTCTTGCGTGACCGGCTCGTCGCGGACCGTCACGCGAATGAGCGTGTTGTGCTCGGCATCGGCGACGACGAGGTCCCCGTCCGGCAGAACCGCCATACCCGCGCCAAAGGCCGAGATGGCCGGCAGGACGAGCTCCGCGCTGCCGTCGTAGTGCTCGCGCACGAGGTTGCCCTCCTCGTCGATCGAGTAGCGGTCGCCGAGGTCGTCGAAGGCAAAGTCCTCCGACCCGGTGAAGCCCGTCAGGGTCGCGAAGGCGGGCTGCAGGCCGACGTTCTCCCTGCAGTCGAACGCGAGCGGCGCGGTGTCCGGCCCGCTGTCGGTCTCCTCGAGAAGGCCTTCGCCGTCCGCCGCGTCTCCGTCGCCGTCCGCTGCGACGCTGTCGGCCGCGGTCTCGCCAGCGACCGCCGTGTCGGCCACGCTGTCGGCCGCCGTCACGTCCTCGCTGGAGGTCTCGAGCACGCCCTCGGTGATGCCGCTATCGCCCGCCGTGGTCGTCTCCGAGGGGCCGGCTTCCGTTGCGTCGGGCTGCACCTCGGCGCCGCTCGTCGCCGTGTCGTGCGCCTCGGCAACCGCGGCGTCGCCGCTCGCGCCGTCGTCACTCTTGCACGCCGCTGCAAGTAATCCACACGCCCACCACACGACGGCCTCGGGTATCCGCATGTCCCTCACTCCCATGTCCTCGCCAAGACGAGCTTACCTGCGACGCGATCCGCTGGCTCCGGGTTTCTTGGGGCGCCGCGCGTCATCGGCCCGCGACCCGCGTTCCTCGCGCCGGTTCGAATCCGGAAACGTCCCGGTCGCGCTCCGTTTCTCGAGCCGGACCAGAAAGAAGGCATCCCACGCCGGCCCGGGCAGGATCCGAAGCATGTGGACGCCCGACGGGGTCACGCCCGACGTGTGCGCCGGCAGCGCGGCGGGATCCAGCCCGTGCGGCACCGTCACGACCTCGGCGCCCTCGGGGAGCCCCGCCAACACAGCCGCGACGATGTCCTCGTTCTCCTCGGTCGCCAGGCTGCAAGTCGAATAGACGATGGTACCGCCGACGCGCGTGGCGTCGATGGCCGAGCGGAGGAGCGCCCGCTGCTTCTCCGCCATGGCGTGGATTTTGGCGTCGCTCCAGTGCGCGAACGTCGTCGCGTCGCGCGCGTCGAAGCGCGCCTCGCTCGAGCACGGCGCGTCGACCAGCGCCCGGTCGAACTTCTCGGGCACGGCGTACCCGACGCTGCGTCCATCCTTGAGAAACGTGCGAACGTCCGACGCCCCGAACGTCTCGAGCTGCGCGCGCAGCCGGAAGAAGCGATCGCGGACGGCCTCGACCGCCGCGAGCGCGCCGCCTGGTTCCCCCGAGCGCGCCCGGAGCGCCCGCCGGTGCAGCGTCGTGCCGCCGGGCGCGGCGCACAGATCGAGCACCTTCTCGCCGCCGCGTGGGGCGAGCGCGAGCGCCGGCAGGAGGCTCGACGGGTTCTGCAGATACGCACCACCGGTGCGGACGACGGCCGCATCCGTCACCTCGCGCCGCCGCTCGGGCGGCACGTCGATCATGAAACAGTCCGGCGCGAGCGCCAGCGGCACGAGCGAAAATCCAAGCGAGACGAGCGCCGCATACGCCTCGTCGCCCGGCGCACGCAGCGGGTTGAGGCGCGCGCAAAGCGGCTTGTCGAGCGCGAAGCTGGCGCGCGCCGCGGCGAGATGCTCCGCCGGAACGACCCGCGCGAGGCGCTCCAGAAACGCGGCGGGCAGGCGGTCCGTGATCTCGCTCATGGGGTCGGATCCTGGCCTGTCATGCGGCTTTGCGCAAGCGGGGGAATGGGGCCCGACAGGGGGAGGTTCGGCCGCTTCGAGGTGGCGCATGCGTCGGGGTGACGGACCCATCCTCTTTGCCCTCTTCGGCGTCGCCATCGTCACGGTTGCCGTGCGGCCCCCGGAGACGGACGAGAGCACCGACGACGGGAGCCGCGAGGCCGCCGCCGTGACGGCGGGATCCGCGAGGCCGACGCATGCGTCGCCGGAAGCCGCCGCAGCCTGTGCGCATGCGGCCGAGGTGCCCCGCGCGGCCGCGCGGATGGCCGACCACGTCGCCTCGACACCGGCCGTCCCTCCCGTCGAAGCGCTGGCGCCGCTCGTCGAAATGCTTGGCACGCCAATAGTTGGTACACCAAGTAAATCGCTCGCGAAGAGCGCGGAGCGCTCGCCCGCGACGAAATCGTCGGCCCTGCTGCCGCTGGATCGCGGTTCGGGGCGCGATCTGGGGAGTACGTTTCGCGCCGACGGTCGCGTCACGCTCGTGGCGCTCTCGGCCTCGTGGTGCCGTCCCTGCGCGCGCGAGCTGCCCGAGCTCATCGCGCTAGGGACCGCGCTACACGCCGGCCTGAATGCGCGCGTCGTGCTCGTCATGAACGACGACGTCGGCGGGCCGCTCGGGCTCGAGGCGGCCGTCGAGCAGCTCTGGGAGAACGCCGAGCCGACCTCGCGCGCGCGCCCCGCGTGGCTCGAGTTGCGCGCGGATCCGGACGCGCACTGGGCGCACTGGGCCGGCGATCGCGCAGCGTCCCTGCCGCGCACGCTGCTGCTCGATGGCCAGGGGATCCTGCGCGCCCGGGTCGACGGGCCGCTTCAGGCCGCTCACGCCGAGCGCCTCCTCGCCCTCGCCGAGGCGCTTGCAGTGCGGGGAGCGCCATGACCGGGCCCGCCGACCGCCGATGGGTTCTCGCCAAGAGCGCGCTCTGCGGTCTCTATGCGGCATTCGTCGCGCGGGCCCTCGGCGCCTCGCCCATGCTCGCGGTGACGGCCGGCGCCGGGACGGCAGTCTTGGTGTTGGCGCTTGCGAGCATCCCGCGCCTCCGCGACTCGGATGCTCTGCGCGCTGCCTGCGCCGCGATGACCCTCGTCCTCGCCGCCCTCCACGCGCGTACGCTTGCCCCGGCGACCGCATTTCATGCGCTCCATCTTGGCCTCGGCGCCGCGGTCGCAAGCTCGAGCGTCGTCACCCTCACGCTACACCGGTCCTCGGGTCACGCCCTCGCGACGCTCGGCCTGTGCCTTCCGATCGCCTTCGTCGTCGTCCTCTCGGGCGGCGCCAGCTCGGACCACGTTGCCGTCGCTCTGGCGGCCGCACTCATCGCCTGGGTCCGGCCGCTGGGGGCACTCGGAGCCGCTCTGCGTGCGGCCACGCTGCATCACGGGCCCGTCGATCCGGGTCTCTTCTGGGACGCCGTTCCGGCACCGAAGGAGGTCATCCGGCCATGTCCGTAGTCCACCTCGTGGGCGTCTGCGGCTTCTGCCTCGACGAGCCCGGCGTCTGCCACCACCCCGAATGCCCGCGCGGCCCGGCGCTCGATCCGCTCGGCGCCGCGTCCGCCCCATCAGCGCCCCGACCTGCCACGCGCCCGAGCGTGCTAGGCGGTCCGGCCGCCGCGGTCGTCGCCGTTGCGCCCGTCGCCGCCGCCCCCAATCTCCCCGCGCGCCCTGTGCCGCATCTCGCGACCGCACCGTCGGTCACGACGAGGTCACCATGAGCCGCGCTTTCATCGCCGCTGCGCTCGGCGTCCTCGTCGTTTGGATCGCCGCGCTCGGCCTCGGGCTCGGGCCGGCCATCCTGGGTGCGGGCCCCTCGGCCAGCAGCGAAGCGCTCCTCGTCTTGCCCGGCGTGCTCGTCGCGACCGCCCTCTTCGCGATCGCCGCGTGGCCCCGCCTCGTGCGCTCCGCCCCCGCCTGGCGTCCAGGCACGCCCGTCACAGGCCTCGAGCGCACGAGCGAGCGCGCGCCGTCGCCAGCGCCCGCCCCATCCACGCCACCCGATCCGACCACCCTCACCGACCTCGCGTCCGCGCCCCAGTCGGCGCCCAACCCGATTCCCCCCGCCGCGCCCGAGCTCACCCCCGCTCTCGCCTTGGTCCACCTCGGGCCCGAGGCCGATCCCGCCTGGGCCGCCTGGCAACTGCGCTGGAACGCCGCCGGCCACGGCCACGGCGCGATCCCGCTGCCTTTCGGTGCCCGCGTGCTGCTCGGTCGCGATGCCCGCGCGGACGTCGTCGTGCGTCTCGATCAGATCAGCTGGCAGCACCTCGAGCTCGACGTGCGCGAGAGCGAGGTGCTCGTGACCGAGCTCGGCTCGACCAACGGCAGCCGGTTCGAGCCCCTCGCGCCCGCCTCCGATGCGCCTCCGACGCCGCTGACCCCGCGGCAACCGGTGCGCTGGACGCCGCGCGCAACGCTCGCACTCGCGAGCCCGACAGCCATCACGCTCACGTTGGAGCCGCTACGATGAGACCCGCCCGCTGGGCCCGCGGGGCCGGCTTCTCGCACCCCGGCGACAAGCTCGTCCAGGAGGACGCGTGGGCCCTCGCCGAGGTGCGCGGCGGGGTCGTCGCGGCGGTCGCCGACGGCATGAGCGACCCGACCGGCGAGGGCCGCCCAGGCGCCTCCGGCGCGCTCGCCGAGGTCGCCGTCGCCGCCTTCGTCGAGACCGCGAGCCGCCGCGCCGAGAGCGGCCAAGGCACCACCGAGACCTTGCTGCGCGAGGCCTTCGAGGCCGCCGAGCGCGCCGCGCGCGCCACC
>SXGT01584833.1_pt1 | contig 23882 bp, 17 predicted proteins | sample 3176221 | NCBI WGS metagenome assembly SXGT01 (sample SAMN11356862, study PRJNA531348) | freshwater metagenome | isolation source: freshwater sample F1-120 | place: China: Fuxian Lake, Yuxi | collected 2017-12-25
AGCGGCTCGTAGCTCGTCGAGCAATTCACGCCGCGCGACACGTCGATCTGCCCGCCGGCGTGCGCCATGTTCGGGATGGCGATGCCCATCTCGAGGCACTCGATGCCCTTCTCGACGCTGGCCTTCGCCTCGCCGAAGAGCTTGCCGTTCTCGTGCGACACGAGCCACGCCAGCTCCTCGAGGTTTGCCTCCATCATCTGCTTCAGGCGAAAGAGGACCTGCACGCGCTCTTTGATCGGCGTCTGGCGCCAGGCCGGGAAAGCCGCCTTGGCCGCGGCCACGGCCCGCGCGACGTCCTCGGAGCCCGACTCGGGGGCGTGCCCCAGGACCTGCCCGTGGCGCGGGTTGTCGATCGCGAACGTGGCGCCCGAGGCGGCGTTCACCCACTCGCCGCCGATCCAGTTCTGGATATCGCGGTAGGGGACGAAGTCGTAAGAGCGGGCTTCGAAGACGGGGCCGGTCGGGTGCGACATAAGGGATCCAGAGCTCCTGCCAAACCAGTGGGGACGCGGCTCCGCGACTTACATGAGCGCGGCCGAGCGGTCAAAGAGCAAGGTCGATTCGCTCTCGCGAAGACCTCGCGTGGGGACCCCGAAGCGAGGTTGCCCGCGATTCGCCCGCTCGCCTTTTCGCTCGGGAACGTGAACTCTCGGGGCCCGGGTCGCGTTGATTGCGACGCCAGGATGCGTTTTCATGGGTCCCTAACGGGGGTGGAGGCCGGGTGGGCTGGTTCGGGCTCAAGCAGAAACGCGACGCGGAGCGCGAGTTCATGGACCGCGTGTTCTCTCACTGGGAGGGCATGTACCGCTTCGCGCTGCGCCTGTCCGGATCCGAGGCGGAGGCGCAGGACCTCGTGCAGGAGGCCATGGCCAAGGCGCTCCAGCACTTCGAGCGCATGCCCATCGACACCCACTGGCGCGCCTGGGCCTATACGATCGTGCGCAATGCGTTCGTGTCGAAGGCCCGAAAAGCGGGGCGGGAGTCGCTCCTCGAGGACGCCGACCTCCTGCCGTCTCCAACCGACAGGCCCCTCGCAAGCGCCACCGTGGCGCCGGTGCCGGCCCTCGAGGCCTTCCGCGCCGGCTTCGAAGACGAGGTCCTCGCCGCCCTCATGACCTTACCCGAGGGCCAGCGCACCGCGGTCGTCCTCTGCGACATCGAAGGCCTCGACTACGAAGAGATCGCGCACGTCCTGGACTGCCCGGTCGGCACCGTGCGCAGCCGCATTCACCACGCTCGCAAGCGCCTCCGCGAGGCGCTCGCCACTTACGCTAGCCAACGAGGATACGGCGATGTCCAAGCCCACAGATAGCGGGGGCGACAAAGGCGACGAGGCGCTGCGCCCACACCTGTCGGCGTTGGTCGACGGGGAGCTCGAGCCGCTCGAGGCGATCGCGCTGCAGCGGCGCGTCCGGCAGAGTCCGGCGCTCGAGAGCGAGCGCGGGGATCTCGAGCGCCTCAAGCTCGCGGTGCACATGGCGGGCACCCGCGACAGGGCGCCGATCGGGCTCGAGACGCGGCTCCGCGCCGAGGTGCGCGCGGCCTTGGCGTCGCAGACGGCGCCGGCGCGTGGGCGGCGGTTGCCGTTGGTGTTGGGCGGCGTGGTGGTGACGGTGGCGGCGGCGCTGCTCCTGGTGCCGCTTGCGACCGGCGGGGACAAAGGGACGTCGGACCCGGCGGCAGGGCCGGGGGCCGGGGTGGACGGGGTCAGCGTGGCGAAGGTCGAGCCCGAGCCGAGCGCGCGCGTGCTGGCGCGCTTGGTCGCGGTGCATCGCGGCGAGGCCTCGCCGATGAGCGTCACCGAGCGTCGCGGCGCGGTCGTCTCGATCGAGCGGCTGCCCGCCACGTTCATCGCGGACGGCCAGAAGTCGCCGTTGGTCCAGGCGAGCTACATGGGCTGCACCGAGCGCACGGGCGGCGCCACGCTGGCGGTGCTCGACGCGGCGCGCGTGGATCTGCCGATCGCGGTCGACAACGCGCTCGAGATGACGGGCGTCTTCACCGACGAGATCGACGGGGTCGCGGTGAAGATCTCGTCGCAGCGGGGTCGGATCTACGTACTTTTGAGCGGCGACGCGCGCGCCGTGACCAGCGATCCGATCTGACTTTGTTCAAAACACGAATGTGACGCCAATTTCGGGCATGAAGATGTCACATTCGTCGGTGCACGCGCTCAAGACGTGCTCCCAGAGGATGCCGATTTGCACGTTGGCGCCCTGGGTGCGGAACGCGATGCCGGCGCGCGCGCCCGCCGTGTCGAGGTCCGCGAAGTCCGAGTCGACCACGAAGTAGTGGTGATAGAACGCGCCCAAGTACGGCATGATGTGCTTGTCGACGGGGATGAGCAGGCGCAGGGCGGGACCCAGCACGATCGTGAACGGCACGTCGCCGCTGCCGAACTGGAACGCGAGGTCGACCCCCGCCTCGAGGTAGTCGATGAAGAAGTAGCCGACGCTGGTGTTCACCTGGAACGCGGTCGAGGCGAGGTTGATCGACGCGCCGCCGCCGACCCCGACGCGCACCTTGCCTTGGGACCAGGGTGCGTCGCTCTTGGGCGCTGCGGCGGGGGCGGCGGGGGCGGCCTCCGGGGGAGGAGGTTCCTCGGCGTGTGCGGTCGGTGCCGAGAGGCCGAGCGCCGCGAACCCCGCCACGAACCCCCACGCTATCGCCGAGCTTCGCATCACGACTACCCTCAGTCTTGGGTGGACCATTCGAGTTGGAAGCCGACGCCGGCGCGCAGATCGCAGCCCAGGTGCGGCCCGAACCCGAGCACGGTACGCGGGTCGTTCAAGAGCAGCCAATCCCAGGACAGCTCGGTGCGATCGACGCCGGGCGCATTGGTCGTGAGCGGCTCGGCGCGCATGCGGATCCGCCCCGCCGGTACGAAGCGCTGCATATCGAAGTGACGCAGACGACCATATTCGAGCGGATTCTCGAGAGAGTCGGACCAGCCATTCTGCCGGTCCATGAAGATGAGATTGCGCAGGTTCGTTTGCACATACGAGATGACGAGGCCGTGGTCCTTGTTGCCAAAGCGGACCGTCTCGGAGGCCGGCGTGTCGGGGAGGCCCCAGAGGCGCGAGCGGCCGCCGTTGAGCACGCTGATGGCGTCGAGGACGTAAGGCCCGCCGACCCCATCGAACGTGGTCTGGAGGCCCGTCTTCATCGCGAAGGCGACGTTGATCGCCACGAGGCCGTCGTGGGATGCCGGGTCGTCTTTCGGCATCGCGACGTCGCGCAGCGCGAGCGGGTTGGCCGGGACGACGAAGCGCAGATCGGCCTTGAACGTCTCGAGGCCGCCGTCCGCGCTGATCTTGCCGTGCGCCAACGTGAGGATCCGTCCCATCGCGTTGAGGAGCCCGCTCGGCGCATTGAAACCGCCGTGCAGACTCAGCGCCCCATCCTTGATGACCACATCGAGCGCGCCCTGGAGCGCGATGTCGAGCGGATAGGCGCCGAGCCGCACCGGCTCCGGCATCACGATGTGCGCCTCGAGCGCCAGGTCCTTCGGGAACGCCATCACCGGCGGCTTCGTGTACGGCAGCTTGCCGGACGTCAGGTCGTCCGACACGTCGAGCAGATCGCTGTAGGCCGCAATCTGCGGGTAGTGGTAGCGGATGAAGCGCTCGGGCGCGAAGACGTCGAGCTTCTTGAAGACGAGGTCGACCTTCTTGGCCGGCCCAGCGACGTCGGCCGTGATCTGCAGGTCGATGTCGAGCTCGGCCTCGGGGCCGTCGAAGCCGAGGCCCATGACGAGCCAATCCTTGCTCGTAATTGCAAGGGTGATCGGCCCGGGCCTGAAGCCGGGGAGGGCCACGCGCCCGGTGATGTCGAGCGTGCGCGCCGGGTTCTGGAGATCGGACTCGCCGAAGTGAAAGGCGTCGATGACGAGCGCATCCTTCTCGGCGACGATATGGAACTTGCCGTCGCGGAGGTGGCGATCGGTGTCGGGCACGACGATGTCGAGCTCCGAGAGACCGAAGTCGCCCGAGAGGGTGCTCGCCGGGTCGAGTCCGGGTTTCTCCGGGTTCTTCGACACGAGGAATTTGCCATCCATATGCCAGTCGAGGAAGCCCTTCAATTCGAGCGTCTTGCCCGCGATGACGAACGCGGGCACCAACGTCTTGAAGTCGACGTGGTCGGCGCGACCCTCGAAGACGACCGGGAGGGTGGGGGCCTCCTTGTCTTTGAGGTCGGCGCGCTGAACGTGCACGGTGCCTCGTACGCCCGCTCCAAGCGCGAGCGCGGCGTCGATCCTCTCGGGGCCGGCATCGAGTAGCAACGCCACGCGACCGGGCGTCCCCGCCAGCGAGTCGAAGCCGTCCCAGGCGACCGCACCGTGCGCTTCGGGCGTGGCCAGCGTCCCGCCGATCGTGAGGTCGCCGCCGACCTTGCCCGGCAATTTTGGCACTTTCGGGAGCGCGGAATGCCACGCCTCGAAGGAATGCTCCGTGACGACCACGTGGCCGGAGAGCGCGCTCTGCATGAGGCGCGGCCGGTCCTTGAGAACGGCCATGAGGACCTTGCCCGGCAGCCCGATGACGAGGTCGACGCGCAGCGCTTCGAGCCCCGCGACGCTCACGCGCTGGGTCAGCGTCGTCTGGTCGGGACCGATCGCCAGCTCGAATATCCCGTTGGCCTTCGGCGCCGTGCCGACCACGATGTCGTCGAAGCTGCCGTGGATCTCGCCGGTCACCGCGAGGCCCTTGCCCGCGAACGCCATGCCGCCGTGGATGGTGCCGGCGACCGCCTGCGGCGCGAGCTTCAGCGCGTTCAGCGCAGCCAGCTGAATCGGCGCGAGCGCACCTTCGAAGGTCCACGGGGCGTTCATGAAGTGCTGCAGGAGCGGCGAGCGATCGAAGCGTCCGGCAAATGTTTGGTGTACAAACGAATTCTGCGTGCGATCGAGGAACACGTCGAGCGAGCCGGCGAGCGCCGTCTTGCCTTGGTCGGGTGCGAGCGTGCCAGTCAGGTGCAGCATCTGCTCGGCGTCGACGCCGCGCGCCTTGAGGAACGCGCCGATCACCTCGAGGTCCCAGCTGCCGGTCGGCCGCGCCGGCGTGCCGGTGATGTGCGCCTTGCCCGCCAGCGTGCCGCTCGGATCGACCGACGGGGGAAGCCCGCCCGGGATGAGCCTCCCCCAGCGCGCGAGCGACGCCTTCGGCGCTTCGAGATCGAAGACCAGCCGTCCGCCCGGCGCGAGGCCCGGCTTGTCCTCGGGCTTCTTCGGAAGGAGCAGCGGTGCCTGGAGCGAGCCCTTCACCAGAGGCGCCCCGCGGCCCTCGGTCACCTTGAAGTGGGTGTCCAATTTCGAATCCCGAATCTGCCCGTCGAACGCGACCTGGAACGGTCCACCCTTGGGCGCCTGGCCGTGAATGGTCGCGCCGAAATCGACCGAGGGATCGAGCGGCGAGCCGCGCACTTCCAGCGACGCATCGAGCCGCGCCCCGAACCCCTTGGTGGACTTTCCGGCGGCGGCCGCGAGCGTCGCGAGATTGACCTTCTCGAGCCCGAGATCGAGCGTGATGGAATCGAGAAGAGTCGCCCCCGGATGGTCCGGATTCGGCACAAAGCGCGCGTCGAGCCCGACCTTCAATAGCCCGCCCGCGAGCCTGATGACGGCCGGCGGAAGCTCGATGTGCGTCGCTTCGATGACGGCATGGACCGGCTGATCGAGCGCCATCTCGAACGCGCCGCGCTTGACGGAGAGCTGGTCCACGACCGCATCGACTCGGCCCGCTGCTAGGTCGACGACGTTCTTGGCATGGAAGAGGACGTCCAGCTTCTGCGCCGGATCCTTGATGACGAGTGTCAGGTCCTGTTTCACGCCGTCCAAGATCGCGTCGAAGTTGATGGCGTCGATCTGCTGGGTGCCGAGGTCGAGCTTGCTCAGGGCCGCATGAATCGTGCCTGTGGGCAGCATGTCCTTGATCGCGACGTCGATGGTGCCGTCGATCCCGCCGGCCGCGACGGTCTTGCCCGGAAACACGGCCGTGAGGTCGGAGCCCTTGACGGCCCCCTTGAGCACGATGTCCTCGACCGGGAACTTGGCCGGATCAAACAGCTCCTTGAGGTTTGCGGGGGGAGGCACCTTGCGCGCGAGAATGGCGGCGCCGTATTCGCTCAGCTTGCCCGTGACCTTCAGGTCGAGATCGAGCTGCCCTTCGAGCACGGGCAGCGGCACGAGCAGCAGGCCGGCCTCGCTCACGCGCGCGATGGCTTCTTGCACCTTCGGCGCCGCGCGGAGCCGCGCGTCGAGGAGGCGCGTCTCGAGATTGAGCGCGCCGTCGAGCGTGATCGTCTGGCCATAGGCCGTGACGGCGAGCTGATCGAGGCGCAGCTGCGCTCCCTTCGACGAGAGGTCCATGAGCGTCATGTCGATGACCTTGCCGCCCATGTCGGTGGGGCCGATCTCGACGTGCAACTTGGCGTCGCCGGCCGGCAAGAGGCCATGTCCCTCGGCGTGCAACTTGACCTGCGTGGTCAGGGCGTTCTTCGGATTCGGGAGCAACTTCGCCGTGTCGATGTCGGCGCCGACGAGATCGATCTGCCAAACGGGATCGAGCAGGTCGCGCACATCCAGAAAGCCGGTCAACGTGAATATGCCACCGGCAGTCACGACTTTGCCCGCGATATCGAGCCGCTCCGCCGGCCCCTTGACCGACACGTCCGCGGCCACATCCGAGATGAGCACCTCGCGCCCGAGCATCGTATTGAGCCCCTTGGCGTCGAGCTTCAAGCCTTGGAGCGCGACCTCGTGGATCCCGGGTCCGAGCGCGAGCTTGCCCGCTGGGGGCGGCGCGCCGGCCCCGACGATGCGCTGGATCGTCAGTGGCCCGGCGGAAATCCCGTTGATATGCGTCTCGGCGCGCTGGCCGTCCGAGGTGATGACGAGAGGCCCGATCTTGATTGGCACCCGCTGTTCGGAATTGTCGCCGAGCTTCAGGACGGCCTCGGCGGGCGTCGGTGTGAGTGCCACGTCGACCTTGTCGCCCCGCTTCTTCGCGGTGAGCACCATACCGATCGGCAGCCGGATATCGTTCGCGCCCTTCACCGTGTGGAGGTTCGCGGCGAGCTTGCTGACGTCGGCCGTCAGCTCGCCCTTGAGCGTGTTCATGGCGATCTTGGCGGCGACCTCGACGTCGTCCAGCCACATATCGCTGCCGTCGGCGCGCTTGATGTGCACCTTGGCCGCGAGCTTGTTCAAGACGGCGTCGAGCGTCCCGGCCTCGTCGTCCTTCGCCACCGAGGCGGCGACCGTGAGCCCGTCGACCCAGACGTCACTGCCGTCGGGCTGCTTGATGTGAATCTTCGAATTTGACAATCCCAGCGCCTGCACGACCACTTTCGGTGGCAATTTCGTCGGCTCTTTCTGCATGCGCTGGAACTTCGACGTGCCGTCGGCATACGCCTCGTCGTCGAGCTCGAAGCCGCTGATGGTCACGTTCTCGATGGTGAGTGGGGCGGATAACAGCGATCCCCAGTCCAGCTCGAGATGCAGCGCGCCCAGCTTCACGACGGGCTTGCCATCGTTGTCGGCGATGACCAGATCGCCAATATCGACGTCCCCGAATATCGTGTAGTCGAGTTTGCCAAGCGTCACTTTGCCGTCATATTTCTTGCCGAGCGAGCTCTCGACGATGCCACGCGCGATGTTCTTGCCGACCGGCAGATGGAAGAACCCGACGGCCAGCAGGATGAGGATGAGCAAGACGCCGAGCGTCGTGAAGAACCACTTCACCAGGCGGCGCGGCAGCGACTTCTTCGGCTTCGGGGCCTTGGCGTCCTTGCCCTTCTTGCCCTGCTTTCCATTGTCTCCGGGCGGCTCGACGTCGACAGGGTCGAAGGCCGGCGCGTCCACGCGGGTCGCCTCGGCGGCCTTCATGTTCGTCGCGGTCGCCCCCTCGGAGAACGCAGGGCGGTCGATCGCCGTCGGCTCGTCTGCGCTCGGCTCTTTGCGGCGGTCGCTCATTAGAACGCCTCCCCGATTCGGAAGAACGCCTGGAAGCGATCGACGCCGGGGTAGACCATCCCCGAGGTGACGCGATAGGCGAAGTCGAGAGCCGCGCTCAAGTGCCAGAGCCGCACGCGCAAGCCGAGGCCTGGCGCGATGTCGATCCCCTCGGCGAACGGATTCAGCTCGGCCCCCGCGGCCCCGAAGTCCACGAATGCGACGGCGCCGAACTGCTGCCGGAACGGCAACCAGCGGAACTCGACCGCACCCTCGAAGAGGCTCTCGCCGCCGACCGGCACCTGGCGACAGTCGCCCGCACCGGCCGCGCCGCCACAGGCGCGCGCGTACGGCGAGAGCTCGCGCGTCCCGAAGCCGCGCGTCCCCCAGGCCCCGCCGCCGAACATGCGCGTCGCCATCGGCATCGCCGCGTCGTCGCCACCCAGCGGCACCGCCCAGCCGGCCTGCGCGCGGAACCCGAGCCCCATGTCGAGCCCGAACGGCACGAACACCCGCAGATCCACGTCGCCGCGCAGCCACGTCAGATCCCCGACCGGCGCGGCCGCCAGGTGCAGCCCGATCAAATGACCGCTCAGCGCCTCGACGCCATCATTGCGCGTGTCCCACACGAACCCAAGGCGCGCCTCGCCCGCCAGCGAATCCTTGGTACTCAAACCTTCTGCCGTCCCGGGCGGCGCCGCCGGATCGATCGCCCCGAGCCCGACCAGCGAATCCCAGCGGAAGCGCGGCTCAAGATCGAAGAACATCCCGGGCGCCAGCAGGAACCGCAAGCCCAGCCCGGCCGACGCCGTGCGCGTGTGGAAGCCGCGGTAGAGCTCCTCGTCGAACGCGAGCGTGAGCCGCAGATCCCCTGTGCGCCCGATGGTCCCAGGGTGGTTCCACATGAGGCGCGCATTGCCGTAGAGCCCGAGCGGCTCGTCGATGTCGCTGCGCCAGCGGATCCCCCAACCGACCGTCCCCCGCAGCGTCAGGTGATGCAGCGGCCCGAAGGCGTTGCGCCACCAGAGGCGCGTCGTGACGTAGGGATCGATGCGCTCCGGATCCATGTTGATGCCGACGTCGAGCGACCCCTGCGCCGTCGGCGACTCGACGACCGAGAGCTTCACGTCGACCTCGGCCGGCACGTTGCGCGCGACGAGGGCGCCGCTCTCGCTCACCTGCTCGGGCTTCAAAATGCCGCCGGTATCGGGCGGAATCCAGGTCTCGTACGGCGAGGCGTTCGTCTGGAACTCGGTGCCCGTCTCCGCATAGACTCGCGCCGTATTGAAGGCCCCGAGATCGGCCAGATCGAGCTCGAGCTTCTCGATGCGATCGAGTGTCAGCGGCTGCCCGGGCTCGAGTCCCGCGCGATCGATGATGAGCTCCTTGGGGATCTTGCGGGCGCCGACGACCTCGACCTTGCCGACGACCGAGCGCGGCCCCGGGTCCACGAAGTAGTACCAGTCGACCGCGTGCGCCGCGTGGTCCACGTAGGTGCGGCTGTAGACCTCGGCCCGCATCCAGCCCTGCTTGCGCAGGACGTCGCACAGCGCGTGACGTGCCATGCGGTAGGTCTGCACGTCGATCCTGTCGCCGACGGCAAACGGGACCTCGGCGCGCACCGCCGTCTCGAGCTCCGTCGGCGCGCCTTGCACCTGGATCGCGCGGATGTGGTAGCGCTCGCCCTCGCGCAAGCTCCACGCCACGCGCGCGCTCTTCTTGGCGTCGTCGAACGTGACCAGCCCCTTGTCGACCTCCACGTCGAAGAACCCGAAATTCTTCCAGAATGTACCGATGCGCCGTCGGTCCTCGGCCAGGCGATACGGGTTGTAGGGCTGGCCGGCGATGAGGAAGGCGGACGGTCGCACGGCGAGCACGGGCTTGAGCGGCTTGGGGCTCAGCACGAGGTTCTCGGGGAAGGTGACCTCGTCGATCGTGTACGTCGTCTCGCCGGGGAGCTCGGGCTTGATGAACTCCGAGCAGGCGGGTGCCGTGGCAGCCGCCAGCAGCGCGGCGACGAGCCAGCCGTGTGCGCGTCGAGCCGGTGTGGCACGCGCGGCGCGGCAACCTGATCGAGCGGGTCGAGGAGCGGGGGGCGTGACGGCCATCAGCGCGAATCCCATGGAGCGCGAGGAAGGAAACCTCTATGCTCTCGCCGCGCCGCGACGTACTCGCGGAGGCCGCGGCGAGCCTGCGTCGGCGCGGTACCTGGGGCTGGGCCCCAACGAGAGTGGGCAGTCGCAGAGGCGCAACGGCGCCTGTGCGCCGCGATTGTGCGCTTTTGCCGTGGCGCTGTCGAGGCGCCCCCGGTTCGATTCAGGTGCATTTCGCTGCAAAGGACGAGGCCATGACGAGCCCAGTGACACCGCGTGGCTGCCTGGCGGCGCTCGCGTGTGTCGTGCTGGGCGCGTGTGCGAGCCGCGAGCGCCGCGGGGGTGCGTTTCCCGATCTCGACGTTGCGCCCGTGCGTGCCGATCGACCGCTCGAGGCGGGGAGCTGGGCGGTCATGCCGCCGCTTGGCGTCGTCCTGGTGAAGGCCGTCGAGCCCCACCCGGACGGCGACACGTACGTCGTCGTCAACGAGGGGCACACGATGAACGTGCCGGTCGCGCGCGCGGCCGGGCTGGGGATGCGGCCGCTCGTGTCGGCGGCCGGGGCGCGGCAGGTCCTGGCGCTGCTCGATCGGGGCGTCGAGGTCCCGGTCGCGCGCCTCTATGATAAGGAACGCACAGCCAAGTGGCTCGAGGCGATGCGCGTCGGCACCATCCGCGGGGTCGCCGAGACCTTCGCGGCCTTATGTGAAGTGCGCTCCGAGCGGCGGCTGGTGACCGTCGAGCAGGGGCTGTTTCACGCCGCCAAGACCTGGCTCGTGGCCGAGCTGGGGGCCGCGCGCTCGCTGCCGCCGGACGATGTCGAGGTGGGGCTGATGGCCCTCTGCGATTGAGGGGCGCGGCACTGCGTCGTCGGCGACGCGGCTGATACCGGCGGAACATGCGCTTCACTTCGAAGTGCGAAATGTTTTTCGCGGTGCTGGAAAATCAATACGCATTGATGTACGTTAAGAAAACGACGCTCCTCCCGCGTCCGGTTTTCTTCGTTCCGCGATGTGTGTGCCCCATGACGACCGCAACCCTCGACGTTCTGACGCTCAACACCTGGGGATTCGCGTGGCCGCTTGCCAAGCACCGCGCGGCGCGGTTTGGCCGGATTGCTGAGCACCTGCAGGCCGAGACGTATGATGTCGTGGCGCTGCAGGAGCTCTGGGGTGGGGCGCGCGAGGTGCTCGGCGAGACCGGCATGGAGTGGGCGCTCGACGACGCGCAGGCCGAGCGCGGGCTGCGGCAGGTCGACTCGGGTCTTGGCCTCAAGGTGCGGCGCGGTCTCCATCGCGGCGTCGAGGTGATGCGCGACCTCGTGCGCGCGTTCCGCGTTCATGCGGGCTTCGATCGCTGGAAGAGCAAGGGGTTCGTCGGGCTGCAGGTGCCGGCGGGCGACGTGAGCCCGGTGGCCATCGTCAACACCCACCTCCAGGCGGGTCAGGGGGCGGCCAGGGTTCGGCGCGAGCAGCTCGAGCACGTGCTGGCGTCGCTGTCCGAGGTCGAGATCCCGACCATCATCTGTGGGGACTTCAACCTCTTCACGACCTCGGCCGAAGACCGAGCCGGCCACGATCAGCTTGCGCGCAACGGGTTCCGCGACGCCAGCGAGCTCATCGATCGGCCGGACGCGACGTACCTCGCGCGCAACATGTACGTGGGCGGCATGGAAGACCACCGCTTCGATCGGATCTACCTGCGCGACGGCGTCGCAAACGGTCGCCGCGTCCGTATCCATGCGGAGGACGTGCGCGTCATCGTCGACCACGAGGCGCCGCTGAGCGACCACGAGGCGGTCGCGGCGCGGATCCGCGTCGAGGCGTGCCCCTGAGGAATCAGGTGCTCTCGGGCTGCCACATGGCGCCCGCGACCTCGTCGAGCGCGACGTCGGGATCGGCGCGCAGCGTCTCCTCGAGGTGTGCGCGCAGGAGCTGGTGTTCGATCTCCTCGGCCTCGCCGGGCCGCCGCTTGAAGAGGCTCTGCAGGAGGCCGGTGCGTCGTCGCGCGCTGAGGCGCCAGGCGCAGCGCTCGGCATCCACCAACGCGAGCTCGACGTCGTAGCGCACCGTGACCAGCCGGGCGTCCATGGCGTGCCCGCTGTAGGTCGTCCACGCGTAGTCCACGTGCCAGCCGCGCGACCTCAGCCCAGCTTCGATGGCGCGTGCGAGGCGCTTGCCGGGCGGCTCGCTGTCGTCGGCGGGCGCCGGCGCTTCGGGCGCGTCGGGAAGCCCGCCGGGTCGGCGCCGTTCGCCTGGTTCGGCCACGACTTCTGCGACATATCCCGGGGCCAGAAACGTGGCGACCGTTGGAATCGGCGGGGTCGACGGGGTTCTGCTCATGGCAGGGGGATCGCCTGGTCGAGAGTGAGGCCGTGGATGCGCACGGGCGGTATCGGGACGAACCGCGGCGGCGACCGTGTCGCCGGTTCGGGCCAAACCGCCGTGGCGGTCGCGCCGGCGCCTCCGGCGGGGTCGCGCCACGAGGCCGTGACGCGCAGCGGGCGTCCATCGGCGCGCTCGCGCGGCGGGTTCCACGCGAAGGTGCGGCGTGCCCTAACGGCCAGGGACGCGGTGCTCCGAGAGAGCGAACGGTCGCCGTCCAAGAGCGCCAGCGTGATCGCGCCGCCGTCGGCCCAACGTGAAACGACCTCGAGAACGACCGCGCCACCGGGCTCCGCGCGCCACGCCAACACGAAGGGCGGACCATCCCCCGCGGCCGCCTGCGAAGCGCCTGTCCGGGCGTCCGCCGGAAGCGCCGACCACAGCGAGATAAGAAGCGACAAGGCCAGCGTCATGAGGCGATCGTGCGCCTCGCCCTGCGCGACATCAAGCCCGATTCGGAGTCCCCGATCTGCCGACCTCAGCGCAGGGCGTCGCGCAAGCGCAGCTCGGTGACCAGTGCATGCGTCCGGCGCCCGAGGGCGCCGTCATCGCCCGCCGCGACCGCCATGGCGGCCGACACGGCCTCGGCCCGGGCGCGAGCCCCTGAAGCGTCCTTGGCGCCGCGCGCTTGGAGCGCTTGGGTCTGGAAGGCCCGTTGGAGTGCGAGAAGCTCACCGTGTGTGTCGCCAGAGGCGAGGAGGACCCGGACGCGCTCGCGCTCGCTCGTGTCGAGCTCGGCCGCGGCCAGCATCGCAGGTACGCGCTGAGCCGGAGGCAGGTCGATCCACGGTGGGGGCTCGGCTGCCGCAGGCTGCAGGCTCTCCGCCGCAGTGACGGCGCGCCATCGCAGCGGCGTGAGGGACTCGAACGCGGCCGCGGCCTGCGCGCGAAACGCCGGGCTTCCTTCGGTGCACCACGTCGTGCTGACGAACGCGGTGGCATGACGAACGCGTGCATCGCGCCGCGCGATGACCAGGACGTCGCCGTCGTCGGGGCCCGAAATCCAAGTCCAGGTGATAACCTCCTCCACCGATTTCTCGGCGAGACGCGAGGGCGGTAGCTCCCAGTCTCCGGGCGCGCGACGAACGGTCGTGAGGGTCACGCGCACGATGGGCGTTTCTTGGTCATGGGCCCGACGCGCGTGACGCGCGACGGTGGCGCGCCACGCCGGGTGCGCGGGAAGCGTCTCCGCGAGGCACTCCTGCCAGTCGACGCCCGACGTCCAGCCGGTCAACGCCTGCGACGCGTGCTCCACAGCTTGCGCGACCCGCCAATCGCCGTCGAAGTCCACGCGAAACCATAGTGCCTCCGTCGCGGGCGCCGCTTCGAGCACCCACGCCGGGTGGCCGAACCAGGGCGCCGCGCGCCCCCACGCCGCGCGATCGAAGGGGCGCATGCGTGCGAGCACACGCGCGACGAAGGCGGCCGAAAATCCCTCGGGTGGGTTCTCGAGCGCGGACAACCACGGGTCCAGCAGGACCGGCGCCTCGCGCAGAATACGAACGCGGCCGTTCGATTCGGCGCCGCGCTCCACGAGCCAGACGAGCAGATCGGCGCGCCCGTAGGCGTGGACGGGGTTCGCGGCCAGTGCCTCGCGCGCCCAGGCGATCGCGATGTCGGGCGCATCCGCGGCGGCCGCCAGGACGTTCGAGCGGGCGGTGAGGGGTTCATGCGTCCGGTCGGCGCTCTCGCCGAGTCGTTCGCGAAGCGCGTCGCGGAGGGCACCCATGCGCGTGGCCGACACCCCTTCCACCGACACGCGGAAGTCCGAAGGTGCCGGCTCCCACCCGGAGTGCATGAGTGCGATGCGCACGGGCGCCTCGTCCCCGGGCGCGTCGAGCGTCATGGCGACCTCGTACCCGTAGCCGTCGCGCTGGTTGCCGCTTCCCCCCGCGACGCGCACCACGAGGCGCGTAGCGTGGCCTTCCCAGAACGCTTCGTACGCGGCGCCGAACTCATTGGGGTCGTCCAGCGCCACGCGCGAACGCTCGCTCAGGGGCCCCCCTCCGAGCGCCGCCCAGAGGCCCTGGAAGGCGTCGAGCGCCCGCGCCATGCGCTCGGCCGGCGTCGCACCCGTGAGTGCGAAGGCAAGGTACATCAGGGGCCCCCTCGGGACGGTGCGTTCGGTCAATCCATGTGGCAGGCGCAGCCCTTGCCGAGCATCCAGACGTGCGTCGACGAACCGTTGCTGGTGCAGCACTTGCCGCAGGTCTCCCCGTCGTCGTTGGCGGGCTTGTCCTTCGAGCACACGGCGGTGGCCTTCTTGGGGTCGCCGCCGCCGCAGGCAAAGGCAGTCGTTGCGAGCGCGAGCGCGAGGAGCAGATTCTGAGTCTTCATGACGGTCTCCGGGCCCTTGATTCGGTCCTGGGCCTCAGGGGCCCGATTTTCGCGGGATCACCGTGCTGGCGCGGTCCCATGGTCAAGGGTTGCTGCATTCCGCAGTTACGACCTCGCGCACGGACGGTTTGGCCGCCATCCTGAGCAAGAGCGCCGGGAGCGTCAAGTGGCCCCCTTCGCACCTCTTCGCACCTCCGCACCTCCTGACGCGGCACGTTGCGACGGCCTGCTCGTCGCTGGCGAAGGCGGCGTTGACGATGCCTCAAGATCATCATAGGCGGCGGTGAGTCACAGCGGCGGCGTAGCCGCTCGCGAACCGTCACGCCTCTGAGGTATCATGCGCATTGCGCCCTTTTTCCTGGTCGCAACGTTGGCCAGCAGCACGGGAGCGTGCGGCGGCAAGCAACCCGACCCGACGCCGACCGCCAAACCGCCGGAGACCGCGGCTCCACCCGCGGCCCAAGACGCCGCGGTCGCGCCGGAGCTGGCGGCGGCCGTAGAGACGAGCCTCCCGGCGGCGGATGTCGCGCTGGCTGCCGAAGCGAGCACGCCGAGCAACCCGGCCATCGCCGAGCTGGCGCCTCTTTGGGACGAGATCGACAAGTGCGAAGACACATCGGATCGCTACTCCGCCGAGCAATGTCCCGCGTGCTACAAGCTCCTCGAGGCCGTCAATCTGGCCTATTCCGAGCGCGACAAGCGCCCGGACCGCTTCGCCCAAATCCACGAGGCGCTGATCGACCAGCTCATCCACGGCAAGAACCCGAAATCCCGGTCCTGCGCGGCGTACGCCGACTGGGCCAAGTGCGATACCGGTGGCCGGAAGTACGACGATGACGTGGCGCAGGCGATCGCGCTGCTCGATGCGTTGAAGGCGCTCGACGCCGAGGACGAGGGGGTCGGCGAGGGCATCGCGAACATCCTGCGGCGCTGGTGGAAGAAGGGCGGCGAGCCGCGCAAGGCCATGTTCGCCGTCATCGCGGACGAAAACGTCAAGTCGCTGCGTGGGCGGCGCCAGCTCATCCGCCACGCTGGTTGGGCCGCCCAGGACGTGCCCGAGCTCGTCGACGCGTTGATCGCCTGGACGAAGGATGCGCGCGTGCCGATCCAGACCGTTGCGATCGAGGTCCTCGGAGACCTCACGCCCGGCGCCGAGGTGGCGAACAAGGCCCAGGGCAGGTTGCTCGAGCTCCTCGGGGCGGAAAGCTATGCGGTGGCGAGCGCGGCCGCCCAGGCGCTCGCGCGGGTCACGGATCGCGACGGCCTGGATGCCGCCCTCGCGTGGTACAAGGCCAACGCGGCAGCGGCGAAGGTGACAGAGACCATGGCCTTTTTCCTTTCCTACGTGGCCGTAGGGAAGCGCTTCGAGGACGATGCGGCGGGCGACGCCGCGATCCGCAAGGCGATCGACGCGCTTCTCGAGGACAAGGGTCTGACCGCCGACGACAAGGGCTACATCATGTTTGTCCTCGGGTTGATGGGCGGGCCCAGGTCGGCGGCGACCTGCGTGCGTTTCGCCAAGGACAAAGACACGCGGGTCGCGGCCAAGGCCAAGGCGTGCGTCGACAAGGCCAAGGCGACCAAGTAGGGCGCTGACAGGCGGCTGCCGCGCCTGGGCGCCGGTCGACGCGGTCGTGCCGCGTCGAGCGTCGTCAGCCGCGGCGCCGCGTGACGTACGCCGTGAGGGCACCGAGTGCGGCGAAGATCCAGACCGGATCGCCGCCCGCCGCGCCGCCGCCGCAGGCCCCGCCCTCGGCGATGAAGAGCGACGGATCGGGCAGGCACACCTGGTCGTCGCCCACGCACGGGTCGCGCGGGTTGGTGCCTTTGTGGGTCTCGACGCCGTCGTTCACACCGCCGTGGTCCGTGTCGGGATCGATCGGGTTCGTCTCGTTGTCCGCCGGCTCGTCGAAGTCCCTCGGGTCGTAGTCACCGTCGAGGTTCTCCCCGCCGGTGCAGGTCGTGGCGCCGTTCTGGAATCCGTCGCACAGGCTATCGCCGTCGGTGTCCGGGTTCGTCGGATCGGTGTCCGTGCCGAAGTCGTAGTCGCCGTCGATCCCGACCTCGCCGCCCTTGCAGCCGCTCTGGTCCCAGGCGCCGCCGGCCGTGCTGAGCGCGTCGCACAGGCCGTCGTCATCGCTGTCGGTGTCGAGCGGATCCGTGCCGAGGTTCTTCTCGCCGCCCGCGCACGGAGTCGGCCCCGGGAGCGCGTCGCACAGCCCGTCGCCGTCGGTGTCGGGGTTGTTCGGATCGGTCTCGGTCGTGCCGCGATCGCCGCCGTCGAAGTCCTCGTCGGTGTCCTCGACGCCCACGCATGGCCCCACCTGAACGTGCCCGTCGCAGAGGCCGTCGCCGTCGGTGTCGGGGTTCTCGGGGTTCGTGTTGTCCCCGGTCGCCTCCTTCGAACCATCGGGGCCCTGGTCTTCGGCGAGATCCTTGATCCCGTCCTTGTCCACGTCGTCGCACGCGTCGCCGATGCCGTTGCCGTTGGGGCGCGGGTACTGATCGAGCTGATCGGTGTTCGCGACGAACACGCAGTTGTCCTGGCTGTCCGGGATCCCGTCGTGGTCGACGTCGGACTCCGGTTCCTTCGACACGACGAGGGTCTCGACCGGGTCGGTGTCGAGCTCGGCGCCCGGGCCGGGTCCGTCCGGATCGGCATGCCCGGTCTCGGTGATCGTCGTCGTCTCGGTCGCGGTGATGAGCACCTGGAACGTCACGACCGCGCTCGCGCCGCCGGCGATGACCCCGGCCGGTGCGCCTTGGCTCTGCACGGCGCGGGCGGTCGCGAAGGGCGGCGCCTGGCTCGGGCCGTCCGCGACCGCGCTTCCGTTGAGCTTCGTCGATCCCGCGACGTAGCTGACACCCGTGGGCACCGGCAGGCGCGCCGTGACGCCGGCGGGGCTATTGCCGGTGCCGACGTTCGTGACGGTCAGCGTGTAGGTCACGGTGTCACCGGTGCCCAGCGCGGGCGGTGTCGTCGGGTTGGCCGTCAACGTCGTCACGAGCTTCCAGCCCGGCACGTACAAGGTCTCGCCCGTCTGCTGGTCTGTTTCACCGGGCGCGCCATCGCAAGGCGGGGCCCACTCGAGGCGCCACGACGGGGTCCCGGAGGCCTCGCGGAAGGTCGCCGGGGTCGCCGCGATCGTGTTCACGCGATAACGTAGCGTGACGACCTTCGTCTGGGCGGGCTCGAAGCTGCCGAGCGCCACGCCGCCGGTCGCCGCGCTGCACTTCTGCGGATCGAGCGCGCCGCTCGTGACCGCGGCGTCGGCGGTCCCGTCGACCTTGAAGCTCCCGGCGACGAAGCTCGTGTTGGCGGACGCCTGGTAGCAGAAGAAGACCCGGTCCGCGCGCCCGCTGCCTTCGTTGGTCAGCGGCACCGTGAACGTGATCTCCTCGCCCTCGGCGACGAGCGTCTTGTCGACCTGGTGGGTCCCGCCGAGATCGGGCGACGCGAAGTCGAGCTCGAGCCCGATCGCCGACACCACGAAGTCGTCGCCGGCCGTCGTCACGAGCAGCGTCGTCTGGCTCTGCCCGTTGTCGAGCACGAACGGGTTGTAGAGGTCGTCGTTGAGCGGAATCGACGTGATGTCCCACCCTTGTCGCGCGCCGGGGACGAGCGTGAAGGCCATGCCATCCGCGGGATCCACGCTGTGGTTGATGCGCCCGAAGGTCCCGCGCTTGTCGAGGAGGCCATCGCCGTCGTTGATCTGCGAGGCGAAGAAGTTGCGCTGCGCGTTGTTGGGCCCCGAGAGCGCGAAGAACTCGCCGACGAACAGTGGGTCGGCGATCTGCAGCGTGTCGTCCGTGAAGCGCGCATCGCCTTCGAACGCGGTCACCGTCATCTCGCCGAGGGCCTGGCCCTCGGTCGTCGGCGTGCAGAAGCCTTCCACCGGGATCGTCGTCTCGCACGGGCAGCCGGCGCCGGTGAACTTCACGGGCTCGCCCACATCCCAGATGTTGATGTTGCGCATCGGCAGGTCGGGGTCCTGGTAGACGACGAACAGCGACCAGCCGCAGGCCGTGACGAAGCTGGCGTTGGGGGTCTGGATCCCGACGACCCCGGAGAGCTCGTAACGCCCGGGGCCACCCGCCACGATGGCGTCCGTGACGGTAGCGCGTCGCTGGTAGTACGTGTAGTTGGTCGAGAGGAGCCCGATGTTGGTCGCCTCGTGGGACGGCGTGATGGTCTGGAAGGCGCCGCGCGGAAGCCCGAGTTGAACGGTCCGGGGCGCGTCCAGGGCGGTCGCGGGCTGCCCGCCCACTTTGCTGGAGCAGGCCCAGATGAGCTCGGCGTGCTCGATCTTGACGCCGGCCGGCAGGTCCAGGACCGCCTCGGAGCCGTTCTTCAGCCAGTCGCTCGTCGTGCCGATGGGGTACGTCCCGTCCTGCTCGGTCGCGGCCGTCCGCGGGCTGGCGACGAAGGTGCCGATGCCGCCGCCCGTGCCCGGCGCGAGGTCGGTGTTGGCGTCGAGCCCGAGCGTATTGCCGGTGACGACGAGCTCGCCGCGCAGCGTGCGCGAGAAGATCGGGGTCTCGGCTGCGGCCGAGGCCGAAACCAGCGCGGCGAGGGCGAAACCGGTGAGAGCCGTGGCGACGAACGTTGTGAGGCGCATGGGGTGCATCCTGCCCAGTGGTCAACCCACTGAAAACGACCTGTTCGGGACGCGCCGTATGTCAAATGGGCGGCGGTCCGGTCAAGCATCAGGATGCAAGCGCGCGAATTCACGCCAAGGCGCGCGGGGTGTGTGGCGCGCTGGCGGCCGCGGCATCGGCAGATTCCGGGGTGGGCTTGCGTCGGGCGCGATCCCCACCGATCATAGTGGGATGAGACGGATTGCAGTGTGCCTGGTGGCGGTGGGGGCGACGGTTGGGTCGGTGGTCGCGTGCGGCGACGACGGCCAAGGCAGCCGCGCCGACAGTGTTCAGGCGACCGACGGCGTGGAGGCCGAGACCGAGGTCGAGTTCGAGGTCGAGGTCGAGGTCGAGTTCGAGGTCGAGTCCGAGTCCGAGACCGAGCCCGAGACCGAGCCCGAGACCGAGTCCGAGACCGAGTCCGACGTCGCGACCGAGTCAGAGACCGAGACCGAGTCCGAGGTCACGCCGCCCGCCCCTCCGGCGGCCGTGCTGACGATCGCCGAGATCCCTCTATCGATGAACGGCGCGGTGCCCTCGCTCGACCCGCCGCTCACCTGGCGCCTGCGTGCCAACCGCGCCCACCTCACGCTCGACGTTCTCCCCGAGCCCACCTCGGGCCCCATCGACGCCATCGCGATCACCTGCCAGGCGGACGGCGTCGACCAGCCCCTTCCACCCCTCGAGGCCGCTCCCGACGGGCACCAACGCATCGTCATCGACCCCGCGAGCGCCTTCCCGGACGGCGCACAATTGCATTGCGATGCAACCATCACGGGTCCCGGCGGCGAGGTCACCTCGCGCATCGACTTCGACGCCGCGACGCTTCCTCCGGAGCTCGATCCGTTCCCGGCCACCGACGAGTGGCTCATCGTCCTCTCGCGCGACATCTTCCACGTGAATCTCGCCGAGCACCTCGACGGCACCGCCGCGCTCACCTCCGACTACATCCCCGGCGGCGACGGCGTCCCCGACTTCGACGAGGCCTTCTTCGCGCTCGGCCTCTTCCCCGCGGACCATGCCGCCGAGCATCAGGCCATTCGGCAGCATCTCCTCGGGAAGTTCCGATCGTTGGTGTACCAAATATATGGTCTCGACCCGGACGGCGCCCCGACGGCCGAGGGCGTCAACCTCCGCATCTACCTCGAGGGCGACGCCGGGGCCCCGCTCCCCAGCGACTACGGCGGCGCGCGGCGTTTCTCCAAGATCGCGCTCGGCGGCGACGGCGACCCCGAGGACCAGGCCAGCTCCGTCTTCGGTCGCGCCCGCGTCGATTGGAACAACCAGGACACCGAGGACGACACGGTCTACGGTCTCGGCGTCTTCCCGTCGTCACTTGCGCGCACGGTCCTTGGGCAGCCCGCGGGCGCCATCATCTTGGCCGACATCCGCCCCGGCCTCGGCGGCCAACCCTTCGGCTCCATCGCCTCGGACGCCGCGTTCATCGGCCGCGACGTCGAGCTGACCACGCTCCCGCCCGCGGTCCAGGACCGCGCGCGCCTCTACCAGATCCTCATCGACTTCGGCGCGCTCGGCCTCGCCGCGATCCTCACGCACGAGGTCGGTCATTCGCTCGGCCTCGTGCCCGTCGGACTCCCGCCCGAGGGTCTATTCGCCGGCATCGACGTCGACTTCGTCGTGGCGGTGGCGCCCGACGCGCACATCGACACCGAGGGCCTCAACGTCATGCAGACCGGCGGCTCCGTGAATTGGCTCGAGGTCGCGACCGGCGACAGCCCGCGCTTCGAGCCCCTCTCGTGGGCCTACCTGAAGCGCATGCTCGTCGTCGGGACGGTCGCCGATTGAGGCCTTCCCGCCGCGCGTCACCCGTGGCGCGGGGCCCGAAACAAGCGGCGCCGCCGGGCTTGGAAGCGCGCGTGCCGCTGGGCGCGCACGAGGTCCTCGTCCACGTCGCGAGCGGGGTTGAGCGCGACCTGCTCGGCGTGGTGCTCGTCGAAGGCGCCGACCGTCTGCCCGAGCTCGAACAGCGCGATCTCGCGATTGCCGCGATCGCCGACGCGAAACGGCAAGACGGCCGCGCCGATCCCAGCCCCTACGTACACCGCCCCAACCGGGACGGCGCCGCCGGGCCGCGTGGCGAGCGCCCGCTGGCCATAGAGGCCATGCACGTAGCGATGGCCTCCGAGGCGCCCGAGCGTGAGCTCGTGGAGGCGCGCGACGGTGAGCTGACCGCCGTGCGTGTGTCCGGAGAGCACGAGCGGAACGCCGGCGGCCCAGAGCGCATCGGCCTCCTCGGCGATGTGCGACAGCCCGAGCGTCGGGAGGTCCGACCGCACGCCCCGCAGCGCGAGCCGGCGATCCGCGTGTCCGGTGTAGGCGTCGTCGAGTCCGACTATCTGGAGGCGCTGTCCACCGACCTCGACGATCGTATTGGCGTTCGCGAGGAGCTCCACCCCCGCGGCCCTCAAGGCGCGGCGCACACCGGCCGCGCCGGCCCAGTAGTCGTGGTTGCCGAGCACGGCGAACGTCGGCGCCTCGATCGCCTTGAGGACCTCCGTCAGGTCCTCGAGATAGGCGTGGCTGTGGCACACGAAGTCGCCCGTGATGACCACCAGATCCGGCTTCTCGCGGTTCGCGATCGCGATGGCGTCGAGCTGCACGCGCATCGGTGTGACGAGCCCGACATGGAGATCGGTGAGGTGCGCGACGCGCAGCGGCCGCTCGAGGTGGCTCGCGAAAAGCGCGTGTCCGGCGAAGCGCCGAAGGCGAATGCGGTGTTTCTCGAGACGGGTTCCAGGTGCGGTCGATGGCACGCGAGCAGTATAGAACCATTCTGGCCAGGCACACGTTCCGTTTGCGATCGCCCGAAAATCGGACGCTCGGAGTACTGGTTCAGGGCTCCGCCTCGAGGAGCGCCGCCCATGAAGCCACCGACTGCCCGCGGTCTCAGGTGCTGTCGTCCGCCTCCCCGTCTTCGCCTAGGTCCTCCGCCGTCACGGCGTCGACCTCCGGTGGCGGGGTGCGGCCCGAGGCCCGAAACGCGGCCATGTGAGCATCCCAGCGGCTCGGCGGGTCCGCCACCTGCGGCTTGTAGCGGACCTCCAGGATCTCGACCTCGACGCGCTCGCCGAGGTGAACGAAGACGACGCTGTCGCCCTCGCGTTTGCGCATGAGGCTCACCCCGAGCGGCGAGCGCCAGGTGATGCGCCCGAGGTCCGCCTCGATCTCGTCTTCGCCCACGAGCTCGAACTGCTTCTCCGTGCCGTCCGGATAGGCGACCAGGACCGTCGCGCCGAAGTAGATCACCGCGCCCCGATCGGTCGACGGATCCACGATTTCGGCGGCTGCCATGCGCTTGTGCAGGAAGCGCAGGCGACGATCGATCTCTCGCATGCGCCGCTTGCCGTAGATGTACTCGGCGTTCTCGGAGCGGTCTCCCATCGCTGCGGCAGCGGCGACCTCTTCGATGATCTGGGGTCGCTGTACCAGACGCAGGAGCAGGAACTCGTCGCGCAGCCGCTTGAAGCCGCGCGGCGTCACGTAGTTCTTGGGCTGATCGGGAGCCGCCATCGCGAGCCTCGTCTCTCGGCACGCACGCCGTTGGCCGGCCTGCCGCGCGGGTTGTCCGCGGGAATGTAAATCAAGTGTTCGCGCCGCCACGCCCTGAATGTCCCACAGCGGCTGGCGTCGCCCGGCACGAACCATGAGCGGCCCGGTGCCGCCACGCAAGGAGGTTTCGACGTGAAACGCTTGGTCCTTTTCGGCTTTGCCTTTCTTGGCTTCTCCTCTCAGGCGTTCGCGTGGGGACCTGGTCCGCGCGAGACCGGCTCCGACTTCGGCGAGCTGCGACAAGACCGCCAGGCGATCCGCGGCGACGCGCATGACGTTCGGCGCCTCGAGGGGATCCTCGCCAACTACCGCGACGCGCGCTGGCGTCGTGACATCCGCTGGCTCGGCGGGCTCGAGCACGAGTTCCTCGGCGCGCTGCGAAGCGAGATCCGCGAGTCGCATCGCGAGCAGCGCGCGAAGGCGCGCGAGGCGTGGCGCTCGGCCGCCGAGCTCGATCGGAACGTGAGCTATCATGGCTGGCGTGACGACCGGAACGACTACCGCGACGACCGGCATGACCTCTTCGTCGAGAGCACGAACCTGCGGGCGCTGCGGGCGCTCGAGGGGCGCTTCCTGCGGCTCATGGGTCGCATGCGCCGCGGGGCGGTCGGTCAGAAGGAGGGCCTCATCGCCGAGGCGCTTCGGCTGGCGCGCGCCGAGCTCCGCGCGGACCTGAGCGAGCTGCGTGAGGACCGCCAGGAGCTGCGCGAGGATCGCGGTCAGCTCCAGCCCGTGCATCCCATCGTCGTCGCGCCGCAGTACGACTGGCGCGGCACCGTACACACGTACTGAAGTTCGGTACGGGTGAAGGGGCGGATGGGGCAAGAGCCGGCTCCATCCGCCCCTTGTGCGTTTCTGGGGCCGGGTTCTCGGTGTTTCGCGACAATTCGAGCGGCCCGACGTGCGCCG
>SXGT01135126.1_pt1 | contig 23867 bp, 16 predicted proteins | sample 3176221 | NCBI WGS metagenome assembly SXGT01 (sample SAMN11356862, study PRJNA531348) | freshwater metagenome | isolation source: freshwater sample F1-120 | place: China: Fuxian Lake, Yuxi | collected 2017-12-25
AGCTAGGTTATCAACAGGCTGTGCGACTGACATATTATACAAATACTTATTAAACAGTTCTGAATCACGAATTGGGTCGAAGTCCTTGCGACTACGAAATTCCGCCAGACGCTGCAGGAAAGTCGCGAAGCGGCGGAAACGGAGCTGCTGAAGCAGTCGCAGGGCGTGCGGCTTTTCAGCGCGCCCGCCGAGCGGGGCGTCGCCGCGATCTCGAGTCCGGAGGAACTGCTGCGTCTGCGTCAGGCGGTGCTGAACGTGCGCGTGCGCGAGGATCTGCCGGCCTACCTCGTACAGCTGCTGCGCGCGACGCGCAGTGATCGCTCCTTCGTGCTCGGTGCCAGCCCGCGCGCGGGCGTCACGCTGCTCGCGGCGGCCAAGGCGCGCGCGGCCCTGCAGGCGCGCGATTTCGTCACACCGGACGACATCAAGGCGGTGTTCGTGCCTGGACTGCGCCATCGCGTGGTGATCGATCCGGCGGAAGAGCTGGAGGGCGGCAGCAGCGATGCGGCGCTGCAGCGCGTGCTCGATTCCGTTCCGGTTCCGCGCTGAGCCACGCCCCATGCTGCCCTCACGCCGCCTCTACTGGCTGGTTGTCGCCGCGACGCTGTGCAGCGTCCTGGCGCTGCTGCTGCCGTGGTCGCGGGTGCTGCTGCTGGGGCTGGACGGCCTGCTGCTCGCTCTGTTGAGCGTCGATCTCGTGCTGGTCTGGCGCGCTGTGCCTGTGCGCGTGGAACGAACGATTCCCGAGCGTGCCGGGCTCGGCAAGCGCTTTGCGCGGCGTCTCAAGCTCACGGGCACGCCGGGCCGCAGACTGCGCATCCACGAGGAATTCGGCGCGTTGCTGGAGCGACTCGATGCCGGCAGCGAGATGGAACTTGTCACCGATGCGCAGGGACAAGCCGTCGCGGAGCATGAGTTTCAGGGCCTCGTGCGCGGCGTGCATGTCTTTGCGCGGCTGCGCATCGCGCACTTGAGTCCGCTGGGTCTCTGGTGGCGACAGACGCTGTACGAGGGCACGCAGACGATTCAGATCGAACCGCCGCTGACCCGCCTGCGGCAGACGCTGGAGCTCGCCGCGAGCGATCTGCGGCGTGATCCGGGCACCAAGCTGCTGCGTCGGCGCGGCGGCACCTTCGAGTTCGAATCCCTGCGCGAACACGTGCCCGGTGATGATGTGCGTCTGGTGGACTGGAAGGCCTTCGCCAAGCGCGGCCGCCCGATCGTGCGCGAGTTTCAGGAAGAGCGCGGGCAGGAACTGATCCTCTTGTTCGACTGCGGACGCCGGATGGCGGTGGCGGGCGGCGAACCGCTCTCCGACGGCGGGCAGGGCCGCAGCTTCGGCTGGACCAAGCTCGACCACGCGCTCGACACGGGTCTGCAGCTGGCCGCAGTGGCGCTGCGCCAGGGCGACCGCGTCGGCGCGCTGGCCTTCGGTGCCGGCGTGCAGCGCTGGATCGCGCCCGCGCGCAGCTCCAAGCAGCAGGAGCGCCTGCGCGACGCGCTCTTCGATCTCAAGGCCTGCGAAGAGGAGCCCGAGCTCGATCGAATTCTTGCGGAGCTGGCGCTGCGCCACCGCCGCCGCGCCTACGTGGTCATCTTTTCGGACATCGCGGACCCGCTCTCGCTGGAGGAACAGCGCCGCGCGCTGCGCGCGGCCTCGCGCCGGCACAAGCTCCTGTTCGTGGCGCTCGACGATCCGGAGCTGCGCGGAAAGAGCGCGCAGGCCGACGCGTGGAGCGCCGCCGGCATCGAGGAACTCTGCCGCGAGCGCGCAGGATCGGCGCGCAGCCTGCAGCAGAGCGGCGTGCGCGTGCTGGATGCGCTGCCCGCGGAGAGTGCGCTGCCGCTGCTCGCCGCCTGGCTCAGCCTGCGCGCGCGCGGCTAGGAACCAGAATCCAGGCCAGCAGCGCCAGCCCGCTCGTCACCGCGACGAGCATGCGCATCTCCAGGCTCGCATGCGGACTGACGAAGCCCTCGATCAGGCCCGCGAGCACAAGGATCGGAAACACGGCGGTGATCAGCCGCAGCGCGCGCTGCGACTCTGCGGCCAGCGCCGTGCGGCGTGAGAGCGCGCCCGGCATCACCCAGGCCCGCAGCAGCACCATTCCCGCGGCTCCCGCCAGCACGAAAGCCTGCAGCTCCAGCGTGCCATGACACCACAGGATGCTCGAGATCTCGCCGGCCTGGTTCCAGTGTCCGGCGACCGCCGTGTACGTGCCGAGCATCAGGCCGTTGAGCGCGACCAGGTAGATGAAGAGCACCGGCAGCAGGCCGGATGCGAAGAACAACACGCCGACGCCGATGTTGTGAGCAAGAATCAGCCCGGCCGTGTGAGGTGACTCGCCCAGACCGAACGTGAAGTTGCCGCGGAAGCTCTCGCCCGGCTGCAGCGCGCGCAGCTGCTCGATCTCGCGGGTCACCGCTTCGGGAGCCAGCAGCGAGTAGGCGAGCTCCAGATCCTGGCTCACGGCGTACCAGGCGATGCCGGCAAAGCCGTACAGCAGCGCCAGCGAAAACAGGATCAGCCGCCACTCGGCCCGAATGGCGCGCGGAACCTCCGTGCCGTACCAGTGCAGGATCCGTCGCAGGCTGGCGATGACACCTGCATCCGGCGAGCGCGCCAGGACCGCCTGCGCGCGCACCAGCAGGATCTCCAGCTGGCGTGCGCGCTCGGGATTCTGGCCGCGCGTGCGCTCCTGAGCGAGGAGCGTGGAGACTCGCCGCTGCAGCTGGTGAAAGCGCGCGCGGTTCTCCGCCGATGCCAGCGCGGAAGCGAGCAGCGATTCGAGTTCCTGTTCGGGGGCGAGCGCCATGCCTGTGCGGGGGCGCATCGTACCGGGGCTTGGGACTTGATGCACGGTCGGCAGCGGGTGAGACTGTTTCCTGCGATGCAGATATGGAGCGTGCGCGGGCCTGAGGGTTTGACGTTGCGTCAGGATCTGGCGGGCGCTGGTTCACGCATGCTGGCGGGTCTGGTCGATCTCGCGGTGTTGGCGCTGGGCTTGCTGCTGGTTCTGCTGGCGCTGGCGGGATTCAATCAGCTGCTGCCGGGTTTCCTCAACGCCTTCGGCGATCTCGCCATCGGCATGGCACTGGGCGGGGTGCTGCTGACCCCGGTGCTGTACGGATTCCTCTTCGAATGGTGGTGGGACGGCCAGACGCCCGGCAAGCGCCTGCTCGGCCTGCGCGTGCGCGATCTGGATGCCGCCGAGCCTGCGTCGGGTAAGCTGCTGGTGCGCGCGCTGTTCCGGCCGCTTGACCTTCTGCTGATGGTTCCGATTCCGATCGGATTGATCCTGATCGCCGTGCTGCCGCTGGGGCAGCGTCTGGGCGATCTCGCCGCCGGAACCATCGTCGTGCGCGAATCGCGCCGCAAGGCTCCCGCTGCCGGGAACAATCGCGCGCAGCAGCGCTGGTCGGAGCTGCCGGACAAGGTGCTCAAGCTTGAGCCCGGCTTCGCGGCACGCTTTCAGCCGCATGAGGTGGCGTTCCTGCGCGCACTGCTCGAGCGCGGCGAGCGCGCCGGCCGCGAGCTCGGAGATGTCGCGCGCCGCGATCTGTACATCGCGACCGCGCTCGAGTTCGCCGCACGGGTGGGCACGCACGAGTTCGCGGATGCGCGGCGCGTGCTGTTCGAGCTCGATTTGTTCCTCGCCGAGCACGGACCGGGCAGTCGCGGCGAGAAGCGCTCTCCGTCGGCCTAGCGCTTCAGGTCCGCTTGCCGGAGTCGCGAACTTCGATCACTTCGGCGTCGATCAGAGTGGCCTCGCGTGCCTGCTGATGCCGCGCTGCCTCACGCGCTGCCTCACGCCGTGCAGCGATCAGCTGGAAGATGCGCTGCAGCGGATGCGGCTGGTGGCGTGCGCGCACCAGCATCAGCTCCTGCAGGCCGCTCCACCAGATGAAGATCGCGACCAGCACCAGCGAGAACTGCGGCCCCAGCCTGCCGGGCACGCCCATGAGTCCCAGCGCCAGCAGCAGGAAGGCGATCCAGCGCCCCAGCTTCACGGCGCGCTCCGTCGCTTCCAGCCAGCCCTGACGCCGCGCAAGCCATGCGCGCAGGATGCGCCCGCCATCCCTCGGGAAGGCGGGCAGCAGATTGAAGAGAGCCATCACCAGGTTGGCGGCGAGGAACCAGCGCAGAAGCTCGCTGGCGAGCGGCGGCAGAGCCACCAGCCGTCCATCCAGCAGTGCCAGCGGCAGCGCGAGCACGAACAACGCCAGATTGACCGCGGGACCCGCCACGGCGATGCGCGCTTCGATGCCCGGTGATTCGGGGATGGCGCTCATGCGCGCCATGCCGCCCAGCGGCCACAGCGTGATGTCGACCACGCCGATCCCATGCCGCCGTGCCACGAGGCAATGGCCCAGCTCATGCAGCAGCACGATCGCGAACAGTCCGCTGATGGTCAGCGCGGCGATTCCTGCCGCAGCCCAGCCCTCCGCTCCCGCAACCTGCAGGAACACGACCAGCGCCATCAACGCCAGCAGCAGCACATGCACCCGCACGCGGATGCCGAGCACACGGCCGACAGGAATCGAAGCGTTGAGCAGCACGGACTCTTGAGCTTTCTTCTGAACCGGCAGGCAGCCGTTTCTCGTTCTTCCATCCGATCCTACCCGTGGGATCTCGGCGGGCTACCATGAACGCGTGTCACAGCATGCGGATCCGGATCCCTCCCGCGGGCCTTCCCGCTGGGAACTGCTCCTCACGGAGTCCGGGACCCTCGAGACGTTCGCCATGCCACCTGCCGCGGATCCACTCGAAGCCCGTCTGGCAAGCAGCGGGGGCTTTGCCGCCGGCGTCAGTGCGCTCGCCTCGGCCCAAGGTCGCGGGCTCGATTGGCCGCTGGTCTTCGCGCTGGGCGCGGCCGTCGAGGCAGGCCTGCCGACCGCGGCACGCCTGACGATCCTCGCTCGCTCGCCGCTCACCAACGCGTACACCGACGGTCAGGTCGGCAGCGCCTTCGCCCGCACGCTGGCGCATATTGCGCCGACCCTCGTGATCCACGGCCGCACGCGCGAGCGCAGGATCCTGCTGCTCGAAGCGGACCGCAGCGCCCGCCTGCTGCCCGTGCCCTTCGCTCCGGAGGAACCGCTGCCGCGCCGCTGCGAGATCCTTGCGCGCGCCCACTCCACGGCGGCCGTGTTGGCCTGCGGGCCCGCCGCCGAAGCGGGCCTCACCGGCGCCGCACTCGGTGCCGGCGTGCAACCCACGAGCTTCACCGGCCGCGGCGGTCTCGGCCGTGCGCTGTGCGAGCGCGGTCTCGTCGCCATCGTCGTGCGCGGACCGCGCGTGCGCGCGACACCCGCCGCCGATTGGCTCGAGCTGCTCGCGCGCTCACCGCGCCTGATCGAGCGCGCGCAGTCAGGCACGCTCGAGAGCGCGCTTGCGCTTGCCCTCGAAGCCGAGCAGCAGCCGACACCCTTTGCGCTGGAGCACGTGAGCGAGCACAAGCACGGCTGCGCCGGCTGTCCCACGCCCTGCGGATTTGTCTTCGAGCGCACGCGTCAAGGCCTGCACCACTCAGCGCTCGCGCCACTGCACGCGCACGATCCCGCCCGTGCGCAGGCGCGCCTCGAGCAGCTCAACCGACTGGGCATCGACAGCAAGACCTTCGCGGCCTGGCTGGACCAGCACCCCGACCTGGAACCCGCGCAGCTGCTCTTTGATGCGCGCTTTCAGGGTCCGCCTCCGCCGCGACCGCCGCGGCGATTGCTCGCGCGTCTCGCGCAGGATCACGCGCTGCGCAACGCCGATCCGATGCGGACCTCGCCCTTCCTGCTGCACGACGCGCCCGATGCCAGCGCTCTGCGCGCGGCGCTTGCACCGCTGCCGCTCTCCGTCCACGGAGCCGACCCCAACCATCCCGAGCACAAGGGCCGCGTGCTCTGGTGGCACGAGAACTTTTTGGCGGCGCTCGACACATCCGGCTTCTGCGCCTTCTCCGCCTCCGCGCTGCTGAGCGATGGACTCCTGACCCTGCCTCAGCTGCTCGCCCGGCTGCATGCGCCGCACTTGCTGGAAATCGGAGCGCAGGCGCTGCTCCTGCTCGCGAAACTGCGCGGCCGCGCCCCAATGCCCGTGGAGCCCGAATACGCGGCCCTGCGCGGACTCGAGCCCGATGGCAGCGTAAGTCCCTGGGCCATCGAAGCGGCGCGCGGCAATGTCCTGATCCAGACTGCGCAGGCGCGCCTGCTGGCGACAACGCCTGCAACTGCGGTTTCAACCGTTGTCGATGAGCCTGCGCCGTCCGAGCGCGCGCTCGCGCGGCTGCACTTGGGCTTCCACGGCAGCCTCGCGCAGAGTTTCGGTGCCGAGCGCACGCTCGAGCTGGAGCTGCCGTGTCGACTGGAAACGGCACTGGCTGCGCTGGGGGAGCATGCCTTGCTGGCACAGGCGAGTGCCTGGCGCAACGGGAGCAAGTTGGAGCGCAGTGCGTGGGTGCGAGCGGGTGAGCGCGTGGACCTGGTGGTGGCGCTGAGCGGGGGGTAGTCGAGCCTGATTCAAAGGCGTGAACCTGAGGTGTCCAGGAAGGTACGCTGTTCCCATGGATTCGATCCTGATCATCAAGACCGCGGCGCTGGGGGATGTCCTGCGCACGACTTCGATCCTGCCCGGATTGAAGGAGTGCCATCCGCAGGCCGCGATCACTTGGCTGACGGCACCGAGTGCGCGCGAGCTGGTGCGCACCCATCCGCTGCTGGCCGCGGTCGAGACGGTCGACACCAAGCGCGAGGACCCGCTCGCCGCGGCTGCGGCAAAGCTCGGAACGCGCGAGTGGGGTTGGGTGATCTCGCTGGATGACGAGGAGCCGCTGTGTCGGCTGGCATCCTCGCTGCGTGCGCGGCAGCTGTCCGGCGCGTACGAAAAGGCCGATGGAACGCGCGGCTACACGCGCGATGTCGCGCCGTGGTTCGACATGGGGCTGCTCTCGGTGCACGGCAGGCAGCGCGCGGATGAACTGAAGGTGCTCAATCAGGAGAGCCAGCCCGCGATCTACGCGCGGATGCTCTCGATTCGGATGGGCAAGCCGCAGCTGGTGCTGCCGGAGGCGAGCCGGGCGCGGGCGGCGGAGCTGGCGCAGCGCGGGGGCTGGCATGCCAACGGGCCGCTGATCGGTCTCAATACGGGCGCGGGCGGGCGCTGGACCTCCAAGCAGCTCTCGCCGGAGCGCACCGTCGATCTCGCCGGAGCGATCGCGCGCGAGCTGCGCGGGCGGGTGCGCTTTCTGGTGCTGGGCGGCGAGGCCGAGGAAGCGCGCAGCCGGGAGATCGTGCGGCTGGCGGCGCTGCATCCATGCAAGCCAGATTGCATAGATGCAAGAAACGACCATGCGCTGCTGGACTTCGCGGCGCTGGTGGGCGAGTGCGGGCTGCTGGTGACCTCCGACAGCTTGGCCTTGCACATGGCGGTCAGCCTCAACCGGCCGCTGGTGGCGTTCTTTGCGCCCACCTCGGCGGCGGAAATCGAGCTGTACGGGCTGGGGGAGAAGGTCTGGAGCACGGCGGCGGACTACTGCTCCTACAAGGCCGAGGCGGACAACTCCAGCCTGACCACGGAACGGCTCAGCGAAGCGGTGCTGCGCGTGCTGAACCGGCCGGCCTGAGGCCGGATTCTCCCTTGCGAGGGATCGAGCCTTTTTCTCCAAGGTGGGAAGCTGGTCTTTTTTTGCCCGCCGGAAGAGAACCTTTTTCCCGGCACCCCCGTCCTGTTCGCACCTTCACCCCAAGATCCGGGGCAGAGGGTATCATTCACGGACGGTCTCTCGTTGGAGGAGCTTCTGCGCTGGTGCACCGGAGCGGTCTCCTCCCGATCTCCATCACTCTCACGACAACGATCTCGACAAGCCATGGCAAGCAACCTTCAGATCTGGAAGAGCAGCGCTGCCCTCCTCGGCCTCCTGGCCCTGGGTGGTTCGGCCTCCGCGCAACAACTGCCGCGCAACACTACCGACATCCCGAACAACACGGGCTACACGGAGAACGTGGACTTCGCCGACATCGACCTCGACGGCGACTGGGACGCCGCGCTGGCCGAAGGCGGCGACAACGGCAACGATCAGAACAACCTCTGGCGCAACAACGGCTTCGCCCAGGGCGGAACGGTAGGCGTGTTCACGGATGTGACCGCCGCCCAGTTCCCCGCGCAGGTTGACCAGAGCCGCGACATCGAGTTTGCCGACTTCGACTCCGATGGCGACCACGACATCTACGTGTCGAACACCTCCCAGTTGTCCAACCAGGGCAACAAGTGGTGGACCAACATGGGTGGCGCGCAGGGCGGCACCACGGGCTTCTTCCAGGATCAGACCACGGCCCGCTGGGTCGGTCTGGGTGCTGCGGGTTCTTCGATCGCTCCGAGTCAGCTGATCGCCGGCTCATTCATCGACTTCTCCTGTGACTGCGACTTCGCGGACATGGACAACGACGGCGACCTTGACCTGGCTCACTCGAGCTACGGCGGCGCTTTCGGCGGCAACGTGCCGACGCGCCTGTTCCTCAACAACGGCGCCGGTCTGTTCACGGAGTTCAACCCCTCCGGCTTCCAGCTGACGGGCCAGACCATCGCGACCGGCAACCCCGGCCTGTGGTGTCAGGGCACGCAGTCGGCCAACACGACCAACGCGACCGGCACCAACTGCGACGTCGCTTCGAGCGCGCTGGACATCGATATGGGCGACATTGACGGCGACTACGACATGGACATGCTGCACGGCGCCCGTCAGGAAGTGCCGCGCATGTTCCAGAATCGCTTCGCCGAAGGCGGCGGCGTGCTGGCCTACCGCGATGTTTCGGGCTCGGCCTTCCCGGCCGGCTACTCGACGGGCAACGGCCACTACGAGCAGGAGATGGGTGACCAGGACGGCGATGGCGACATCGACATCTACGGCCTCAACTGGCTGGCGGCCTTCGGCTTTGACGACATCGTGCTGAAGAACAACGGTGCGGGCGTCTTCGGTTCCCAGGCCACGCTGGCTGGCTCGTCGGCGGACGACAACGAAGGTGACTACTTCGACTACAACAACGACGGCGACCTCGACCTGTTCATCGCCAACTTCGCGGGTCAGGAGAAGGTCTACAGCAACAACGGCACCGGCACGTACGCGCTGATTGCCACGGGCACCGCCATCCCTTCGGACTCGACGACCTCGCTCGACGCTGACTGCGTTGACGTGGACAGCGACGGTGACGTCGATGTGATCGTGGCCAACGACGCCAACCAGACCGAGTGGTACCTCAAGAACACCACCACGTCGAACGACACCTTCGCCCCGACCATTCCGCGTCTGGAGCAGGCTCCCAACCGCGCGGCGGGTGCGAGCCCGACGGTCGTGCGCTTCTGGTCCGGTGACAACCAGCCCTACTACGTGATCGCCTACTACACGGCGCGCGTCGATGTGTCGGTCAACGGTGGCCCGGTGACGAGCTACTCGGCCAAGACCCAGTGGGGTCAGCAGTTCCGCGTGGCGATCCCGGGCGCTCTGGTGGGCACGATCACCTATCAGGCCTTCGTGACCGACCGCGACGGCAACACGGGTTCCTCGGCGGTCAAGACCTACACCGCGACGGGTTCTGCGGGGCCGATGACCTCCTACTGCAGCCCCGGCCTCGCCGGTGTGCTGGCCTGCCCCTGCGCCAACCCGGCTTCGGGTGCGAACAAGGGCTGCGACAACAGCTCCTCGACGGGCGGCGCCGTGCTGAACGCCACGGGCAACGCTTCGCTGCTCAGCGACACCGTGGTCTTCACGACCACAGGTGAGAAGCCGACGGCGACGAGCATCGTGCTGCAGGGCACCGCGACGAGCGCCACGGGCGTGGTCTTCGGCCAGGGCATCCGCTGTGTTGCGGGCAGCCTCAAGCGCCTGTACGTCAAGAACGCTTCCGGCGGCTCGATCACCGCTCCCGCGGGTGCCGACCTCAGCGTCTCGGCGCGCTCCTCGGCGCTGGGCGATCCGCTGTCGGCCGGTCTGACTCGCTACTACGCGGTCTACTACCGTGACCCGATCGTGCTCGGCGGCTGCGCCGCGGCGAGCACCTTCAACATCACGCAGAGCGGCTCGATCGTCTGGTCGAACTGATCCTGCAGCCTGATCCCTCGCGGATCGGCTGACAAACGAAACGGCGGGCGCTGCCTTCAAGCAGCGCCCGCCTTGTTTTTCTAGGATGAGCCGCCGTGAACGCCCTGCGCTATCTGCCCTTCGCCGCGCGAGTCCTGAAGACCTCGGGTCCGCCGCTGCACCTCACCGTGTATGTCACAGGTGCATGCAATCTGCGCTGCCGGCACTGCTTCCACTTCGCAGAGGTGGCCAAGGGCACGCCCGGACCGAGCGCAGCGGAGATCGACAAGCTGGCGGAATCCGCGGCGAGCATGGGCCCGCTGGTGTGGGTCAGTTTCGGCGGCGGCGAGCCGTTCCTGCGCAAGGATCTGGCGCAGCTGGCGGGCTCCTTCGCGGAGCGCGGTCTGCGGCATCTGGCAATCCCGACCAACGGTCTGGTGGAGGAACGCACGCAGCCCTTCGTGGAAGAGGTGCTCTCCCGCCACCCCGAGCTGTTCCTTTCGATCGCGGTGAGCTTCGACGGTCCGCCTGCGATTCACGATGCGATCCGTCAGGTCCCCGGCGGGCATGCGCGCTCGATGGAAGCGGTGCGCCGGCTGAAGCAGCTGCAGACGCGCTTTTCCAACCTCGGCGTGGGGCTGCTTGTGTGCGTCACGCGCGAGAATCAGGACACGCTGGCGGGACACATGCAGTGGCTGGTCGAAGAGCTGCAGCCGGACAATGTGACCGTCAATCTGGCGCGCGGCACCGCGCTGGATGAAAGCCTGCTTTCGGTCGACGTGGCGCGCTATGAGGAGGTCGTCGCGAAGAAGCGCGAGCTGATCCGCTCCGGCAAGCTCAACTACTTCCGCTTCCCGCTGGCGAGGCTCGCCGTGGCGCGCGATGAGCTGATGTACGAGCACGTGGCACGCGTGGCGCGCGGAGATAGCGAACCGCACCTTGCCTGCACGGCGGGTTCGCTCTCGGCCGTGATCTTCGAGCGCGGAGACGTGCATCCCTGCGAGATTCTCGGCAAGAGCATCGGCTCGCTGCCGGAGCATGACTGGGATCTGAGCCGCCTGTGGACGAGCGCACAGGCACAGGCGCTGCGCGCCGAGATCCGCGACACGCGCTGCAAGTGCACATGGGAATGCGCGCAGGCCGACAATGTGCTGTTCCGGCTGCGCTCCTGGCCGGGACTGCTGGGCCGGATGGCGAAGGGCTGATGCGGGGGCACGCGATGCGCCTCTTCGTGCTGATTCCCTGCCGCAACGAAGCACGCGTGATCGCGCGCAAGCTCGAGAACCTGCGCGGATTGCGCTTTCCCGCTTCCGCCGCGCCGCATCGGGTGGTCGTGGTCGACGATCACTCGAGCGACGATACGCGCGCGCTGGCGGCTGCCTTCGGCGCGGAGCTGCAAGGCGGAGTCGAGCTGCGTGTCATTGCCAGTGCGGATCGGCCCGGAAAGCCCGGTGCCATGCGCGCAGGTCTGGCGCTGCTCGAGCCGGGCTTCGAGCTGGTGGTCCTCAGCGATGCCGATGTGCTGCTTGAACCGGATTCGCTGCAGGCCTTGTCTCAGGCCTTCGATGCGCGGGTGGAACTGGGCATGGCCTGTGGCGCGCAGGTGTTCCTGGATCCGCTCAGCGGTGCACAGGCCGGTGCGCCGTGGGATCGCTGGACGGCGCGCTGGCGTGCGCTGGAGTCCCGCGCGGGAGCGCTGTATTCGGTGCATGGGCAGTTGCTGGCGTGGCGAGCCGCGCTCGCGCTCGTGCCGCCGCTGGGTGTCGCCGCCGACGACATCGCGCTGGCGCTGGAAGTGCGCGCGCGCGGTCTGCGGGTGGAGCGGGTGCCCCGAGCCGTGTTCATCGAACACAAGACGCCCGCCGGTGCTGATGCCGATGCGCAGGCCTTGCGCCGTGCGCGCGCCTATCTGCAGGTGGTGCGCGCGGTGCGCCCGCGCCTGCCTTCGGCGCTTGGAAGAGTGCAGTGCGCGCTCTATCGTGAACTGCCGCCGATGGCACCGCTGCTGACCTGGATCGCCTGTTGCGTGCTCGCGCTCGGTGGCGCTGCGCTGTTGAACGGCTGGTGGCGCACGCTGCCGGCGGCGCTGATCGTGATGGCACTCCTCAGTCCGCCGGGTCGACGCTGGCTCGCCCTGATGGGGATCATCGCGCGGGCACGCAGGCTGGAGCGCAGCGGCCCGCAGCCGGAAGCATGGGAGATGTCGCGCTCGTGAAGAGCTGGTGGACGCGCGAACGGCTGGGCGAGCTGGCGCTGTTTCTGCTCGCCTTCACCCTTCGTGCGCTGGTGATCTCCCAGTACGAGCGTCTCTATCCGCTGGCAGACAGTCCGGCCATCGATGAAGCCAGCTACGAGGCCTGGGCGCTGCGCATCGCAGGCGGAGACTGGCTCGGTTCGGAGGTCTTCTTTCAGGAGCCTCTGTATCCCTACAGCCTGGGTGTGCTGTACGCGCTGCTGGGGCCGGAGCGCGTTTTCGCGCGTCTGGCGCAGGCTGCGCTGTGGGGACTCAGCTGCGTGCTCGTGCGCCGGCTCGCGCAGAAGATCTTCGATGCCCGCAGCGGCTGGATCGCGGGCGGATTGCTCGCGATCTACGGCCCGGGACTGGTGTTTCCGGCGCTGCTGCTGAAGGAGAATCTGTTCCTTCCGCTCCTGACCGGCCTCGTGCTGCTGCTGATCGATGCGCGCAGCCCGCGACAGTGGCTGGCGGTGGGCGTGCTCGCGGCGCTGGGAGCGCTGCTGCGCGGCAACATGCTGATCCTGCTGCCGCTGCTCGCGGCCGGTGCGTGGTGGCGCGCGCGCGGGCAGGGACAGCCGCGACACTCAGGCCTCTTGAGTGTGCTGGGACTGATCGGCGGTGTGCTGCTGGTGCTGCTGCCGGTGGCGATCCGCAATTCCGCCGTCGGCGGCGTCTTCGCGCTCTCCACCAGCGGCGCAGGCACCAATCTCTACGGCGGCAACAACCTCGAGAATCCCTACGGCCGCGCCAGCGAGTTCTCGTTCGTGCGCGGCATTCCCGAGCACGAGGCCGAGGACTGGGAGCATGAGGCGGAGCGGCGCACGGGTCGCGAGCTTGACCGCGGCGAGGTCAGCCGATTCTGGGTGGGTGAGGTGGCGGCGTCGGTGGCGCGCGATCCGATGCAGCACCTCTCCATCCTGTGGAACAAGTTCCGCCTCACGTTGTTCCATTACGAGGTGCCCGACAACCACTGCATCGACTGGGACCGGCAGTACCTGCCGCTGATGCAGGCGCCCTGGCCGGGTTTCGGCTTCGTGGGGCTCATCTCGCTGGCGGGCCTCCTCTATTGGCTCGTGCGGCGCGAATGGCAGCCGTCCGCGGGCGTGCTGGCGCTGTGCTTCGCGCTGTATCTGCTGACGATCGTGCTGACGGTGACCAGCGATCGTTCGCGTCTACCGCTGGTGCCGCTGCTGCTGCCCTTCGGCGGCTGGTGGCTGGCGCAGGGCCTTGTCGATTGGCAGCGCAGGCTCGTCTGCGCACTGCCGGCTGCGCTGCTGGTGCTGCTGCCGGCGCTGCCCGCCGACGAGCAGGCACGTGACTTTGCCGAACGGGAGCACAACTTCGCCGTGACGCGCCTCAAGCAGGGCCGATTGGAGGAGGCGCGCGCCATCACCGCTCCGTTGCTGCAGGCAATGCCCGGCAGCGCCCGCGTGCAGTTGCTCAGCGCGGAGATCGAGCTGCGCAGCGGGGCTCAGGATCCGGCGACGCTGCAGGCGCAGCTCGCGGCGCTGGCGGCCGATCCGCGCCTGCGTGCGCGCGAGCGCTTCCACGCCGATGTGCTGGCGGGCCAGCTGGCGCTGGAGCGGCGCGACAGCGCGGCCGCGCGCGCCCATCTGGAGTCCGCGCGGCGCTTCGATCCGGAGGATCCCGTGCTGATCGAGGCCTGGGTCATGGCGTTGGCGCAGGGCTGCGAGCTCGGCCGCTTCGGTCCGGAGCAGCTGCGCCTGAGCGCGCCGCTGCTCGAGCGCGTCGGACCCGTCACGCGCGCCGGCGTGGAATACCTGGAGGGGCGCGAGCTGCGGCGCGCGGAGCCTGGCTCGACGGCCGGCGCCGACTTGATCGAGTCCGCGCTCGATCGGCTGCAGGCTCCCAGCCTCGACAAGTCGCTGCCCGCGGCGGAGCGTGCGCGTGCGCGCAAGCTGGCCGGCCGCATTCAGCTGGAGCTTGGCCGCAAGGCTCAGGCCGTGAATCACTTCCGCGCCGCGCTTGCGCTCACGCCCGGCGATGCCGAGGCGCTGGCGGGTCTCGCAGCGGCGCAGACGCCCTAGCCGCCCGCCGCTTCGGCGAACTGCAGCCGGTACAAGCGCGCGTAGATGCCGTCCTGCTCGAGCAGCTGCGCGTGCGTGCCCTGTTCGCGCAGCTGGCCCTTGTGCAGCACGAGGATGCGATCGGCGCGGCGCACGGTCGAGAGGCGGTGTGCCACGACCAGCGCGCTGCGTCCGCGCAGCAGCTCACGCGTCGCTTCCTCGATGCGCGCCTCGGTGTTCGAGTCGACGCTGGAGGTCGCTTCGTCGAGGATCACGATGCGCGGATCTCCGGCGAGCGCGCGCGCGATGGCGAGCAGCTGACGCTGGCCGGTCGAGAAGGACGCGCCGCGCTCGACCACCGACTCCTCGAGCTGTCCAGGCAGCGTCTCGATCCACTCGCGGGCGTGGCTCGCCTCGAGCGCCCGCGTCAGCCGCTCGGGCGTGACCTCTGCGCGCTCCATGACGAGGTTTTCGCGGATCGTGCCCGCGAACAGGAAGTCTTCCTGCAGCACCAGCCCGATCGAGCGGCGCAGGCTCTCCGGATCGTGCGCCGCGAGCGGCAGTCCGTCGAGCAGGACCCGGCCGCGCGTGGGATCGTAGTAGCGCAGGAGCAGGTTGATCAGGGTGCTCTTGCCTGCACCGGTGGCGCCGACGATCGCCACGGTCTCCCCGGGCCGGATCTCGAAGCTGATGTCGCGCACCACCTCGAGTCCGTCGAGATAACCGAAGGACACGGCTTCAAAGCGGATGTGGCCGCGGATCGGCTGCGCGGAGGTCCCGGTCTGCGCCGGCAGGAGCTTGGGCTGCGTGTCGAGCACGTCGAAGATGCGCTCGGCGCTGGCGAAGGCGCTCTGGAGCACGTTGTAGCGCTCGCCGAGCTCGCGGATGGGGGAGACGAGCATCGCCAGGTAGAACCAGAACTGCACGAACTCGCCGTAACTCAAGGAAGCGCCCGCGATCTCGAGGCCGCCGACCCAGAGCGTCGAGCCCTGGATGGCGCTGACCACGAAGTCGATCACCGGGAAGAACAGCGCGAACAGGAAGATCGTGCGCAGGTTCGCCTGCAGGTAGCCGGCGAGATGCGCGCCGAAGCGCTGCGAGACGCGCTCCTCGCGGCCGAACAGCTGCACGACGCGCATGCCCTGCAGGACCTCTTGCAGGTAGCCGTTGAGCCGCGAGAGCCGTGCGCGCACCTTGCGGTGTGCGGAGCGCGCGCCGCCGCGGAACACCATGCTGACGAGGATCAGGAACGGTGTTCCCAGCGTCACCACCAGCGCCAGGCGCCACTCCAGCGCATACAAGAGCGCCAGCAGCACGACGACCTTGAGCGCATCGAAGGCCAGCGTGATCAGGCCGGAGGTGAACATCTCGTTGAGGTTCTCGACATCGCTGGTGACGCGCGTCACCAGCGAGCCGGTCGGCCGGCGGTCGAAGAATGAGAGATCCAGCGACTGCAGGTGGCGGAACAGGCGCACGCGCAGGTCGTGCACCACAGCCTGTCCCGTCCGGTTGAGCGTGCTGACCTCGAGATAGCGCATCCAGACGGCGCACAGCACGATGAAAAGATACAGGCCGATCCAGCGCAGGAAGCTCATGACCTGCGGGTCGGTGTCGACGCCCGGATCGGCTGCGCGCGCTTCCACGGCTGCGCGCACGGGGCCGTCGAGCGCATGCCGCCAGACATAGGGGCCGGCGAGGTCGAGCGCAAACAGCGTCGCGAGCACCAGGAAGCTCTTCAGGAACAGCCCGCGATGCGCGCGCGCTTCGCGGGCCAGACGGCGCAGGATGGCGCTGTCCCAGGCCTTGGAGGCCACGAGCTCGTCTTCTTCCTCGTCCTGCTGTTTGCGTGCGCTCATAGGCGGGCGAGCTCGCTCTGCGCCTGCTGACGCTGCCAGGTTTCACGGTACCAGCCGGGCTGCGCCAGCAACTCGGCGTGGGTGCCCTGCGCCTCGACGCGTCCGTCGCGGCCGAGCACGAGGATCTGATCCGCGCGCTGCACGCTGGAGAGCCGGTGCGCCGCGAGGATCACGGTGCGGTGTGCGCTCTGGCCCTGAATGGTGGCGAGCAGACGCGCCTCGGTCTCGGTATCGACCGCGGACAGCGCGTCGTCGAGCACCAGCACGCGCGGATCGCGTGCCAAGGCGCGCGCGATCGCCGTGCGCTGGCGCTGCCCGCCCGAGAGCGTCACGCCGCGCTCGCCGATGCGCGTCTCGATGCCGTCGGGGAAGCCCGCCAGCTCGCCGTCCATGGCGCACAGGTGCGCGAGCTCGCGGATGCGCTCCTCGCCGAGCGGCGCATCCGCACCGAACTCCACGTTGGCCCGCCAGGTATCGGAGAAGAGGAAGCTGTCCTGCGGCACGTAGCCGAGTGCGGCGCGCAGCTCGCGCAGCTTCCAGCGGGGAATCGCCACGCCGTCGAGCCGCGCTTCGCCCTGAGCTTCGAGCATGCGGCACAGGCACAACAGCAGCGTGGTCTTGCCAGCACCCGTGGGGCCGACGATGCCAAGGCTGCCGCCCGCGCGCACGCGCACGCTGACGCCCTGAAAGGCGGGTCGCGCCGCGCCGGGATAGGTGTAGCTCAGCGAGGAGAGCTCCCACTCGCCGCGCACCGGCTGCGCGGGGCGCGGCTCGAGCGGATCCTGCACCGGATTGCGCTCGTTCAAGAGCTCCTCGATGCGCCGGGCGCTCGCCAGCGCGCGCGGGTACATGCCGGCGATCCAGCCCAGCGCGATCAGCGGCCAGAAGACCTTGAAGGTCAGGTCGATGAACTGAAACAGCTGGCCGGCCGGCAGATCGCGGTCGATCATGGCCCAGCCGCCGATCACGAGGATCACCACGAAGGTCGAGTCGTTGGCCGCATGGGTCAACGCGTGGGTGAGCCCGCGCGCGCGGCCCAGCTCGACCTGATTGGCGCGATTGCGCGCGCTGGCGGCCTCGAAGCGCCGGGCCTGTTCCTGCTCGCGGCCGTAACCTTTGACGACGCGGATGCCGCTGAAGTTCTCCTGAGCGCGCGCGCTCAGATCCGCGATCGATTCCTGCACGGCCTCGGACCAGGTGTGCAGGCGCGGCGTGAAGAACTTCATGCCCAGCGCCATCAGGCCCAGGGGCAGCAGCATCGTCAGCGCCAGCGTGGCGTTGTGCGTGAACAGCAGCGCGATCGAGGCCGGCACCATCACGACCGCGCCGAGCGTGTACATCACGCCCGGCCCGAGGAACATGCGGATGTTCTCGACATCGCTGGTGACGCGGCTGACGACATCGCCGGAGCGGCTCTTCACGTGGAAGGACAGCGGCAGCGAGACGAGCTTGTCAAAGAGCTCCTGCTTCAGCTCGATTTCGACATAGCGCGAGACCGCGACGATCCACCAGCGCTGCAGGTAGCGGAAGAGTCCCTTGCAGAGCGAGAGCCCCAGGATGATTCCGAACAGCCCCGGCAGGAAATCCGCAGGCTCTCCCTTCTGCAGCCGGTCGAGCGCCGTGCCGATCACGACCGTGATGCCGATGTCCGCCAGCTGGGCCAGCGGAATGCAAGCAAAGCCGGCCAGCAATTGCCGCTTGTGTCGCAGGAAGCGCGTGAAGAAACGCAGGAGCGGCTTCACGCGTCAGTCGGACGTTTCCCGCAGCTTCGAGAGCGCCGCCAAGAGATTCGCGAGCTCCGCATCCAGCGCGGCCTCGCCCTGCTGCCGTGCGTGGCGCAGCGTGGGGAACAGCTCCGAGCCGTAGCCGTTTTCCAGTTCCGAGCTCCACAGACGGTTGCGGAACCAGGTGCGACCGGGCACGCCGCGCGGATCGGCCAGCGTCAGGTAGAAATTGCGCCGGCCATCGCAAGCCTCGAAGGCCTTTGCAAGCTGCTCGGCGCGCTCGGCTCCCAGCCAGTCAGCGCACTCGCGCGCGCGCCGCGCGAACTCATCGGCTGCCTCGCGCCGATCCAGCGCCTGCGGGCCGCGTTGCGCAAGCTCGCGCAGAAGCTCCGCGTGCAGGCGGCCGGCGATCTCGTGCCCGACGAATCCCGGATCGATGTGCTGTTCGACGAAGGCGAAGTCATCGAAGGCCGTGTGGTACTGGCCGCCGCGGCTGCCGCCGAGGCCGAAATCCAGCACGGGCAGGTTGAGATGGTGGAGGAACACGGCGAAGTCGGAACCTGAGCCGGGCAGCTCCAGCTGCGGCGCACCGCCGCTGGCCCCCGACCATTCCTGCCACAGGTTCGCGCGCGGACCCTCTCCGGGTGCGGCTTCCACGCGCTCGAGAGCGGCGCGCAGGCTGCCGAGGAGTCCCGGCGAGCCCGCCACCGCCGACAGACGCGTTCCACTGACCGCCGTGTCGGCGTTGACGTAGGCGATCAGGTTGGATTGCAGCCACGCGCCGTTGGCCTCGCCCCATTCGGTGCTGCCGATCAGTCCGTGCTCTTCCGCATCCCAGAATGCGAGCCCGATCGTCGACGGTGCCTGCCAGCCCGCGCGCACCCGCTCCTCGAGGTGCGCTGCCGCGCGCAGCAGCGCCACCGTGCCGCCGCCGGCATCGTTGGCTCCGCGCACCCACGCATCGCGGTGGTTGCCGGCGAGTACGAGTCGCTCGCTTGAACCGCGCAGGCGGCCGATGACGTTGATGATCGTGCGGTACTCGCGCGGAGCGTTCACGCTCATGCGCACGCGCGCGGGACCCGGCCCGATGGCGCGCGGCTGTTCCTCGCCGATGGCGCGCGGAGTCAGTCCCAGCCGCGCCAGCTGCGCATCGTCGGCGCCGATCGGCAGGCAGGGGATCGTCGGCAGCGCCGCGGCCAGATCCGCATCGGACAGACGTTTGCCCGCACGGCCCGCCTCGCCCGGTGCAGGCGAGGCCCAGCCAGGCGTGCTCGGATCCCCGGGTGCGCGGCCCATCGGAGAGATCGAGCCGCGCTGTGCTTCGTGGCCGGGTTTCCACGGGCCCTGCGGCCAGACCTTGCCCTTGCCTGCGCCATCGTCGCTCGCATCGCTGTACAGCAACACTCCTGCGCAGCCGAACTGCGAGGCGAGATCGACCTTGATGCCGCGGTAGGCCTTGCCGTAGCGGATCAGGGCGATCGCGCCCTTGAGCTCCACGCCCGCATTCCGCAGGGCTTCGAAGTCGCTGCGTCGTCCGTACGAGCAGTCGACCAGCGGCCCTTCCGCGACGCCGTTGGCGCTCCAGGCGGAATAGAGGGGGACATCTGCGGTCGGAATCGCATCGGGGTTGAAGCTGTCGGCGCGCTCCAGAGCCGGGCGCGGATCGCCTGGTGTCGAGTACAGCTGCCACTCGACGCGCCGCGGCAGGGAGAGCAGCACCGAGCGCTCATCCCATTCGACCTCAAAACCGCGCGCGCGCAGCTCGCGGGCCACGAACTCAGCGCCCGTGCGCGATCCTTGCGTGCCGGCAAGGCGCGGGGTCGCCGTGAGGCCCAGCAGGAGCTCGCGGGCGGTCGGGGGCGACGCCGGTGTCGCGGCCGATGTCGCGGCCGATGTCGCGGCCGATGTCTCGGCCAGTGCGGGCGTCGGAGCCGCAGCAGATGCTTGCAGCAGGCTGGCGCACAGGATCAGGGGCAGGCAGGGCATGATGGGGCCTTAGGATAGGGTGCCCGACGGGTCCGCATAGCGGGGGGGGCGATTTCCTTCGCGCGGCGGGCATTTCAGAGCCACCGGGTGGCTATTTTTGCCCTGATTTCGGCCTTTTCGGGCTGCATGCCTGTGATAACCTTAGACGTATGAGTAGGACGGGTCTGCCTGCGCCCCCGCAGGCGAGATGGAGTCCCCTGCCTCCTTCGGGGCCGGTGATTCCTCCTGTCAAGCTCGACATGCAATCCCGCCTGTCTCTCTTTTCTCTTCCATCCTTCAGGAGTTGAACTCAATGACCTCTTTCCACCGTCTGGCGCTGACGGCCTCTGGCCTCGTCCTCGCCTCCACGCCTTCTTTCGCTCAGTTCGTTGAAGCGGAGCCGAACGACTCGAAGGCCACCGCAACGGTCGTCGCCGGCATGGCCTCGGGCCAGACCATCGACGGCAACTCGATCTCCGCGAGCACCACCGGCCTTGACTACTACAAGGTCTCGACCGCGGTCGCGCCCTTCGCGATCTACCGCCACCAGCTGGCGATCACGACCGCCGGCACCGCGGGCCACACCGGCACGCTGCGTGGCCTCAGCCAGACCGGCACCGAAGGTGTCTGCCCCGCCAACGGCGCGGGCGGAACCATCGGCACGACCGATAGCACCTTCCAGACCTCGAGCACGACGAGCGTTCCGGCGCGCATGAACGTCTGGTACGGCTTCGGCAAGGGCGAGGAGATGTACTACCGCGTGACGGGCACGGCCTCCACGACGGCTAACTACACTTCGACGCTGACGACGACGACGGTCACTCCGCTCGCCGTCACGGGCACGTTCACCGCGGGTCCGATCTCGATCAGCACCGTCGGTCAGACCACGGTTGACACCGACCTTGCGCTGTTCGACTCGAACGGCAACGCGGTGCTCGAGGCTGGCCTCGGCTACGCGACCAACGATGACGAGCACTGCACGACGGCTGGCGCTGCCAGCACGACCCTGCAGTCGCGCATGGTGCGCAACCTCCCGGCCGGCACCTACTACCTGGGTGTCAGCGCGTGGAACGCGGCCAACAACACGGCGAGCCCGACCGACGAAGGTTACATGACCGGCAACGTGCTCGATTTCCCGGGCACCATGGTCAACAGCTCCTCCTCGGCCACTGCTTCGGATCGTGATGTTCAGATCTCCGACGGCACCAACACCTACACCGCCTCGGGCGTCAACAACACGGTTGCCTACGGCATCATCTGGTACACCTTCACGGTGGCCGGTGGCGGCATCACCGCGTTCTGCGACGCGGGTGCTGCTGGTGTGATCGCCTGCCCCTGCGGTAACCCCCCGGCTGCGGCTGGCAAGGGTTGCGACAACAGCGCCGCCACGGGTGGTGCTTCGATCGCCGGCGCTGGCTCGGCCAACACGGCCGGCGACACGCTGGTCTTCACGACCGGTGGTCAGACCGCCAACGGCACGACCATCATCCTGCAGGGCAACGCGATCGCCGGTGGCGGCGCTGGCGTGCCCTTCGGCCAGGGTGTGCGTTGCGTGGGTGGCACACTGAAGCGTCTGTACGTCAAGTCGCCCGGTGGTACCGGCGGCGTGACGGCTCCGGTGGGTGCTGACCCGACGGTCTCGACCCAGTCGGCGAACCTCGGCGACCCGATCGCTCCCGGCAGCACGCGCTACTACATGGCCTACTACCGTGACCCGATCGTCCTCGGTGGCTGCGCCGCCAACGCGACCTTCAACGCGACCAACGCGCTGCAGGTTGCCTGGCAGTGATGCCGGCCTGAGGCCGGTGTGAGCCCCGAGAGTTCAGGAGGCTCACCACAGGCCCGATTTCAAGGCGGCCCTTCCGCGCGTCGGAAGGGCCGCTCGCTTTTGATGCCGGAGACCCTGCCCGGATACGGTTTCCTGAGGGATAATTTCGGGTATGCGCACTCTTTCTGTACTCGCGTTCGTTTGCTTCACCGGCCCGCTGCTCGCCCAGACGGCCGAGGTCGAACCCAATGACTCCAAGGCCACGGCCACGGTCGTCGCTGGCTTCGCGGCCGGACAGACCATCACCGGCGCCAGCACCTCGGCCTCGACCACCGGTCTGGACTACTTCGACATCACGATGGCGCCTGCGGCGCCCGGCATCTATCGCCATCAGCTGGCGATCACGAGCGCGACGCCGGGCTTCACCGGCACGCTGCGCGGACTCAACCAGACGGGCGGGAGCGTGGGAGCCTGCCCGGCGCTGGGCACATCGCCCGCGATCGGCACCACGGACAACACGGCTCAGACGAGTTCTTCGGGTTCGGTGCCGCCGTACATGAACGCCTGGTATGGCTTCGGTGCGGGCGAGCGTCTGTACTATCGAGTCGCGGGCACGAGCGCCACGACGAGCAGCTACACCGCCACACTCAGCAGCACGGCGGTCACGCCTGTCGTTATTCCCGGCTCGTTCAATGCCGGCACGCTCACGATCCAGACGGTCGGCCAGACCACGGTGGACACGGACATCATCCTGCTCGACGCGAACTACCAGACGGTGATCACGAGCGAGGGGGCTGCGAGCAATGATGACGAGCACTGCACACTCGCGGGAGCTACCAGCACCGTGCTGCAGTCGCGGCTGACGCGTGCGCTGGCCCCGGGCACGTACTACCTCGGCATCAGCGGCTATGACCTCAAGAACAACCTCGTTGCGCCGACGGATGATGATTTCATCCTGGGCACGGTGATGGACTTCCCCGGCCTTGTTTGCACATCCAGCACGGGTATCAATTCCGATCGCGACTTCCAGATCAGCGATGGAACCAACACCTACACCAGCACAGCCGCCGTCAGTTCCATGTACTTCGAAGTGCAGTGGTATCAGATCTCCGTCGGCGGCGGCGGTTTCCTCACGATCTGCGAGCCTGGCCAGGCCGGTGTGATCAACTGCCCGTGCGCCAACCCGCCGGTCGCCGGCGGCAAGGGCTGCAACAACAGCGCCGCGACGGGCGGAGCTTCGATCGTCGCCACGGGCTCGGCCAACACCGCCGCGGACACGCTGGTGTTCACGAGCAGCGCGCAGACCGCCAATGGCACGACCATCATCCTGCAGGGCAACAGCCTGGTCTCCGGCGGCGCAGGTGCGCCCTTCGGCCAGGGGGTGCGCTGCGTGGGGGGCACGCTCAAGCGTCTGTACGTCAAGTCGCCGGGCGGAACCGGCGGCGTCAGTGCGCCGAGTGGAGCCGATGCGAGCGTTTCCACGCGTTCGGCAGCGCTGGGGGATCCGATCGCGGCCGGCAGCACGCGCTACTACATGGCCTACTACCGCGACCCGATCGTGCTCGGCGGCTGTGCGGCGAGTGCGACCTTCAACGCTACGCAGGGCTTGCAGATCAACTGGCAATAGGGCGCTGGAAGGGCCGTCCGGGTGGGGTAGGATCGCGGATTCACCAACGGGGAGCGACCCCGTTGCGTAAGCTCCCGACTCAACTACCCCCCGGCATCCCTTCTTGATCGCATGAGCCAACTGACCCTGCCGCATCAGGCGGAGATCGAACAGGCCTCGGCCTGGATTCAGGACCTTCGCAGTTCCGTCCACGAAGTGCTGGTGGGCCAGGAGAACCTGCTGCAGGGGCTCCTGATCGGGCTTCTGACCGGCGGCCATGTGCTGCTGGAGGGTGTCCCGGGTCTGGCGAAGACCTTGGCCGTCTCCAGCCTGGCGAAGAGCCTCGACGGCAGCTTCGCGCGCCTGCAGTTCACGCCGGACCTGCTGCCTTCCGATCTGGTGGGCACGGAGATCTACAACGCAAAAGAAGCGAGCTTCACGGTGCGCCGCGGACCGCTGTTCGCGAACTTCGTGCTCGCCGATGAGGTCAACCGCGCGCCTGCCAAGGTCCAGTCGGCGCTGCTCGAGGCGATGCAGGAACGTCAGGTCTCCATCGGAGGCCAGACCTATCCCTTGCCGCGGCCTTTCCTCGTGCTGGCCACGCAGAACCCGCTGGAGCAGGAA